>Ga0070697_100004275_pt1 | contig 10949 bp, 5 predicted proteins | sample KBSK1501metaG_FD_65475 | JGI IMG/M metagenome (GOLD analysis project Ga0070697, IMG submission 65475) | Corn, switchgrass and miscanthus rhizosphere microbial communities from Kellogg Biological Station, Michigan, USA - KBS K1-50-1 metaG | ecosystem: Host-associated > Plants > Roots >... | reverse complement strand
AGCAAGATTTTGCGGGTAAGCCGGCGCTTGCTCGACCGTGAGCGGTGGAACTTTTTCCAGCACTAATTCCGTGGCGAATAGACCGGAGGCGTGACCGAGAAAAAGGCAGCAGGCAAGAGGGCAAATTTGGGCGTGCAAAGATGTAGATGTGCTCATATAATTCCCATATCTACCAAAAGCGATCCTAGCCACCCGCCCCGCCTCTGGCAATACAAATTTTCATTCTGTCTAATTTTTCTGTCGGCAGCTACACCGCGTTTTGCTGAACGAAACGGCTGCAGCGTACAGCGAAGCGGCGACAGAACTCGCGCAGCAACGGTCGATGGTTAACGTGGCGTTCCAATTCCCAAGTAAATGGTTGGAAAGAACGCAAGTAGCCGGATGCGAGCCCGAGAAATTTAGTTTTTCGCGTAAAGCGCGGCGGCAGCCGCGCGATACTTTCGGCTCCCGGCGTACGCGTAAAACGGAATGTAAGCGCCGTTGCCAAGTTGATCCGCGCGGCAGACTGCCCAATTGAAGGTGGGATCGAGAACGTAAGTCCCGCCATCAGTGTTCCACTCGAGCCAGGCGTGGGTCTTGCGACTGATAGAGGTACGCTTGCCGATAACCAGATGAACATGCTCGGCACCGTGCGATTGCATCCTCTGGTAAAGGGCGACCGCTTTACCTTTACAATCGGCCACAACAGCTGACTCCAGCTCTGCCGGGGTTTTCCATTCAGGAGTAAAACCATACGGAATGGCTCGAATATCCTCAATCCAGTGGTTCACAAGAGCGAGGGAAAGATTTTGCCTACCCCCGCCACTCTTGCAGAAAAGAACCGGGCGGATTCTCGTCATTTGCTTATCGTAAGGCGTAGAGCTGACCGTGAGGTAGAGCGAGTGAGCGAAACAAGAAATGGAAGAGAGGCAGATCAATCCGATAAGAACGAGGAAGATCTTTTTGACGGGGTAAGGTCGGATGCTTACGAGGACCATACTGATTATGGCCTCTATAAGCAGCGCCTGTGCCAATCCCGCCCTGGTCCGCGCAATTTTATTTGCAACGGCCTAGTTTTTTCGCCGTGCCGTCGGATGTTGCAGTGAAATTTGCTCATTTGCGACCCGTCGCTGGTCGCTGCAATAAACCCTTCCGTGACAGAAAAGATCGAGAGCCATAACAGACTCCTGCGCATTGCGTGGTGGATTTTGGCGGCGACCGTTCTTGGCCTGACGGTCGCCATTCGGATTCGCCTTCTTGGGATTCCGCTCGAGCGCGACGAAGGAGAATACGCCTATGCCGGTCAACTCATGTTGCAGGGCATTCCGCCGTACAAACTCGCCTACAATATGAAGTTCCCGGGAACCTATGCCGCTTATGCGGTGATGATGTCGATCTTCGGACAAACGATCACCGGAATTCATTTGGGCTTGCTCTTCCTGAACGCTGCCACCGTTGCGCTCGTCTTTTTCCTGGGTCGAAGACTGTTGAATTCGACGGCGGGAATTGCTGCTGCTGCAACTTACGCAGTGCTTTCAGTCAGCCCGTCGGTTTTGGGTTTCGCCGCTCATGCGACGCACTTCGTGGTACTGTCGGTGCTCGGCGGAGCACTGCTCTTGCTTCGCCAGCCCGATCGACAATCACTACCAATACTTTTCGCCAGCGGCGCGCTTTTTGGAATTGGGTTGCTGATGAAACAGCCGGCCGTGTTTTTTGTTCTGTTCGGCGCGAGCTATCTTTTCTATCGCGATTGTCGAGCCCACGTCGGGTTAAAGAAAACTCTCGTGCAAACTGCCGCGTTCGGCTGCGGCGCGATCATGCCTTTCGGAATTGCCTGCTTTTTTCTGTGGCGGGCTGGCGTTTTCGCGAAATTTTGGTTCTGGACAGTCGACTATGCGCGCCAATATGGCGGCTTGGTACCTCTGACCGAGGGGATGCACATCTTCGTTCAGGTTGTTACGAGTGTGATTGGAAGTGGTTGGGCGCTGTGGATATTGGCTGGAATCGGTCTGGTTGTGTCTGCGTGGGATCCGATGATGCGCGCCAACGCAAGTTTCCTGATAAGCCTGCTGGTGTTTGCAGCGGCCGCGGTTTGTCCGGGATTCTACTTTCGTCCCCACTATTTTGTTTTGCTCCTTCCAGCAATTTCGCTACTGGCCGCTCTCGCCGCCGTGAGGGTCTCGGACCTATTGAAGAGTCATCTGAGCGCGGTCCGCCTCGTCCCCTTCCTCTTCTTTGGCGCGGCGCTAAGCTTGCCGATTTTTCAAGAGAGAAGTTTTCTCTTAATCGCTCCTGTGGAGTCTGCTTCTCGCATGATTTATCCTGAAAGTCCGTTCTCGGAATCGGTCCGTGTTGCGCAATACGTACGGGAACACTCCGCTCCGACCGACACGATTGCAGTCTTGGGTTCCGAGCCTCAGATTTATTTTTATTCGCAACGTCACTCGGCCACGGGCTACCTCTATACTTACGCGCTGATGGAACCGCAACATTACGCGCACCAGATGCAACGGGAAATGATTCACGAGATCGAACGCGCGCGTCCAAAATATTTGATCTTTGTGGGAATGACCGACTCCTGGTTGAAACGACCCGGATCCGATGGGTTGATCTTCACTTGGGCACATGATTATATCCCGCAAAATTATTCGGTAACCGGCTTGGTCGATCTCAGTGCATTCGATCGCACCCATTATTATTTTGGGGATGTGCCGCGTCCGCTGCCACAGTCGGAAAATTATGTTTTGATCTGCGAACGGAAATCTTAGGCCGTCTTTTCTCGCGAAATTTTAAAGCTGCGCGTGCACCTTTATTAGTTCTCAATCAATAGCTGTGCCGAAAACGAACCGCCGCTGGTTGATTGTCAGCGTCTGCGTTTTTCTCGCGGCAATCACGTGGATGGTCTTTGGTCAGACCCTCGGTGACGACTTCATTAACTACGATGATCAGAACTACGTCTATGAAAATACTAAAATAACAGGGGGGCTTAAGCTGGCCGGCATTGCTTGGGCGTTTAGCCACGTTCACGCCCAGAACTGGCATCCGCTGACGACAATCTCCCACATGCTGGATTGCCAGCTATATGGATTGAGGGCGGGAGGTCACCACTTTACCAATGTTTTACTGCATACCGTGGCGGTACTCCTGCTATTTGCAGTGCTACGGGAGATGACAGGCGCACTTTGGCAAAGCGCTTTCGTTGCGGCAATGTTCGCGATTCATCCCTTACATGTGGAATCGGTCGCATGGGTGGCCGAGCGAAAAGACGTCCTCAGCGCAGTATTTTTCATGCTCACTCTGGGCGCCTATCTGCGCTATGCGCGCGCGCCATCAATTGCGCGCTATCTGACGATGGCAGCGCTTCTCGCTCTTGGCCTGATGTCCAAGCCGATGCTGGTGACGGTCCCTTTTGTCCTTCTGCTTCTGGATTACTGGCCACTTAAGCGATTTGCTCCGGCGACTCCGGCCGAATCGAAAGCCAAGTCGCTCGATTGGTGGGAACGACAATCCCGAAAGCTTTCGGGACTGATGCTGGAAAAAATCCCGCTGATCGCACTCTCGGTGATCTCGGGCAGCGTTACATTTCTTGCCCAGCGACAGGCCCTCGGCTGGACCGAAGATTTGCCAGTGTCATTCCGATTCAACAATGCCGTGGTGACCTACATCGCCTATATCTGGCAAATGCTTTGGCCGGTGAAGCTGGCGGTTTTCTATCCGCATCCTGAAAATCGCTTGCCGCTTTGGGAAATCGTCTTGGCACTCGCAGTTTTGATCGCCATCACCGTGGCCGGGATCGTTCTCCGGAGAAAACGGCCTTATTTTATCACTGGATGGCTATGGTATCTGGGCATGCTCGTGCCGGTGATCGGCGTGATTCAAGTCGGATGGCAGGGCCGGGCCGATCGATACACTTATTTGCCGCAGATCGGCCTATATGTTTTGGCCGCCTGGGCGGTCGCGGATTTGTCAGCTTCATGGCGTCGCCAACGGCAAATTGCAGCCATCGGAGCTGCGATCCTGCTGGGCGCTTTGACGTGGCGCGCGTGGAATCAAGCTTCCTTTTGGCGCAATAGCGAAACGCTCTGGACCCACACCCTTGCAGTGACCTCAGACAATGATGTCGCTGAGAACAATCTGGGTATTATTTTCCTGGGACGCGGGCAGGTGGACGAGGCCATCTCTCGATTTCAAACCGCTGTGGATCTGCGGCCCGAAAATGCGCCGGCCCATGATAATCTTGCCAAGGCTTTTCTTCAAAAGGGTCAAGTGGCCGATGCGATGTTGCATTATCGTAAACTGCTGGAAATCCAGCCGGACAACGTGGAGGCACGCAATATTCTTGGCACTGTCCTTATCCAGCAAGGGCGCGTTAGGGAAGCAATTGAGCAATGGCAGGAAACTCTGGCGATGCAGCCGGAAAACGGGAACGCCAAGAGTAACCTTGCATGGGTGTTTGCAACTTATCCGGAAGAATCGGTCCGAAACGGAACACAGGCAGTCCAACTGGCAGCGCAGGCGTTACAACTTTCTGGTGGTAAGAATGCAATCATTCTTCGAACGTTGGCTGCTGCTTATGCCGAGAGTGGCCGCTTTGCCGAAGCAGTCCATACTGCGGAGCGCGGTTTGGAGCTAGCCATCGGCCAGGGCAACGCTCATTTGGCAGCCGAGCTTCAACAGAATATCGCGCTCTATCGGAAGAACTCGCCGCTGCGCGATACGAGTCCCGTAGGTGTCCACCGCCCACCATAGCTACTAGCTCTTCTTTGCCGCACACGTGCAGTATCCATGAGCGAAAGCAAGCGACTCTAGTTCGGTCCTTCGCGGTAAGGCGATCCCGCCCGATAAATCGCGATTTCTTTTTGGAGCTGCGCGGCCAGTGCGCTGTCGCCTTGCGCCTCCGCCAGCCGCAAAGCGCCTTGCGCAAGCTCAATCGCCTTCGCGAATTGCCCGATCTCTGCATAAGCCGCGGCCAGTGTGCGGCGAACGGTCAGATTCGCGCCGCTCGAAAGCTGATCGGCCTGCCGAGCCAATTCGAGTGCTTTGTTGCCATTTCGCAATGATGCATTAGAACCGGTGGCCAGCAGCCAAGCCAGGTTGTTCTGAGCAGGGATGGACTGCGGAGAAATCGTTAAAGCCTTTTCATAGTTCACGATTGCGTCCGCGATTTGACCTTTCTGATCCAGAGCAACGGCAAGATTGATGCGCGCTTCTGCGTGCTCAGGCCGGATCGACAAGGCAGCTTTGCAATGGGAGATTGCTGCATCTAGTTCGCCTTTCTGGAGCAAGGCAGTGCTGAGACTATAGTGAGCAATGACATAATATGGCCGCAGCGCCAGCGCTTTTTCATAATGAACGATCGCGTCGTCCACTAGTCCCTTTTGGAAAAGAGCGTTGCCGAGAGCAACCTGGGCGTCAGGATCAAACGGCTGGACCATTACTGCCTTTTGGCAGTGGAGGATCGCCTCGTCGATTTCACCTTTCTGCGCCAGAGCGTTGCCCAGATTGTAATCCGCGTCCGAGAAATCTGGCTGCATTTGCAAAGTTTTCCGGTAATGAGCAATTGCTTCGTCGATTTCGCCTTTCTGAAAAAGTACGATGCCCAAATTATTATGAGCCATCCAGCAGACGGGGTTTCTTGCCAGCGTCGTCCGCCAGAGTGCTTCAATGTCAGCATACATCGCGCTTTGCCGCCAAGTCAGTACCGCCAGGGTCGCAACCATGGCGACCGCCGTGCCAAAGATCAAAGGACGGCTCCTTTCGAAAGTGCCAGCTAGACTTGCCACACCTGCCGAAACCAGCGCAATTGGTCCGATGCTGGCCAAATACTGGTAATGATCCGCCACAAATGTGTAGCGAAATGTGTAGAGCATGATCAAACCCAATACTGGACTGAGTGTTGCCACAAAGAACACCGCCGCGACCTCCACACCCCGCCCGACGTAGCGTCTCGCGAAGTAGATCGCCGCGCATAATCCAACTGCCGTCAACAACCATACATAGTCCAGAAGGTGGGTCGGCGAGATCGTCCATCGCGGATAAATAAAGGTCAGAGTCGATGGCCAAATCAATTTTCCCAAATAGAACCAAACGGCGCGGCTGGCGATGAGGATGCGCTCGATGGGACCCAGCGCAAAGAGTGCCCCGCGCGTGCCTTGATGGTAGCGTTCCCACCAGACCGCGACCAAGCCCATCCCCAAACCAAGAAGGAAAAATGGGACGATCTGAAGAATACTTTCCCAATTGATCCGCTTTCTTTGCAGCCACAAAATCAAGAGCAACGCCGCCGGTAGCGTGCATGCGGTGGTTTTGGCCGAAAGCGCCAGCCCACAAAGGACCAGTGCCAGCCCGTAGAAGCGCCATGGCCGCTTGGTTCGCTCGTCGACAAAGACCGCCCAGGCAAGCAGCGTGAGCAAGAGGAAAAATCCCATGAGCACATTTTTTCGTTCCGTGATCCAGGCGACCGATTCCACCTGCACCGGGTGCAGTGCGAAAATCGCTCCCGCCAGCCATGCGCCCGGCACGTTCAAACGCGCCAGGAGCCGCCACACCAGCAGAGCGTTCGCGACATGAAGAAGAATATTAACCCAATGATAGCCGGACGGGTTAAGACCCCAGAGCGCGTGCTCAATGCGAAAGGTGGTATAAACCAGCGGGAAATATTGTGACGGGGAGTCGAGCGAAAACCAAATCCGGTGTAGGCCATCGGGCGCGGTCAGCAGTTCGTTATTTGTCACATAAGCATCATCATCCCAGAGGAAGCCGCCATGCCATGCGGGGCGGTAGGCGAAAATCGTCGTTGCGGCCAAGATTAGAACGAAGAGCCAGGCGCGCGATCGTGAACCAAGCGGCCAGCTAGTGACTCTGTATGACATTTCCCGCGAGTGGATCATCCTTACGCGTTGCTACTGCGTCAAACGTCTACGGCTAATTCGCGGTCCCCGAGGGCCGGCAGCTATCCCCGTTCCTTGTGATAAGGAAGACCAGACTGGTAGAGAGCGATTTCTTTGCGAAGCGCATTGATTAAAATCCTATCGTCTTTGGCATCAGCTAGCTGCAACGCGTGTTCAGCGATTCGTAGTGCGTCGGTAAAACGGCCGGTCTCGGCGTAAGCCGCAGCAAGGATGCGTAGAATAACTGGCCGATTTCCACCAGACAGACCGCTAGCCTTTTCAGCCAACAAAACCGCTTCCGACCCATTTCTAAGTGATGGATCTGAACAAGTCGCCAGCAGCCAGGCAAGATTGCTTTGCGCGGCTACATTTTCCGGAGCAATCCTGAGAGCCTCTCTGTATTGAGCGATCGCATCTTGCGGACGGCCTTTCTCAAGAAGCGCGCTTCCCAGGTTTGCGTGGGCATCTGCGTTGCCAGGCTGCAATTCGAGTGCTTTTTGGTAATGAGCGATTGCCTCGTCCGTTCGGCCTTTTCGAAGTAGAGCACTTGCAAGGTTGTACTGGGCCTCGGCGTGATTCGGCGATAAGGCCAGCCCAGCTAAGTAATAGACGATCGCGCCGTCCATATCGCCCTTGGAAAGAAGGGCGTTCGCCAGATTGCAGGATGCATCGGCGTAATCAGGCTGAATCGCCAAGGCCTTTTGAAAATGAACGATCGCCTCGTCCACTCGCCCGATTTGAAAAAGCGTACTGCCGAGGTTGTTGTGCGCTTCCGCGTCGGCAGGATTTACAGCGAGCGCTTTTTCGTAATGGACGATCGCCTCCTCAAATTCGCCCTTCTCCACGAGAATGCGTGCGAGATTATAATGTGCTTCCGCGTAACCCGGCCGCAGGGCCACAGCCTGACGATAATGGGCAACTGCCTGGTCGGTTTCGCCTTTAGCGCGAAGAGCGATACCCAAATTGTAATGAGCCATCCAACAACCAGGATTTTTTGCCAACGTTCCTGTATACAACGCTACGATGTCGTGATAAATGGCGGTTTGGCGCCACGTTAAAACGCCGAGTACGAGCAAGAGGAGTCCGCATACCGCGGGCCGGAGAAACGATTTCCATCCAGCGATCCCCTCTGTGATGCCAGCTCCAGCTAAGGCAAGCGGTCCCATGCTCGCGAGATACTGGAAATGATCGCTCACAAACGAATAGCGGAAGAAATAAACGCTGAAAAAGCCGAGCACGGGAAATAGCGAAATCACAAAGTATGCGGCCGCAAACGATACGGAGCGCTTCCATTTTCCGCGGGCGAGCCACAAAACAACCAGGCCGACCAACCCTGCCAGAAGCGGCAGATAGGCGGTCAGTCGTGACGGACTAATCTCCCACCGTGGATAAATAAAAATGAGCGGATTTGGCCATACCAGTTTACCAACGTAAAACCATATTGCCCGACCCGCGATGATAAACCGCTCAGCCCAGCTCTGCGTCCACTCCGGTCCGCTCGCTCCCGCGTGAAATTTCTGCTCCCAAATTGTCCAGCCACTCGCCAACGCCGAAATCAGTGTAAACGGAACCAATATCCGAATATCGCACCACTGAATTCGCCGCCGTCGCCACCAGATACAAAGGGCCAGCACCGCCGGCAACATCACTGTCGAAGGTTTGCTCGCGATCGCCATGACAAAAAATAAAAGCGCCAAGAGAAGACACCACCAGTGGCCGCGACCGCTGATTCCTGCGGTTGCGAATTTCATCTCCTCGCCGCGCTTTCCTGTAGCCGTTTCGCTGCTTGCCACGCCATAGCGTCGCCACGGCGGGTACGAAACGCGCGCGTCGCCCACAGGCCGACGGCTACAGCTCTGCCAGTCCAAAAAACAGAAGACCGACAAAAGGTAAAACAGACACGACTGTGTATTTTTTAATTCCGTCACCCATGCGACCGATTGGACCATCACCGGGTGCAAGGCCCAGAGCGCCGCTCCAAGCCATGCGCCGGGGACACGAAGTTCTCGCAATACGCACCATAACAAGACCGCCGAGCCGGCATGCATGAGCACATTGAGAATGTGGTACGGCAACGGATTTAGGCCGGCGGCCTTGTGCAAAATCCAAAATGTTGTCAGCACAAGCGGGTAATAGACCGCTCGCGTAGTCGTCCAGATATCCTTCAATCCCAACGGTCCGACGACGCACGGGTTCTGCGTCAGATGCGATTCGTCGTCCCAAATGAATCCGGCATTAAGGACTCGGGCGTAGGATACAAAAACGAGGGCGATTAAGAGGAACGCCGAAAGCCAGTCTCGTTGCCACACCGGTCTTTGTACGTCGGGCCGTTCGCTAACAACGGCCGGGGTAGCGGACTTGGTCATTAACTAATGCTCCATGTCATTTCGAGCGGAGCAAGGCGCAATCGATAAATCTGTCCCACTTATCACTCAAATGAGATATTAGCACCAAGATCTCCCAATGTGAGTTCAGTCGATTAAATTAGCCGAATCTTGTTAACTCCGGGGCATTTCTTCAACTGGAATTCCCTAGCGATCGCATGACGAGCAACAAGATCTTGGAGTGATTTGATACACATAGCGGAGTGAGCTACACATGGTCGATCCAGTCTTCAGGAATGGCAAAACACGTTTCCATCCGCTCAATGACTCCCAAATGCGGAGTAGTTCTCGCGATATGTGCTGTCCTTGCGGCGATCACGTGGTTGATTTTCGGTCAGACCCTGGGAGATCAATTCGTCACCTACGATGATCCACAGTACGTTTATGAGAATGCAAAGGTCGCCGGAGGCCTATCGCTAGAAGGGGTCTCCTGGGCTTTTACGCACACATTGGGCGGTAACTGGCACCCGCTCACGACCATTTCCCACATGGTCGATTGCCAGCTCTATGGACTGAAGCCGGCCGGGCATCATTTCACCAATATTCTCTTGCACGCCGTCGGTGTCATCCTCCTGTTTCTCGTGCTGCGACAAATGACAGGGACTTTATGGCGAAGCGCTTTTGTTGCGGCGCTGTTCGCAATTCATCCGTTGCACGTGGAATCGGTAGCTTGGATCTCTGAGCGGAAGGACGTGTTGAGCGCCGTATTTTTCATGCTGACTCTCGGCGCCTATATACGCTATGTCCACGCGCCCTCGCTTACATCCTACCTGCTCGTGGTGCTCTTGTTCGCTCTCGGTCTGATGTCGAAACCAATGCTGGTGACTGTTCCATTCCTTCTTCTGCTTTTGGATTACTGGCCGCTCGGTAGAATCAACGATCCCGCCTTCGCAAAGGGTACGAAGCGGAAAGCAGCAACCAGTAGTCAGTGGTCAAAGGTCAGTGGCCTGATAACGGAAAAGATTCCTTTGTTTGCATTGTCTGCTCTTTCGTCCGTGGTGACATTGCTGGCACAGCTCTACAGTGCAGGAGCGATCGACCAGTTGCCATTCGCATGGCGACTGAACAACGCGGCTGTCAGTTGCGTTGCCTACATTTGGCAGATGTTCTGGCCCGCCCGGCTGGCGGCTTTCTATCCTCACCCTAATGACCAGCTGCCCCTCTGGCAGGTTCTTTTGGCAACTGCATTTCTCATCGCAGTCAGCCTGCTGGCAATCCATTGGCGGAAGGAAAGACCGTACGTTTTCACCGGCTGGTTTTGGTATTTCGGGATGCTCGTGCCGGTGATCGGCCTGGTACAAGCCGGCGAGCAAGCACGCGCGGATCGATACACCTACCTGACACAGATCGGTTTATATCTGGTGATTGTTTGGGGCATCACGGACCTGATGACGCTCATAATGACGCGCAGCTTTGGCTCGCGATCTGATACCGCCGGCGAGCGGGCTGCCACTCGTGGATCACGCGGAGTCCGAGCACACGGCGGCCCACACGCCTTCGCAGAGGTTCGGCGAGGCTACCAAGGCCATAGCTACAAGCCATTCCCCACCGCCATTGCGGCAGTAATCGTCATCGCGTTGAGCTGGCGCGCGTTTGTGCAGACGTCGTATTGGAAAAACAGCGAGACACTCTGGAACCACGCTCTTTCTGTTACCACTGACAACGACACGGCGCATAACAATCTCGGCTACCTTTT
>Ga0070697_100004273_pt1 | contig 10950 bp, 9 predicted proteins | sample KBSK1501metaG_FD_65475 | JGI IMG/M metagenome (GOLD analysis project Ga0070697, IMG submission 65475) | Corn, switchgrass and miscanthus rhizosphere microbial communities from Kellogg Biological Station, Michigan, USA - KBS K1-50-1 metaG | ecosystem: Host-associated > Plants > Roots >... | reverse complement strand
TCTTGCAACAGCCCTGCCCTTTCTAAGGAAAGAAAAAACACAAGGAGGGCAATCAGCAGTGCAAAGCGCATCTTCTGGGAGCAACGAGTGCGAGGCTCCTCTTCCCTGCTTTTGCAACGCATGCGGCGCGGCCAATCCGTGGCAGGCAACCACCTGTTTTGCCTGCCACGAGCCTCTCGTTCACTCAGCATCACCGCCAGCCGCGCAGCCTCTCATGGTGTCACTGCCAGTTCCTCGGGTTCCTGCTCCCGTGGGACACCCTTTCAATATGGTTGTATACTTAAGAGTAGGTGAAAAGAAGGATACACCGTATGCAGTTTCTCGGATTCCATTTTCATGATGAAGGGAGTTCAGAAGAGGGGCTGCTGGCCCAAGATTCGAAAGGAGAGGTATGCGATGTCAACATTGCAAGGCGCTGTTGTAGTTGTCACCGGTGCAAGCAGAGGCATAGGGCACGCGATCGCCGAGGAACTGGGGCAAGGTGGAGCAAAGGTCGTCGTGAACTACGCTCATAGCAAAGAACCGGCAGAGGAACTCGTCACGCAGCTCATGGAGCACGGATCACCGCAAGCGGTGGCGATCCATGCAGATGTCGCCGAGGCGGCTCAGGCTGCCAGGCTCATCGAGGGGACAGTTCAGCAGTTTGGCCGCATCGATGTGCTGGTCAATAACGCGGGCATCAATCTTGACCGGACGATGAAGAAGATGACTGTAGAAGATTGGAACACCGTCATCCAGGTGGACTTGAACAGTTACTTCTACACGGTCAAAGCGGCACTTCCCTATTTCACGGAGCAGAGAAGTGGGAAAATCATCAACATCAGTTCCTTTGTCGGACAAATGGGCAACTTCGGCCAGGCCAACTACTCAGCAGCCAAAGCGGGCATTATCGGTTTTACCAAGACAGCCGCCTTAGAGCTGGCTCGCTCGAACGTCACCGTCAATGCCATCTGCCCAGGCTTCATCGAGACGGATATGTACGCGACAGTTCCAGAGAAGGTGAAGGAGGCCATTCTCCAGCGCATCCCCCTGGGTCGCGTCGGTACCCCGCAAGAGGTAGCTCGCGCAGTCCGTTACCTGATTGTCGACGGCGAGTATATCACCGGTCAGGTACTTAACATCAATGGTGGTATTTACATGTAGGAGCGTAGAGGCTAACTGTAGGGGGCCGATTTATCGTGCACCCCGATTGCGGGAGGGTGCACGTCATGGCTCCTCCCGCTCAACAAAGCGATAATTTCAACAACCAGAAAGGGAAAGTATCATAATGGCTGAACTGCAAGAAGCGGTCATTGTGAGTGCCGTGCGTACCGCGATAGGCACATATGGCGGTGGTCTGGCCGAAGTGCCAGCCGCCAAACTCGGCGAGATTTGTATTCGGGCAGCCCTGGAGCGGGCTGACCTCAAATCCAGCCAGGTGGAAGAGGTGATCATGGGCAATGTGCTCCAGGCCGGCCTGGGGCAGAATCCGGCTCGCCAGGCAGCTATTCATGCAGAGTTGCCGGTGGCTGTTCCTGCAATGACGATTAACAAAGTGTGTGGCAGCGGCCTCAAAGCGGTCATGCTGGCAGCACAGGCCATCAAGCTGGGCGACGCTGAGATTGTCGTGGCCGGTGGGATGGAGAGTATGAGCCGTGCGCCCTACCTCCTGGAGAAGGCGCGCTTTGGCTACCGCATGGGGGATGGGCAACTGGTCGATTCGATGATCCGGGATGGCCTGTGGGATGCGTTTAACGATTGCCATATGGGCATCACGGCGGAGAATATCTGCACGGAGAGCCACCTGACCCGGGAAGAACTGGATGCGTTTGCGCTTGAGAGTCAGCAGCGAGCGGTGCATGCGATTGAGGCCGGGAAGTTCCGCGATGAGATTGTACCGGTGGAGGTGCCGGGCCGGAAAGGTCCCACCCTCTTCGAGCAGGACCAGCAACCACGTGCCGATACGACCGCCGAGGCTTTGGCCAAGTTGCGCCCGGCATTTAAGAAGGACGGGATGGTGACCGCAGGCAACTCGTCCGGCCTCAACGATGGAGCCGCGGCAGTGGTGGTGATGAGCCGGAGGAAGGCGGAAGAGCTGGGTTTGAAGCCACTGGCGACGATTCGCAGCTATGCCTCGGCGGGCGTCGATCCGCGCATAATGGGCATGGGCCCCGTGCCCTCCACCAGGCGTGCGCTGGAGAAGGCCGACCTCTCGGTGTCGGACCTGGACCTGGTTGAGGCCAACGAGGCTTTTGCCGCACAGTCGGTCGCGGTGGGTAAAGAGCTCGGCTTCGAGCGCTCGAAGCTCAACGTCAATGGCGGTGCCATCGCCCTGGGCCACCCCATTGGAGCCAGCGGCACGCGCGTACTGGTGACCTTGCTCTACGAAATGCAGCGGCGTAATGCCCACTACGGCCTGGCAACGCTGTGCATCGGTGGTGGTCAAGGGGTGGCGATGATTGTAGAGCGCTGAAACCCTGTGCCCTCCCTCTTCGCTCCGCTTGCGCCATAGCTTCATCCTTGCGTTCGATGTGAACGAAGTATTTCGTAAGATGTCAACAACAGCCGGGACCAACAAGTCCCGGCTTGTTCTTGTGACTTATTTTGACACAGCACTTTGATTATTCTATAATAGTAGCGCTCCACGTACTCGAACGGTGTAGCAGATGTTACGCTCGTTCGCGATGTGCATTGGGGTCAGGCATCGCCACCATTATTGAGCGTCTCTACCCGCTCCCCTCTGGCAGTAGCATATGAACTCTTGGAGGTATCAATGGACATCCCGAGCTATGTCACCAATGCGAAGCTCCGCGCGTGGGTTGAAGAGATGGTTGCGCTGTGCAGGCCTGACCAGGTCCACTGGTGCGACGGTTCGCAGACAGAGTACGACCGCCTGTGCGAGCAGATGGTCGCGTCCGGCACCTTCATCCGGCTCAACCCCGACAAGCGCCCCAACAGCTTCCTGGCCCGCTCCGACCCCAGCGACGTCGCCCGCGTCGAAGATCGCACCTTCATCTGCTCCCTGAGCAAGACCGACGCCGGCCCGACCAACAACTGGGTGCACCCCAGGGAGATGAAGGAGACGCTCCACAGCTTGTTCGGCGGCTGCATGCGCGGGCGCACGATGTACGTGATCCCGTTCAGCATGGGGCCGCTCGGCTCCCCGATCGCGCACCTTGGCGTCGAACTGACCGACTCGCCCTATGTCGCCGTCAGTATGCGCATCATGACCCGCATGGGTCGCGCTGTCTACGACGTGCTGGGGGCAGACGGCGACTTCATTCCGTGCATGCACTCCGTCGGCATGCCACTTGCGCCGGGCCGGCAGGACGTCCCGTGGCCGTGTAACAACGAGACCAAGTACATCGTGCATTTCCCCGAGGAGCGCGCCATCTGGTCCTACGGCTCGGGCTACGGCGGCAACGCGCTGCTGGGCAAGAAGTGCTTCGCGCTGCGCATCGCTTCGGTGCTCGCACGCGACGAGGGCTGGCTGGCCGAGCATATGCTCATCCTGGGCGTTGAGAATCCGCAGGGCGAGAAGACCTACGTCGCCGCCGCCTTCCCCAGCGCCTGCGGCAAGACCAACTTCGCCATGCTCATCCCGCCCAGGGAGTTCCAGGAAGAGGGCTGGAAGGTGACGACCGTGGGCGACGACATCGCCTGGATCAAGCCCGGGCCTGACGGCACGCTCTACGCGATTAACCCCGAGGCCGGGCTCTTTGGCGTCGCGCCCGGCACGAGCGAGCACTCCAACCCGAATGCAATGGCGTCGATGCGTGCCAACACCATCTTCACCAACGTCGCGCTGACCGACGACGGCGACGTGTGGTGGGAGGGTATGACTGGGGTGCCACCCGCGCACCTGGTTGACTGGACCGGCCAGGACTGGACGCCGGGCAGCAGGCGGGTGGCCGCGCATCCCAACGCGCGCTTCACCGCGCCGCTCAGCCAGTGCCCGGTCATGGACCCTGCGGCCGACGACCCGCAAGGTGTCCCGGTCGCGGCGTTCATCTTCGGCGGTCGGCGCGCGAGCGCGGTCCCGCTGGTCTACCAGGCCTTCAATTGGATGTACGGGGTCTACGCTGCGGCCACGATGGGTTCGGAGACGACTGCCGCTGCCGAGGGCCTGCTCGGCGAGGTGCGCCGCGACCCGTTCGCGATGCTGCCGTTCGCTGGCTACCACATGGCCAGTTACTTCAACCACTGGCTGAACTTCGGGCGGCAGCTGCCGAACCCGCCGCGCATGTTCAATGTGAACTGGTTCAGGCGCGACGCGCAGGGCCATTTCCTGTGGCCAGGCTTCGGTGAGAACATGCGCATCCTGAAGTGGATCGTCGAGCGCGCGCGCGGCCGTGCGATCAGCATCGAGAGCCCAATCGGCTGGATGCCGCGCTACGAGGACCTGGACTGGCGCGGGATGGAGGACTTCACGCGCCAGCAGTTCAACGAGTTGATGTCGGTGGACCGCGACCTCTGGCAGCAAGAATTGCTCTCGCACGAGGGGCTGTTTGTGAAGCTGTACGACCGGCTGCCGAAGGAACTGCTGTTCATCCGCGAGCTGATCCTCTCCAGCCTGTGGCGCTCCCCGGAGCGCTGGGGCCTGGCGCCAGAATGAAATGCCTTAGCCTAACAAACTGTACGGGTTTTGTAACAACCGCTTGACCTCCTGGAGAAAGCGTGCCGCGGTCGCACCGTAGATGACGCGGTGATCAGCCGAGATGGTCATCGACATCAGGTCCCGGAGAACTGGCTGTCCGTCAATCGGCACGAACTGTTTGCGCGTAGAGGCTATCGCCAGGATGGCGACTTGTGGTGGGTTGATGACTGCAATGAAGCTCGAAGCGTCCATCATGCCCAGGTTCGAGACCGAGAAGGTGCCACCCTCCAGGTCGATGGGGGAGAGCTTGTTTGCGCGGGCCCTGCTAATGAGGGCTTTCGCCTCGCGAGCAATTGTGCGCACCCCCTTGATGTTCGTATCGCGAATCACCGGCACCACCAGCCCGCCAGGCACGTCTACGGCGAAGCCAACGTTGATATATTTATATTCTATCAGTTGGTCCTCCTTGAGCGTGCTGTTGACCTCGGGGAACTTTTCAAGGGCAAGCGCACATGCCTTCACGATCAAATCGTTGACCGTAACCTTCACGCCGTCCTCTCCGGCGCTCGCGTTGAAGGTCTGGCGCATCGCCAGCGCGTCGGTCATATCAACCTCGCTGCTCACATAAAAGTGCGGGATAGTCTGCTTCGACGCGGTCAGTCGGCGGGCGATGAGCATCTGCACCCGCGAGAGTTTGACGACCTCCGCCTCCGCAGGTGGCACGACCGGTGCTGGAACCGCCTGTGGAGGAGCGGCTGGCACGGCTGCGGGAGCAGGAGCGGTAGTCGCACCGCGCTGCTCGAGAAAATCATCAATGTCATCGCGGACGATGCGACCGCCCGGGCCGGTTCCCTGGACCAGGCCCAGGTCGATGCTGTGTTCTCCGGCTATGCGGCGCGCTAGTGGCGACGCTTTGATCGCTCTCCTCTCGTCGCCCTCGGAGACGGTGAGGCCATCGCTCCCGGTGCTTGCCCGTGCCTTCGCCGGAGCCACCTCTGCCTTGTCCGCACCTGTCACCACCACAGCGGTAGGCTGGACAGGGGCAGGGCTTGCCACTACACTTTGGGCGACCGCGCCGGTTCCGATGAGAGCCACTACCTGGCCGATGGGCACTGTTTCACCCTCCTGCGCCAGTATCTGCTGCAGCGTGCCTGCCTCGTAGGCCTCCAGGTCCATCGTGGCTTTGTCCGTCTCGATTTCGGCCAGGACATCGCCTTTCTTGATCTCGTCACCAGCCTTCTTGAGCCAGCGGGCAATGGTGCCTTCTTGCATGGTGTCGCTGAGCCTGGGCATGGTTATTTCACCAATGCGCGGCGAGAGGCCCCGGTCTTTAGACCTGGGGAGGAAAGCCGCGCCGCCGTTAGGCGGTTTGCTGTCTTCTTGCATAGAACGTCCCTTTCCCCCTGCGGGGAGCCGTTTTTGTGTGGGAACGGCTAAACCCACACCGGTTACCCGGGTAAGGTCTTCCTCGCTCAGTTATCTGACGGTTTCCTTTGGGTGCCAACGACACTGGTCTAACCCCGCTATGCCTGTTTAATCGTTGGCCGTAGACGTTGGGGCTGGAAGGGCCACCCCGAACGTACCTATACATTCGCCAGTAACGTTTACCCATTCGGGTGAGCTGGTCAGGATAGTGCACGTGTCAGCCTGGGCGAACATGCCCAACAGGTACACGTCTTAGCATCGGCTCAGAGCACAAGCCCCTCGCGCAGAGCTATGGGGTTCCTGACTCATCGTTATCTCCTGCTCTTCAAAACATAGAAACATGTAGTGATTCCTTGGCGCACACCAAGTACACCGCAGGTAGCCAACTACCTGTGTGGCGGAAGCCCCGCAACGAACCGCTGGTAGAGGTTGACCGCGCTGTTCTCGTCGCGGTCCATCACCAGGCCACAGTTCTCATGCTCACAGCGATACGTCCGTTTCCACAAGGGCATATCTTGCTTGTGCTTGCACTTATGGCACATCTTGGTCGTATCGCGTTCGCTGATTAGATATAGCTCTTTCCCAAAACGCAGACACTTGTAGGTGAGCATCTGCACAAAGCCGTAGAGCCCCCAATCATTATACACCAGGCGGTTGCGGATACGTCGCTTGTTCCGCTCTTGCCTGGTCTCATGCTCCTGCTTCGGAATGACCATCTGCCGTTGGGAAAGATCGCCAATGACAACAGCCCTTTCAGCCAGTTTGCCAGCGATGAGATGGGAGGCCTTGTGCAGACAGTCGTGTTGCTTGCGCCGCTTGCGCTCTGACACCCGCTTGTACACCTTGGAGAGGTAGATATACCGGCGAGACTTCTTCTTGCACTTGTCTCGCTTGGAACGAATTTTGTCCAGTTGTTTATTGTACCAGCGGTAGCCCTTGAAGCCGCCGATGTGGTAGAAGCGCCCCTGGCCGTTGAAGCCCGTCGCCAGCGTCTTGATGCCCAGGTCAAAAGCCGCGATGCCATCATCGCGTATGGGGCGTCTCTTGCGCTTTTTTCGTCTCTTGCCAGGCTTATGCTCATCATCGTGGTTCTCCTGTACCGCATCGTCATAGATAAACGAGCAGTAGTAGTTGCCACGTGCATCCCTGGATACGGCTACCTCATGAAAGTGCTCAGGAGGGTCCTCGGTGAGATGGGCCACAATGTTGGGATAGCGTTTGGGTCCCCAATTGCCGCCACCACCCGTCGGAAGCGTGATGGTCTTCCCTCGCACTTCCAGGTACATGGCCGGATAACACAGCGTAAAGAACTGGTGTCGAGGCTTGACGCGCGGAAACCCTGGTTTCTTCTCGCCTTCAGCGAGGCGTTGAAAGAACGCCTGCATGGCTTTGTCCAGGCGGAAGTACACCTCCGCTAGCAGCTTGCCATAGACATGGCGCAACTCAGGGTCGTACTGCTTGCTCTCGCGCAACGACTTCTTGGCCCGCTCCAGGTTCCAGCGTTCGCCGTTGCGTAGTCGCATCACCCACCAGTTGTACAATCCTCTAGACTTCTCCTGCATGAACTCCAGGGCTTCGGCGCCCTGATCGCTGACTTCGGTTTTGATCTTCTTACACAGTAACATGGTCCCTCTTCCTGAAAGCACTTCCTCTTATTCTTCTTCCCGAGAGGGAAGGATGTGGTGATCTTTCCCTCTCCGTGGTGCCGGTGTCCCTCACCTACTTCTATCGTGTACTCCCTGCTCTCAGGCAGAACTCCCTGCTGGCTTACGCAGGAAGCGCAGCGCCACCATTTTATCCACCTGTGCTTCATGGGCCAGGGCGCGGCCTGAGAACGGTTTGCCTGTCGCCGCAAGCTGGGCGTAGGCTGCTTCCAATCGCGCCTGGCGCTCTTGTTGCTCTGCCTGCCTGGACGGAGCAAGCTCTGGATGATGCGCTTTGAGAAAGCGCTGCGCGGTAGGCAAAGCCACCTGTGCGGCGCGGGCCAGCGCGCGGCACGAGTAGGGCTTCTCTGTTGCCTCAAGCCGGGCGTAGGCCTCTTCCAGCCGCGCCCGACGTGCCTGTCGCTCCACCTGCCTGAACAGGGCCAGCTCTGGATGGCGCGCTCGCAGGAAGCGCAGCGCCACCATCTTCTCCACCTGCGCTTCTCTCGCCAGGACGCGCTCCGAAGGAGGTTTGCCTGCTGCCTCAAGCCGAAGGTACGCCGCTTCCAACCGCGCTTGCCGTGCGTGCTGCTCCTGCGCGGAGTTAGCCGCCTTGCCACGCAGCTGTTGCAGAAAGAGGGCGACCACGTTCGTGGGGAAGCCCGTTTCCTGGACCAGCAGGTGGATCGTGACCGTCTTCCCCTCGGCCTGGATGCGCTCTTTGGCGTGCAAGAGCAGAGCCTCGCGTTCGGGCGAGAGCCTGAGCGCCCGACAGCCTGGTAGCGAGATGCACGCCTTCCCGTTGCGTCGGCTGATGGTCGCCTGCCCGCTCGCCAGCGCCCGCAGGCGCAGCATGGCATCGTAGATGGTCACGTGCACCAGGTCAGCACTGATGCCGAGGGCGTGGGCGATTTCCTGCTCGGTGTGTGCGTGTTCATTGCCCTCACATAGCGCGTAGCGTAACCGTAAGATCGCCTGGGCACGTAGGGAGAGGTAGGAGAGCAGCGCTTCCACCTGCGCGTGTTGCTGCGGGTCGCACACCGGCGGAGCCGCCTGCGCGGGAGCTTCGAGCGAGTCCAGCAGGCTGCTCTCAGGGTCACCCTCCTCCAGCAGGCAGTCCAGGGAGAGGGGGTGTTGCAGGGCGCGCAGTTCGTCAAGCGTGCCGTGCCCGCTTGCGGGCGTCGGAGTCGATCTTGACGAGACTGTCAGCAGCCAGGGCTCCTTTGACTCTCCACCGCATCCAGGCGGCGACATAGGCGGTGAAGTTGCCACTCTTGGTGTAATCGCAGCGGTTGGTCGCCTGGATGAGGGCCAGGTTGGCTTCTTGCACCAGGTCGGGGTAGAGATCACGGCAGCGGCGCGGGCACAGCTCGGCGGCAATAGAGGTGGCCAGCCCCAGGTGCCCCTCGATGAGCCGCTGCTTGCTGTGGGCTACTTGCTGCGCCGACAGCGAGGTGGGAGCAGCCAGCGAGGCGAGAAGCTGGCGCTCTTCCTCTTTAGAGAGACGAGGCAGACGCTTGGTATCACGATAGTAGTAGGCCGTGTCATAGGTGGTGTAGTTGGTGAGAATCGTTGCCATGAGTGGTCCCTTTCGTCTCGATACTTGACAGATCGGGGCTCATGTGCCTGAATTTAGGCAGAGAGCACCCGTAGGAATAGTTAACAGCGACTACGTGTGTGTTCTCGCTCGCTACCCTATCGTCTAGCACACGGTAGGGTAGTTCGTTTTGTGCTTTTCTTCTTATCACCTCCTTACATATCATCCTTTGGGATACTCTGATAGGAGTATAAACTATCTTATGTGAAAAGTCAACCGATTACTGCTATTGAGATACAAATTCTGTACTTGGTATCTCTCTTTATCCTTTGGGGCCCAAAAATATATAAGCAGATACAGCGATAGGAAGACTAGCACACGGACGGGAATGGAGTTGACCGCAGGGTTCATACCTACTATAATGGGCTTAAATTATTGGTAAGAGAAGGTGTGTATGCCACAGCCGCAAGAGAAGCTGCTCACTGTTAAGCAGGTTGCCGACATCATGAGTGTGGATGAAAAGACCGTTCGTAGCTGGATACAGAGAGGTGAGTTAAGAGCGGTAAATATAGGCCGTCTGCGTCCTGAATATCGTATCCGGCCTACTGATCTCGATGAATTTATCTCACAGAGACAAACAGATAAAACTGATAATTGATTGCTTATGATTCGCTTATTTTCCCAGACAGTGAGCAAGCTTGGGAGGTTTCTGTTTGATCGCTGTGCCTACATGCTGATTCTGATGTGAAGCGAATTAAGCAATTTGTTGAAGAGAATAAAGGCTAGTATTAGTGGCTCCTACTAGACCCGAAAAGAAGTACTACGTTTATGTACTTGCCTATCCTGATGGTTACTTGAGCAAAAATGGTACAGACATTGGTGGTGTGATCTTTTATGTCGGTAAAGGCACTGTACAGAAGTATAAACATCTGCCTGAGCGAATGGATACTCATGAAATTGAGGCACGACAAGGCTTCAAATCAGCAAAAGATAATGTCATCCGAGATATTTGGGCAAAAGGATTGCAAGTTCAGAAGACCAACCAGCCTGTTGAAAAATGCCTAACGCAGGTGTTCCAAACAGGTTGCTGGTCACGTGCATTGACAGAACCGATAGAATCAATCCAGAGAGGATTGACCATCCAGGTCAGACAAGAGGAGCAACGTATGACACCTGATCCTTCTGGAAACCAAGAGCCGGAAAAGGCGAGGGTCCATTTTCCCAAAGGCCAAGGCGTGCGCATTGTTGAGGGTCCCTTCACCGAATATATCGGCACCGTCAGCGAAAGTGACGGGGAGCAGCAGAAAGTGACTGTGCTGATTTCTTTTTTCGGCAGACCGACCCCAGTGGTGCTGGACTTTCTCCAGGTGGAGAAAATCGCCCCCCTGTTATCCTAGCCAGGTAGCCCCAGCCGTTCGACCTCGTTGGAGGCACAACACCCAGGTGTCCCCCGTTGGAGACGCGTGGGAACTCTTACGGAGGGGAAGGGAAAAGGTGAGCACGATGATGGGAATGAAAGAGCGATCCTTTGCTCCACTTGTCACTGTTTCAGTGGAAGACTTGGTACCGGCAGACCACTTCTACCGTCATCTGGAGCACACACTTGATCTCTCGTTTGTGCGCGAGTTCGTGCAGGAGACCTATGCGAGCAAGGGTCGTCCCTCCATTGATCCGGTGGTCTTCTTCAAATTGCAACTCGTGATGTTCTTTGAGGGAATTCGAGCCGCTCGGCAACTCATGCGGCATGCCGCTGATCGACTCAGCATTTT
>Ga0070697_100004272_pt1 | contig 10951 bp, 5 predicted proteins | sample KBSK1501metaG_FD_65475 | JGI IMG/M metagenome (GOLD analysis project Ga0070697, IMG submission 65475) | Corn, switchgrass and miscanthus rhizosphere microbial communities from Kellogg Biological Station, Michigan, USA - KBS K1-50-1 metaG | ecosystem: Host-associated > Plants > Roots >... | reverse complement strand
ATTCCGTGATCGCCGAGGCCTTTCATTCCACACGCAGGAAACTTCGTCGTCTCTAGCGCTCTCGCGATATGAGCCTATTTGTCGACACCTCCATTTGGTATGCCGCGGCGGACTCTTCTGACCGCAGCAACGTTCGCTCAAAAGCGATACTCAAGTCTGGTGAAACACTGGTGACCTCGGATCACGTCTTGGTCGAAACATGGACGTTGCTTCACCACAAACTTGACCGCAAAGCCGCGGAGGCATTTTGGGAAGGCCTGAGGAGTGGGATCGCCCTAATCGAAGCGGTCACTTTGGCGGACCTGGAGGTTGCCTGGGATATTGGCGTTTCTTGGCGTGACCAGGATTTTTCTATCGTCGACCGCACCAGCTTCGCCGTAATGCGGCGTCTGGGTATTGACCGGGTCGCCTCCCTCGATGCTCATTTTGCCGTATTTCGCTTTGGTCCAAAACGTCGACAGTCTTTCCACGTCCTTAGATAACAACGGTAGAGGGAGCATTGGGCTCGGCCCCGAAAACGTCCTTTTACGCCGAAAGTGCCGTGCATGAACGATCCGACTCTAAGTGGATAGGCCGTGACAGTGTGGGGGGATGGGGCAGCGTTCTAACCAACTGAACTACGTCCCCAACCGTGGAATCAACAACTTAGCGTAAAACCCTGCAAATAAAGCCTTTGCAAGATTTGCATACAGCGCATTGTTTGCCTCGGGTGCCCCTGACTGCAAGCTCTCCTGGCAAAACCTCCTGTAATCTCCTGTAAAAATCAGTGCACTCATGCCGAGTTCATAATAGCACAGACACGGCCAAAGGCGAAGCAAGCGGATCGCAACCGAGACTACTTTCAGTGACTGCAGGAATTATTGGGCAGAATTTCCGGAAGCGCAGAGAGGACTGTAGTTCAAATGAGCTCGTTTTCGTCTTCAAAGAAGGGAGGCAGGCAACCCTTCGGTTGAAAGCCGAAGGAGTGCAGTGTTACTCGGCTCAAGTGTAGATTGTTTGTTGTGGTGCGGGCACAGCAATGACACTCACATAATAGCTGGTCGCGCTGAGATTTAATCCGTGAGTGCGTTCGGGTCGGCGACGGTTTGGAAAACCGCTACCTAGAGTCTGGATCACTGACAACAACACGGTTGAAAAGTGCAGTGTTACTCGACTCAATTTGGGTCGTTTGGTGTGATGATGTCACGCCAATGTCCGAAGCGTAGGTCCTAGTCATTGTGGTCAAGGTGTTGACGTCTTCTCATGGTATCGGCAGAATGAAAATCCTGAGGTCGTGCAACCGTGGCGACGAAAATGTCGTCCATCTCGGGGCCCTCTGGCTACATGTTCGAGCCACTGCGGGAAGCTGCGGACTTCACACTTTACCGCGGCCGACAGCATGGCAACCCATCACCAGTCCTCGCAATGGCACCTTCCGCAGAACAGCCGTCATCTCAGACTCTCCGGCGGCTCGAGCACGAATACTCGCTCGCAGCCGAACTCGATTCCGCGTGGGCGGCCAAGCCTCTGGCGCTCACTCGTCACGAAGGGCGGACAATCCTCGTACTGAATGACCCTGGCGGTGAACCCTTGGATGGGATTCTTGAGCGGGACCACGGGCAACCGCTCGAACTGACGCGCTTTCTCCGCGTCGCCATCGGTTTGGCTAAAGCAGTCGGCCAAGTCCATCGGCGCGGCCTTATACATAAGGATATCAAGCCTGCGAATGTGCTCGTCGATGACGCTGGGAACGTGTGGCTCACCGGATTCGGCATTGCCTCCCAACTGCCGCGTGAGCGCCAGTCACCCGTGCCGCCGGAAATTATTTCCGGCACGCTCGCCTACATGGCGCCCGAACAAACCGGCCGCATGAATCGCTCGATGGACGGCCGCAGCGATCTCTACTCTTTGGGCGTCACGTTGTACCAGATGCTTACGGGCGCGCTGCCGTTCGCCGCGGCCGATCCTATGGAGTGGGTCCATAGCCACGTTGCACGCCAGCCGACATCGGCAAGTGCGCGGGCGGGGATACCTGAGCCGCTGTTTGCTATCACGATGAAGCTCCTTGCCAAGAACGCTGAGGAGCGTTACCAGACAGCCGCCGGGTTGGAAGATGATCTTCGACAGTGCCTGGCGGTATGGGAGTCGCATGGCCATATCGATTTATTCCCACTTGGCGCGCACGACATATCAGATCGGTTGCTGATCCCTGAGAAGTTGTATGGGCGGGAGCGCGAGGTAAATGCTCTACTGGCATCCTTTGACCGGGTCGTGGCCGAAGGTACGCCAGAGCTTGTGCTCGTATCCGGGTATGCCGGTGTCGGCAAATCCTCAGTGGTAAACGAGCTGCACAAAGCGCTTGTTCCGTCGCGCGGACTTTTTGCGGAGGGCAAGTTCGACCAGTTCAAGCGCGACATTCCTTACGCGACTCTGGCGCAGGCCTTCCAGACCTTGGTGGGTCAGATCCTCGTGAAGAGTCAAGCGGAAGTGGAACACTGGCGGCACAGCATTTTGGAAGCAGTGGGGACGAATGGGCAGGTGATCGTCAGCCTTATCCCCGAGGTGGAGTTTATCATCGGGAAGCAGCCACCAGTTTCAGAACTGCCGCCGCGAGATTCGCAGAACCGTTTCCAGACGGTTTTCCGACGTTTCCTGTGTGCGTTCGCCCGCCCGGAGCACCGACTCGCGCTGTTTCTTGATGATTTGCAATGGATAGATGCAGCAACACTCGACGTGATTGAGCGTCTGATCACGCACCCAGAGGTACGGCACGTCATGATGATCGCCGCCTACCGGGACAATGAGGTGACTTCTTCCCACCCGCTCGTGAGGACGCTGGAAGCAATCCGGAGAGCTGGGGTGCGGGTTCGGGAAATCGTGCTGGCCCCACTCGGGCTGGACGATGTCAGCGGACTCGTCGGCGATGCTCTGCACTGCGAGCCAGAGCGAGCACGGCCTTTCGCTCACCTGATGCAGGAGAAGACGGGCGGAAATCCTTTCTTCGCGATCCAGTTCTTCACGTCGCTTGCCGAGGAAGGGCTGCTCGCGTTCGACTCAATCACGCGGGATTGGCAGTGGGACATGGATCGCATCCGCTCACAGAGCTACACCGACAACGTGGTGGATCTCATGGCCGGGAAGCTGACGCGGTTGTCCACGCAAACGCAGGGAACCCTGAAACAGCTCGCTTGTCTGGGTAATGTCTCCGATGTCGCCACCCTCGCTCTTGTTCACAGGGAAACGGAGGAGGCGATACGCGCTGATCTTCGGGATGCCGTCCGCGCCGGGCTCATCTTCCGGCAGGAGGGCACCTACAAGTTTCTGCACGACCGGATCCAGCAGGCGGCTTATTCGCTGATTCCCGAGGAGCACCGTGCGGAAACCCACCTGCGCATCGGCCGCGTGCTGCTAGCCAGCATGGTGGCGGATCAACTTGCCGAGCATCTGTTCGATGTCGCGAACCAGCTCAATCGAGGCGCAGCACTGCTGATCGATCGGGACGAGAAAGCGCAGGTGGCGACGATCAATCTGCGCGCTGGGCGAAAAGCCAAGGCATCGGCAGCCTATGAGTCGGCGCTCGCGTATTTTTCGGCCGGCATGGCGCTGTTGGACGAAAAGGATTGGGGCGGCCAGTACGAGTTGACTTTCAGCCTGTGGCTCGAACGCGCGCAGTGCGAGTTTCTTATCGGTAACTTCGACAGAGCCGAGCAACTGATTGCGGAGTTATTGCAACGCGGGGCGTCGAGAGTCGACCAAGCGGCGGTCTACCACCTGAAGATCCAGCTCCATATCATGAAGTCGGAAAACCACGAGGCTGTGGCCAGTGCCCTCGCCTGCTTGCGCCTGTTCGAAATTGACGTGCCGGCGCACCCGACCCAGGAGCAGGTCCAGACCGAATACGAAACGGTCTGGCAGACGCTCGATATGCGGCCGATTGAGAGTCTGATCGATCTGCCGCTGATGACTGATCGGGAGATGCAGGCGGCCATGCAAATACTCTCGGTCGTTAGTCCCCCCGCCTACTTAACCGACTTCCGTTTGTGTTGCTTCCTGGTGTGCTGCATGGTGAAGGTCGGCATGAAACACGGCACGAGCGGCGCTTCCGCGCTGGCCTTTGGCTATTTCGGGAGCTTCCTCGGCCCTGTCTTTCATCGTTACACCGATGGTTATCGTTTCGCCAAACTCGCATGCGAGCTTGTCGAAAAGCACGGCTTCATCGCCTACCAGGCGAAGATTTACCACACAATGGGAACCGTCACCCCCTGGACGCAGCCAATCTCCAGCGCTATCGACTTCATGCGGGCGACCTTTCGAACGGCGATTGAGACGGGTGATCTGACTTACGCTTGCTACGCTATGACGCCTTGTATTGCAGACCTTCTCCTGCGGAACGATCCGCTGGACGCGGTATGGCGCGAGTCGGAGATGGCGCTGGAGTTTACGGGAGGGGCCAAGTATGGCGATGTCGCAGACATCATCCGGAGCCAGCAACGCTTCATCGCGAACATGCAGGGGCGGACCACCACCTTTTCCACTTTCAGCGACGCGCAGTTCGACGAGGCGACGTTCGAGGCGCAACTGACAGGGAATCGGATGGCTCTGATGATCTTCTGGTACTGGATGCTCAAACTGAAGGCGCGGTTCCTGTCGGGCGACTACGCCGAGTCTCTCGCGGCAGCCGGCAAGGTGAAGGTGCTGCTTTGGACCTCAGTCGCTCAGATCCAGCAGCTAGACTACTTCTACTATGCCGCGCTTACGGTGGCGGCATGCTATGAGAACGCGTCGGCCGACCAACAGCAAGGGTGGCGGGAACTCCTGACCCTACATCAGGAACAACTGCGCGAGTGGGCCGAAAACTATCCACCGACTTTCGCTGATAAGCACGCGCTGGTATTAGCCGAGATCGCTCGGCTCGAAGGCCGGGATCTCGAAGCCATGCGCCAATACGAGCAGGCCATCCTGTTGGCGCGCGAACACGGCTTCGTCCAGAATGAGGGCCTCTCCTATGAGTTGGCCGCGCGGTTTTACTCGAAGCGCGGCTTCGAGACAATCGCCCATGCTTATTTACAGAATGCGCGGAACTGCTATGACCGCTGGGGCGCGCTAGGCAAGGTGAAGCAACTCGACGAACTGTACCCGCACCTGCACAAGCAACTGGATCCTACCTCACCCACTGCCACGATTGGCACGTCTGTCGGGCAATTGGACATCGAGGCTGTAATCAAGGCCTCGCAGGCACTCTCGAGCGAGATTGACCTCCCCAAACTGATTGAGAAGCTGATGCGAATCGCGGTCGAGCACGCCGGGGCGCAGCGGGGACTGCTCGTCCTTCTCCGTGGTGATGAGCCGCAGATCGAGGCAGAGGCCGTCGCCGGCCACAAAACGGTAGACGTCACGGTTCGACGGGCAGCCGTCACGCCATATGAAATCCCGCAATCCGCGCTTCATTACGTGATCCGGACGCGGACGCGCGTGGTTCTTGATGATGCCTCGGTCACAAACTTGTACTCGGAGGATGAGTATGTGCGGGCGAAGAGCGCCAGATCCGTCTTATGCCTGCCGATCGTAAAACAAACGAAGCTCATTGGCGCACTCTATCTGGAGAACAATTTGACTCCAGGCGCGTTCACGCCGGAACGACTCGCAGTGCTGGATATGCTGGCATCGCAAGCCGCGATTTCGCTGGAGAATGCGAACCTCTATTCAGATCTGCAACGTAGCGAGGTTTTCCTGGCTCAAGGGCAGAGCTTAAGTCACACGGGCAGTTTCGGCTGGAACGTGTCGACTGGAGAAATTTACTGGTCGGAGGAAACCTACAACATCTTTGAGTGCGATCAAACGATTAAGCCCACATTGGAGTTGGTACTCCACCGAGTTCATCCGGACGACACCTCGGCCGTGGAGCAACTCATCGAACGCGTTTCACGCGAGAGGGCGCCCTTCGATTTTGAACATCGGCTGCTGATGCCCGATGGATCTGTCAAATATGTGCGGATCGTGGGCCGTCCCTCAGGGAACGAATCGGGTTGCTTGGAGTTCGTGGGAACGGCTACGGACATCACCGAGCGCAAACGCGCGGAAGATGTGATCCGTGAGAGCGAAAAGACTCTTCGCCTGATCGTCGATGGGATTGCTGGCATCGTAGCCATCATGACCGCGGAAGGACAGGTGGAGTTCGTCAACAACCAAGCCCTGGAGTATTTCGGCAAGACTCTCGACGAATTGAAAGGCTGGGCTACCAGCGAAGCCGTCCATCCAGACGACCTCCCTCAGGCAGTCGCCGCCTGGAGGCGCTCGGTTGACACCGGGGATCCGTATGACGTCGATCACCGCCTGCGCCGTGCTGACGGTGTATACCGCTGGTTTCACTCGCGTGGCCTAGCGCTGCGTGACGCTAAAGGTCGCATTGTCCGTTGGTATAACTTGCTTACAGACATCGACGAGCGGAGGAGGGCAGAAGAGAAACTCCAGCAAAGCGAAATGGAGCTTCGACAGATCCTGGATTTTGTGCCGCAGCACGTCGCCGTATTAGGGAATGATCGCGATCGCACGCGTCTTTATGCCAATCGGAGGGTGCTCGATTATTTCGGTCTTACTCTTGACGAGTGGCGGACCTCCGACCGTCGCAAGTATTATCATCCAGATGATTGGGAAGGCTTGACCAGCGACACTCAAAGTAAGTTCTTAAGCGGCATCCCGCACGAATACGAAGCACGTTTTCAGGGAAAAGACGGGAAGTATCGCTGGTTTCTCTTCCGCTGGAACCCGCTACGAGACGAACGGGGACGCGTCACACGTTGGTATGCCACTGCGACTGATATCGAGGAGCGCAAGCAGGCCGAGCAGCGACTCCAGAACGAAAACGTCGCGCTACGCGAAGAAATCGCTAGAGCGTCAATGTTCGAGGAGATCGTAGGAGTTTCTCCAGCTCTGCACGGGGTGCTCTCTCGTGTCTCCAAGGTCGCTCCCACAGACTCCACTGTTCTGATCACCGGCGAAACGGGGACGGGCAAAGAGCTAATCGCGCGCGCCGTTCACAGACGATCACAGCGTTGCTCGCGAGCGTTTGTAAGTGTTAACTGCGCCGCGGTTCCACGCGACTTAATCGCATCGGAATTGTTCGGCCATGAAAAGGGCGCCTTCACGGGAGCAACCCAGCGACGCTCAGGGCGCTTTGAGCTGGCTGAGGGAGGCACGATCTTCCTCGATGAAGTCGGCGAGCTTCCAGTCGAGACCCAGATCGCTCTCTTGCGTGTTTTGCAGGAACATGAATTCGAACGTGTCGGTGGAACTGGATCCATACGGGCGAATGTTCGCGTTATTGCTGCCACCAATCGTGATTTGCAGACCGCCATCGCTGCGGGGATTTTCCGGAGTGACCTCTTTTACCGCCTCAACGTTTTCCCAATTGAGGTGCCCCCTCTGCGAGAACGACGGGAGGATATTCCGGTCCTCGTTGAGTACCTCATCGATCGTTATGCAAGGAAAGGGGGAAAGAACATTCGCGGCGTAAGCAAAAGAAGCTTGGAGTTGCTTGAGTCCTACCCTTGGCCTGGTAACGTTCGCGAATTGCAGAACGTCATCGAGCGATCCCTAGTTGTATGCGAAACGGAGTATCTCTCAGTCGATGAGAGTTGGCTCGCGCGGCACGCACCTACACCTAGGCCCAAAACCGACCTGGGGCTATCGCGTAAGCCCGCTGCCCAAGAGAAAGAGATCATTGAGGCTGCCCTGCGCGATAGCGGAGGACGGGTAGCGGGACCACTAGGGGCCGCCGCCAAGCTGGGTATTCCGGGATCTACACTCGAGTCGAAGATCAGGTCGCTAAAGATCAATAAGCATAGCTTCAAAACGACAAGTCCTCAGTAAATCTCATAACTATCTCTTTTGGCGAGCCCACAAGTCGTTGCGAAATTCGCAGATTTGCGAACATCGCAACTTCGATTTCGTGCCAAGCCGCCGACTTTCAATAACCTAACGTTGGCACCGTGATTGCCATTAGAGACGTGTGTGACGGAACCTCACAGCAGTAAGGGATTCTCAAGAGAGGGCTAGTGCTGAAGATCACAAGGGCAGAGAACGGAGAGGTAGTCATTAAGCTCAGCGGACAAATGCACGCAGAAAACTTAACCGAGTTGGAAACGCTAATTGCCTCTGAAGCGGACGGTCGCCGCGTCGTCTTGGACTTAAGAGACCTGACGCTCGTAGATCACGACGCGGTCAGTTTTCTCAGGCGGTGCGAAGCGGACAGCATCACGCTCAAAAACTGCCCAGCATATATCCGCGAGTGGATCACGAGAGATCGAAAGACAAGGGAAATCTGACCTCAGGGTCCGCAGTTTTGTTCTCAGGCAGGGGTCGGCGGGCGATTAAAGGTAAAGATATGAATGATGGCTTCGAGTACATCATCGGGACAAGCAGGGCTCTCCTAGAAGTATTGGACCTTGTTCGCACGGTGGCGCCCACTAACTCTACTGCTCTGATCGAAGGCGAAACCGGCACGGGGAAGGAACTCATTGCCCGCGCGATTCACGAGCACAGCGCACGCTGCGATCAACGATTCGTGAAGATAAATTGTGCGGCAATCCCTCTCGGATTACTGGAGAGCGAACTATTTGGGCACGAGCGAGGAGCTTTCACAGGAGCGGTTGCTCGCAAAGTGGGTCGTTTCGAAGCGGCTAACCAGGGCACGATTTTTTTGGATGAAATCGGAGATATCCCACTGGAACTGCAACCGAAGCTGCTGCGGGTTTTACAAGAGGGAGAGTTCGAAAGACTGGGCAGCACGCAAACACAACGGGCGAATGTTCGGCTAATAGCTGCAACAAATAAAAACATCTCGAAGCTAGTTGCCCAGAATCAGTTCCGTCGCGACCTGTACTACCGGTTGAACGTGTTTCCCATAGTTGTTCCGCCGTTGCGCGATCGGCGCGAAGACATTCCGTTGCTGGTGAGGCACTTTGTGGGGATCTACGCGGAACGCATGAAAAAGCGGATCGAGAATATACCGACAGAGGTGATGGAGGCGTTTGTAGGCCATTCTTGGCCGGGAAACATCCGGGAGCTGCAGGATTTCATCGAGCGGAGTGTCATCCTAACTCACGGGAAGACACTACATCCTCCGCTGCGGCAGAGTGCTGAAATTGACTCTCTGAATCCCATAACGCTGGAAGAGGCGGAGCGACATCACATCCGCAAGACTTTGGAGCAGGCGCACTGGATAGTCGGTGGTCCTAGGGGCGCTGCTCTCCGGTTGGGATTGAAGCGGTCTACGCTCTACGCGCGCATGCAAAAGCTGGGAATTTTCAGGGCCAATCAACTCGCCGAAAACACGATTTGGAGCGTGCGCGGCTAGGGTAGTGCGTGGAAAACGTCGGATTTCTGGACGCGGGTCCACTGCGGCGAAAGAGGTCAAAGGAAGGTGACGTCATGCCGAATCTAAATGTGATTATCCCGGATTCCCTCTCGAGCATTCTAGATAATGCTGTTGCCCGCAGGTCTACTTCGCCCGACAGCGTTGTTGCCGCAGCGCTGAGCCAATATTTTCAAACCAGGCGCCACCGCGCCTATCAAATCTCTACATCTGCAGCCCTCGTACAAGGAGTGTCTGAGGGAGCTGTGTCTTCACGCAGGCTACTTGCCAACGGCGACTTCGGGCTAGGGACCTTTACACATCTCGACGGGGAAATGGTGGTGCTTGACGGAATCATTTATCAAGTGCGCGGCGACGGCACCGTGGAGGCTCGACGGGATGATTTCCAGATTCCGTTTGCGGTTGTAAGCCGATTTCAGCCGGATGAGAACTTTGCAGTCGGCGTTATCAGCAGTCTGGATGATCTAGAGAGCGCCTGCGATCGTCACCGCGAATCCGAAAATCTGTTCTATGCCCTGCGTGTGGACGGCGTTTTCGACCATATGCATACGCGCGCTGTGAAGGCTGCCAGCGCGGGCACGCGGCTTCTCGCCGCAGCCGAGACTCAGCCGGAATTCCATTTCAAAGACGTCGAGGGCACGCTCGTATGCGTGTGGTCTCCGCGCTATTCGAGCTCCTTTAGCATCCCCGGATATCACTTCCACTTCATCTCCAGGGACCGCACGAAGGGTGGCCACGTACTCGACTGCAGTGCAGAGGGATTACGAGTGGGAATACAAACGCTTTTCGAATACGACGTGCGTCTCCCGGAAGCCGGATCGTTTTTAAAAGAGAGCCTGGCAGTGGACACGACAAAGGATCTCCAAAGAGCCGAGTAGTTAGTTCGAAAGGGAAATCGATGAAAGCAAAGACAGCAAAACAAACAATGACAGGTGCGGATGTCGTCGTGCGAATGCTTGAGGACCGCGGCACGAAATATGTTTTTGGAGTGCCCGGCGCAAAGATCGACAAAGTATTCAATACGTTGGTCGATTCCTCCATTCAGACGGTGGTCTGCCGCCACGAGCAAAATGCAGCCTTCATTGCGGGAGGCATCGGACGCATGACGGGCAAGGCAGGTGTAGCGATTGCGACATCGGGACCCGGCGTTTCTAACCTGGTGACCGGATTGGCGACTGCTCATTCAGAGGGCGATCCAATGGTCGCGCTCGGGGGTGCTGTTTCAGTGGCGGATCGCCTCAAATCCTTGCATCAAACAATGGACTCAGTGAGCGTGTGTAAGCCGGTTACAAAGTACGCTGCGGAGGTGGATTCGCCGGCTTCCACTGCCGAAGTGCTTGCCGCAGCATTTCGCGCTGCCGAATCGGCTCGGCCTGGCTCGGCGTTCGTCAGCCTTCCCATAGATGTCATGACCGGAGAGGCGCAATGTAAACCGATCGGTCTGAGCAGCTTCACGGAGCAAGGGAGGGCAGCGGAGTCATCCCTGCGCGAAGCAGCGCGCCTGATCAATTCTGCTAAGGCGCCGGTCGTCTTCCTGGGGCTTGTGGCCAGCAAACCAAAAGCCGCAGATGCCATTCGCGCCTTCTTAAACGCGTGCTC
>Ga0070697_100004271_pt1 | contig 10952 bp, 9 predicted proteins | sample KBSK1501metaG_FD_65475 | JGI IMG/M metagenome (GOLD analysis project Ga0070697, IMG submission 65475) | Corn, switchgrass and miscanthus rhizosphere microbial communities from Kellogg Biological Station, Michigan, USA - KBS K1-50-1 metaG | ecosystem: Host-associated > Plants > Roots >... | reverse complement strand
TCGCCGACGGCCGCCTTCGACATCACCGCCTGGATGAAACCGGTGCCGTCGCGCAGAATCAGGAAATGGATCTTCCCGCTCGATCGGCGGTTCTGCAGCCACCCTTTGATGGTGACCTCTTCGCCTTCGTGCCTGCCGATATCCTCGATGTAAACGTGCGCCATTAGCCCCTTAGCCATCAGCGATCAGCCATTTCAAGTCGCGAGCAGCCGCTCGATCTTTTCCCGGACGTGACGGGCGCGCGAGAGCGTGTCTTTCGTCGAGCCGTGCGGGACGACCTCGAAGATGAACGGGCCGTCGAAGCCGACCTTCTGCACCGCCGTGATCGCCGCCGGCCAGTCGATCGTGCCCTCGAAGGGCAAGAGATGATCGTCGGAGCGCCCGTTATTGTCGTGCAGGTGCGTCGCGACGAAATGCTCCGACACCATTTCCACGGCGTCGACGACGTCGCCGTCGATATGCGCGTGGCCGAAGTCGAGGCAGATGCCGATGTCGAGACCTTCCAGCTCCGCCTCGACGAAGTGCACGAGGGATCCCGCGCGCGACAGCTCGTTCGGTATCACCTCGACGACGATGCGCACGCCGAGCGGCCGGGCGATGCGCTGCAGTTCCTCGATGCTGCGCCGCGCCGCCGCCCGCGTGTCGCTCGGCCCGACGTCCGCATCCCGGGGCTGCACGCGCGGGATACCGAGATGCGTCACCAACACGGGCACTGGAATCCGACGCGCGATGTGCAGCGCGCGCTCCGTTTCCCCGACCGCGCGGGCGCGCGCCTCAGGGTCGACGCTCGCCAGCGACAGCGAGCCGCCCCAGCGCCCCCCGGTGAAGCTCTCCGCCGTCGGCGCGTGAATGCGCTTCAGCTCGATGCCGGCTTCGGCGAGCCATTGCTGCAGATCCGCGACCGCCGACGGGTTGTGGTAGTCGAAATGCGTGCGCGTGGCATAGACCTCGAGCGTCTCGAACCCGAACGCGGCGACCTCGAGCAGGTGATCGCGGCACAGGCGCTGGTCGTGATAGAGGTGCGTCGACACCCCGAACTGTCGCTTGGCCACAGGCAGAATTCTCTATGTTACGCCAACTCTTCGATGTGCGCCGCGAGCAGGCCGCGCAGCCGCTCGAAGCGGGGATATTTCTCGAGGTTGCGGCGGGCATAACGCAGTGTGCGTGGCATGTACTGGATGTAGACGGGGTTGTGGCGCGTGATCGTCTGATAACCGAAGGTGCCGAGGGCTTTCAGGTTCCGCTGCAGCGCCATCAAGTCGAAGCGGCGGCGGAATTCCAGCGGATGGGAGTCGGCCTGACTCACGCCGACTCCCGACCCTTTGCCGAGCGCCAGGGAGTCGGTCTGGTTGACAACTCCCGTTCCCTGTCTGAGCGCCAGGAAGTACGCGATCAGCTCGTCGAGCTCACGGTCGGCGATGTCGACGTACGAGTCGCGCAAGAGCGACACCAGATCGTAGGTGTCCGGCCCCATGCGCGCGTCCTGGAAATCGATGATGTAGAGGCTGCCCTCGCGCAGCATCAGGTTGCGGCTGTGATAGTCGCGATGACACAGGACCGGCGGCTCCGCCGCCAGCTCCGTCGCGATCACCGCCCACTCGTCCGCGAGCGCCGACCGCTCGGTGTCCGTCAGGACGACCCCGCGATAGCCGCAGACGAAATGTCTGATGAAGAACTCGAGCTCCCAGGTCAGCTTCTCGACGTCGAACGCAATCCGGTAGGGCGGGTATCGGTCCGATCGCAGCTCCGCTCCGCGCCGCTGGAGGATCTCGACGAGCGAAACCGCTTGTCGGTACAGCGCCGCGTGCTCGGCGGGCGTCGCGGCGCCCAGATGCGCCTGCAGCGTCACGTCGCCAAGGTCCTGCAGCGCGAGGATCCCGAGCTCGTCCGAGTGCCCGAGGATGCCCGGGACCGGCAAGGGGATCTGCTGCAGCAGCGCGCTCACGCTGGCAAACGGGAGCGTCGCGAAGTCGATCGCGCCCGCGTGCAGCGCCAGGACAATCGACGGCCCATCCGGCGCGATGATCCGAAAGTAGCGGCGGTCCGACGCGTCGCCGGTCAGCGGCACGGTGCGCGCGTTGCGGCCCGCGAGGCCGCTCTCGCGCAGGTAGCGATGGATCCGCTCGCGAAGCTGCACGCCGTCGGCGGTCCGCTGCTCGGGCATCAGGGGCTCCCGTTCACACGCTCAAGGGGCCGGGTTCAAGGTTCAATGGCGAGACGAGCGGCTGGTCGTCGGCTCCGCGAATCAGGACCGCGCGCCGATAGGTCGCGCCGGCAGGCACGATGACGTGATCGGTGACGATGCATTCGTCGATCACCGCGTCCGGCCCCACCTCCACATCGTCCCACAGAATGGAGCGCATGACGCGCGCCGCCGGATCGATTCGCGCGCGGCGCCCAATGCTCGGGCTGGCGGCGCCCTCTTTTGCGAGAAAGGCATTCGATGTGCGCCAGTAATCCGCCGGCGTGCCGACGTCCCAGAACTCGGCGCCGGTGACCACGCCTCGAACGGCTTCAGGCCGCGACGCGATCAACGCGTCGTACACGCCACCGATCGAGCTGGCCGCTTCGCCCGGCTGGACTCCGTCGAACACCGGCCCGGCGGCGATCTGCACGCCGATGTAATGAAAGGAGCCGGCAGCCGATGGGCCGCGGCGCACGAACCCGGCCACCCGGCCGCCGGGATCCATGCGCACGCCGCCGTATCGCGTAAACTCGCGATTGGGCACGAGCGCGAGCGTCACGAGCGCGCCCGACGCGTCGTGGGCATCGACGAGCTGCGAGAGGTTGACGTCGGTCAGCGTGTCGCCGTTGACGATCAGAAACGTGTCGGCGCCGATGATCGGCCGCGCGAGCCTCGGGCCGCCCGCGCTGCCGAGCAGGCGCGGGTGCTCCCACGAGTAGCGCACGCGCGCTCGGAGATCGCGCCCGTCCCCGACGACGGCGGTCAGCGTCTCCGGGCCGTGATGCAGGTTCAGCACGAGATCGTCGACCCCTTGAGCCACCAGCCCGCAGATGATGCGGCGGATCAGCGGCTCGCCGGCCACCGGCATCGCCGGCTTGGCGCGAACGTCGGTGAGGGGCCGCAGGCGCGTGCCGAGCCCGGCCGCGAGCACGAGGGCGTGTCGCATCGTCACAACGCGATTGCGCGGCCGCCGCGCGTGAACACGAGGCGGACGAAGACGTACATGGTGAAGCACTCGAGCGCGAACGCGGGGAAGCCCAGATAGCCGGGTACCGGCATCTCGAAAACCTTCAGGTGCTCCATGATCGGCACGGAGTAGTGCCACTTGGCGCGCGACCAGTAGTTCCAGAATTCCCACAGCACGCCGCAGAGGATGCCGCTGAGCGAGAGGTTGATCACCCGGTCGGCGCGTCCGGCGCGCCAATCGCGCCACAGCGACTCGCCGCCGAGCCGCGCGTTGATCGGATCGAGGAGGAGGATGAATCCGAGCCACACCGGGGCGGCCAGATAGCGCGCGACAGATGGCGACGTCAGAAACGGCGACGCCAACATGAGCGCGCCCGCTGCCACCGACAGCAGGGCAGGCAGGGCGGGCGGGGCAGACGCACGCGCCTCACCTGACCCACTTGACTCACCTGCCCTGCCTGATCCACGTGCGCCACGCGTCACGGCCACAAGTTCCGCGCCGATAAAAATCGCGGGCCAGATTGTCGCGAATGACCAGGCGTAGCCGAAATACCGCAACGCCGCGCTCTCGGGCAACCCTGTGTAGTACCAGTTGCGGATGATCAGATTGAAACCCTCGAACACGACCCAGAGGAGGATCGACGCCGCCGCGAGCGCGATGAACTCGCGCGGCGCCGAACGGATCCACGAATGCCCTCGCGCGCGCCACACGATGGCGTCGGCGAAGATGATGAAGCCGCTCCAGGCGATCGGCGTATTCCACGACCAGAACGGCTCGGTGTGCGTGAGCGTGGCCGCCTGGGAGACGATCATGATCGCGAGGCCAAGCCAGCTTGCTTTGTGTCGGATCATCATGTGACGCGCACCCGGAACGAACACCCGAGCAGCGCCGGCGTGCCCACACCCTTGCCGAGGATGAGCACCTTGTGCGTGCTGCCGAGCCCGCCCGGCACGATGAGCGTTTTGAATTGCGGATTGCGGAGGGCGGATTGCGGATCGGCGAGGACCGGCAGCAGGCCCATCAGAAAGTACGTCTGATCGAGAAAGGCGATCGTCGTCAGCCCTTCGGCTTCGGCGGCGTCGCGCACGCTCGTGAAATCGACGTGCGCCGTGATGTCGCGCTCGCCCGGCTGCTGCAGCCACGCCGGCGTGTCGGCGCCCGACTCCGGACCGGCGCTCCGATGCCCGGCAAAGGTCGTCAGCGTTCCCTCCGCGTGCGCCGGCGAATAGAGCTCGCGCGCCTCATGACCGTAATCGATGAGGATGATGAAGCCGCGACGTAGCCGCCGCGCCACGCCGCGCACCCACTCAACCGCGCGCAGATTGATTTCGACGCGCCATCCCGGCTCGAGCGTGATACCCAGCCTGTCGAGATAATCCTGCAGCGCCGGTGTCGACGGAGGCCCCTCGAGCGCACGCAGGGCGACCCGCTCAGGGTCGCCGATCACGTACACCTCTTTCAACCCGCCTTCGCGCATCACGACCTGATGCACCGGCATCGCGTCGAGCAGCTCGTTCGCGATCAGCGCGCCTTCGAAGGCGGCGGGGAGCTGCGGGCCGGATGACGCGAGCCGATCCCCGGCGTCTCCGAGCGTCCCGGCCTGTGCCGCGCGCGCCGCGCCGCTCGCTTCAACCAGATGAAGACGGATCGCGTCGTAGAACGCCGGGTCGACTTCTCTCGCAGCGCGCAGGATGTCGGCCGACAGACGGCCGTTGCCTGCGCCGGCCTCGACGAGATCGAAACGGGATTCGGGATTCGGGATTCGGGATTCGGCCGGGACTTGGGATTCGCCCCGGAGGATGGCCGCCATCTCCGCGAGCTGTGCTGCCAACAGCGCGCCAAACAGCGGCCCGACGTCGACGCTGGTAAAAAAATCGCCCGTGCGGCCCGATCGCCGAACCGCGCGGGCGTAGTACCCGTGCTCGGAATCGTAGAGCGCGAGATCCATGAACGCGGCCACGGTGAGCGGACCACGATTACGGACCAGGTCCGCGAGATCGGATTCGGGATTCGGGATTCGGGATTCGGCCGCCTCATCGTCAACGAATCCCAAATCCCGAACCCCGAATTCCGGCCGCGCTAGTCTTTCTTCACCGTGACGAACACTTCGCCATCGCCGCGCCAGACGAGGATCTGCGCGATGCGCCCCGACTGCACCTGCTGGAGCTCGCGGGCCGCCTCCACCGCGCTCGACACCCGCCTGCGGTTGACCGACAGGATGACGTCGCCCGCGCGCAGCGCGCCAGCCGACGCGCCGTCGGGATCGACCTCGGTGATCACGGCGCCGGTCTGGCCCGACGGCAGCCGCAACCGGCGCGACATTGCCGCCGTCACGTTGTCGAGCGTCAGCCCGAAGCCGCCGGCACCCTGCTGGTCGTTCTGCTGCTGTTGATCGGAGGGGGGCGTCCGCCGTCCGCTGCTCTGCTCGGCCTCGAGATCGAGCTCGTCGACCGTGACGTTGAGCGTCTTCTCCTGCTTGTTGCGCATCACCTTCACCGACACGGTGGTGCCCGGCTTGGTGGCCACAACCATCTTCACCAGCTCGTCGCTGTTGCCCACGGCGCGGCCGTTGTACTGCACGATGATGTCGCCCGGCTCGATGCCCGCCTTCGCCGCCGCGCCGCCCGACGGGACCGAGGCGACCAGCGCCCCTTTGCGCTCCTTGAGGCCGAAGTCCTCCAGCGCCTCGCGCGGAATCGGCAGCACGGAGACGCCGATGCGGCCGCGCGTGATCTTGCCCTGCCGGAGCTGCGGCAGCAGATCGCGGACCGTGTTGCTCGGCACCGCGAAGCCGATCCCGATGTTTCCCTCGTTGCGCGCGTTGGTGATGATCGCGGTGTTGATGCCGATTACTTCGCCGCGCAGGTTGAGCAGCGGCCCGCCCGAGTTGCCGGGATTGATCGCCGCGTCGGTCTGCAGCATGTCGTTCGAACGGCCGTCCGTGACGCGGAACGCCCGCGACGTGGCGCTGATCACCCCCACGGTCACCGTGTGGTCGTACCCGAACGGGTTGCCGATCGCCATCACCCAGTCGCCGGCTTCGACCTGCGAGGAATCGCCGAACTTCGCTTCCGGCAGCGGGCGGTTTGGTTTTTCGGTGAGCTGAATCAGCGCGCTGTCGGTGAGCGGGTCACGCCCGATGACCTTCGCCTGGTAGCTGATGTCCGAGTCGTCGCCGTAGAGCACGACCTCGATTTTCGTCGCATCCTCGACCACGTGGTTGTTCGTGAGGATGAAGCCGTCCTTGCTGATGATGAACCCGGTCCCCGCAGCGCGCGTCGTCTGCTCGCGCGGAGTCTTGCGTCCGGGGCCGTTGCCCCGGCCGCGTGGCGCCGGCTGCTGGTCGTCGTCCTGCTGGCCCGGGTTGCCGAAGAAGCGATGGAAGAGGTCGTCCGGCGATCCGCCGCCGCCGAAGAAATCGGTGAGATCGTTGCCCCTCGCTTTCATCTCGGTCCGGATGTTGACGACCATGGGCGTCGCCATCTTCGCGACGTTCCGGAACGTCTGCGCGTCGAGCGGGCCGGTGACCGGAGCGCTGTTCATCGGCGGGACCGCGATGGTCTGCGCCGAGGACGCGGGCGTGAGATCGAGCCGGGACGCGATCACCATACCGACAAATAGGGAGGCCACCATCAGGAGCAGTCCGTAGAACACCGTGGTCTTGCGGGTTGACATCGTCACGACCTCCGAGCGGGCCCGACCGGACCCGCCTTACTCGAGTGTCAGAATCTCGCTCTGCAACGGTCCGGTCACCGCCGCGTCGCGCGCGGATACGATCATGTTGATCTCGGTCCGGACGCCGAAATCGTCGAAGTAGACGCCGGGTTCAATCGTGAAGCCGCTGCCCGGGAGCAGCCGGCGATCGTCGTGTGTTTCGTAATCGTCTATGTTGACGCCGTTGCCGTGCACCGCCTCGCCGAGGCTGTGCCCGGTGCGATGCAGGATCTTATCGGCATAACCGGCGTCGCGTAACACGGAGGACGCCGCCCGATCCACTTCCCAGCCGCGCAGTTCGCGCCCCGCGCGCACGGCGTCCTGCACCAGGCTCACGGCCGCGTCGCGCGCGCTGCGGATTGCCGCGAACGCCTGCGAGAAGCGATCGGGCACGCGTCGGCCGGTGTAACCCATCCATGTGATGTCAGCAAAGACCGCGCCCGCGCGATCAAGCTTACCCCAGAGGTCGAGCAGGACGATCTCGTCCCGGTTGATGGCGCGGTGGACGCCGGCGGTGGGGAGGTAATGCGGATTGCCGGAGTTTTCCGCCGCCGAGACCATGGGCTCCGCGTCGGAGACCAGCCCGGCGTCACGAAACCACCCGGACATGAGCTGCTGGATGTCGTATTCGGTCGTCGCGACGCCGTCGCGCAGGCGCTGCGCAACCGCGTCAAAGGCCCGGTCCTTCACGCTGTGGAGATGGTCGGATGCCTGCCGATGCGTCGCGATCGCCGGCGCATCCCATACCGTCGAGAAGCGCTGGACCAGATCGCCCGACGAGACGACCTCCACACCCTGCTGCCGGACCAGCTCGATCGTCCCGGCATCGACCCGCGCGATGTAAGGAATCGCGCAGCCCGGCGAGTACTCCATCGCCACGCGCCGCACGCCGCTCAAGAGCACGCGCAGCGCGGCTTCGAGCTGCTGCCGTCCGGCGTAGCGCGTGGTCGCGCCCGGAAGATGCGCCAGCGAATTCTTCTCGATGGCATGGACCAGGCCGCGGGGCTCGCCGGTCGCCGGAATCAAGTAGTACCAGCGCCGCGTCGCCAGATGGCCACCCTGGCGGTTGACCGCGGTAACGTCCGCGGCCAGCGGATTCAGGCCGCGAAAGTCGTACAAAAGCCAGCCATCGAGCCCATCGGCGCGCAGCGCGCCCTGCACGGCGCCGATGTCCAGCCCGACTGCCGCCTGCGATGGAGACATCCCGTCCAGTATAGCCCGCAGCTATAATCGAAACGAGAGTCATACCATGCATAAACGGATACGTCTGATCGCGCTGACTGTCTTCCTGACCGGCTCGGCGCTGACGGCTGGCCAGACACCGGCTCCACAGCCGCCACAACCGCCGCCGCAAGCGTCGACGCCACAGACGCCGACCTTCAGAGTTCGCGTCGATTATGTCGAGGTCGACGTCGTCGTCACCGACCGCCAGGGCAATCTCGTCCGCGATCTGAAGAAGGAAGATTTCCAGGTTCTCGAGGACGGGAAGAACCAGAGCATCAACACGTTCACATTCGTCGATATTCCGGTGGAGCGGGCGGACCGGCCGTTGTTCGCGGCGCTGCCCATCGAGCCGGACGTGAAGACCAACGAGAAGCCGTTCGATGGCCGCGTGTACGTCATGGTCGTCGACGATCTCCATACGCGCTTCGGGCGATCGCAGCGGGTGAAGGCGGCCGCCAAGCAGTTCATCGAGCGCCGGCTGGGCGCGAACGATTTGATGGCCGTCGTGCATACGGCCGGCTCGAACGACGCCAACCAGGAATTCACCAGCAACAGGCGTCTGCTGCTCGCCGCGGTGGACAGGACGAACGGCCGGAAGCTCGACTCGGCCACGGCGGGGAAAACCGAAGAGTACAACCGGACGCGCGACCTGCGCCAGCAGGGCGATCCGCTGAACGATCCCAACGAGATGGAGCGTCAGTACAACGCGCGCGCGACGCTCGACACGCTGCGGAACATCTCCGAATGGTTCGGCTCGGTCCACGGCCGGCGCAAGGCGATCCTCTTCGTCAGCGAAGGGATCGACTACGACATCTACGACATGATCGCGGGCACCGGGTCCACGCACACCGGCGCGTCGATGATCCTGGACGCGACGCGGGACGCCATCGCGTCGGCGACGCGATCGAACGTCGCGATCTACGGCATCGACCCGCGCGGGCTGACCGACCTTGGCGACGAGTCGATCGAGATCGGGTCGTTCCCCGACGACACGTCGCTCGGCATTGGGACAGGATCGCTGCAGAACGAGCTCCGCCTGTCGCAGGACAGCCTGCGGACGTTGTCGGAAGAAACCGGCGGCTTCGCGGTCGTCAACAAGAACGACTTCGCCACGGCGTTTCAGCGCATCGTCGAGGACAACAGCTCGTACTACGTGCTGGCGTATTACCCGCCGGACGCGCGTCCCGGACGGTTCCACAAGATCGATGTCCGCGTGACGCGTCCGGGGCTGACGGTACGCGGCCGCAAAGGCTACGTCACGCCGAAGAAGATCGACGCCGTCACCACGGCGAACAGCAAGAACCCGTCGACGCCCGAGCTGCGCGAAGCGCTCGACAGCCCGCTGCCGGTCAGCGGCCTGACGATGCACGTGTTCGCGGCGCCGTTCAAGGGCGCCGCGCCGAACGCATCAGTACTGTTCGGCGTGGAGATGCGCGGCAGGGATCTGCAGCTGAATCAGAACACGAAGCTGCTGCTGTCTTATCTCGCGATCGACGCCAGCGGGAAGGTGAAGGGCGGCAACACCGATTCGCTGACGATGACGAACATGCGTCCCGAGACGAAGTCGCGCATCGAGCAGACGGGCCTGCGCCTGCTCAACCGGATCGATCTGCCGCCGGGGAAGTATCAGCTCCGCGTGGCGGCGCACGATTCAGGCGGCGGCAGCGTCGGCTCGGTGCAGTACGACCTGAACGTGCCGGATTTCCAGAAAACATCGTTCAGCATCAGCGGGCTCGTGCTGACGTCTGGCGCCGGCTCCTCGCTGCCGACGGCGCGCGCCGACGAGCAGTTGAAGGCGGTCCTTCCCGGCCCGCCGATTTCGCTGCGGAGCTTTCCGCAGAACGATGAGATCACACTGTTCGCGGAGGTCTACGACAACGACGGCGCGAAGCCGCACAAGGTCGACATCACCGCGACGGTGACGACCGACGAGGGCAAAGTGATGTTCAAGACCGATGAGGTGCGGGATTCGACCGACCTCGGCGGCGCGCGCGGCGGGTACGGCTACACGACGAAGATTCCGATGAAGGATCTCGCGCCCGGCCGCTACGTGCTGAAGGTCGAGGCGAAGACGCGGCTCGGGAACGCGACCCCGGTCGCGCGCGAAGTGCAGTTCAGCGTCGAGCCGCCGCGAACGGCGCCCGCTCGATGACCGCGCTGGTGATCCCGCTGGCGACTGTCCTGATGACGCCGGTGACGACGGCGTATCACGAAGACGTTCATCGCGGTCTTCGTGGTTCTTCGTCGCTTCGCGATGGGCCGTCCATGCAGAATGCTGCCTCTCCGCGAACGATCGAGAAGGGCGATCAGAGCAATATCGAGGACGCCAGGCAGGTGCTCGTCCGCACCGAGGCCGAATGGACGCGCCTCTGGCAGCAGCATTCGCCGGATCGGCCGCGCCCGGCGGTCGACTTCTCACGCGAGATGGTGGTCGCGATCTTCATGGGAAGCCGGCCGAACGCCGGCTTCAGCACCGCCGTCGTGAGCACGACGGCGGCCAACGGCGCGCTGATTGTGCGCTACACCGAGACGCTGCCAAAGCCGGGCACCCTCAGCGCGCAGATCCTCACGTTTCCGTATCACCTTGTCGCAATTCCAAAAGCCGACGTGAAGGATGTGAAGTTCGAGAAGATACAGCAGTAACCACGATCGACGAGAGAGCCCGCAAAGCTCGTAGAGATACGGTTATTCGGGGCGAAAATGAAAAAAGGCGGGCTCGAAAGGCGCGCCTTCCTGCGACTCCCGAATCCCGAATCCCGAACTGAATCCCGAGTCCCGAATCCCTAACCGAATCCCGAATCCCTACTGCCTGCTCCCGAATCCCGAGTCCCGAATCCCTTACCGAATCCCGAATCCCGAATC
>Ga0070697_100004268_pt1 | contig 10954 bp, 5 predicted proteins | sample KBSK1501metaG_FD_65475 | JGI IMG/M metagenome (GOLD analysis project Ga0070697, IMG submission 65475) | Corn, switchgrass and miscanthus rhizosphere microbial communities from Kellogg Biological Station, Michigan, USA - KBS K1-50-1 metaG | ecosystem: Host-associated > Plants > Roots >... | reverse complement strand
AGCGTTTCGAGCAGGCGTACTTCGGGGAGATCGAACGCGCGTTCAGGCGCATCGGGTCGCCCACCTTTCAGCTCGCGGATGTTCAGCAGATCATCCGCGAGAAATTCTTCGTCGCAGCGCCGGGCAAGTCTCCCAAGATCGTCGACTACTCCGGTCAAGGTCCGCTGCGGACCTGGGTCCGCGTCTCGGTGGTGCGCACGCTGCAGAACCTGGCGACCCGCGGTCCAAAGGAGACGCCGCTGGAGGGAAAGCTGCTCGCCGAATTCCCCGCGTCTTCCGAGGATCCGGAGCTGGAACACCTGCGTCAGCTCTACCGCGCCGAGTTCAAGGCGGCATTCAACGAGGCGGTGTCAGCGATGAGCCTGAACGACCGCGTGCTCTTGCACCAGCGCTTCGTCGGGCAATTGAGCTTCGAGGATCTCGCGGACGCTTACGACGTGCACGTGAACACCGTGAGCCGATGGCTCGCGCGCGCCCGGCAAGCGCTCGAGGCCGGAGTTCGCAGCGCGCTCGCCGCGCGGTTGAAAATCAGTGAGGCCCAGTTCACCAGCATCGTGCGCCTGGTGCAAAGTCAGCTCGACGTGACGCTCGGCCAGCTCGCGCCGGGAGCGCCGAACGAGCCGACAAGCAAATGAATGCCAGAAACGTTGAACGTGTATCGACTCAAGGTTGATAACGACAGTGCGATTACAAACGAGAGTGGTGACGAAGACGTATTGGCCGGCCGCTATTCCGTTTTGTCCGTCAGCAACGAGTCATTACGCTCGATCGGCAACGGGTCACTACACTCGATCGATCGCACCACCAGGGTCGGCTCTCGTCTGGTGCGCAAAGCGTCAGGGATGTGCTGATCCGTTCCATTCTTTCTTAGTCTATTGAGGGTCAGTTGTACTTGACGTTTGTACTTGAAGATCAGGCATTGAACTTCAAGTCCAACCCATTGACTCGCCCTCGGCGTTCCATACAGTGCGGGCGCCTTGCAGCTTACAGGTCTCGGGTTCGGCGTGAGCAAGAACTTCCGCGACATCGACGCAGAGGACGTAGGCCCCGCTCAGAGCGATAGCTCTGTATTGCGAGGAGAGACCCGTCCGCTCAATCCGTCGCGTGTTCCGACGCTGTCGAGCACCCCGAGCGGCACCGCCACCAACGAGCCCACGTTCATGGGAGAGCGCTATGCGCTGTCCGGTGAACGCGCGCGTGGCGGGCTGGGTCGAATCCTCGAGGCGCGTGACTTGCGGCTGGACCGTACCGTAGCGGTCAAGGAGCTCCTGAATCGAAGCGACGAAGCGGAAGCCCGATTCGTTCGCGAGGCGCTGATCACCGCGCGACTGCAGCATCCGGCCATTGTTCCCGTCCATGACCTGGGCCGCAGCCAGAGTGGAAAACCATTCTACGCGATGAAGATGGTGGACGGTCGGTCGCTCTCCGAAGTCATTAAGGAGAAGAAGACCCTGGCCGAGCGACTGGCGCTTCTGCCCAACGTGATCGCGGTCGCCGACGCCGTGGCGTACGCGCACGAGCGTCACATCATTCACCGGGATTTGAAGCCATCGAATGTGCTGATTGGTCCGTTTGGTGAGACGGTCGTGATCGACTGGGGGTTGGCAGCGGATCTCTCCGAACCTCACCGCGATGTTGAAGGATCCGGCACCTATGACGCGGCCACGGCCGGCCTCACCGTGGCTGGCACGGTGATGGGAACGCCGGAGTACATGCCCATCGAACAAGCGAAGGGGCAGAGCGTTGATGAGCGCGCTGACGTCTACGCGATTGGAGCCATCCTCTACCACGTGCTTTCGGGCACTCCGCCCTATGAAGGCAACAGCTCGGCCGAAGTACTCTCACGAATCGCGGAGCACGACGCAACTCCCGTCGAGCAGCGACAGCCGGGGATTGCTCACGAGCTCGCGACAATCGTGCGCAAGGCGATGGCACGGAACCCGGCCGATCGCTATCCGACCGCGAAGGAGCTGGCCGAGGATCTCAAGCGCTTTCAAACGGGCCAACTGGTAAGCGCGCATGCCTACTCTACGTATGCGCTCTTCAAGAGATGGGTCTGGCGTTATCGGCTACCAGTTTTCATTTCGGCAGGCTTTCTGGTGGTACTCGCGACGATGGGATCTCTTGGGGTCCAGCGAATTGTTCGAGAAAAACAGCGCGCCGAAACAGCCCGCACGCTTGCCGAAGAGGCGCAATTGCTCGCAGAAGATCAGAAGCGAATGGCTGAAGGAAGCCGCAATGATATGGTTCTCATGCAGGCCCGAACTTCGCTCGAGCGAGATCCAACGGCGGCCCTGGCGTGGCTGAAAGAGTATCCGTCGAATGCAACCCGATGGCGCGAGGCTGTGGACATTGCCCTGGACGCCCAGAGTCGTGGTGTGTCCAAATACACGCTCAAGACCGATCTTACCTCGGTGAGCTTCTCGCCAGACGGCAATCTTCTTGCCACTGGTGGAGAGGGAAAGGAGATCCGGATTTGGGATCTTCGAACAGGCGTCCAGATCAAGTCTCTCCACCACGATGGCTGGGTTAATGCCGTAAAGTTCTCGCCGGATGGTAACGAGATACTTTACTTCGATCGTTGGGGCACCACCGTTCAAATCTGGAACGTTTCGACGGGGAACGTTCGAACCTTCTCCGGACACGCCGGTGGCATTAACGATGCCGGGTTCTCGCCAGATGGCACAACGGTGGCCTCCGCGGGCACAGACAGAACGGTGCGCCTTTGGTCAACGAAAAGCGGAGAGGTCCGAGTATTTGGCGGTCTGAATGGAATACCTTACCACATCGCTTTCTCTCCAGACGGAACCTCGCTTGCTGCCGCCGGGAAGGACGGTCCTGTTTACGTCTGGAATCTGGTGACCGGGGCCGCTCGTGTTCTCAGGGGGCACCGTGCAGCGGTTCGTGCGATTGCGTTCTCTCCTGATGGTCGGACCCTCGCGTCGGCTGGCTTCGATTCGGCTGTTCGCATATGGAGTGTGTCAAGTGGTATGTGCCACGTGCTGGCACTCCCTCCAACGAAGATTATCTGGAGTATCGCCTTTTCGTCCGACGGCGCATATCTAGCATCCGGGAGTCACGATGGATTTATCAACTTGTTCGATCTTCGTTCAGGAACAAACCGTGTCCTCGATGGCCACACGAAAGCTGTTTACTCCCTTGAATTCTCGCCGGACAGCGAGTTGTTAGCTTCTGGGGGGCAGGATGCAACGGCACGGCTTTGGCGAACCTCTGATGGGGAGTCCATAAAAGTCCTTCGGGGTCACGTGACCAGCGTGGAACAAGTGGCCTTTTCCTCCGATAACAACTGGCTGGTGACAGTGAGCGCCGACAAGACAACTCGTATCTGGTCTCGAAATTCGACGGCAGAGCGCGTCCTCCGCGGTCACACGGATAGCGTCTATGACGTATGCTTCCTGCCTGATGGGGCCAAGCTGGCTAGCGCTGGCCGCGACAAGACAGTCCGGATCTGGGAGCAGGGGACCCCCACGTCTGTGGAACTTCGTGGACACGGCGACCTGATTTTCCGGCTCGCCTGCTCACCTGACGGAAAGCTCTTGGCCACAGCTAGCGGTGACCAGACGGTAAGATTGTGGAACCTCCAAACCGGTCGCGGCCGAATTGTAACGCGACATAGCAACCTGGTTTGGGACGTGATTTTTTCCTCGGATGGAGCGACATTGGCTTCGGCTGATAACAATGGTGTGATCCAGATCTTTAGTACTGTCTCCGGTACCCATAGGGTGCTCTCCGGTCACACGGGTGGAGTTCACTCAATAGTTTTTTCGCCTGACGGCAAGCTTCTCGCGTCAGGGGGAGAGGACAAGACTGTCAGGGTGTGGGACGTTCTTTCCGGCGAGGCTCGCATTTCCAACAAGCACACTGAACTCGTCTACGATGTAGCCTTCTCGCCAAACAGCCGATTCGTTGCCTCCGGAAGCTACGATCATACCGTCAACATTTGGGATCTCGTCGACAACACCTCTTATACTTCGGTCACCCATGGCGACAGAGTCCGCTCGGTAGCATTTTCACCAGATGGAAAACAACTCGCCTCGAGCGCGGACGACGGAAGTGTCGCTTTAACATCGCTTGACAGCGGTGATGGCGTCCGGCTGATCGGTCACAGTGCTACGGTACAGCAAGTGTTGTTTTCACCGGATGGACTCAAGCTAGCCTCTGCAAGCGCAGATGACACTCTGCGCGTGTGGGATCTTCAGACAGCGACCACCCTTCGGGTTTATCGGCATGCAGCTTCGGTTCGGCGAGTTGCCTTTTCCGCTGATGGCAGACTTCTCGCTTCTGCAAGCGTGGACCATTCTGTTCGCGTCTGGCCGATGCCTCAACAGGATTTCCGCATTCCGGACCCTCTCTCGCACTTTCTCCGAACACTCACCAGCACGTCGATCATAATCAGGGCTAGTCATCAGTAAGATCCAAACAGAGAGCGATAACAATATATGACCACAGCCGACGCAAAATTGAGACTTCGCAAGGAAACGCTACGGGTCCTTGTTCCACGCCAGCTTCAGGTCGTAATCGGTGGAACGACCGAGGGAAGCGGTGGAAGTGATTGTTGCCCCGCTACCGAGGAAGGCTATACGTGTGAAGTCTCAGATTGCCTTCCATGTCCCGATCTTCCAGAAGGGTAACACCATGTTTCAGGCTTCATTGTCAGAGCTCCAGTGCGTTCTATAGGCAATGTTGCCCTACCTGCAACAGATTACCGTCCTACTCGCGATATTGTTATCTGGCGTTGAGGCGGCGGCTCAACTGCGGTCTGCAACTATTGGTTCGCATCCGCGCAACTTAGATTTTGAGAAGGGCAAACGGGGTGATGTTCCGTTCGGGTGGACTCTGCAAGAGTTTAACTCGGAGCTGCGCTACTCGGCTGCATCGGTGGCCGAACATCCGGCAGAGGGGCGCCGATGCGCGGTGTTATCCAGCACCTCCTCTGTCCCGGTTGGAGTCTACGGCAATCTCGTCCAAACGATCGACGCTCGACCATTTCGAGGAAAGCTCCTGCGTTTCTCGGCCACGGTACGCACCGCGAACTTGAAGCCAGAATCCCTGGTTGGACTGAGCTTGCGCGTCGATCGCAAGGACAAAAGGCTCGGATTTGTCGACAACATGTTTGAACGACCGATCCAAACTGTGGATTGGAAGCGATACGAGATCGTCGGCGAGGTGGCCGATGATGCTGAGTCCATCAGCTTTGGCTTGTTGCTATTTCGCGAAGGAACAGCGTGGATCGATTCTGCGCAGCTTGAATCGTATGCAATGCCGCAACCGGAGCCACCCGGTTTGCTCTCGGAACAGACTTTGGCGCACGTGACCGCATTTGCACGACTCTTGGGTTATGTCCGCTATTTCCATCCAAGCGATGAGGCACAAAGGGTCGATTGGAACAGCTTTGCATTATGGGGAATGAGACAAGTCCAATTCGCACATGACGCCGCGCAATTGGCAGTAATACTTCGAGGACTCTTTGCCACCATCGCTCCCACCGTTCAGGTATTTCTCACATCTCAGGACTCAGGTCAGATTTCGTCGTCAATGCTCCCAAGGGCGGTCAATCACCTTAGCACTGTTCATTGGATCCATCATGGATTTGGTTCAGACCCAGCGTCCAACAATATGTACTCGAGCGAGCGTGTGAAGGAAAAGTTGGTAGGAAAGACATACGATTCAAATACGTTTGCTGCCGATCTTGAGGGAGGCATTTCTGTTCGGATCCCACTCCGCCTTCTGGTAGATGATCGCGGCACGCTACCTCACGCTGCTCGCGCGCAGAAGAAGACGATTCCCTCCTTCTATTCCATTCGTGACCGTGCCGCGCGATTGGCTATTGTGGCTCTCTTCTGGAATGTGCCTCAACACTTCTATCCGTATTTCGATGTGGTGAACGTCGATTGGGGCAAAGCTTTGCAGGACGCGCTGACTTCCGCAGCTACCGACCAGGATGAGGTGCAGTTCTTCAAGACGCTTCGCAGGCTTGCCGCCTCGCTGTCTGATGGCCATGCACAAGTGATGACGATAGACCAGCCCCGTTATCGCTTGCCGCTAACGTGGGATCTCCTGGGCGGTGACCTTGTTATCGTTCGTGTCGACAACGACGCTCTAACGATTAAACCCGGCGATATTATTCTCGGCGTCGACGGAAAATTGGTCAAAGACGCGATCTCGGGCATCGTCCCATTGATACCTGCCAGCACGCCGCAAAACTTGAAGTCGGTCGCTCTGACCGAGATCGCCGCCGGTCCCAAAGACTCATTGGTAACCTTGGACGTGTTGCCAAGGTCGGGCAAGCCGTATTCTGTCACGCTCGCTCGCCGTCAAAGACTCCACCCATTTTGGCTTGAGACTCGCCCGGATAAGATTTCGGAAATCCGCAGTGGGATCCTCTACGTCGATCTCCAGCGGTGCTCGCCCGAGGAATTCGAGGCGGCGCTGCCGATTTTGGCTGCAGCTCGTGGGATAATCTTCGACGTCAGAGGCTATCCCTTTTCCGTCGATGCAATTTTGAGTCACTTGATCGAAGCGCCAATCACGGGACCGCAATTTCTGGTCCCCGTAATAACGCAGCCAGATCGGCAAGGGCTTGGTTTTGTATCATCCCCGCGAGCGATCGTGCCGCGTGAACCTCACTTTCGCGCAAAATCGGTGTTTCTGATGAACGGACGAGCCATGAGCCGTTCGGAAACGTTACTCACGTTTGTTGAGGACAATCATCTCGGTCCGACCGTTGGAAGTCCGACTGCCGGAACAAACGGCAATATCGTCTGGATTGGATTGCCCGGACGGTATAGGGTGGGAATGACGGCGATGAAGACGCTGAGGAAGGATGGGTCGCGCTTTCATGGCCTGGGTCTAAAGCCAACGGTGCCCGTCGAGCGAACAAAGGAAGGCATTGCGGAGAACCATGATGAGATCTTAAACCGTGGGCTCGAGGTCGTCGAAGGAATGATTCAAGGAAGCTTCCCATTCGGTTCCACGCGCGATGCGTCTCGGCAACTGAACTAGAAACCCACGGCACTTCTGCAACTGAAAGGCAAGGAGCGCGCGGGCGTTAAGGCAGTCACAGACGCTGCCATCCAACAACCAGCAGGCGACGCCGGTAGACACTCCCCGGCGAGCATCGGGATACCGAGCACAGGCCCGGACGCATGGAAGTCGGGCTCGTCGAAACGAGGTTAGTCGTTAGGCATTGCTTTTGTGAATGGTGTCGGCTTTCCTGAAGTTGCGCCGCCGGTCTGACGAAAGCAGGCGGGCTATGTCAGACAGACAGCATCTTTGCCGAATGGTAAATATTTGTACTCTGCTTGCTTGGCGCAGATGGCCGTTGACTAAGAGCGCCATCGCCGTAGTGCTTGCGCTTGTACAGGCTACCGCCTTCGCGCAAGCGCGCCCTGTGTTCAATGCGCCTCGTCCCCTTAACCTTGATTTCGAAAAAGGGGAACCGGGGAAAATTCCACAGGGATGGACCTTGCCGCCTTCCACCTCTCAGGCAGGCTACCTCGGTGAATCTACAACCGACCGCCCAAAACATGGAAAGAACTGCGCTGTTCTTTATAGCACGCGCGCCGTATCGAGCGGCGCCTACGGCAAACTCGAACAAACGATCGATGCAGCTCCATTTCGCGGGAAGCTGATTCGCTTTTCGGCGGCCGTAAGAACAGAAATCAATCAACTCGGCTCCTGGGCGGGCCTGAGCCTTCGGGTCGATCGAGACAAGGGGAACCGCGGGTTCTTTGATGACATGTTCAATCGGCCAATTTACGTCTCGGACTGGGGAAGATATGAGATTGTCGGTGACGTCGCCACAGATGCTAGGTCGATCACCTTTGGCATTTTGCTCCAAGGCGAAGGCAAGGCTTGGATTGATAATGCTTCGATTGAGGTCCTTCCCCTGCCTCGGCTCGATCCGCAACATACTCTCTCAGATAGAGGGCTATCCAACCTGATCTCTTTCGTGCGGCTGCTTGGCTACGTGCGTTATTTTCACCCCAGTGATCAGGCACAGCAAATTGATTGGGAACGCCTGGCACTATGGGGCGTCAAGAAGGTTGAAGCTGCGAAGGATGCCTCGCAGCTGGCAGCAACGTTGAACGCCCTTTTTCATCGGGTTGCGCCAACCGTTCGAATATTTCCAACTAGCAGCGAAACGAGCTTAAGCAAGGACTCCGCTCGGCTCACCAGACACGGGAAGATTCAGGTCGTCCGGTGGCAACACCGTGGACTCAACATGGACGGAGACGCGGAGAGCATCTATCGCAGCGAGCGAATTCGGGAGGAGGTGTCGGGCACCACGGATGTGACAAGCACCTTTTCCGCCGGTTTGGAAGGTGGGATCTCGGTACGGGTTCCGCTCTCCGTTCTTGCCGACGAACGAGGCACGCTGCCGCATGCGCGTTCGGAGGCCCTTCTTCCTGGCGCGGGTATTTCGTTCTACTCAGCCACAGATCGAGCTGCCCGATTGGCAACGGTAGCGCTGCTTTGGAATGTGCCGCAGCATTTTTATCCATACTTCGATGTGGTCGAGGTCGATTGGCGCAAAGCGTTGACCGATGCCCTACGCTCCGCTGCTACCGACAAGGATGAGGAGGAGTTTTTCGATACTATGCGGCGGCTTGCTGCTGCACTCCAGGATGGACATGCGGTCGTTATTACTCTCGATACGCGCCGTTCTCGTGCGCCGGTCACGTGGGATTGGGTGCAAGGCGAGCTAGTCGTGGTGCGGGCTGAGTCGGGTGAGTCTCCGCTTCATGCTGGCGACGTTGTTCTGAAGATCAACGGCGTCGAGCCTCGCGATGCAATTAAAACAGCCAAGCCACTCGTTTCGGGCAGTACACCACAAGCTCTGCTATTGCGCGCACTCTTGGAAATTGGTTCGGGCAAAAAAGACTCCCAGCTGACCCTCAATCTAATGGCCACTTCCGACAAGACCTATTCGGTTTCGCTGTCGAGGAAACAAGGGTGGAACGCTCTGTCACTTGAAGATCGGCCAGCCAAGGTTGCAGAGGTCGGAGCTGGAATCTATTACGTGGACGTACAGCGTTCCGCTGCGGACTTTAGCGCCGCCCTTCCTCGCTTGGCCACAGCACGCGGCGTTGTATTCGACGTCCGTGGTTATCCATTCGCGGTAGACGATATTCTAAGTCACTTGATTGAGAAACCGATCACCGGACCCCAATTCCTAGTGCCCCTGGTAACACGGCCGGATCAGCAGGACTTCAGCTTCGAGGTGAGGCCGCCCCGAACAATTGTGCCGCAAGAGCCGTATTTGCGCGCAAAGACGGTTTTCCTCATGGACGCTCGAGCTGGAAGTCGATCTGAAACGCTGCTCAGCTTCGTGGCCGATAATCACCTCGGACCGATGGTTGGCGGCCCGACCGCGGGAACAAATGGAAACATCAACTGGATTCGCCTACCGATGCGCTACCGAGTAGGGATGACCGGGATGAAGACACTGAGGAAAGATGGTTCGCGCTTTCACGGTATCGGCCTGGCGCCGACTGTGCACGCCGAACGGACGAGGGAAGGTATCGCCCAGAGACGCGACGAGGTTCTGGAGCGAGGAGTTGAAGTTCTGGAAGAGATGCTCCGAGGAACTGACCCGCTCGGTTGGACGAGTGATACGTCTCGTGAAAGAATTCACAGTGTGTCCACAGACGGGAAATGAGCCCGCCGACTTGGCTCCCGTCGTGGCGTTTCAGGATGGTCGACGAATTCGTCGGACTGCCTTCTGACGATTGGCAGCTCATCCGAGCCAGCCACCATTTTCAGGTCGCGCTGGCGGCTTGGCGGATTTCCTCCAGCGCCTGGGCGAGCGCGTTGCAATCCGGAAATCGCCGCTCGGGTTTTTTCTCCAGCAGCTTGAGCAGGAGTTGGTCCAGCGCCTCGGGGAGCGCGGGATTGATCGAGCGAGGCGGCGGCGGGGCTTGGTTGATGTGCATCATCAACATCGGCACCAGCTCGGGGCTGTGGAACGGCAGGCGGCCGGTGAACATCTCGTAGGCCACCACGCCGAGCGAGTACTGATCCGTGGCTGGTGTGACGGAGGTGAAGTTGTCGATCTGCTCGGGAGCGATGTATTCCGGGGTTCCTGCAACCATGCCGGCCACGGTGACGCCCTTGGCGAGTTGCCGCTTGGCAATCCCGAAATCCATCACCTTCACCACGCCTTCGCCGGTGATAAATAGATTCTCGGGCTTGATATCACGGTGAATGATCCCGCGTTCGTGAGCAGCTTGAAGTCCGGCGCACGCCTGGATCAAATACCCGAGGCCTCGCTCGACCAGCATCGGCCCAATAAGCTGGTGCTTGAGATCGCTGCCGACCAACAGCTCCATGGTGATGAATCGCCGGCCGTTGAAAATACCCATGTCGAAGAGTCGAACGACATTGGGATGAACCAGCTTCCGCGAGAGCTGCACCTCCTGCCGGAATCGCGAGAGCGCCTGCTCGTCCTCGTTGGCGGGATTGAATACTTTCAAAGCGATTTCCTCGCTCAACTCGAGATCGGTGGCACGGAACACCATTGCCATCCCGCCCTGTCCGATTTTTTCTTCCAGCCGATATCTCTCGGCGAGGATGCTCCCACGCTGCAGCCGCAAGGACCCCGAAAGCTCGAAGGGAACGGCGGCCGGCGCAACCCGATTTCCCTCTGCGGAGGTAGGTCGCGATGCAGCCGGCGTTCCGACGGCGAACAATGTTCGACCGACGCTCGCGCTTCCGCCGGCGCCGTCGGAGCTCACCTCGCGGGCAATGCGTTCCACGTCCTCGCCCACGTCCCGCCCGAGCATCTGCTCGGTGGCGTTCCTCTGAGCCGTCGGTCGTGGACCGGCCGCGGCGACCGGTGCGCTTGCCACCTGGGAAACGAGGGGAATTGGAGCCGCCGCGGGCTTCGCCGTTTCAGGCAACGGCGGCAGGTCGGGAAACGGCGCATCGAGAA
>Ga0070697_100004265_pt1 | contig 10958 bp, 11 predicted proteins | sample KBSK1501metaG_FD_65475 | JGI IMG/M metagenome (GOLD analysis project Ga0070697, IMG submission 65475) | Corn, switchgrass and miscanthus rhizosphere microbial communities from Kellogg Biological Station, Michigan, USA - KBS K1-50-1 metaG | ecosystem: Host-associated > Plants > Roots >... | reverse complement strand
CGGCCTAATGGACCGCGCTAGCGCGTTAATTTGAAATTGTCGCGGCGCATTTGCGCACCGATTCGGCGTCACTGACTGACACAACATCGACATCTTTCCGGGTGCGCCTGAGCAGTCCGGCGAGCACGCCACCGGGCCCGAGCTCAACGAACAAATCGCAGCCAAGATCGAGCAGTCGTTCCATGCAATCGACCCAGCGGACCGTGCCGGTGACTTGATCCTGCAACGTCCGCCGAATTTCAACCGGCGTTCTCACTTCCATGCCGGTCACATTGCTAATCACCGGAAAACGCGGCGGCTGTCCAACAACATGAGCAAGCGCCCCGCCCAATTTTTCGTAAGCGCTTTGCATCAATCGCGAATGATAAGCGCCGGCCACATTGAGCATCGTCGCGCGACGAATTCCGTGTTCCTTTGCCACAGCTACTGCGGCCTCGACTTTCGCCAGCTCACCTGAAATGACGACTTGGCCGGGAGAATTGATGTTTGCAACATCAACATCTTCTTCATCCGCCAACTGGCGGACCGCGTTTTCGTCCGCGCCAATCATTGCGGCCATTCCGCCGACGGTTGCCGCGCAAGCTTCGTCCATAAAACTGCCTCGTTTTTGGACAAGCTTGAGACCGTTCTCGAAGTCGAACGTTCCGGCAGCCGCATGCGCAGTCATTTCGCCTAACGACAAACCGGCCGCGCCGCCGATCGGAAAATTGCCGGCGAGCTCGCGCAAGATCGACAGACACGCGAGTCCATGAACAAATAACGCTGGCTGACAATTGGAAGTCTTGGTCAACTCCTCGATCGGACCGTTCCATGCAATGTCAGTGAGTTTGCGTGCGAGAATTTCGTCGGCTCGGCGAAATAAATCCGCCGCGACCGGAAATTGATCGGCCAGATCTTTTCCCATGCCGACGACCTGCGCACCTTGTCCGACAAATAGAAGCGCGATCTTTTTCATTTCGTTTTCCTAGTTAATCGCGTGGCGAAGTTAGCGCGAGCAGAAGTTCTGGGACACACGCGCAGCGGGCATCGACCTTCGCCGATGACTTTTGCTAACTGTCCGATGTTCGATGGCTTATCTAGCCAACGTCGCTGCTTCTTCAGCGATTTTGTCAGCGGCTCCATTTGACCACCTGCGAGGCGCGCGCCCTTCCCGGAGTTTTCTCTTGCGCGTCGTTCACGAGTCGCGAGCATAAACGCAACTCCGAAAAAACAGTTCGCGAGTCCCGATTATTTCGGGATTGTCGATCTATGGCATTCACCGTTCGCGAAATTGAATCGCCCGATCCGGTAACGCGAGTCGCTGCCGAAGAAGCGAAGCTGCGCGAAACCGATCACGACATTGGCGAGAAAATGATTCTCAACATGGGGCCGTCGCACCCGGCGACGCATGGCGTGTTGCGACTCGTCCTCGAATTGGATGGCGAGATCATCACCAAAGCGATGCCGGACGTCGGATTTCTGCATCGCGGCGATGAAAAAATCGCCGAGAACATGCAATACAACCAATTCGTCCCCTACACCGATCGGCTGGATTATCTCGCGCCGCTAGCGAACAACGTGGCCTATGCACTGGCGGTGGAGAAATTAATGAATTGGGAAATTCCACCACGCGGAAAAGCGATTCGCGTTATTTGCTGCGAGCTTTCCCGGATCTCGTCCCATCTGATGGGACTCGGCGCGATGGCGCTCGACCTCGGTGCGATGACCGTGTTTCTCTACTCCTTCACCCAACGCGAAAAAATTTACGACTTGAGCGAATTGCTCAGCGGTGCGCGCTTCACGACTTCTTACACGCGCGTCGGCGGCCAAATTCGCGATCTCCCGGAAAAATTTGTTCCGATGTTACGCGACTTTCTCGATCAATTCGGGCCGGCGTTGGATGAGATGGACAAATTGCTGACGCGAAATCGCATCTTTGTCGATCGAACGAAGGAGGTTGGCGTCATTCCAAAAGAGCGCGCGATCGCTTACGCGCTTTCCGGTCCGATTTTGCGCGGCAGCGGCGTCGAGCACGATTTGCGGCGCAAACATCCCTATCTCGATTACGAACAATACGATTTCGAAGTGGTGATCGGAAGCGCGGGGGATTGCTACGACCGTTATTTGGTGCGGATCGAGGAAATGCGGCAAAGCGTCAGGATTTTGCGGCAAGTGATCGACAAATTACCGAGCGGGCCAATCAACGTGGACGATTGGAAAAATATGACGCCGCCGAAATCGCACGTGATGACAAAAATGGAGGAACTGATTCACCACTTCATCGTCGTAACCGAAGGTCTCGACGCGCCGCCGGGCGAAATTTATTTCGCGGCCGAAAATCCAAAAGGCGAACTTGGTTTTTACATCAACAGCAAAGGCGGCGGCGTTCCGCATCGGTTAAAAATCCGTGCTCCATCGTTTGTCAACCTGAGCATTTTGCCGGAATTGCTTCCGGGCTGCATGGTGAGCGATGTTCCCGCTGTGCTCGGAAGTCTGGACTTTGTCATGGGCGAATGCGACAGATGATTGAACAATGACGAATGACGAATACTTAATGACGAAGGAAATGCGAAAGACAAAACTCCCCGCGAAAAATCGAGGTAACGGATCGTCATTCGGGTTTCGTCATTCATTTGGCATTCGTCATTGGTCATTCGTCATTTCTTCCATCACGCGGCTCCTGCTCGTGCTCATACTCGTGCTCGAGCTTTCGTGCGTCGGCAGGCGCATCACGAAAGCTAATGTCGATGAAGTGGCCGAAGGAATGTCGAAGAAACAGGTGGAATCAATTCTTGGACCGCCGACCGAGCTCGACAATAAGGATTTCGTCATCATGAAGAAGACGACTTACGTTTACCGGCAGGGCAAGGACACGGTGACGATCGTCTTTAAAGACGACAAGGTCACAGAAAAGCAGAGCACCTTAACTGACTAGTCTTTTCGCCCGTGGACTCGACGAGCACACGCGTTCCCGCCGAGTTGGAGCAAAAAATGGACGAAGCCATCGGTCATTATCCGGCCGATGAAAAACGAAGTGCGGCGCTGCCCTTGCTGCATCTTTGGCAGGAACATTTCGATTTCATTAACGATGACGCCGTGACCTGGATCGCGGACAAGCTGGGACTTCGGCCGATCAACATTCTCGAGCTGGTCACGTTTTATCCGATGCTGCGTGAGAAGCGCGCCGGGAAAACGCACATCCGCGTCTGTCGCACGCTCAGCTGCGCAATGGCCGGAAGTTACCAGGTGATGGAAAACCTCTGTGAGGCAACCAGGATCCAACGAAAGATCGATCCCGCAACTGCCGGACACACGCCGATTTCCGCCAGCGCCGACAGAAATTACAGCATCGAGTTTGTCGAATGTTTGGCGAGCTGTGGGACCGCGCCGGTTTGCATGATCAATGACGATCTGCACGAAAACGTGCAGCCCGATTCAGCGGCCGATCTTCTCCAAAATCAGAAATCAGCAATCACCAATCACCAATCAGTTCATCCACTCGAGCACCGGATCATTTTCAAAAATATCGGACGCAAAAATTGGAAAACTGACATCAAGACCTATTTGGATGATGGCGGTTACGAAGACTTGGGCAAAGCCGTCACAATGTCTCGCACCGATATCGTCAACGAAGTGAAGACATCCGGCCTTCGCGGGCGCGGCGGCGCCGGATTTCCATGCGGCGTGAAATGGAGTTTCATCAGGCCTGACGAGAAGAAGCCGGTCTATCTAATTTGCAATGCGGACGAATCGGAGCCCGGAACATTCAAGGATCGCTACATCATTCATGAGGATCCACATCAGTTGCTCGAAGGGATCGCGATTTCCTGTTTCGCCCTCAACGCCCGGACGGCGTACATATATATAAGAGGCGAGTTTCCGGAAGGTGCGAAGCTCCTAGAACGCGCCATCGACGAAGCGCGCGAGCACAAATTTCTCGGTAAAAACATTCTCGGCTCAGGGTTCGATGTCGATGTTTACATTCATCGCGGGGCCGGCGCTTACATTTGCGGCGAAGAAACGGGTCTGATCGAATCGCTTGAAGGCAAGCGCGCCTATCCACGGATCAAGCCGCCTTACTTTCCCGCCGTGCTCGGGCTCTACATGTGTCCGACGATTGTGAATAATGTCGAGACGCTTTGCGCCGTGAAGCACATCATTGCCATGGGCGGAGCGAAATACGCGCAGCTCGGGCGACCGAACAACACGGGCACGCGCATTGTTTGCGTGAGCGGCGACGTCGAGCGCCCCGGCTATTTCGAAATTGAAGTCGGCAAAGTGACAATGGGCCAGCTGATCTACGAGATGGCGGGTGGAATAAAATGGGGGCGACGATTGAAAGCGGTAATTCCTGGCGGGAGCTCGGCCAAAGTTTTGCGCGCCGACGAGCGATTCAAGATCAAACAGAAACAGCCTGATGGATCGACAATCGAAGCAGAGTTGTCGATCAATGAGCTACCGATGGATTTTGATTCCCTCGCGGCGGCTGGATCGATGGCCGGGTCGGGTGGCGTGATCGTGCTCGATGATTCGCGCGATATGGTTTGGGTGCTCAACAACATCAACGAATTTTACGCGCACGAGTCGTGCGGCCAATGCACGCCATGTCGTGAAGGTGCTCTTTGGATGAAAAAAATTACCGAGCGGATGCTGAATGGTGGCGGAGTTACGGAAGATCCGCGCACGCTGAAAACGATCGGCGATAACATCGCCGGCCGGACCATTTGCGCGTTCGGCGAAGCCTGCGCCTGGCCAACGCAAAGTTTCGTAGAAAAATTTCCGGAGGAATTTGCCGCTCACGCTCGCAAATCAATGCCGCCGCCGTTGCCGCCCGAAAACACCCCTCGAGAATTAATTGAGCGCGAACAAATTCCAACAAGTCCCCTCGCCCACGATCCCGGCTGGGAGAAAGCCGGCGCCGACGCCGTGATTTAAGTGATGAATCTGGAAGCCAGGAAGCCAGGAAGCGAATTGGGAAACAAGGAATTAACGGACCGAATCATTGGCGCAGCGATCCGCGTTCACAAAGAACTGGGGCCTGGCTTTCTTGAGATCATGTATGAAGAGGCGCTGGCGATCGAACTCGCCGCGGGGGGCATCACCTTTGAGCGACAAAAGCTTCTGCCAATTTTTTATCGCGAGCATCTGATTGGCGAACATCGGCTCGATCTGGTCGTTGACCACAAAGTGATTGTTGAGCTAAAGGCAATTTCCGCACTTGAAGACATTCATTTCGCGATTGTGCGCTCCTATCTCAAGGCGTCGAATTTGAGCGATGCCCTTTTACTAAATTTTGCGACGTCACGTCTGACTGTAAAACGTGTGGGGCGCGAGTACCACCCGAACTTAGAAGGCGAAGAAGTGCAGCTATAATTTCCTGGTTTCGTGGTTTCCGGATTGATTATGCCTAACGAAACTTCAGCTCCGATGTTCAACGTCCAGATCGACGGCGTGTGGCATCAATTTCCGAAAGGCACGCGCGTCATTGAAGCTTGCGCGCAGGCCGGTGTTTACGTGCCGCGCTATTGCTACCACAAGAAACTGAGCTCGCCGGGAAATTGCCGAATGTGTTTGATCGAAATGGGAATGCCGCGAATGGGTCCCGAACGCAAACCGGAACTCGGTCCGGACGGAAAACCGATCATCAATTGGATGGCGCGCCCGCAAATTTGTTGCGCCCAAGATGTGGCTGAAGGGATGGGTGTTCGAACAAACTCGCCGATGGTCGAGGAATGTCGCAAGGGCGTGATGGAATTTCTGCTGATCAATCATCCGCTCGATTGCCCGATCTGCGACCAAGCTGGCGAATGCGAGCTTCAAGAATTCAGCGTCGAGTACGGCGCGGCCGGTTCGCGCTTTCTCGAAAACAAAGTCAAAAAACCGAAAGCGGTGCAGCTCGGTCCGCGCGTCACGCTCGATGACGAACGCTGTATTCTTTGTTCGCGTTGCGTTCGCTTTTGCAACGAAATTGCCAAGGACGATGTGCTCGGATTTGTCGATCGCGGCAGTCACACTGTGCTCACGGCGCATCCAGGAAAGCGTCTCGAGAACAATTACTCACTGAACACGGTCGATCTTTGTCCGGTCGGCGCGCTCACCTCAACCGATTTCCGATTCAAAATGCGGGTTTGGTTTCTAAAAGAGACGAAAAGCATTTGCACGAGTTGCGCCACTGGCTGCAACACTCTCATCGGCACGCGCGAGGATATCGTTTATCGACAAACGCCGCGCGAGAACGATCACGTGAACTCCTGCTGGATGTGCGACTACGGCCGATTGAATTTCAAATATCTAGAAGCCAAGAATCGCTTGCTTGAGCCGCAGATTTTGAGCGGCGATGCGTTGACGCCGCTCGACTGGAAAAGCGCGATCGCGCACGCAGCGTTGCAACTCAGGCAATTCAGTGGCTGGAACATCGCGATCATCGCCTCTGGCCGCATGACCAATGAAGAGCTTTGGCTCACACGCAAAATCGGGGACCTGCTCGGCGTCCGTTACATCGACATCGTGCCACGCCGCGGCGAGGGCGACGACATTTTGCTGAGCGAAGACCGGAATCCTAACGCGAGCGGCGCGCGCTTGATTCTGGGTTTGGATTCGGAACCGGGCGCGAACCTTTCCACTATCGCCAAAGGCGTGAAATCCGGAGAAATCAGAGCTCTGCTCGCGTTGGGTGAGAATCCAATCAAGCTCGGAATTTCAGCCGAACAACTAACGAACATGCCGGCGTTTGTTGCGATGGACATTTTGTCGAACGCCGCCAACGAGCACGCGACTGTTCTCATACCTGCTTCAGGCTTTGCCGAAAAACGCGGCTCGATGATCAACGGCGAAGGGCGTCTGCAAAGATTGAATCGCGCGGTGCGCCCTCCCGGGAACGCGCGCGACGATTGGGAAATTTTGCGCGACCTGCTGCAAACGCTTGGCGGTAGCAACGGTATTTACACGATCGAAGATGTGTTTCGGCAAATGAGCGCAGAGATCCCACAGTTCGCCGGTCTTACTCTAAGCAAAATCGGTGACCTGGGCGTGCATCTGATCAAGGAAAACGAATCGCCTCGGCCGCCGGTTGATCCCAAGGCCGAGGACATCGAGGAAGCAGAAAAGAAGCGACCACCCGGACGATAATACAAGATCGACAATGGATTATTTCTTTATCGGCACGTCGTTGATTAAGATTGTCTGCCTTCTCGCCTTCGTGCTTGGGCTCATGAATTACGCGGTCTACGCGGAGCGTCGCGTCAGCGCGTTGATTCAGGACCGGCTCGGGCCAAATCGCGTCGGTCCCGCCGGTCTACTGCAACCGATCGCCGACGCCGGAAAATTTCTGCTGAAAGAGCAATTCACGCCGGCGCACGTAAACAAACTTTACTACTGGCTCGCGCCCTGTCTGGCGATGGTCCCAGCGGTCATCACTATCGCGGTCGTTCCATTTGGCAGCACGTTATTCGGCGTACCGATGGTCATCGCCGATATCAACGTTGGTATTTTGTTCGTGTTCGCCATCGCCTCACTCGGTGTTTACGGAATCGTTCTCGGCGGTTGGGCATCCAACTCCAAATATCCGTTTCTCGGTGGCGTGCGTTCCAGCTCCCAAATGATTTCCTATGAGCTTTCGCTCGGTCTCACCGTCATTCCAGTTTTTCTGCTCGTTGGCAACCTGCGCCTAACGAGTGTTGTCCACTATCAAATCGACCACGGCTGGTTGATCGCGCCCTTCGTTGGCGACTGGACAAATCTCGGAAAATGGCTGCTCGCTATTCCGATGTTTGTTTCCTTGCTCGTCTTCATGATAGCTGTCCTCGCGGAGACGAACCGGCTCCCGTTCGATTTGCCGGAAGCCGAACAGGAGCTCGCCGGCGGCTACCACACCGAATATGCGGCCATGAAATTCGGTTTATTTTTCCTTGGCGAATACATCGCCATGATCACTGGCTCGGGCATCATTGTTACGCTCTTCCTTGGGGGTTGGCATTTTCCTGGAATTCCTGACGGCTCGCACGGTTGGATTTTCGGTTTGATCAACATCGCGGTCTTCTTCGCCAAAGTCGCCGCTCTAATCTTTCTGTTCATGTGGGTACGCTGGACCCTGCCGCGTTTCCGGTGGGACCAGTTGATGCGCTTGGGATGGTTGTTTTTCTTCGAGATTGCGCTGGTTAACATTTTTATTGTTGCCGGCATACTGGCGTTTGTGCCGACCAAATGACGAAATCCGAATGACGAATGACGAATTAAATTCGAATGATCCAGTCCGAACGACGGTTCGTGTAGCGATGGGCGATCGTCATTTGTGGTTCGTCATTCCTTCGGCAGTCGACATTCGACATTCGAAATTCTGAACATGGCGATCACCGTTCAACGACCGAATCTGAATTGGCGCGAGCGAATGTTTCTGCCCGCAATCGCGGCCGGCTTGTTGATCACGTTGAAGCATTTCAAGAACATGATTTTTCGCCGGACCAAAGTGACCATGGAATATCCGGAGGAAAAATGGGACTCGAATTTGCCCGAGCATTATCGCGGCGCGCCCGCGCTCGTGCGAGACACCGACGGTCGGGTGCGTTGTGTCGCTTGTCAGCTTTGTGAATTCATTTGTCCGCCACGCGCGATCAAAATTATTCCGGGCGAAATTTCAAAGACGGATCGTTTCGCCAAGGTGGAGAAATATCCGGAGGAATTCGATATCGACATGGTCCGCTGCATTTTCTGCGGCATGTGTGAAGAAGTTTGTCCGGAGCAGGCGATTTATTTGCGCAAAGATTATGCCATCACCGGGTTCACGCGCGAGGACATGATGCATCACAAAGACAAACTGCTCGAGATCGGCGGTGTGATGCACGGAGTCGTTTTGAAATGGAACGAAAAAAAGTAAAAGCCACAGATTGACGCAGATGATCACAGATTTTCCAGATCCCGATTTTACATCTCTGTTTTATCTGTGTTCATCCGTGGCCTAAAAAGAATGCCTCCGTTTTTGTTTTGGGTTTTCGCTTTGATGATGCTGGTGTTCGGCGCCGCTGTCGTCATCAATCGCAATCCGGTAGCGAGCGCGCTCAGTCTGGTCGTGTCGTTTTTGGCGCTGGCCGCGCTATTCATGTCGCTCGACGCTTATTTCATCGGCATCATTCAAGTGCTCGTCTACGCCGGTGCCATCATGGTGCTGTTTCTTTTCATCATCATGCTGCTTGATTTGCGGGCTGAAAAATTGAGCAAAATTAACTGGATCGCGTCCGCCGGCGGTGTGGGCGTTGCGCTTGTGCTGATGATCCAGATTTTTGCCGTGATCGGCAAACTGAACGCCGCAAAGCAAACTTTTCCGCCGCTGGCAAGGCCTGTCCTGAGCGGAGCCGAAGGATCGACATCGGACGACGTCCACCGAATTGGTCTTTTGCTTTTCGACAATTACAATCTGCCTTTTCAAATCATCGGTGTAGTCATCTTGGTAGCAACGATCGGCGCCGTGATGCTTAGCCGACGCGAAACCCGCTAACATGGTCACGCTTGGCGATTATCTCATTGTTAGCGGAATCTTGTTCGCCATCGGCTTCGCCGGCGTGATGGTGCGACGCAACATCATCATTATCTTGATGGCGTTAGAGTTGATGTTGAACGCCGCCAATTTGTCGCTCGTCGCGTTTTCGCGCTTTCATGTCGATCCAAGCGGGGCCCCGAATTACAACGCGCAGGTTTTTGTTTTCTTCGTCATCACCGTGGCCGCGGCCGAGGTCGCAGTCGGACTTGCGATTGTGGTCGCGCTCTTTCGCCTCCGGCAAACCACGAATGTCGAAGACATCAGCACTCTGAAGTTTTGATGATCCGCCAAACACGCGAAATGATGCCAAAAAACCTAGTGCCCGATTTGATCTTCAAAGACGAATGCTACTCGATTGTTGGCGCGTGCTTCGAAGTCTACGATGAGAAAGGATGCGGCTTTCACGAGCCGGTTTATCAGGAATGTCTAGGTATCGAATTTGAGCATTGCCGCATTGCAGCCATGGCGCTGCCGGCATTATCTCTCGAATATCGAGGTAGAATTCTTCAGCAAAAATATTTTCTCGATTTTGTCTGCTACGGAAAGATCGTTGTCGAGCTCAAGGCAGTTGCGGAATTAACCGACGATCACCGTGCCCAGGTGCTCAATTACTTGAAAGCCAGCGGCTTTCAGCTCGGGCTGCTAATTAACTTTGGCCATTACCCAAAGTTGCAATACGAACGACTGGCCAATACTCAGCCCAAACTTCAACCCGATGAACCGCTTTATCTGTAAAGCTTTAGCGTTCTTTCGCGTGTTTAGCGGGTGAACCGATGACCTTCACCACCAACAGCTTGCTTCCGTGGTTAGTTTTGCTCCTGCCGCTCGGTTCGGCTGGCGTCATCACTTTGTTCACTCGGCGTTGGAAAAATATCAGCGCTCTGATATCAGTCGCGGCTGTTCTCGGAAGTTTTGCGTGTAGCTGCGCGATTTTTGGCAAGATCGACGTCTCCGCGCCGGAATTCACCTGGATCGACATCCGCGGTGTCTTCACCGTTCCGCTTGCTTTTATTCTCGATGATTTGAGCAAACTAATGCTCCTCGTCGTTTCCGGCGTCGGATCGCTCATCCACATCTATTCGTTAGGCTACATGCGGGATGACGAAGGCAAGTCGCGTTACTTCGCCGCACTTTCGCTCTTCATGTTCGCCATGCTCGGGATCGTTCTCGCGAACAATTTCGTGATGATGTTCATTTTCTGGGAATTGGTCGGCTTCACTTCCTACGTGCTGATCGGCCATTGGTTCGAGCGCGATTCCGCCGCCGATGCCGCGAAAAAAGCGTTTCTCACCACACGCGTCGGTGATTTCGGATTCATGATCGGTATCCTGATGGTTTGGATGGCGACGGGCTCGGTCGTGTTCGACGATATCGTGGCGCATCTCTCCAAAATCACGAGCAATCCGGGCTATCTCACCATTGCCGCGCTCTTGATTTTCTGCGGCGC
>Ga0070697_100004264_pt1 | contig 10961 bp, 10 predicted proteins | sample KBSK1501metaG_FD_65475 | JGI IMG/M metagenome (GOLD analysis project Ga0070697, IMG submission 65475) | Corn, switchgrass and miscanthus rhizosphere microbial communities from Kellogg Biological Station, Michigan, USA - KBS K1-50-1 metaG | ecosystem: Host-associated > Plants > Roots >... | reverse complement strand
CATCCGCGCCTTCTTCATATCCGACGAATTCCAGAAAAAAGGGAATGTCATTGGCCCGGCATTCGTCACCGAGACGCTCCACCCACGCATGTTTCTTGTCATTAATTTCCTTACTGTCCAGCGGGGTGTAATAAAGGAGGATTTTGATGCAATCCGCCCCCGCTTCCTTCAACCGGCGTACCGACCAGTTGTCCAGCAGGTCAGGCAGACGTCCCGGCCCAGTTTTGTCGTATCCAGTTTTCTCATAGGCCAGCAGCAGCCCGGCATTCTTCGCCCGGCGCTTGGAGGCAGGCAATCCCCATTCAGGATCGAGCAGGATGGCGCTGGCATGCGGCGTGAGAACTTCTGTGACCAGCGATTTGAATTCTTCCATCATGGCATCGCCAACTTCGCCACCTTTTTCCTTGGCCAGCGCTTTTTGCAGCGAGCCGCGCTGATCCATTGCGGCGGCTGCGATCACCCCCCGCGGATTGGAGACTTTTTTAAGACCCGCCAACTTCCCAGAACTAAGTTTCATGGATTCCTCCGTGATGAATGCAGGATGAGAGCTCTCAATTGTAAACCAGGAGACCGCAACAGCTGGTTTGCGGCAATCCACTGAGAACTGAGAACCGGCAACTGACAACTGCCTTGACAAACCCAAATTAAAGTAGGTAATATAACTACATTAGAAGTTTTGTGAACATGGAAAAAACAATCTCCGCCGCCGATGCCAACCGAAAATTCTCGCGCCTGTTGCGAGACGTACGGGTAGGGCAAAGCTATGTAGTCACCAGTCACGGAAGGCCAGTTGCGCGCATCGCCCCGGTCAAGGAGGATCGCGATACAACCTCAAACGCGCGATCCTCTCTCCTTGGCCGGTTGAGGTCGGAGCGCGTCCTCAAGATAGGCCGTTGGAAAAGAGATGAGTTATACGAGTAAAGGATCACTCGAAGCCATGGCATGAGAGTCGCACTCGATACCAACATTCTGGCATACGCGGAAGGGGTGAACGGCGCCGCAAGGAAAAAGGCCGCGCTAGAGATCATTGAAAAACTACCGGAGGAAACCACATTCCTCCCGGTTCAGGTACTCGGAGAACTCTTCCAGGTGCTGGTGCGCAAGGCGGAACGCCCGCCGCAAAAGGCCCGCGTCGCAATTCTAAGCTGGCAGGATGCTTTTTCGCTGATTGAGACTTCACCCGCAGTCCTGCTCGCCGCCATCGATCTGGCCGCCCACCACCACTTCGGTATATGGGACGCGGTCATCTTCTCCGCCGCAGCCGCGGGCGGCTGCCGCCTGCTTCTTTCGGAAGATCTACAAGATGGATTTACTTGGAACGGAGTGACCGTGACCAACCCTTTCTCCAAGGAAAAGCATGAACTACTCGCGGACCTCCTGGGCGAGTGAAGTCGCGATCGCTTACTGCCGCAGTGTCAGCATACCCAAAATAGCCTGCTGTTTGGCGATCAACGACTGTACTCCTTGACGAGCCAGTCCCATCATCTTCCCCAGTTGATTCTCATCGAATACCTGACGTTCCGCCGTAGCCTGTAGTTCAACCACTTTATATCCCGCGGTCATAACCAGGTTCATGTCCACATCCGCGCGAGAATCTTCTTCATAGTTGAGATCGAGCAAAATTTCGCCATCCACAATCCCAACGCTGATCGCCGCAACAAAATCACGCAGCGGAACGGATGTTAGCGTTCCCGCCTCCACTAATTTTTCCAGGGCCAATCCCAGAGCGACAAACGCGCCGGTGATGGAAGCCGTGCGCGTTCCACCGTCAGCTTGAATGACGTCGCAGTCAATCCAAATGGTGCGCTCGCCCAGCCGTTCCAGATCGGTGACGCCGCGCAGCGAACGCCCAATCAGTCGCTGGATTTCGTGAGTCCGTCCACTCACTCGCCCGCGGCTGGATTCGCGCGGCGTGCGAGTGAGGGTCGAGCGGGGAAGCATGCTGTATTCGCCGCTGATCCAGCCCTTGCCGCTGTTGCGCAGAAACTGAGGAACCGTCTCTTCCACCGACGCCGTGCAGATGACGCGGGTATTGCCTACTTCAATCAGAACAGATCCTTCCGCCGTGCTGATGTAATCAGGAAGGATGTTGACCGGCCGTAGCTGGTCCGGAGCGCGATTGTCAGAGCGGAAATGCATAGCCCAAGATTCTAACAGTCCCGACTGTTTGCGCTAACCTGGAAGAGCGGCCCTTCCAGGGCCGCGTCACGAAGCAATTGAAGATGGGCTTTAGCCCTGGTGGTCGCTCCTCGGAGCGAGATCTGAACAACTTTCACTGGGGCTAAAGCCCAGATCAAGAGCGGTCTGACGCGGTGCTCAAGCGCCGCTCTTCCACGCTATCCGAAATCTCTTTGTTCGGCGTTCTTGAGGCGTCGACAACGCGCATTGCGGCAACACTCTTGGCGATAATCGTCACCCCATACGCAGCCAGCACGTAGATGATCGGCTCGATGGGATGCCGGTATCGAGAAAAGGTGTAAGAGACGTAGTAGATCATCGGATAGAAAATGAGCACCAACATCAGAACGACGCCATTCCCCGACTTCCTAATCGCGTGAAACCCACCGAAAAACGACAACAAGCCGAGAATGAATGACAGTCCGAGAGCGCCATCTGGCATTGCCCAGAAGTTAAAAGCACGGCGCACTGTTCGCTTTAAGAACTCAGCGGCATGTGCAGCGAGATAACGAACGGCTTCGCTCTTGGTTTTCTCCACAAAGGCAACTTCGCCCATGGTTTGATACTGCATACTCGGTCCGCTTGGGTGCAAGTCAAAGCCGACATTGCCAAAGTAGATCTCAGCCCAGCCGTTGCTCCGAATCGGCATCAGCGTATGGAGTGCAACGAAGTTTCGCAGCGTCCAGGGTGTGATGATAAGCAACATCGCTAAGGCGAGAATCAACAATTGCTTCGCGTTCCGGTCCCGAACGTAGAGCACAAGCAGAATGGGAAGAAACGGAGCGAGAAGGGAAGGACTAACCAGGCCGGCAAATCCCCACATGGCTCCGGCATACAGATAATCCCGGACTCTGGAGTCTGGTTGCAGTTTCGCCGTCATCCAAATGGCCAAGGAAAAAAACAGCGCGGCCAAACAACTATCCCACAAGATAAGCTGAGTGACGGCGGCGGTTGGCGATACAGCCCAAAAAATTGCGCTGAGCAAGCCGACCTTTTCGCTGAAGCACCGAGTTCCAATCTTCATGACAACCACGGCGGTTATCGCGGACAGGAGGCAATTCAAAATCAGAAGCGCAATCGCCGCAGCGTGAGATTCAATCCCGAAGATCGAAAAGATAGCGGCCACGACCGAGGGATAGGCAGGCGCGAGCCAGGCGGTAGGCCCAGGAGCATCGTGAAACGCGCCACCGTAGCTGTGGCTCAGGACAAGGGAACGCGCAATCATCCCGGCTTCGTTCACACCCCAATTTGTGAGGCCAGGTCTGACGTGCAGGAAAAGAGCCAGTACGCATATCTTTATCGTGAGCGCGAAAGCAAAGATTTTCCAGGCCCGATTCATGTTCATTGCGCGCCCTGCATCTGCGCCACCATTTGATTGACCGCAGACACCTCAAAAAATCCTGACAAATCCGCATGACCAGCTAACGTCTCGCGCTGTTTGCCATCCACCAGAATCTTCACTCGAGTAATGCCCGGAATGTTGGCGGATAAAGTCTGTACTAGCGAAGCCACCGTGAGTTCTTCAACCAGAATTCCCGAGCGATGATCGTCGGCGAATGCGGCATTCATATCAATTACGGCCAACCCGGGATCCACCAGATATACATCGCGCACTTCGGCGCTCGGGCCTAGAGGATGAGGTGACAGCTTGTCGAGATACAGCCCGAGCAAAGCCCGCAGTAATTCCTGGGCTCGCTCCTGTCTGCCGGCAGGCAGCGGTATGCGAGCTGCTTGCGCCCGCAACATGCCTGACTCGTCGTCCGCGACGTACAGCGTAACTTGTTCCGTGGGGCCGGATACCGGCGGAGCTATGGGTCCGGAATAAACCGCGGGCGCCACATGCGGAACGCGCCCGCGCATTCGCCATAGGTACACGCTCATCGCAAGCGCAATCGCCAGCATGGCGGCGGTGCCAATCAACAGGTGCCGGGGAATCATCGTGGCGCCTCCAGTCTTTCGCGCGTGGCAACGATCCCGGTGGCAATCGTCTCCGTAATGAGTTGCTGATAACCCGGCGAGTTGAGTTCGGAAAGCCCCGCCTCCGGGGGAGCAATCTCAACCGCCACAGCCGCCGCGGTGACGTTGTTCAATGGCCGTAACGGCGCGATCAAAGTACGAACTGAAATCTGCTTCTTCTGCAACTCCGCAATCAGGCTCGCTTCGACGGTTTGACTTGCAGACGCAAACGCCGACTGTGCCGTTTCCCAGTCGAGGAATGGTCCGCGGCTCTCGCCTCCGGCTGGAAGCATTGACCCGTAAAGGCGAACGCCCGTCCCCTGAGAGGCCGCATGTATACAAATGTAGATCGCCGGATGGGCGGCGTTGGCAAGATTCGCGCGCTGGTCCAGACTGAGAGTGGTATCGCCGTCGCGCAACACCAAAGTGCTCACTCCGCGAGTTTCGAGTTCCTGCCGCAACTTCCGCGCGAAAGCCAGGGTAACGTCTTTTTCAGATAGTTGGTCGCTAAGAGCCGCCCCGCGTTCTTCTCCGCCATGACTCGCGTCCACTACTGCAAAGTAGGTTGGCGGCGCGGCGCCGCTGATGCTTGGGAGATAAGTAGCAGATTGTGTCGGCGAAGTGATTGCGGGCAGATTCAGTTGCGGCTGGGGAGTCCGCGCGGCCACTTGAGCTGCGGTCTGCGGAGCAGCCGTGACCGTGATCGTGCGTCCGTCATTGCTGAAGCTGGCAAAGAGCGGCTCGCCGCCATTGACTGTAATTTCAACCGCTCCGTTATCTTCCTGGTAGCTGGCGGAAGGAATCGTCTTGCTATCGAAAGTCAAAGTCTGCGAGCCCGGCGGAACGATGGGTTCGTGAGTAAACACCATGCGCAACTTCCCCGGCTCAGTAGCAATCATGGGGTTCACAGGCGAGCTGAACTCCATCACCAGCGTGGGAGGATTGGCTTTATTCATCTGCGCCGTAAAATGGACACTCACATTGCCGATGAACAGACGGCGTGCGGTCTCGTTGAAAGTGACTGGGCCGCCGAGAAAACGCGTTAACAGGACAGTAAGGGAATTAAGTGGTACCAGCCCGCGCCCGCCCTCCAGAAGAAAATTGGCAGGCAGATCGAAATCGTGACCTTGAACGCGAGCCCGAGTCTTGCCCGCATTGAATTCACCTTCGACATTGTTATAGCGGAATTTCCATCGTGAACCGTTGGTCTTAGCTGTGACCGTCCCCAGTGGCTCGAGTACTTCGAGCAGACTCACATAATCTCTATGGTCGCGCTCCAGCACTGAAAGTGTGTAGTTGGCCGCCGTCGAATAGATGGCGACGCGTTTTTGCTCAGATGGAGCAGAAAGAAGAAGGGAAGCGCACAGAACAAGTACTGTAATCAGACCCACCAAGAATCCAGCACGCATGCTACTGACCACCATTTTGAAATCTTTACCGAACCAACCATCAGCTCGTATGGGATGTGCAAGGCCTTCCGGGAAAACGTTTTTCCTCAGTGATCCTCTGTGTCCTCTGTGGTTAACGCCTTTACATTTTTATTCCAGGGCATAAATAGTAAAACCGCTGAGCAACTTAGGATAAAAATCTGTGGACTTCTGAGGCAATACTTCGCCGGCAAAAGCGATATCACGCATCTGGTCCATACGCACCGGATTCATCAGAAACCCCACATTAGCTTTGCCACTGCGCACCTGAGCCATGGCCTCTCCGGCATCGCGAACGTAACGAATATTCTCCTGCCTGTGAATTGCCTCCTCGGAAATTCCTAAAACTTTCTGAAGCAGGACGCGATGCAACTGCACCACATCGAGCGATTGCTGCCGCTCTGAAAGCCCGGCAAAAATGTTCGAATCCATCGCTTTCGGCTTGTCCAAAAGAAAAGCGCGGTCCGCAGTGACCGCCAACAAAGCCGTTCCAGGGCGCCCAGCTTCCCGCAAAAGTTCCTCCGCTCGAACCGCATCAATGGACGAATCCAATTCCTGCGCTCTGAAGTAATCTCCCGCCCCCCTCTTCAACGTCTCCGAAGAGAACGACGCCAAGCTATGCACCACCCGATGCGTAGGCAGAATAACCAGCCCAGGGGCATCCATATTAATGAACGTCATCATTACTAGATCGTAAGGAGCAAGGTTTGGACCACCGGGCCGGAGCAGGCCGTCTTCCGCTGTTCGTTCGCGGGGACCTCCGCCCACAGAAGTTGTCGCCGCCATTGCGTGCCGTTCGTTGCGATAAGTCAGCGCCGTCTCATAACGATGGTGTCCGTCGGCAATGATGAGCCTTTTGTCACGCATCTTGCCCCGAACAAGCTCGATCACACCGGGATCGGCAATCTTCCACACTTGGTGCAAAACCCCATATTCGTCGCGGGTTTCCATGTCAGCCTGACCGCCGGGCGCCAGAACACTATCGATTTCGGCTCCGGGATCGCTGTAGAGCATAAAGAGCTGCCCAAAGTGAGCTCGGGTGGCGCGCAATAGCTCGAGCCGGTCAGCTTTGGGCTTGGCCAAGGTTTGCTCATGACGGTAAACCACGCCAGCCGAGTAGTCTTCGATTCGCCCCAGCCCGACGAACCCACGCCGCTCCAAAGTCACCGTGCTACCCGGCAGCGAGAACCGTTGCACGGAGAGGTAAAGCGATGGCGAAGCATCCTGAACAAAAATGCCTTGGCGGCGCCAGTCGGAAAAAAAGGCCGCAGCACGTGTGTAAATGTTTTCCCCTGGATGATCCCCAGCTTCCCGTTTTCCCAGGATAATGCGCACCAAATTGTGCGGACTCGCCGCATAGTAACCTTCCTGCATCTCGGGAGTAATCTTGTCGTAAGGCTGAGTGATTACTTGCGGCAGGGTAACTCGCGTCTGGTCGTAACGTAGAGCGCGAAAAGCCTCGATGTGAGCCATGGCGGAAGGCCTAAAATTGTAACAGGGCTTTGGAGGACGAACTGCTAATGATGGATTGGGGCACGAGCAAACTTTGAGCGCGCCCCGCCATCGTAAGTGGCAGAAAATTTGACAAACGCCCTTCGAGGGCTGTGGTACTATCGGCACCAATAAAGAGGTACGTTATGGCCCGCCATCGTGGGCCCGGGGCATCTCGCCCGCTGTGCGAAGATCGGATCCCGTACTCGGCCCCTTCCCGGACCCTGCCCACTCAGTTTTTGCCTTCCTATCGGCACCTTCTTGTTGCCGTCGTCATTTTCACTCTTGCAATCGCTGTGAGCGGTGGCCTTTCCTCCATGATTTGGGCACAGACCACCGGCGATGATGTTCACATCAGCCCTCGAATCGTGCCGGTACAACCCAAAGCCAACGAGATCATGGATCCCTCGTTGAAGACGCACACCAAGCCCATGAAAGTGGATGTCGATCTTGTGCTTGTTCCGGTTACCATCTGCGATCCCATGAACCGCTTGGTAACGGGATTAGATAAAGACAACTTCAGCGTCTTCGAAGGCAAGGAAGCACAAGAAATCCGTCATTTTTCCAGCGAAGATGCCCCGGTTTCACTCGGTGTCATCTTCGACATGAGCGGCAGCATGAGCAGCAAGATCGAACGCGCTCGCGAAGCGGTGATGGAGTTCTTCAAAACCGCCAATCCGCAAGACGAGTTCTTCATGATCACCTTCTCCGACAAGCCCCAGGAGATTTCTGACTTCACTCAGTCCGTCGAAGAGATTCAAGGCAAGCTGCTCTATACCATTCCCAAGGGACGCACCGCTTTGCTAGACGCCATCTACCTGGGCGTGAGCAAGATGCGTCAAGCGAAGTACACAAAGAAGTCGCTTTTGATCATCTCCGACGGCGGCGATAATCACAGCCGTTACACCGAAGGCGAGATAAAGTCCTTGGTCAAGGAAGCCGATGTACTAGTTTATGCCATCGGCATTTACGATAAGTACTTTCCCACCGCCGAAGAACGTCTGGGACCAGCTTTGCTCAGTGACGTCGCGGAACTCACTGGTGGGCGTAGCTTTACCATCGATAATCCCAATGACTTGGCAGACGTAGCTACAAAAATCGGTATCGAGCTACGCAACCAATATGTGCTCGGATACCGTCCAAAGAACCCAGGGCACGACGGCAAGTGGCGTAAGATAAAAGTGAAGTTGATTCCGCCCAAAGGATTGCCGCCCCTGCGTGTCTATGCCAAGACGGGATACTATGCACCTACGGAATGATCGCGCCCTAACCCTGCTCATAGCCTTATTTTTCTTGATTATAGGGACTGGAGCGCAGAACACTCCTTCGTCTGCGAATCCGCCTCAATCCCAACCTCCGGCTCCGCAAACGACGCAACCGGCTACTCCGCAACAACAAACTCAACCCCAATCGCCTGAGCCCCAGGGCCAGCAACAACAACCGACTCCGCAACAATCGGCTCCGCAGCCCAACCAAACTCCCGAGCCAGTTCCCGGCCAGCAACCAGCGCAACCCGCGCCGGGCGCGCCCGCCGGGCAAGAACCTGACACCTCAGGCGGTGGCTTCGTCTTCCGCGCCCAAGCGCAGGAGGTCGTGTTACACGCCACAGTGGTGGACGAAAAGCAGCGCCTGATCACTAATCTGACTAAGAACGCCTTTCAAGTTTTCGAAAACGGACAGCCCCAACCCATCACTTCATTTCGCCAGGAAGACGTTCCTGTCGCGATGGGCATTGTTATCGACAATTCCGGTTCCATGCGCGAAAAGCGCGACAAGGTAGCCAAGGCAGCGGAGAATCTGGTCGCTTCCAGCAATCCCCAGGACCAGGTGTTCGTAGTCAACTTCAGTGACGAATATTATCTGGATCAGGACTTCACCAACGATCCCAAAAAATTGCGTGGTGCGCTGGAGAAGCTGGAATCGCGTGGCGGAACCGCTCTCTATGACGCGGTCGTTGCCTCCGCTGACCATCTGAAAAAGAACGCCAAACTGCAGAAGAAAGTTTTATTCGTAGTCACCGACGGTGAAGATGACGCCAGCCGCGGGTCACTGGAGCAGTCGGTCCGTCAGCTTCAGGAAGAAAACGGACCCACCATCTATGCCATCGGCATTCTGGGCGACGAGAAACAAAGACGCGCCAGGCGCGCTCTCCAAACTATTGCAGAGCGCACCGGTGGAATCGCCTTCCTGCCCAAGTCAGTAAATGAAGTCGACGAAATCAGCCGCAGTGTTGCCAAAGATATCCGCAATCAATACACCATCGTCTATCGACCCACCACTCCCAAGCGCGTCGGCGGATACCGCACTATTAAGGTAGATGCCCGCGCCAGCGGCTACAAAGGCTTGGTCGTTAGGACCCGCAGCGGCTACTATCCCGGCCAGGAACAAGCTTCCACCGGCGGCTCGAACTAATTCGATGTCATCCTGAGCGGCGTCAGCCGCGAAGGATCCTACGAAGCGTTTGATCTGCAAAGCCGAATATAGGATCAGCACAACGCCTGATTGACGCCACCCTAACGCCTTCCGTACCCTGTAGAGTGCAAACCAAGAGCATCGAGAGCTCCCGCCTGCGCGTCGCAGATGTCATCCTGAGCGGATTTTCGCGAAGGATCTTACGAAGCGTTTGAATCTGCAAAGCCGAATACAAGATCAGCACTTATCCTGAGCGCCTGACTGACGCCACCCTAACGCCTTCCGTACCCTGTAGAGTGCAAACCAAGAGCATCGAGAGCTCCCGCCTGCGCGTCGCGGATGTCATCCTGAGCGGATTTCGCAAAGGATCTTACGAGGCGTCTGAATCTGCAAAGCCGAATACAAGATCAGCAGTTATCCTGAGCGCCTGATTGACGCCACCCTAACGCCTTCCGTACCCTGTAGAGTGCAAACCAAGAGCATCGAGAGCTTCCGCCTGCGCGTCTCCGACGACATCACCGAACTGGTCGGCGAAACTCCCATCCTTCATTTGCGACGAATCGCTCCCCCAAGCGCAGCAGCAATCTACGCCAAGCTCGAGTATTTGAATCCCGGGGGAAGCGTAAAAGACCGCGCCGCCATCGGCATCATCCGCCGCGCCGAGGACGAAGGCCTGCTCAAGCCCGGAGGCATTATCGTCGAAGCCACCGCAGGAAATACCGGAATCGGCCTGGCGTTAATCGGAGTGAATCGCGGCTACAAAGTTGTGCTCTTCGTCCCTGAACACTTCTCGGAAGAAAAAGTTTTAATCATGCGCGCCCTCGGCGCCGAGGTCATCCGCACCCCCGATGCCGACGGCATGGCTGGAGCCATCACCCAAGCCAAAGAACTCGCCGCGCGCGACCCCAAAGCGTTCATGGCCGCACAATTCGAAAATCCTTCCAACCCCGACTACCATTACGAAACCACCGCCCGCGAAATCTTCGATCAAATGGAAGGCCGCATCGATGCCCTGGTAATCGGCGTGGGAACCTCCGGCACCTTTACCGGCGTCGCGCGCTATTTAAAAGAGCGTCTTCCCCGCGTGCAGGCCTTCGCCGTCGAAACTCAGGGTTCAATTCTCGGCGGCGGAAAGCCCGGCAAACACAAAGTCGAAGGCATCGGTTCCAGCTTCATCCCCAAAAATTTTGATCCAGCGGTATGCGACGGAGTAATCATGGTGACTGACCCCGACGCCTTCGGCATGGTGAAAGATTTGGCGTCGGTCGAAGGCGTGCTGTCAGGCTCGAGTGGCGGCGCCAATGTCTTCGCCGCTGTGAAAGTAGCGCAGCGCCTAGGTCCCGGAAAACGTGTAGTCACAATGATCCCAGATTCCGCGGAACGCTATCTATCCAAGAAGATCTTCGAAGGCGGAATTTAGGGATGTCATCCTGAGCGGCGAAAGCCGCTGATCTGTCATCCTGAGCGGCGAACGCTGCTAATCTGTCATCCTGAGCG
>Ga0070697_100004263_pt1 | contig 10963 bp, 12 predicted proteins | sample KBSK1501metaG_FD_65475 | JGI IMG/M metagenome (GOLD analysis project Ga0070697, IMG submission 65475) | Corn, switchgrass and miscanthus rhizosphere microbial communities from Kellogg Biological Station, Michigan, USA - KBS K1-50-1 metaG | ecosystem: Host-associated > Plants > Roots >... | reverse complement strand
AGCTTGCGCGTCAGGGTGACGTAATACTCCGAGAGCACCTGCATGCTCGTGCGGCCCACCTGCTTGCGCCACAAGATCTCGAGCCACGCAGCGGCGCGTGCCTGCTTTGCCGCGTCGCCGGCATCGCGTGCGTAGACCAGGACATTGGTGTCAACGAAGACGGGTGCGGTCATGCAGCTCGTCTCGCCCGGGATAGCGCTTGCCCGCCCGGTTTAGCTTGACCGGCGCCTTGGCCAGGAACCGGCGCATCGCCTGGTCGTATTCGTGCAGCTCGCCCATGCGCTGCTGCAACATCTCGCCGACCAGACGCGACACGGACGTGTTGTGCTTCGCGGCATAGACACGCGCCCAGGCCGCGGTCTTCTCGTCGAGGGTGATGGTGACGTTTTTCATGTTCGCCAGGCAGGCTGCAAAAAGACACTGAAATATTGTACCACGGAGTTCGTGTAATTAGGTAGATCCCGGGGTTCGTCCGTCGGACTCACCTTAGGCTACGGGCCTCGGTAGCCTGGGATGAGCGCAGCGAATCCCGGGGATCGCGTCACGGCAGCCTCGGTAGCCTGGGATGAGCGCAGCGAATCCCGGGGATCGCGTCACGGCAGCGTCATCTTTTTTTCCGCCATGACGTCGCGCAATCGATCCGGATAATCGGTGATGATCCCGTCGACGCCAAGATCGATGAGGCTTCTCATGTCGGCGCGCTCATTGACCGTCCATGGCAGGACCTTGAGCCCGAGTGCACGGGCCGCCGCGAGATCCCTTGGCGTCAGGTTGCGCCAGAACATCGACCACGTTCCGCAGCCTGCTGCCTTCACCAATGCCGGCAGCGACCCGCCATAATCGCGCAGAGCGAGCCCCGCATGCCAGGGAGAGGGCCCACCATCAGGTGCTTGCTGCACCGTATCGTCGTCCATCGTTTGGATCGTCAGGCAGGAGGTCTCGATTTCAGGGGCGATACGTTTGACCTCAATGAGCGCGCGCCAATCGAACGACTGCACCGTCACGCGATCTGAGACGTTCGCCGCCCGGACCGCGGCGACGACAAGCCGAGCAAAAGTCGCCGGATCCGGCGTGTTCGAGCCGCTGGCCGGCGTTATTTTAGTCTCGATATTGAATCGCACCGGCTTGCCGCTCGCTTTGGCCAGATCGAACAGCTCCGAGAGCTTCGGAAAGCGTTCCCCGTCGACGGCTTGCTGATTAGGGAATTGTCGTGCATAGGCGCTCTTGGGATCAATGCGTCCGACGTCGTAGCGCCGGAGCTCCGCAAAGGTCAGGGTGCGAATCGGCGGCCCGGGCGACGCAAGCCAATGGCCGTCGGGATCGCGGACTAGATCAGGATTGAGCGATGGATTATGCGAGATGACGACAACGTCTTCCTTGGTGACGGCCATGTCGGTCTCGATCGTCGTCACGCCGATCTCCAGCGCGCGGCGAAATGCCGCCAGCGTGTTCTCGGGTACGAGCCCACGCGCGCCGCGGTGGCCCTCGAGGTCGAAGGCTAGGGAGGGAGTGGCGAGCATCGTGAAGAGAACAAGCGCAAGGGCACGCATGATGGAGCGATGCTATTATTAGTCAAAGCGACCTTGAAAATTTACGCGGTGACGTTGTGCCGTCAAGCTGGCATTCCACTCTATTCAGACAGAGACCGATGTCAACGCAATTTGGCCTTTCAATTCTTCGCGAGTCCGCGCTAAGGGATTCGAACGAAGCCATCTACTTGACGGAGAGCTACTCCGAGACCCTCGCCCCGATCGATCGCACCGGTAACATTCTACGCAGGCTGAACGAACGCGATCGCCAGACGGTAATGAGCCGGGCGGTCATCAGGCATCTCGCGAAAAACGAGACCGTTTTCACGCAAGGCAGGGCATACGACGGAATCTTCATTATCGAATCGGGGAAAGTCCGGGCGTACTACACGTCACCTGCAGGGCGCGAATACACGCTGGCTTTCTGGACGCCGGGCCACTTTGTTGGGGTCCCGGAAGTCTACGGCACCGGGGAAAACCTTTGGTCCGCTGTCACCACTGCACCGAGCAATACGCTCGCGGTGCTCCGCAGCAAAGACATTCGCTGGCTGATCAATCACGTTCCGGCATTTTCAATCGCGCTCGTCGAAGGACTTGTATACAAAGGGCGATGTCTTTCTGCGGCGTTGCAGATGCTTGGCACCCGTTCAATGACGAGCCGACTTGCACAGCTGTTGCTCACACTGGCCGCGCGTCACGGTGTTCGCTCAGGGAACCATATTCGGATCGAGGAGCCACTAACGCATGACGAGCTGGCGAAGTTCATCGGCTCGACGCGCCAATGGGTGTCAACAACGATCAAGCAGTTCCGGCGCGATGGTCTTATCGATTATTCGAATCAACACATAAACATCCTGAATTCCACCGGCCTGAAGAATCTTCTCCGCTGAGAGCGCTGGTTAATCCTGCCATCTGAGAAAGTATTTCTCCAGCCTGTGCATGGCCTGAGTCAGAGCGGTGGTGATAAGCGCGAGGAATATCAGCAAGCCGAATACCTTGTTCATCTCGAACAGATTGGAATAGAGAACGACTCGCATGCCGAGCCCGTTTATCGCTCCGATCATTTCGCCGACGACCACCCCCAGCAAGGCGTACACGAGGCCCAGCTTCAGCCCCGCAAAGATGCTTGGCGCCGAGCTCGGCAAGATGACCTTGCGGAAAATCGTCCAGCGGCCGGCGCCGAGCGATTGACACAGCTTGATCAGATTCTGATCAACCGATAGTGCCCCCGCAATCGTGTTCAGAAGAAGTATGAAAAAGACGAGCGACATGCCCAGAACCACCTTCGAAGTCAGCCCCAGACCGAACCAGACGACGAAGAGGGGAGCGAGAGCGACGCGGGGCAGGCTGTTCAAGAGCGTCACGTACGGTCGGGCGATGTCGCCGACCAGGCGGAACTCAACGAAGAGAAGACCACAACCGACGCCCAGCACGCTGCCAAATGCAAAGGCCATGGCGGTGCCAGCCATCGTGTAGCCCGTGTCGATCCATAGTTGTTTTCCCGGCAGCGCTTCAAAGGCCAGATACCGGAATACCTGGGTCGGCTGGCCGAATATGAACGGGTCCGCAAGTCCCATGCGGACGACTCCTTCCCAGAGCGCGAGCAAGCCTACTCCGACCGCGATCTGGCCCGCGATCACTACCAGCTGCGTCAGCCTGCTCTCCGGTTTTGTCATTCGCCGTGCAATCGCATCGCAGGAGTCGTGAATCTATTTGGCTATGCCGTTCGCGCTGATTTGCTCGACATTCGTGATCTCGCCACCAAGCTCGCCCCAGAGGTAGGCGTAAAGGCGATGAAACTCCGGCGCTCTCAGCAATTCGGTAGCCATTCGCGGCCTGGGAAGATCGATCCGTATATCGGCTTTTATCCGCGCCGGCCGCCGCGACATTACGACGACGCGATCGGACATGACAATCGCCTCGCCCAGGTCATGCGTCACGAACAATACTGTCCGTCCGCGGTGTTTTTCCCAAAGCGTCAGGAGCTGTTGTTGCAGCGTGAGCTTCGTTTGCGGGTCCAACGCCCCGAAAGGCTCGTCCATCAACAGAAAATCACAGAGGAGTCCGAATGTACGCGCCAGCGCCACGCGTTGGCGCATGCCTTTCGAAAGCTGTCCGACATAGGTGCTCTCGAATCCGCTCAACCCGGCTTCGGCCAGCAGTTCTTTCGCCTGCGCCAATCGCGTCTCCTGTGGAAAGCCGCGAAGCTCCATGCCAAATGCGGCGTTCCGCAGCGTCGTCCGCCATGGCAGAAGGCAGTCGCTGGCGAACATGTACGCGACGTCCTCGCGTCCGATGCGAGGGGCTTGACCGGCCAGGAGGATTCGGCCCTGCTGGACTTCGATCAGGCCGGCCACCATGTTGAGCAATGTGGTCTTGCCGCAACCGCTCGGACCGATGAGGGAGACAAATTCGCCGGTCTTGATCGTCAATGACGCCTCGGCAATCGCAGAGAGCATGTGACGCGCACCGTCGCGTTCTATTGCATATTCGTGCCGAACGCCCTGAATTTCGATTCCGTGCTCGCCCATTCCCTACGCGGTCCTTGCCGATGCCATTGGGACGCTTCCCATTATCGCCGCCATTACGCATGTTCCGATCAAATCCGCCAGCGCGGCGCCACGCGAGACATCGTGGTAGGACCGCGCGAACCCTTGTGTGACCGGCGCAGTCAAGGCGCCGCCGATGTGCTCGGCGATCTTGTACCCGATGTTGCAGGCGTCGATCCCCGGAAAGACGAGGATGTTCGCACAGCCGGCAACCGCACCGGCAACACCCTTCGCCGAAGCGACCCCAGGTACGATCGCGGAATCCAGCTGAAGCTCACCGTCGATGTCGAACTCGCCTTCGCTTGCCCGGACGATCTCCACCGCGCGCCGGATTCGATCGACGTTCGGAACTGCCGCCGAGCTCCCCCTGGTGGACGCAGACAGAAATGCAACGCGCGGCCTCTCGTTCGACACCAGCGTCCACGCTCGGATCGCATTCCATACGATATCGACAAACTGGTCAACCGTAGGATCGACCACGGCGCCGGTATCCGTCATGAGTAGGAGCCGACCCGCCAATGGTCCTGCGACGGGTTCCACGAATCCGGCAATGGACACGGTTCGAGTGCCGGGCATCAAACCAACGAATGTCAGTCCCGCACGAAGAACGTCCGCCGACGATGTCGCAACGCCACCAACGACCGCATCGACGAGATGCATCGCAAGCGCCGCCGCCGCGAGCTCGCACCGTGAGCGCGGCGGTTGTGACGCGCGGGATCCCGGTCCTTCGCGCCATACACGCACGACCTCGCCAACAGGAAGGATCGCAGGGCGCGTCACTCCCGGATCTTGAATTGTGCGGGACGGTTCCTGCTCGTCGCTCAGAAACAAGACTTTGACAGAGCCTGTTTCATTCAATACGGCGGCAGCGTCGACGATGCGATGGTCGCCGGACTCCCAGAACAGGAGTTGGACGGGATTGGGCTGGCGGCAGAGCCTCGCGAAGCTCGGCCGAAGCGACGGCATTATGAGCTTGGACGGCGCCGTACCCGGCATCGCGCCCGGTGAGGACATTACTGCGTCGTTTGGTAGCGCGCGGCCAACCTCTTTGGAGCAATGAGGGCGTCGCGACGATACGCCTCGCCCAGTTCTGCGGGATCGAGAAGAATATGCACGAGCGTCGTTTTCCCCGACGAAAATGCCGTGCGAATCGCAGCGCCCACCTCATCCGGCTTCTCGACGCGGATCGCGTCTGCCCCCATCAGTTTCGCGAGCGCGGCAAAATCCGGATTGATGAGGTTGGTCCCGACGAATCGGTTTCCGTAGAATTCAACCTGATTCCGCTTTTCCGCGCCCCACTGACTGTTGTCCAATATGACGATAACCACCGGAATGTTTTGTTGAACGGCGGTGAGCGTGTCGATCATGGCATACCCCCATGATCCGTCGCCGATCAGCGCCATGACCGGCAGGTCGGGTCGCCCGAGCTTCGCGCCGAGCGCGAGGCCAAGTCCAGGCCCGCAACCGCCATAACCGAGCGCAGCAATATGGTGCTTCGGATTCGCAAACCGCAAGTAGGCCCCGGCGACTCCGATGACGTTGCCGATATCCGTCACGATGACAATGTCCTTCGGTACAGCCCTCGCGATCTCGCGGATTGCTCGCCGTGGGCTGATCGGGACGCGGTCGCTCAAGGAGAGGCTTTCCAGCTCCCGTTCCCATTCTTCTCGCTCGCGTTTGAGATCCTGTTCGAGCGTAGGTGAGGCCTTGCTTCGCTCGGCGCCCGAACGAAGAAGATTCGAGATCGCCTGGACGCTGGCTTTTGCGTCACCCACGATGCCGACTTCGAACGGCACCGTTCGTCCGATCTGCATCGGATTCCTGTCGATCTGAATCAGAGCTGCGTGGCTGGGGAAGAATTTGAAGTCGTAACGGGGCATCAACGTGCCCCACTCGCTGATTCGGGAACCAATCGCCAGGACCACATCTGCGCGCGACAGCGCCCGCATCGCAGCCTTCGAACCGCCGTAGCCGACGGGACCCAGTGCCAACGGGTGGTCGGAGGGAAACGCGTCGTTGTGCAGATAGCCGGTGACGACGGGCGCACGCAGCAATTCGGCCAACTGCACTACGTCGTCGACGGCATCCGCCCAGACCACACCCATGCCGGACAGAATGACGGGTGAGGAAGACTGCCTGAGCAGCTCGGCAGCGCGCTTCAGATCTTCAACGTCGCCCGGTCCGAGCTTGGCCACCCGATAATTCTTTGGTTGGAGAATATCGACGTCCATCTCCGAAAAGAAATAGTCGCGTGGAATGTCAACCTGCGCCGGTCTCATCAAGCTATACGCAGCGCGGAACGCTGTCCGGATCGACTCCGCAATCCGCGACGGCCTTGCAACTCTAACCTGGTAGCCGACGATCGGTGCGAACAGGGCCATCGCATCGAGCTCCTGGATGGCGTCCGTGCCTGCGTGCACGGTGCTCGTCGACGGCGTCAGGACGACCATCGGCGTGTGCGCAAGATAGGCGTCCCGCACCGCTGTTACGAGGTTGCTGACGCCAGGGCCGTTTTGCGCGATGCAGATGCCTGCACGCCCCGTCACGCGGGCGTACCCCTGCGCACAGAATCCGGCGGTAGCCTCATTCCGGAACGGCAGATACCGGATGCCGGCCTGAGCGGTGATGTCCAGCATGTCCATGAACGAAGAGCCCACCAGCCCCGGCATGAAAGTGACGCCCTCGGCACGAAGAGCCTCCAGGGCCGATTCACTTCCCGTCATTCGCGTGTTGCGCGTTCTATCGTCCACCGTAGATCTCCGAGTTGGGTTGAGTCCCGGGCATCCCCCGGATCAAGTCCGGGGTCAGCCCGGGCTACGAGTTGGGGTGTAGCCTGGGTTGAGCAAGTCGTAGCCTGGGTTGAGCGCGCAGCGCGAAACCCGGGGCGGCGCGAGTTGCGACGGCGCTCGCTAGCGCTCGCTTTGGATGTCATTGACGACACGAACGAAGAATTCGCGGCGGTTCCTCACGCCGTGGCGATCCGCGGCGCTCTTGCCTTTGTTCGACCCGCCCAGCCATCGATGGCGCCATGTCTCGGCAATATCGTGACTCTCCAGGATCGTCAACCACTGTGGCTGGTTGGGTTGCGCCGGATTGAGTATTCGACCGCTCCGTGATCGCCACACGCCCGGAAATGTCGCCACGACCTCTTTTGCATGGTCACCGAACAGCCAGTCGGTAACGCTCTTGGTGTCCGGAGCGTCGAAAAAAACCAGCAGAAGACCTTCGTGCTTCGTGTCCGACCTCTTGGCGGTATCGCCGCGATCTCTACGAGCACGCGCCTTGCCAGATGGTTTCATCGATTCTCTTCTCCACGTCGATGTTCGTCGGATATCCCGCGAACTTCTGCATAAAGACGATCCACGCGCGCAGCCCTTCGCGGGTCACCTTGGTCTTCGTTACAACAGGGATGTTGTCTTGAATCATCTTGCGGAACACTGCATCCGGATTCGGCACGTCACCGACGGATGCGGTTCCCTTCATGATTTCGACGACCTTGTCGACATTGGCAGGATCCTTCTGCCAGGCCGCAGCTTCCACCAGTGCGCGATTGAACGCCGCCACCTTGTCTGAATTTGCGGCGATGTAGCTCCGTTTCGCGTAGAAGATCAATTGCGGGTCGATCTGGGTGATTTCCTTGGGGCCATGATTTGCCGGCGGCCGGATATCAACCGCGATTTTTCCGCCCATGCCGCCATCGCGGACGATGGTGGGAACCGGCTCGAAACCCATGTACGCGTCGATCCGTTGCGTCCGGAGCGCCTGCACGGCGGGCGCAGCCAAGCCGACGGCGATGTAGTTTGCGGAGTCGGGGTTCAGACCGGCGCCCTCGAAAAGAGCCCGCCAGAAGAAGTGAGTGCTGGAAGCAAGTCCCGTTACACCAAGGTTCTTGCCCTGAAAATCCTTCATCACGGCCGGGTAGCCGGCGCTTAGATTCGGCAAGGCGAGGCCTGGCCCGGAAATGGCAACCATGTACAACCCCGATGCGCCGCAGACGATCTGGAAGTCGGATCCCTTGACGTTGGCGAGCATCGGCAAATTGGAGTCCGCCGCGCCGATGTCGATCGAGCCGCCCTGGACCGCCGCGATTCCTACCGGACCGCTCTCCACCTGCACGAGCTTTACGTCGAGGCCATGCTTCTTGAAAATGCCCGCGCCTATCGCAACGCGAAGGTTCTGTTCATGGATCAAGCCCGCGTACATAAGGACATTCAGCGGCTTGAGCTCCTGCGCGGATGCGATGCCGATGCCGGCCGCAAACAAAATAGGCGGAACAACGGCAGTCACGCGCAGCAAGCGCGCGGAGATCTTTGCGATTGGATTGGCGCCTGCGGAAATGCATCTCATCGAATCCTCCTTGGTCGAACCGGCCGCGTCTAGTCAGGCATAGGGCGATATAGCCTGAGCGTGCGGTTTTCGCATCGCTTTCAATGCCGGCGCGTACCATCTCATAGAGGATCGCGGGTCGTAAGCAATTAATTGCCTTCAGGGTTGCGCCAGCGACGCCAAACGCCGCGTCCGGTGGCAATTAATTGCTAGCCGCGAGGGAAGGCCAGGCTGCCCAATACGCAAGCTTCTTTCCCCAGGTCCGCTGGGTCGCGCGCATATGTCCGAGGAAACATTCGACTACATTGTCGTCGGTGCGGGGTCTGCCGGCTGCGTGCTCGCAAACCGCCTCACGGAGAATTCCTCGTCCACGGTACTCGTCGTGGAAGCGGGCGGATCCGATCGTCATCTCTGGGTTCGCGTGCCGCTGGGCGTGGGCAAACTCTTGGGAAACCCCGAGGTTCTCTGGCAAGCGGAGACCGAGCCGGAGCAAGGCCTGCTCTGGAATCGAATCAGCTGGCCCACCGGGAGACTCCTGGGAGGCTCGAGCTCGGTAAACGGGATGCTCGCCATCCGGGGTAATCCCGCAAAGTACGATGAGTGGCAGGCGGCCGGATGCCCTGGATGGGGATACGAGCAGGTCTTGCCGTATTTCAAGCGCCTCGAGGATTGCCGCTTCGGCGACCCACAGTATCGAGGTCGGGATGGCCCGGTGAGCATTACGGAGCCAGACGACGATATGCTCGGCGTCGCGTTCCTTCAGGCCTGTGAAACAGCGGGATTTCCGAGAGCGTCCGATTACAACGGCGCCGTACCGGAGGGAGCAGGTCCGTTCCAAATGTCCACCCGCAACGGGCTGCGCTGCAGTACGGCAGTGGCCTATTTGCGGCCCGCTCTTGGCCGGCCGAACCTGAAGGTGCTCACGAATGCTACCGTCGATCGGGTGAACTTTGTCGAATCGCGAGCCGTTGGCGTCCAGTATCGCATCGACGGTGAGACGCGCACCGCGCAGGCGCGTCGCGAAGTGTTACTGAGCGCCGGTGCCATTCGCTCGCCGCAGTTGCTGGAGCTGTCGGGAATCGGCCGGAGCGACGTGCTCCAGAAACACGGGATTTCCGTCATTCGGCATCTACCCGGCGTCGGCGAGAATCTCCAGGATCACTTGATGGTGCGAGTCTGCTACGAATGCAAGGAGCCGGTCACCGTTTACGATCTACTCCATAGTCGACTCCGCATGGCTCGCGCATTATTCAAATATGCAGTTACCCGGAAAGGCATTTTTGCTACGTCGTCATTCCCGGCTATCGCCTTCTTGCGGAGCAATCCAGCCGCTCCATTGCCCAACATTCGCATTCAATTGGGACTTACGAGCGGAGCCAAGCGTTTGTCGACGAGCAATGACAGCGGCCTCGATCCCCATTCGGGATTTCACCTCGGCGGTTACCCGATCTATCCACAATCGAGGGGCTCGCTGCATATCAGGTCGCCCCACGTGACTGACTCGCCAAGGATCGTTGCAAGCTACCTGACGCGCGAAGAGGACTGCATCGTCACAGTAGAAACGCTCAAGATCCTGCGTCGCATTGCGGAGCAGCCGAGTCTTGCACGTCACATCGTCCGCGAAGTGCGTCCAGGGACGGAGATCACCGACGATGAGGCGCTTCTGGAGTATGCGCGTCAGAACGGCGACACGTGCTGGCACCCTTGCGGGACCTGCCGAATGGGGACTGGAGAGCACGCGGTAGTCGACTCGCAGCTTCGAGTACATGGAGTGCAAGGCTTACGGGTAATCGATACGTCTGTCTTTCCATTCCTCGTCGCCAGCAACACGAACATTCCGACCATCATGCTTGGCGAACGCGCCGCGGACTTGATTCGCGGGCAAGCGCACTAGGCCTTGTACGCAATGACTTCGATCTCGACTTTGGCGTCGATCATCAGCTTCGCCTGCGTCGTCGATCGCGCCGGCTTGTTCCCGGAGAAGAATTCGGTGTAGACGCGATTGAACGTCCAGAAATCGCGCGCATCGTCCAGCCATACCGTGGCCTTGACGACGTCCTTCGGCGCGCATCCGGCGAGCGCGAGCGCCTTTTCGACGTTTTTCAGCGCCTGCCGCGTCTGCGCCTCGATGCCGCCCGGCACGATCTCGCCGTTGTCGCCCATCGCGACCTGCCCCGACACAAACACGAACGGCCCGGCCTTGACTGCCGGCGAGAACGGCAACGGCTGCCCGCCGGGGCCGGCGCGGGTTCCTCCCAGAAATTCGACACTCATTGGATCCTCCGATGGTGAAACTAAATTACAGTTTATCCGATTCCTCGGGACGGGGCCAGCGGGGCGTCGCACACGACGCGCCGAGTGCTTTTCCCTATGGCACGACGCGCAATTGCCACCCCTTGACGCCGATCCAAAAGAGCGTAGACTCGCCGCCTTGATGTAATTTAATTACACAAACCCGCTTTCGCCAGCGCGCCATCCGCAGAGCAAGCGCCAGAGTGTGCCATCTCGCCAAGGAGGAGTCATGTTCCGCAGCGTCATCCGCAGCACCCGTTCCCGTCA
>Ga0070697_100004262_pt1 | contig 10964 bp, 12 predicted proteins | sample KBSK1501metaG_FD_65475 | JGI IMG/M metagenome (GOLD analysis project Ga0070697, IMG submission 65475) | Corn, switchgrass and miscanthus rhizosphere microbial communities from Kellogg Biological Station, Michigan, USA - KBS K1-50-1 metaG | ecosystem: Host-associated > Plants > Roots >... | reverse complement strand
TTTGTGCTTAGATCTTTGTGCTTAGATCTTTGTCCTTGGAAATTGTTTGTTAATAATGACCATCCGATTCACCCAGCGTAATCAAAGAGAGCAAAGTACGAAACTCTAAGTACAAAGAACAAATCATTCATTCAAACTTAGCCTCACGTTTGGCGACGAATGCTTCGTACGCTTCCCGGTAATTGGGATGTTGCATGCAAATGGCTTGTGCCTGAGCTTCACATTCCAATGCGGCATCGAGATTCATATTAAGTTCGCGATTGAGCATCTCTTTTGTTTTAGCAAGCGCGAATGCCGGCCCCCTGGCGAGACGTTCCGCCAACTCGCGAGTCGTGGCCGCCAGTTCATCTGCCGGCACGACACGATTGTATAAGCCGATGCGCTGGGCCTCTGTTGCCGAAATAAAGTCTCCGGTGTAAAGCAGTTCGGTGGCTTTGCTTAACCCAACAACTCGGGGAAGCAAGAACGCTGCGCCCATATCGGCCCCGGAAAGTCCGACCTTCACAAACAGAAACGCGATCTTTGCATCTTCACTCGCGAGACGTATGTCCGAAGCAAGCGCGATACACGCGCCCGCGCCGGCCGTGGTCCCATTTAAACTGGAAATAATGGGTTTCGGAAGCGCTCGCATGTTGCGCACTAGTGCACACGTCAGGCGTGTGAATTCGAGGAGCCCTTCGATGTTTCGCTCGAATAACTCGCCAATGATGTCGTGCACGTCGCCGCCGGAGCAGAACGCTCGCCCGGAGCCGGTAATAATGACTACGCGCACGTCTTTGTCGTCACGCAGGGACGCAAACGTATCAGTGAGCTCGCGGTAAACTTCGAACGTAAGTGCGTTCAGACGTTCAGGACGATTGAGAGTGATCGTCGCGATACCGCCTTGGTTTTGTTCGTAAAGAAAGCTATGCGGTTTCCTCATGCTGGCGATCCTGGATCTAACTCAACAATGCCACACCTTCAATCTCCACCTTAGCGGTGTCTTCCAGTAAACCACTCACTTCCAACAGCACCATTGCCGGGAAGTGTCTCCCCATTCGCGCGCGATAACATTCGCCCACCTCTCGGATACATCGTCGATACTCATTTCGGTTGGTGACGTAAATAACCAGACGCAAAATATCGGTTGCTTTACCACCCGCTTCGCTAACGACGGCAATTACGTTTGCGAGCGCCTTGTCAAACTGTTCGACAAAGTTGTCGCTAATAATTTCCTGTCTTTCAGTCCAGGCGATTTGCCCTGCGATGAATAGCAGTTTGCCGCCGGCGTCGGCCAACACACCGTTAGAGTAACCGAGCGGCGCTCCCAAAGATTCCGGATTGATGAGTTTGAAGGCCATGTCTCACAGGGTAAATGGTGAATGGTGAATTAGTAAATGGTTAGAACACGACCCTCGTTCCTAGTCGTCATTATTCCAGAACATATCAATTGAAACAAAAGAGCCGCCTGCTATGGCGGCTCCATGAAGCTTATGGTCTAAGAATACCGGCTAAAGAACCTTATCCAGTCGTGAGGCTAGTTGCGCAGCAAGATTGCCGTTGGGATCGAGGCCCTGGATAGGTTCGCCAACAACGTTTCCCTGCTTGTCGATAATAACGGTTGACGGCAATTGGCTAACGCCGAATTTTTTCGAAATGACGCCATCAGGGTCACGAAGGACAGTGACTTTCAAGCCATACTTCTGGGCGAAAGCGCGAAGTTGTTCGTCGCTGGCATAATTCTTCGATTTTGGGTCTTCCGATTCGGTGCTGACCCAATAGACAACCACTCCGCGATCACTGTATTCGTCGGCGAGTTTCCTTACGCCCTGAAGTTGAGTCTTTGACAGGGGCAACCACGAAGCACCGAAGGCCAGGACCACCACTTCACCGCGCAAGCTTTCGGAGCTTATTGTCTGCCCATCGGCCGAACGCAGGGAAAACTCCACCGGCGCCATGGTTCGGTTCTGACCCACAGCCAAACAGCCGAGCAGAACCGACATTAATCCCGCCATTAACCTTTTTTGATTGCTCAGAAGCATTTAGTCTCCTTTGCCGAGACCTGCTCAGGAGGTCGGGCAGTGCGTTAGATGAGACCGCCCAGGTTTTCGTTGGACTAACCTAAACCTAATCCTGGCGGCGGTGTTCCAACAACTTCCTCGTACAAAGCTCGGTAATCATCCCATGTATCCATATCTCTAGCAACATAGGACGAATCGACCGCAACACGCCTAACCTCGGCTCGATGTTCGTCGAAAAGTTTTTTCAAACCGCGATTAGGATCCAAGTTTAACAGTTCTTCGCGAAAGCTGAGATCTACGAGCACCGGATGCCCGCCTCGATCTTTCCAGGTTGGGACCACCAAACGTGCGCCTTCTGACCATTCACTGCAGAGGGCGGAGACGACCTGCGCAGGTATCGCGGGCTGATCCACCAGCGCGATGACCGTTGCCCCAGCTTTCAGAGAAAGTGCACTAACACCACAGCTAATCGAGACGTTCATCTCGCTCGCAGGATCAGGATTCACAGCGAAACTCACCGAAGTAGTTCTGAGTTGGTCACGTATTTTCTCCGCGTGATGTCCGAGAACTATAACGATATCTCGGATACCGCCTTCGCGCAGATAGTCGATGCAGGTTTCGATGACCGTTTTTTCACCAAACGGAAGTAGGGGTTTCAACGCTCCCATGCGTTCAGAGCGCCCAGCGGCGAGTAGGATTGCAGAAACTTCGTCCAGGGTATTGGGACTTTGGTCTTTGGCCTTTGAATTGATCACTTGTGCAATCGATCACTAATGTTGAAAGGAAGAAACGCGAAGACCAAAGTCCAAAGTCCAAAGACCTTAAGACCGGCGAGCGGTTACGGCGTGGTTGTTAATTCTCTCAGCGCGCGCAGCGTATATTGCCGCGCCATCTGTTTGCGCCAGTTCATAACGAAGTCTGTATTGTCGAGCGGGCGGGCTTTGACATAGGCGGCTTCAGCGGCGGCTTGGATGTGGTCGTTGTCGAGTGGTTGTCCGATTAATGCTTCGCCAGCCTCTTTCACTTCCAATGGTGAAGGGGCGATGCCACCGAGAACGATCTTCGCATCATCGACGGCACCAGCCCGATCGAGGTGAACATAAGCCGCAACGCCCAACACCGGAAAATCGAAAGCGCCACGGCGTCGCAGTTTTTGATACGATGCACGCCAGCCATTGGTAGGCGGCAGATGAATATCGGCGAGCAGTTCATCAGGTCGCTTCTTCAGGTAATCAATGCCGTCGTCGTTATAAAAGCCCGCCGCGTCGATCATCCGATCGCCGATTGTCGAAACGAGACGAAACTTCGCTCCGATCGCAACCATCACTGGAACGAGGTCAGATGATTGGACTGCCCAGCATTTCGCACTGCCGGGCGCGACCCAACACACGTCGCCATCTTTCTTCAAACAGAAGTTGATGCCTTTGCGCCACTCGTAATTCTGGTCGTAGTAGTTGCAGCGCGTGTCCAATAGAAGGTTACCGCCGATGGTACCCATGTTTCTCAGTATGGGCGTTGAGATCGTTCGGGCAGCGTAAGCGACAACGGGATAGTCGCGATTGATGATTGGATTTTCGCAGATGTCCGTGAGTGTGACGGAGGCACCGATCGTAACCCCCGACTTTCCCGAGCCGCCGATTTTATTGAGTTCCTTTAGACGCATCACTGAGATAACTGTCTTAGGTGTCTGCTGCCGGCGCTTCATGTTGGGATACAGATCGGTACCACCCGCAACAAACTGACCATCTGGCCCCGAACCGGCCATAATCTTCACCGCCTCCGCAATTGACTGCGGTACTCGGTATTCAAATTTGGGAAGACGCATCATGGCTTTCCACGGCCTGTTTCAAGAGACGTTCACATTAGGCTTAAAAGCAGCTTCTGTTTTTCGTTCCCTAGCGTCTCAAGCGGCTGGTTTACGATACCAACTACTCATCCGAAGTAACTCGGACGAAGATATCATGAGGGTTTCGATTCGATCTTTTCCAGACGACTGTCGACGTAGCGCTGATCTGCCTGCAGCTCCAGAATGTTCTTGTTGAGCACATCAATCTTACGCTCCACCCCACGTAAACCATCTTCCAAGTCGACGTGTAGTGTGTTAGAGGCAGCTTCCACTTTGTCGTTGAGCGCTTCAAATCTTGCATCCACCGACTCAAATTTGGCGTCCATCGAGTCAAATCTTGCATCCACCGTCTCAAATCTGGCGTCCATCGAGTCAAATCTTGCACCCATCGAGTCGAATCTTGCATCCATCGAGTCGAATCTGGCGTCCATCGAGTCGAATCTGGCGTCCATCGAGTCAAGCCTCGCGTTTATCGATTCAAGCTGGTGGCGAAACTCGTCAAAACCTGCGAGCATGGCCGTGTTTGTTTCAGCGATCGCAGCCAAAGCGTTTTCCCAAATTGGCTTCGTGTCGTACTGCCGATCTTCGAGTTTTCCGATCCTAATCTCCACCGAGCTAAGTCGTCCTTCTACTCGTTCAAATCGGTCGTCAATTGTATCGAAGCGAGCAAATACGCGGTCTTGAAATGATCTGGACTCATTAGTTTCTGCCGTTCTATCTTTAGTCATCTTTGCCTTCCTTCCTTTCAAGTAGGTGAGGTAATCAAAAGCCAGGCGGCTTTCATCCTATGGTACGACAGACATCCCCGCCGAGTTCAACGCGTTCACGAATGCACCGCAACGCGGGGCATCTCTCTTCCATCTCCGCCCTCCGCCGGCGTCAACACCCGTAGCGCCTCGGGCCATTCAACCGTCGGAACCGAATCAGGACCGTAGCGAGGTTCACGGCCACGGGATTTATCTTTCAACGCTCTCAAGACTTTCTCCGGAGTGATCGGCACTTCATCGACACGCACTCCCACCGCATCGTAAACCGCATTCGCCACCGCCGGAGGCACGGGCAACAGTGGTCCCTGCCCAACCTCTTTCGCACCATACGGCCCATTTGGATCCGGATCTTCCACGAGGTAGGTCTTGATGTCGCACATCTCCATTGTCGTTGGGCTCTTGTATTCCAACATCGAAGGAAACTTGTGCACGACGTTGCGGTTCCCCCGATAGGTCATCTCTTCCATTAGGATTTCGCCGAGTCCCATGTAGACGCTGCCTTCAACCTGCCCCATCACCAGCATCGGATTGATCGATTTACCAACGTCATGCGCAATCCATATGCGCTCGACAACGACAATACCCGTCTCAGGATCGACATCCACTTCAGCGACTGCCGCTGAATAACTGTAAGCTGGCGAAGGTCCGACGCCTGCGCCTTTGTATTTACCGGGCGAACGGGGCGGTGAATAGGAACCGACGGTCCCAATCGTGCCAAACTTCGATTCGGCCAGAACCGTCGCCTCGGCAAAAGAAACTCCGACTTCAGGATTTTCGACGTCAAACACACGACGCTCAGCCAGCGCAAGATTTTCAATCGGCACACCGAGCTTCTCGGCGACGGCGACCACCAACAACTCTCGAGCGCGCTCGGCTGCCTGGATTGCAGCATTACCGGTCATCAAGGTCACACGGCTGGAATAACTGCCAAGATCGACGGGCGTAAGATCGGTGTCGGCGGTGACAACGCGAATATCAAAAGGGTCGATTCCGAGCACCTCCGCGACGATGTAAGCGAGAATCGAATCCGATCCCTGACCAATATCTATCGAACCGCACATCACGCAAACGCCACCCTGTCGATCCAGCCGGAGCTGCACGCCCGACTGGGGCATGTTGTTCCAGTAGATTGGTAACCCGGCGCCACAGATATAGGAGCTGCAGGCGATCCCAATGCCTTTACCGGCGGGAAGCTTTCGATTGGTTTGATTCCAACCGGAAAATCTATTCTTCCAATCGGAGCCTTTGACAACCTTGTCAATACAAGTACCCAAACCCATGCTGCCGATGCGTAGATAATTTGCTGTGGTCGAGTTGGGTTCAACCAGGTGTGCGCGCCGCATCTCGGCTGGGTCGAGTCGCAAAGCCTCGGCGATCTTGTCGAGGTGAACTTCCAATGCATAGCGCGGCTGGGGCGTGCCATGTCCTCGTTTTGGACCACACGGTGGTTTATTTGTAAAAGCCCGTAGGCCTTGAAATTTATAGCGCGGTACATCGTAGGTGACGGTTTGCAATGCTCCGGTGTAGAAAGTGCTCGCAACGCCATAGCTGCCGTAAGCGCCGCCGTCGAGAAACGACTGGAAGTGCATTCCCGTGATTGCGCCGTCTTTCTTCACGCCGGTTTTTACCTTCATCAAGACCGGATGACGACCTCGATGACAATAAAAGACTTCCTCGCGCGTGAGCGTAACCTTCACCGGACGGCCGGTTATCATCGCGAGCTTACAAACTACGACTTCGTGATTGAAAGGATCGCTCTTGCCGCCAAAACCGCCGCCATTAGGAGTGGCAATAACGCGAATATGGCTGGCAGCCAATTCCAAAACCTTCGTCAACGCCCGGTGCACGTAATGCGGTGTTTGCGTTGAACTCCACAACGTTAGTTTTTTGTCTGCATCGTAATGGCCGACGGCGGCATGCTGCTCCATCGGCAGATGCGTGTTGCCTTCGTAGAAGAACGTATCCTCACGAACCAGATCTGCTTCGGCAAACCCCTGTTCGACATCGCCAAACTCCAGCGATACTTTCTTGTGGATGTTTCCCTCGTCGCCGTAGTCGTGAATGCGCGGTTCGTCGATCATTACGGCTTCCTCAATCGAAGAGATCGTATGGAGTGGTTGATATTCCACTTCGATCAGATTCATGGCGTCGAAAGCAACGTCTTCATCAATCGCGGCCACAGCTGCTACAGGATCGCCAATGAAGCGTACCTTGTCGATGCAGAGCGCGTGTTCGTCCTGGCTGACAGGAAGAATGCCGTAAGGTATTGGTAGATCCTTGCCGGTAATGATGGCAATGACGCCAGGAAGCGCAAGCGCTTTTGAAACGTCAACGCTCTTGATTAAGGCATGCGGAAGGTGACTGCGCAGCATTTTGCATAAGAGCATGCGCGGCAAGACGATATCGTCGGCAAACTTCGTTTGGCCGACACACTTTGCGCGCGCATCGACCTTCCGAAATGGCTTGCCAACTACTTTCAACGAGTCAATGCTGGGTTTATTCCAGGCCATAAACACTTTCCCGCGGTAACTCCATCTCTTCACCACGCATTCTTGCTGCCGCCAATTCAACCGCCTCATAAATCTTTATATACCCAGTGCAGCGGCAGAGATTTCCCGATAGCGCTTCCTGAATCTCACTTCGCGTTGGATTTGGTTTCTTCTGCAGCAGTTCCTCGGCGACAAGCAGAAAGCCGGGGGAGCAATAGCCGCACTGCGCCGCACCCAGATCAGCAAACGTGTGCTGAAGCGGATGAAGCTCGGCTCCTTGCGCCATACCCTCGATCGTTTTTACTTCGTGGCCCTCGGCATCCAGACCCAGCATCAGACAGGAAAGAATAGCGCGACCGTCAACCAGAATCGTGCACGTGCCACACTCACCCAGTTCGCAACCGTGTTTTGTTCCTGTTAGGGCCAGATCCTCACGCAGCACTTCGAGCAGAGTCTTGTGTGGGGCAAAAGCAATTTCCGTTGCTTCCCCATTTAGAGTGAAACTGATGTGGGTCTTTTGCTTCACTATGATCTTGCCATCGCTGTATCTTTCTTCTTGGCGCTACTGAGAATCGTATTGTCGATCAAGCGGGTCTTGCCGATATAGACAGCTACTGCAATCAAGACCGATTTGTCGTCAAGCTTATCAAGTTTCTCCAGCGTTTCAGCGTCAGCCACGGTTACGTAGTCCAGACGTGCGCGCGGTTCGGCTTCAATGATTGAGCGAATGGAGTCAGCAAGTCTCCCCGCGTTTCGTTCACCTTCTCTGTAAGCAGTCTTAACTTGCACCAGTGCCGAATGTATCACTCTCGCCGCTGCTTGCTCGTCAGCACTGAGGTACAGATTGCGGGAGGAGATCGCAAGGCCCGAATCTTCGCGAACAGTGGGCAGAACGACTATCTCGCTATCGAACGCCAAATCCCTTACGAGCCGCTTGATGATCAACGCTTGTTGTGCGTCCTTTTGTCCAAAGAACGCAAAGTCAGGCCTGACGGCATTCAGCAAAATCGTTACGACCGTGGCCACACCGCGAAAGTGTCCTGGACGAGCCGCACCTTCCAGTTGATCCGAGAGCCCCTCGATAGTTACGTAGGTAGCGAAGCCTTTGGGATACATCTCCTCGACGGTCGGGGCGAAAATATAATCAACGTTGTAGTCGGTGAGAAGCGCAGTGTCCTTCGTCAAGTCGCGTGGATAGCGTTCGTAGTCTTCGCCCGGTCCGAACTGTGCCGGATTAACAAAAACAGAAACAACAACCACGTCGCACATCCTACGGGCTTCGCGGACCAGACTCAGGTGGCCTTCATGCAGCGCACCCATCGTGGGAACCAGGCCAATGGTCCTGTCCTGCTCGCGGCGAATCTTGCGCGCGACGGAACTCATGCGCTGACGGCGGTTAATAATCTCCATAGTTTTTGGGGAGAGATCAGGACTTCTCGGCTTTCGAATTCTTTGCGGGCACGTCGATATTCATCTCTTCCGCAGCTTCCGCGGGAAGCGAATACGACTCCGCGTGAGAAGGGTACGTGCCGTTTCTTACATCGTCGGCATATTTGGTGACCGCTTCGGTTATCGCTTCGCGCAGGTTTGCGTAAGGACGAACGAAACGCGCCTGTTTGCCAAATGACAATCCCAGCATGTCGTGAAGAACCAGCACTTGGATATCACAGTAAACACCGGCGCCGATTCCAATAGTGGGAACACCCACGCTTTCCGTAATCATTTTTGCGATTTCGCGAGGCACAACCTCGAGCACGATTGCAAATACGCCGGCGTCTTCGAGGGCCTTTGCGTCGTCGACCAACTCGCGCGCGGACAGGGCGGTTTTTCCTTGAACACGATAGGCGCCAAGCTGATTGATTGATTGTGGCGTCAAACCGATATGGCCCATCACACTAATTTCTTCGTCGACCAGTCGCTTTACGAGCTCCACACGTTTGCGTCCACCCTCGAGCTTGATGGCTTCGGCGCCACCCTCCTTCACGAGGCGCAAGGCGTTTCTCACCGCCTCATCTGCACCGGTATGAAACGAACCGTAGGGCATATCGGCAACAAGCAGCGCCCGCTGGACTCCTCGTCGCACGGCCTTCAAGTGGATCAGGATTTCATCCAGGGTGACAGGCACTGTATTGCCATAACCCAGTACCACGTTTCCCAGACTGTCTCCCACCAGGATGATATCGATTCCTGCCTCATCGACGATGCGCGCGGTCGGGTAATCGTACGCTGTCAAACAAACTAACCGCTCGCCTCGCTGTTTGCTGGAGCGCAACGACGGCGCGCTCACCTTTTCCGGACGTTCAGGCTTAAGATACGGCATATTTCAGCTCTCTCTACACGACGGTCTATGGTCAAATGTGTTGCCAGGGAAGTGGAAAGCGTTGAAATGTCGAAGGCTTGGTAACAAGTGAGCCCATTATAACGGCAAACGGCGGAAAAGAAGAAAGGACGGAAGCAAATCGTGGGGACTGAATTTGCTCATCAAGCGATTCCACGCTGCGAGTCCCCGCCCAACCTAAGCATTAACGAAGCTCTCAGCTCATCGATGCGGATTCCACACCTGAACCTCCGAGGGGTCATGTAAGTTCTGCAGCAAATCGCTCATGGTTCGAGATAGCGATGGATGAACCAGCATGGGGCAAAGCTCAACAAGCGGCGTCAACACGAAACGGCGTAGGTGCAAGCGCGGATGAGGAAGCGTAAGGAATTCAGTAGCACGCGTTTCCTTGCCGTAGAGAAGCAAATCGAGATCGATGGTGCGCGGGCCCATCGGCACTTCGCGCGAACGACCCAATGCATATTCCACACGCAGCAACCGCGCCAAGACCTGTTCTGCAGAAAAGGGTATGTCAGCTCCTAGTTCGGCGACCATGTTGAGGAAAAACGGCTGGTCAACAACGACCACGGGTTCTGTCTCATAGATCGATGAGAGTCGCTTGACTGCAAGACCGGCTGCAATCATCCCACGCACGGCCAGCAGCAAATAGCCGGCTCGATCGCCAAGATTTGAGCCCATAGAGATGTATGCGTTTTGGATCATGTCAGTTAGTGGTCAGTGGTCAGTAGTCAGTGGTCGGCTGTTAAGTTTGTGGTGCGTTCCTGAAGTTTTTTCGTCGCCCCCGGAGCGTGCACATTCTATACTGTTGACAACGCGAGGGAACAGGAGTTCGCTATCACTGATCACTGACCACTGACCACTGACAACAACTGATCCAAGATCTTGTCACAACTCTTTACACTTATCTGGCTGAAGTGGACCCTGCTGCGGAATTCGTTGCGTTCTTCCAAAGCAGTAGTGAATCAGGTGGCCTCTGTACTGGGAATGTTAGTGGCGTCGGGGTTGGCTCTACTGGTGGCCCTCGGTCTGGGCATTGCCGCGTATGTGGTAAGCAAACCAAACATGATGGCTATGCTGCAACGCCCGCACTCGGTCCAGAATCCGTTCGCCGGATCTGCAGAATTCATTTTCTTTTCGATCTTTGCTCTCATTTATTTGATGTGGGCCACGGTACCATTGAGCATAGGGAGCGGCAAGCAGTTTGATCCGGGCCGGATGCTGATGTATCCGATCAGTCTCAGCAAGCTCTTTGCGATCGATTTTCTAAGCGAGACAACCACGCTCCAATCTGTATTTGCTGTGCCGGCGATTCTGGCAATCGGTATCGGAGCCGGCCTTGCCAGAGATGAGTTGCCGAGCGCTTTGATTGCCGCCTTAACGGCAGCCGCCTTTGGGATTGCTCTCTCAAAATGGTTATCCACGACTATCGGCTCTCTATTTCGCCGTAAGCGCGCGCGCGGTGAGACGATCCTGGCGCTGGTAGGTGCTATCGCTGGTTTGGGTGGCGCACTTGCCGGTCAGGTC
>Ga0070697_100004261_pt1 | contig 10967 bp, 8 predicted proteins | sample KBSK1501metaG_FD_65475 | JGI IMG/M metagenome (GOLD analysis project Ga0070697, IMG submission 65475) | Corn, switchgrass and miscanthus rhizosphere microbial communities from Kellogg Biological Station, Michigan, USA - KBS K1-50-1 metaG | ecosystem: Host-associated > Plants > Roots >... | reverse complement strand
GCTGAATGGGATAGCGTTGGACCTCCGGTGAGTCGATACAGTGGGCGATTTCCCCATATGAGCTCAGGAGTCCGCTGCCGTACACCTTGAGGCCCCCGGACCCGCGCATCAGCCCAAACTCGATGGTGAACCAGAAGAACCGCGCCAGCGCCTTGAAGATGCTCGTCACTCGGCGGATCTTTTCCTTTTCGTCGGAGATTCCCGCCACGATCTCGGCAGCCGTGTGGGCGCAGTCCCCGAAGCGCACCAGCGTATCGGCGAAAGCCCGATCGGTGTGCATCGGCACATGCCCGGCGATGTCGTGGAAGATGTCGGGCTCGGGCAGGTAGTCGAGGGTCGCGCCGTCGCGGATGGTTATCGTGGTGGGAAATTCGCGGTTTCGGAGACAATCGAAAAAGAGGAAGGAAGGAACATACCCACTCACCGGCTTGGCCTTGAAGCCGGTGAGCGGGCTAAGAAAGCGATTCACATCGTCCAGCCTCGGCACCCGGTTGGGATCGAGACAGAGATTGTCGATGCCCTGGAGGAATCGAGGGTTGGCGTAGCGGCGCCAACGATCTTCCATGCGGGTGAACAGGCGGCGCCAAGCGTCGTGGTTGGCTGCCGAATAGAGCTCGTAGGGCTGGTGGATGTAGAGCCGGCCCTCCTGTTGGGCCTGCTCGATGAACGGAGCGTTGGTGGTCGTGAGACCGCTCCCCGCCGCGTGCTCTGCCTGCACTCCCGCCATCCACATCTCCTTGGCCGCGATTCCGCCGCCCTGGGACAAGAGATATCCCTCTATTTCACCACCTTATAGCGCCAGGCCGCGATGCCGGCTCCCTGCGCCTCTACCTTCACGCTTTGGGTCGCGGCCGGAGCCAGGGCTGGCACCTTGGTGTTTTGGGTGCCCACCACGTTGCCCTTCGAGTCCAAGAACTCGAACGTCAGATTGAGATCGGAGGGCTTGATGGCAGTGCCCGATGCAGTTTGTGCCTGCCGGCCGGTTGCGGTCGCTTGCAGGGTAGCGCCGGACCCGGTGGGCGAGAAATCAGTCACCTTGAGATCTGCCGGCAGGGCCAACACCTTCTCCGCGGTCTTTACCGCATCGTTCACCTTGCCGCTCTGCTTGTAGCCTTCTCCCAGCAGCTTGAGTGCGGTTTCGCTGGAGGGCTCAATCGCTACCAGGCGCTGAGCCGCCGTCAGAAGCTTGGGCCCATCCTTCATGGCCAGATACGTATTGCTCAGGTTGTAGAGCGCATCCCGGTCGTACGGCTCGGCCGCTGCCACCTTCTCAAAGGCTGCAGCCGCGTCGGCATACTTCTTCTCGTTGTAGAGATTCACCCCGACGCTCATGAGATCCTGGGCCCCTGCCCCACCGGCCGCTCCGCCGCCTGCCGGTCCCGGCCCGCCCGCGGTGGCCACTTCCTTCTCCAGCGCTTGGGCTTTGTCTAATTGACCCGCGCCCCGGTAGGCCGCGGCCAGACCACGCTTGGCCTCGATGTCATTGGGAACCCAGCCCAGATAGCGCTGGAAGGCGGTGACCGCCGCCGGATACTTCTTCGCGTTGAGCTGCATGGCAGCTTCATTGAAGGCCGATCGATCGCGGTACTTGAGCTCGGTGGTGTCGGTTACTCCCTGCCCCGCGGTGGCCGCCTGTCCGAAGTAGTAAGCGGCGCTATCCGTCTGGCCTTTTTCGTTGAGGGCGGTGGCGATCTGGTAATAGGTCACGGGCGAGGCGTGATAGACCACCGCAGCCTGACGATACAGCGCCAGAGCCGAATCTGCGTTTTTCTCGTTCTCAAATTTGGTCCCGGCGTTGATCAAGAACACCCAGGCGTTGCGACGATATCCGGCAATATCCTTCTGGCACGCCGGCGCGAGCTGCTCGGCTTTGGTCAGCGCGCTGTCCGCGCCATAGATATCGCCTTGCTCCAGATTGATCCGCCCAAGGTAATACCACGCCGCCGGATTCTTCTCCTGACCGTTCTGGTGAATCGCCTCGTCCAGCACCTTCACACCCTGACCCAGAATTCTGGCCTTGCTCTCGGGCACGTCGGTCTCGATGGCAGACTTCAGATAGCCCGCCGCGCTCCCCACCTTGAAATGGTTCGGCTTGATACCACAGTTGGCAGGCTCGTACTTGGTCGGCTGGGACTTCGCCACCCGGTCACTGACGACCTTTGGCTGTCCCTGGGCTGCGACAGATGAGGCGGCAATGGCCGTCAGCATCGCTGTCATCACAAGGTTGCATCTCACTCTCACGACTCCTTGTTCGAGGTCAGAGGCCGGGCGCTGCCCTCGGCATTCACCAGGCGGAGCGCTCGGGTTTGCAAGTCTCTTGCCACCTCGTGGGCCGGTCGACCTGTGCGTCGGGCCACGGCAGCCACGTCATCGAACTCCGGCTTCGCTCGAGGACCATCGGGCCCCTCGAGCACTTTGACACGCACACGAGTCCCGTCACCCGCGTCCACCTGCACCTCGCGCCGTGCGAGCGTAATCCGTTCCGCCATCTGCCGACGGACGCCGGCGGTGGTGCTATGGCGGAAGAGGGCCTCGACAACCCGATCGCTGTCGGCCGAAGGCGCGGAGACCTCGACTCGGAATCCGGTCCGTCCCTTCTTCATCTGACTCGCCCAGATCTGGACATCGAGGGCACCGGCCGCCACCACCGCCTCCCTCAGCGGCTCGAGATATTCCGGGTTCAGATCGTCCAAATCAGTGGACAACAACACGACCTCTCCAGCCTCCCGCACCGGCTCGGCGATGATCATCCGTAACGCGTTCGCATAGGTCTTGGGATTCCGTCCGCCTGCCCCCCAGGATCCCGCCGAGATCGCCCGCCAGTGCGTCGGTGGTGGACCGCCGGAGAGCACGCGAAGCAGAACCGCTCCCGTCGGAGTGGTGGCTTCCCCGGTGACCGGACCATCGGGGCCGATCTCCATTCCTTTGAGGAGAATGGCCGTGGCTGGCGCCGGCACGGGCATGGTCCCGTGGGCGGCCCGAACCCACCCGTGCCCCAGAGCGACCGGTCGATTGTAGATCCGAGTGATCCCCAGTCGCTCGAAGCCCTCGATCGAGCCCACGATATCGATCAGCGCGTCGAACGCTCCCACCTCGTGCAGCGGAACGAGCTCCGCCGGAAGCCCGTGCACTTGCCCCTCGGCCTCGCCCAGAAGACGCAAGGCCCGAACCCCGCGTTCCCTCACCCAAGGGGAAAGCGGCGCCCTCTCCACCATGGCGATGAGCTCCCCGATGTGCCGGTGAGGCTCATGCGCGTGATCGCCCGAGTCCAACGTGCTCGAGGCCGGCTCGGGCTGGCCATGGTCATGATGCTCGGGATGATAATGGATCGGGACCGATGGCAGCTCCTGGTGTCCCCCCGGCAGGACAACGTTGACCTTGGTCGCCCGCACGCCGCAACGAGTGACGGGCACCAGTTCAATCGTTACCTCAGGGCAACCCAGTCGGGCGGGCAGCTCGGCCAGCCACTCCTTTGGCGCGCCGGCTGCGACGAGCGCGCCCAGGATCATGTCGCCGCTGATTCCGGCGGCCGGATCGAGAATGGCAAAACGTCCATCGGACATAGACTTATAAATATTGCCCCGGCTCAGCCGGGAGGCAAATCCGCCGGGTTGCGGTAGAGCCAGCCAGCACCGGTATTGAACACGACGATTCGCTCATCGGGAAGGAGCTCTCCCGACTGCCTCAGGGCCGCGATGGCGGCCAGTGCCGCCCCTCCCTCGGGTGACAGATCCAGACCCTCCTCCTCCGAGCCCCGGCGTGCCTCCGTGACGAGGCTGTCATCGCTCACCGAGACTGCTCCCCCACGGGTCTCGCGGAGTATTCGGAGCATCAGGCGGCCGCCCAGAGGTGCCGGCACTCGTAGTCCACTGGCTATCGTCCAGGGGTCGGGCCAAGGCTCACACTCCGCTGCCCCGGCCGCGAATGCCCGAACCACCGGCGCACACCCACTAGACTGCACCGTGTACATACGCGGCGCCGGATCGGTGGTCCAGTTTGCCCTGCGCAGCTCCTGGAACGCCTTCCACATGCCAATCAGCCCGGTACCGCCTCCGGTGGGATAGATGATGGCGTCCGGCAGCCGCCAATCGAGCTGCATCGCGAGCTCCAAGCCGAGGGTCTTCTTGCCTTCGATCCGATAGGGCTCACGCAGGGTGGAGAGATCAAAGGCACCGCAGTCTTCGGCATACTCGCGGGAGGCCTTGCCGCAATCGCCGATGTGCCCCTCGAGCAACATGAGCTCGCCGCCCAATGCGAGGATCTGGGAGAGAATGGTCCGGGGGGTTGAGCTCGGAGCGTACACCCGGACCGACACCCCGGCCCGAGCCCCGTACGCCGATGCTGCGACGCCGGCATTGCCAGCAGTCGGAAGGACAAAGCGCTCCGCGCCGGCCGCAACTGCGCGGGTGATTGCAGCACTCAGCCCGCGCGCCTTGAACGAGCCGGTGGGATTGACGCCCTCATCCTTGAGCCAGAGGTCGGAGAAGCCGAGCCGCGAGGCGATTCGAGGGATCGCCAGCAGCGGTGTGTCGCCCTCCCCCAGGCTCACCGGCTGCTCGTCTTGAGTAAGGGGGAGAAAGGAGCGAAACCGCCACATCCCCCGGTTGTTCGATGGGAGCGAACGATCGGTGGATGCCCATTGTCGCTCGGGATAGCGGACCAGCCAGGGTTGACCGCAACGCTCGCAGGTGGTCGGCAGCCCCTCCGGTGCTCGAGTTGACCCGCAGCCCGAACACTCCAGGATCCAATCCGCAGGCCGATGGCTCACCGGTGCTCGTGCAGGTGCGAGAGAATCCGCTCGGCGAGTCGGGTGGAGAAGCCGGGAACGGTGGCGAGCTCGGAGACCGAGGCCGACTTGACGCCCGCCAGACTGCCGAATCGCTCGAGCAAGAGGCGACGTCTCGCCGGGCCAACCCCCGGAATGTTGAGAAGCTCCGATGTAATGGTGCGTTGAGTGCGCCGCTTTCGATTGTAGGCCAGACCGAATCGATGGGCCTCGTCACGGGCTCGCTGGAGCAGACGCAGCGAGGGACTCCTGCGAGAGAGACGAAGGCTCTCCGAGCGCCCTGGTAAAAAGACCTCCTCCTCCCGCTTGGCCAAACTGACGATGGGAATGTTGCCCAGCCCGAGCTTCTCGGCCGCGTCGACCGCGGCATTGAGCTGGCCCTTGCCACCGTCGATCACGATGAGATCCGGTAACAGCGCCTGCTCGTCCGTGCGGCGGGTGAGATAGCGGGTGATGACCTCCTGGATCGCCGCGAAGTCATCCTGCTGTCCCAGTCCCTGGATCTTGAACTTGCGATACTCGCTCTTGCGCGGTCGCCCCGCCTCGAACCACACCAGCGAACCGACGGTGTCCTTCCCCTGATTGTGGGAGATGTCGATGCAAACCAGACTCCGAGGTACCGCGCTCAGCCCGAGGTCTCGACCCAAGGCGTAGACCGGATCCTCGGCGCGCTCCTCGGTCTCGAAGGACTCGATTCGGAGGCTCTCCAGCAGGTGACGAGCGTTGTTGTCGGCCAGCTCCCGCCAGCGGTGGGCCGTTCCCCGCTGGGGGAGGAGCCAATCGGTAGTGGGGAGGACTTCTCGCAAGGCGTCCCAATCCTGAGGAGGAAACGGAATCACCAGCCGCTTAACCCTTCCTTCGATGGGAACGTAGTAGCGCACCAGGAAGGCGCTCAAAACGGCCGCATCCTCCTCCTCCTCCAGACCCTCCAGAAAGCGGTGCTCCCGGCCTACCACTCTTCCTGCTCGTATCCGAAGCAGCACGCCGACCGCATCGTCGCCATCCCGGGCGTAGCCCACCACGTCCGCGTCGCCCGTCCCCATGACCTCTACCGCGGCCGGCTCCTCCAGCCGCTCCAACCACCGAAGGGCGTCACGCAGCTCGCGCGCGCGTTCGTAGTTCTCCCGCTCACTCGCCTGCTGCATCGCCTCACGGACCTTGATCCGCACGTCCTGCGTCCGTCCTTCCAGGAATTGGAGGACGTCGGTGACCATCTCACGGTAGTCGGCCAGGTCCTGCCATCCTACGCAGGGTGCCTTGCACCGGCCGATGTAGTAGTCGAGGCAGGGCCGCTCCCGCCGCTCTCTGGGGAGATCGTCTTGACAGCTCCGCACGGTGTACAGCCGGCGGATGATAGCGAGTGTCCTACGCAGCTGAGCCACGTCGGTGTAGGGGCCGAAGTACCGGGCGCCTGGAATGTCGCGCCGCCGGGTGACCAGCACCCGAGGGAAGGGGTCCGCCAGGGTGACAGCGATGGAGGGATAACTCTTGTCGTCCTTGAGCCTCACGTTGAACCGAGGCCTATACTCCTTGATCAGGTTGTTCTCGAGCAGGAGAGATTGTGCTTCGCTCGGGACGACGATCGTTTCCACATCGGCGATGAGCCGCTGGAGCACCTGATTTCTGGGACTGGAATCAAAGTCGCTGGCGAAGTAGCTCCGAACCCGGCTGCGGAGACGCTTGGCCTTTCCGACGTAGAGCACCTCGCCCGCGGCATCGCGCCAGATGTACACCCCGGGACCATCGGGCAGGGTGTCCAGCTTGCGCTGGAGAGCGTCGGGGATAGTGGGTGGGGTCATCACTGGAAAATTAACGTGAACGGACATGGTGAAGGGGTGAAGAGTGAAGGGGTGAAGAGTGAAGGGGTGGTCGACGGGGTCCCCTTCACCCTTCACCCTTCACGCCTTCACTCTTCACCCCTTCACCCTTTACCGTTTGCCGTTCACCGCTTCGTCAACCGCCCCAACACCCGCGCGGCTTCGTCTACCCCGAGCGCCGTCGTCCCCAGGAGATACAGGCCCCCGTAGACGGTCAGCACCACCGCCGCGGTGAGCAGGGGTTGATTCCCCGGCAGCACCGGCCGGACCAGCCAGGCCACCGCCGCAGCGAGGACCGCGGCCCCCCATAGCCTCAAGCCGAGCGACGCCGGGAGGCCACTGGGACCGATCCGGCGGTTCAGTGACCGACGCAGGAGGAGGAACTCGATCCAACCGGCCAGGCCGGCCGAGACAGTCAGGCCCGCTGCCCCCCACCGTTGATCCAGGCCCAATGCGGGGGGAAGCGGAAGGGCGCAGAGATAGCCCAGGACGATCGTCAGGGCCACCCGGAGGGCAGCATACCGAAGCGGCGTGCGAGTATCACCCATCGCGTAGTAGGTCGAGGCATAGAGCCGGCCAAGAGTGGATGCCAGCAACCCGACCGCCGAGCCCGCCAGAATCCCCCAGACGTACAGCGTGACCTCGCGGGTAAATTGGCCTGACTGATACAAGGCGCCCGCAATCACATCCCCGAGGCCGAGAAATGCCACCGCCGAAGGCACCACGAAGAACGCGATTTGGCGCAGTCCCCCCGCCAACCGGTTCCGCAGGTAGGTGGCGCGCTCGCTCTCGTCCCCGGTCGCGCTGGACATGGCGGGCAGCTCCGCCGCGGAGACCGACATTCCGAAGAGGCTGACCGGGAGAGTGTAGAGCACTTGAGCATAGGCCAATCCGGCAACGGCTCCAGTAGGCAGCAGGCTCGCGAGCACCGTGTCCACGTACGCGCTGATCTGTACTACTCCTCTGCCGACGAATACCGGCCCGAAATTGCGGATCACGGTCCGGACCGGCTCCGAGCCACGGACGAATCGGGGCATCGTTCCCTGCAGCAGCCGGAGGACTGTCGGAAGCTGAATTCCGAATTGCAGCAGACTGCCGACTACCGAACCCCAGGCTGCGATCTCCGCCAATCGATACTGAGCGACACCGCTGCCCATGCCCACCAGCGCGCCGATGATCGCCAGATTCCAAACGACAGGAGCCGAGTAGGAGAGAAAGAAGTGGCGGTGACTGTTGAGCACGCCCAGGCACCATGCCGAGAGCACCAGCAGTCCGGCGCCGGGGAACAGGATCTTCACCAGCCGAATGGTGACCTCCCGCTTCTCCCCCTCGAACCCTGGCGCGATGAGCCCGATGAGCGCCGGCGTGAGCAACACACCCACGAGCACGAGGATCGAGGTCACCAGTCCCAAGAGCGCCGCGACGGCTCCGGCAACACGACGCGCCTCCGCTTCGTCGCCCCTGGCTCTCAGACCGGCGTACACCGGAATGAAGGAGGCTGACAGTACACCCTCCCCGAAGAGATTCTGGAGCACGTTGGGGATCTTGAACGCCGCGTTGAAGGCGTCCGCTGCGTCGGAGGTGCCGAAGTAGTGAGCGAAGACCCGATTGCGCACCAGTCCGAGAATCCGGCTGAGCAGGATTCCGGAGGCCACCATCACCGCCGGGCGGGAGGTGCCGGTGCGGGCGATCAGGACCTGGGTGGTGGCGGGAGGGTGGACCGCTGAGGCTGGTCCGAGAGGAGCCGCTGCAGGAAGGCGTTCTCGTCCTGCAGCGATTGTACGCTGCGCGTCAGATCGTCCACTTCCGCTTCCAGCAGATCGACCTTCTTGGCGAGCTCTCTGAGTTCGGGAGGTGTCTCGTGAGGTCCCTCGAGCCGCCGGGCGAGGGCGCGTCCGATCGGCGAGTCGACCAGGATCGCCATGGTGGGGATCAGCAGTGCGACCAGGAGGAAAATCGCGATCAGGGACATGATTCGGAGTCTACGACGGTTGCGACGCCCCTTCAAGGGTCGCGGCGTACCAGCGCTCAATCTCGTCGGTGAGCTGTTCAATCAGGTCCGGCCCGTGGCGAGCGAGGAACGGCGCCACTGTGAGCACGCGCTCCTGGGGCTTGTTCAACGGAAGCACCGCATTGCGAGCCCGCCGGATCTGCCCCAGCTCGGTTTCCTGACGTCGCTTCAGATGCTGCACCAGCTTCTTCTCCACGTCCTGGGTTCCCGCGAGCGCCTGTTGTTGCACGCCCTGAATCGAGCGGACGAGCGTCGGATCGATCTCAGTCGCAGATCGGCCGAGCGCCTCATATCCCCGCTCCAGGGCGTGTCGGATCGAGGCCAGCGCCTCGAGTGCCTCTGGGGGCAGCTGCGAGCGTACCAGCCGGGCCTCCAGGGCACCCTCCGGAGCAAGCAGATCCTCCAGCGTGATCTGGAATTTCTCCAATACCCGTTCCACCCGTGGCTCCAACAGCACTCCGGACCAACGCGGGAGGGGCCGCTGTTGGGGGACATCCATCAGCTGGTATACGGGGGGCGTGAGGACGAGATAGCCGAGCTCACCGGGCCCGCCCAGGTACGCCACACTCGGCAGCAGCGCGCTCTCGACCACCGGACGCAGGAGTACGTTGGGAGAGAGCCGGGTCGGCTCCTCTCGGGCAATGGTCCGAAGCGTCTGAAGATCGTACCGCTCCCGGCTTCGGCGGGTCACGAAGCCATCCCCGTCGGAGACCAGCCGGTCGCGGCCAAGCTTGCTCTCCAGCATCACCAAGGCAGCGCCGTCTCCCACCGACACGCCCGAGGTTCGAGCGGAGGCTCCCAACTCCTCCGCCCACCGATCGAGCGCCTTATCGATCTCCGTTGCCCGCTCCAAGGCACGCTCGAGGACCGGGGCCGCCGCGCGTTTGGCAGCCGGATGGGTGCTGTCGAAGCATATGACCCCGGCCGGCGCGATCAGGTCTGCCATCGCGCCGGCGAAGGCTTCCCCCACCATAGCCGAGGGATGGTAGTAGCGGCGTAGCCAGTCCAGCGTCTGCTCCCGGTATTCGGACGGAGGCAGATCGGCGCTGAGCCGCTCGAGGACTTCCGCGATGGCCGGACCCAGCGGCTCGCGGTACATCGGCGTCAGGGGCGCTTCAGGAGGGCGCGAAGCCAGCGATGCCGTCGCCACGGATCCGTTGCCGTCGAGCCACGCAGCCTGGCTTGCCTCGGTGAAGTCGTGATCGTCGCCGGCGGCCCAGAACACCGGCACCACCGGTCGCCGCCAGCGGCGCTCGAGAACTCGGGCCAATGCCGCGGTGGACAGCGCCTTGTAGACCGTGTACAGCGGTCCGGTGAAGAGACCGGGCTGCTGGCCGGTGGTCACCGCCACTGCGTCCGGCTGACTCAGCCGAGCCAGGGCAGCCTCACGCGCGGCGGAGGGAATGAATGCCTCGCTGAGGGCTGGGTCGATCCCACCGGCGCGGGGTTCCGGCAGTTCGATTCGGGCGTCCAGCGGGGTTGGGACGAGCCGCAGATTCATGCGGTCTGACCGATCAGGATGGTTCGAGGAGATCCGGGCTCCAAGGGCGCTCCGTCGTAATCACCATACCGGGCCCGCATGGTGACGCCCGCCGCGACCAGCATGGCGTCCATTTCGTGGGGTTCGAACAACCGCACCCGCTCGACGAACCTTCGCCGGCTGGGTGTCTGGATCGTCTTGCAGACAAATCGGCCGTCGGGGGACACTTCTCGTCCGACCTCCACCTCTCCGTGAACCACGCGGATGACCTCTCGAGGGACCAGCTGGCTCCGAACCGCCGAAGGATTGAGGAAGTCGATGGCGAACCACCCACCGGGCCGCACCGTGCTCACCATCTCCCGCAGGGCGGCCGCGTGTTCCTCGTCGTGCTCGAAGTATCCGAAGCTGGTGAACAGATTGACGGTGAGATCCATCGACGCAGGGCGAATGGGAAGGTAGCGCATGTCTGCCTGCACCAATGGCGCGTCTGTCACGCTCTGGGCAACCCGAAGCAGCGTGAAGGAGAGATCCACACCGGTACAGCGGAGGCCAGCGGCCTGAAGGGCTCGAGCATGCCGACCGGCACCACAGGCCACATCCAGCACCCGCCAGCCCGGTCGATGGCCCGCCGTGTCCAGGATGAGCGCCACAGCCCGCTCGGCCTCAGCGTGGTCCCGATGAGGGTAGAGCTGGAGATACTCCTCACCAAACCACTCCTCGAACCATTCCACGGCGGCTCTGCCCCCGAGGCTAACACCTAACGGCTACCAGCTAACAGTCCGCCAGCGCCGAGGCTTGGCTGTCCCAGACTGATAGCTGTTAGCTGATAGCTGTTAGCTGATAGCTGTTAGCTGTTAGCTGTTAGCTGATAGC
>Ga0070697_100004260_pt1 | contig 10968 bp, 10 predicted proteins | sample KBSK1501metaG_FD_65475 | JGI IMG/M metagenome (GOLD analysis project Ga0070697, IMG submission 65475) | Corn, switchgrass and miscanthus rhizosphere microbial communities from Kellogg Biological Station, Michigan, USA - KBS K1-50-1 metaG | ecosystem: Host-associated > Plants > Roots >... | reverse complement strand
GCCGGGCCAGAGATGCGAATCGCGGTCGCGAGCATTATCGTGCACATGCGTCGAGCGGATGTGGGCTCGCAACACCTCGAAGGCCTGCAGCACCGTGCTCATGATATGAGCATGCCCGAAGTCAAAACAGATTCCCACATCATCGAAGTGCGCGAGCCGGATGAACTCCCGCAGTCCCTCAGGAGTGGAGATTTCATTGGGAATATTCTCCAGCAGCACGGTCACGCCCAGCGGTTTGGCAAAGGCCCGCAGATGTTCAATTGAAGTCATGCCGGCATCGATCTTGCGCTGGTCGAATTCCTCGCCACTATTTCCCATGTGCTGAATCAAGAAGCGAAAGGGAAGGACCTCGGCCACTTCCAGCGCGCGCTTGATCTCATCCATGGCCTCAATGCGGCGCTTGCGGTCGGTTTCAATCACGTTTACGGGACTGGAGAAGCTCTGCCAGTCATCGTCGCTGTACATGGGAGAATGCATCGAATTCAGAGTAATGCCGGAGGTGCGGAACCAGGCAGCGATCTCGCGCACATGCTCCCTATCCGTGTAATTAAAGTGCCCGCGCGCGCCGAAGATTTCAATGGTTTCAGCCCCGGCCCGCAACATTCCATCCAGCAGCCCGGGATGCAGGCGGCGCTTCACATAAACGTAAGTGGACATGGCTCGCAACATAAAAACTTGTACAGCTTTCGGGGAGGGCACGACTTCACTCGTGCCGTTCCAGCGCTAACAACATTTCCGGCTTCAGCCGCTGAGGTTCTGTTAAGCGCGCTGCGTTGATTACCTCAGCGGCTAGAGCCCAACTCTTTTATATCCTTTTGCGGCACGGCTAAAAGCCCTGCCCTCCCGAACCAGCGTTTACTCCGAACCCGCGTTCAGTACCCCACCGCCCTGCCCGGAAACCTAGGATCGCTTGCTCCCATGCGGTCCCCAGTTTTCAAGTCCACCGCGACGCATTCGCTGTCGCTCCACGCCGGGCTTGTCTCGATCTTGTGGCCCCGCGATTCCAGAATCGCGATGGTGTCAGGCGAAAAGCCTACATCTTCCAAGCGGAGCGCGTCTGGCATCCACTGGTGATGAAACCGAGGAGCGTTGACGGCTTCCTGAATGTTCAGCCCGTAATCGATTACTCCCAGCAGGATATTGGTCACCGAACTGATGATTCGACCGCTGCCGCGCGATCCCGCCACCAGGAAGAGCTTTCCATCCTTGGTCGCGATGGTGGGCGTCATGGATGACAGTGGACGCTTGCCAGGCGCGATGGCGTTTACCTCGCCCTGCACCAATTCGTCGCTATTCGGAGCGCCGGGCTTGGCACTGAAGTCATCCATTTCGTTGTTCAATAAGAATCCGAGGCCTTGCGCGGTCACGCCCGAACCCAGCGTGCCGTTCAGCGTAGTGGTGACCGCAACGGCGTTACCCTGCGCGTCTACCACTGAGTAGTGAGTGGTGTTATCGGATTCGTGCGGCGCCGCGACACGCGCGACGCGATCGAGTTGGTTGAAGGTGCCTGCCGGTCGCTGCAACGCGGTGCTCACACTGGCGTGGGCCGGATTAATGGATTCGCGCCAGGCCGCAGCGTATTTCTTGTCGATAAGTTGCGCCACGGGTATACGCGAAAAATCGGGATCACCCAGCAGCTCCGCCCGATCCATGAAGGCGCGGCGAAAAGCCTCGACCGTGAGGTGGATGGAATCGGCCGAGCGGTTCCCCAACTTGGGAAGATCGTAGCCTTCCAGCATGTTCAGCACTTCCAGCAACACCACACCACCCGAGGAAGGTGGCGGCGCGCTGATGATCTCGTACCCGCGATAACTTCCTTTTAGCGGCTCTCGCTCTTTCACTTGGTATTGGGCGAGGTCCTTTTCGGTGATCAGGCCGCCATTCTTCTGCATGTCGGCGGCCAGCGCCTGCGCGATTTTGCCCCGATAGAAGTCTTGGGGATCCTTGGCAATTCGCTCCAGCGTTTTTGCCAGTTCGGGCTGGCGCAGTATTTCATTCTGCTGATAGAGCCGGCCGTCACGTTGAAAGATGCGGTACGACTCAGGAAATTGTGCGAGCTTCGGGTCCTTAAGGTCATCGACGTCCGCGTAGTTTAGCGGGAATCCTTTTTTGGCTAGCCGGATAGCAGGCGCCATCACGCGTTTCAGTGGCAGCTTCCCCCACTTTTTCTGTGCGAGAGCCAGACCGGCCACTGAACCGGGTACGCCGGCAGCTTTGTATCCGACCATGCTCGCGTTCGGAATAATGTTGCCCTGCTGGTCGAGATACATGTTGCGCGAGGCCGCTGCCGGTGCCTGTTCGCGGAAATCCAGAAAATAGGCTTTGCCCTGCGCCTCACGGAACAACATGAAACCGCCACCGCCGAGGTTCCCTGCCTGGGGGTGCACCACTGCCAGCGCGAACCCGGTTGCCACGGCTGCATCAACAGCATTTCCGCCCTGCTGCATGATCTCCACGCCGGCCTGCGAGGCCAGTTCGTGGACGCTCGCCACCATGGCATGCTGCGCATGCACCGGCTGTGCCGACTGAGCCAGGCCAGCTCTCCCCGGGAACAAGGAAAGCACCACAACCAGCTTCAGGATCAGCGGCTTACGCACGAAGTTCATGTCAGGGAAAAGTCTCGAAAGAGGCGCCGCCCAGAGAGGCCAGCAACACCTGGGCAAGCTATTGAGGCTAGCGTAGCAGTGTGAATGGAGTCAATGGCATTGGCACATTGAGTAATTTGGTGATCGAGTGATTGAGTAACTTAAAGTTAAGCAATTTACGCAATTTCGAAATTGCTCAACTACACAACCGCCGCCAGCATGCGGTACTCATGTTCTTGCTTTCTTTGCGGCTCCGCGCCTCCCCGGTGACCTGCTCTTTTCGCTCAGCGCCTGCTGCGCCTTCTTCGGCAGCTTGGCCAAGACCATCGTGTGCGACGCGCGGATCAACTCCTCGATCTCGTTCGGCCTGAGCGCATCGTCACTCTGCACGCTTACCCAGTGGTAGCGGGCGGCGTAAGGAGCTGGAATTATTCCCGGCACCTCAGTAAGCTCGGCGAATTTTTCAGGAGTGCACTTGAAGGAGACCTTGTTTGCCTGCACCCGGTCCAGGTTAGCGACGGCGAACATCTTGCCGCCTACTTTGAACACGAGGTCGTCGCCCCACTGCACGTGTTCGGTCGCATGCGGGAGGGAGAGACAGAAGCCGCGAATGGAGTCGAGGTTCATCGGTTTTGCGGTAAACAATGGCCCGATGACACGATGGCTCGATGTCTAGACCTGCTCGCGCGCCTCGCCCAACGTGAGTTTCACCTGTATTTTTCTTTTGCCACGATACAGGCCGACACTCACCGTATCGCCGGCGCGGCGGCTGTTCATGAGCCGCGCGATATCCTGCTGGTCGGTAATTTCATGACCATCGATTTCCACGATCAGGTCGCCGCCAACCATGATGGGTATGTTTCCCAGGTAGGCGCGCTCATTGCCTCCGCGAATACCAGCACGATCGGCCGCCCCACCGGGCACAACTTGCAACACGAGTAGTCCGCTATCGGCGGCCAAGCCGAGTTGGTCGGCGAGCTCTGGCCCGATTGGAATCGAACGGATGCCGAGCGACGGCCGCCGCACCCGGCCCAGCGTAATCAAGTCATTCAATACCGCCTTAGCCGCATTGATGGGGATCGCGAAGCCGATACCCGCGCTCTGGCCAACCGGGCTCAGAATGAAAGTGTTGATGCCGACAACTTCACCGCGCGAATTCAGTAGCGGTCCACCGGAATTGCCAGGATTAATGGCCGCATCGGTTTGAATGGCTTCATCGACAAAATTGCCGTCAGGTGCGCGCACCGGACGAATGGAACTAATGATGCCGCGCGTCATGGTGCCGGCGAGTCCGAAGGGATTGCCGATGGCGTACACCTTTTGCCCAACCACCAGCGCCTTGGAATCCCCGAGCACCGCGGGCGCCAGCCTGTCGGCGCGAACTTGAATCACCGCCAGGTCGTGAGTGCGATCGAGGCCGACAACTTGCGCGCGCAGCTTGCGGCGGTCTGCCAGAGTCACTTCGAGCTGCTGCGCGTTTTCGACTACGTGATAGTTGGTAAGAATGTGTCCCTGGCGGTCAATGAGAACCCCAGAACCTTGTCCCTGCTCGGGCACGGCCCCGTAAAAGAAATCGAAAGCCACGGTGCGCGAGGTGATGTTCACCACCGAAGGCAGAACTTTCTTGTACACGCTGATGTTGACTTGTTCATCAGAGTCGTAACTCTGCGGCGCCGCAGCCTCTGTAAGTTCGACTTTAGTGGGGCGGGTGATCCAGCTGTCGGCCTGAGCGTCGGCACGCGAGCTTCGCCTATGGGTGGTGAAGTAATAAAAAATGCCGACCAGCAGTACGGCAATCAGAGCGATTCGTGCGGTCTTCATTTAGAGACTTTCCTGCGAATACCAACCCGCGGTCGCCGAGGCTTGCCGTGGAGTTGTGAGAAAATTTGTTGCACTTGCTTTTCTAACCCAGCTATCTCGCCCGAGTTGTCGATCACGTAATCAGCGAACCTGATCTTTTCCTGATCGGGCATTTGTGCGGCGGAGCGGCGCTCCACTTCTGTTCGCGCTGCTTCCAGGCTCAGTCCATGTTTGCGCGCAAAACGTTCGCTTCTCTTTTCCAGCGGACAAGTGACCACGATGATCTTGTCAAAGTGGCCTTGAACCCCGGCTTCGAGGATCAGCGCCGCCTCCACCACCGCTATGGCTTGCGGATCGCCGCCTGCGATCTCAGCCATCCATTGGTCCTGATGGCTGACCACCGCAGGGTGCACGATGCGGTTCAGTTCCAGCACGCGTCCTGAGGGAAAAACCGCATTGGCCAGGGCTTTGCGATTAATCTTGCCATCTGGATTGACGATCTCGCGGCCGAAATGTTTCACCACCTCGTGGTATACCGGCGTGCCCGGCTGCAACAGATCACGAACGACTAGATCAGCATCGAGAACTCGAGCGCCGCGCGCGGCCAGCATGCGAGCTACGGTAGATTTGCCGCTGGCGATCCCACCGGTCAAGCCCACTCGCACCATCTACTTGTGCTCCGCGAACTCCGCCATTGGCGCCCCACGCCGTAGCTTCGCCGCCTTTACCGTGTTCGCCATCAGCATAGCTATGGTCAACTGGCCTACGCCGCCAGGGACGGGCGTCAATGCACCGGCAACCTCCGCCACTTCGGGGTGCACGTCTCCAATTAACACGGAGCCTTGGCGGGCGAAGGCCTGCTCGCGCTTTTCGTTGCCCTTGAAGTAGCGGTCAAATTCGGCGCGGCTGGTGATCTTGTTCATGCCAACGTCTAGCACGGTGGCGCCGGGCTTTACAAAATCGCGAGTCAGCATCCCCGCGCGACCAATAGCCACTACCAGGATATCGGCTTGCCGGCACACGCCCGGCAGGTCGCGCGTTTTGGAGTGGCAAACCGTCACGGTGGCGTTGTGGTTGATGAGCAGCATAGCGGCGGGCTTGCCCACAATATCGCTGCGTCCGACAACCACGGCATTTTGTCCGTCGATCGGAATCCCGCTGCGGTGAAGAATTTCGATGCAGCCCGCGGGAGTGCAGGGCACCAGCCCCGGCCGCTGGGTAGACAGATTTCCGACGTTTACGGGATGGAACCCATCCACGTCTTTTTCCGGAGCGACGGCCAGCAAGACTGACTTGGCATCCACCTGTTTGGGTAAAGGAAGCTGCACCAGGATGCCGTCGATCTCCTCGCGAGCGTTGAGCTCGCTCACCAATTCAAGCAGTTCTTCGGTGGTGACGCTTTCGCTGGGAGTGTACTTCTCGCTGTGAATGCCCAGTTCTTCGCAGGCCTTCACTTTGTTGCGAACGTAGATCTCGGATGCCGGATTATGGCCAACAAGGATCACCGCCAAGCCGGGGCGCATGCCACGCTCTGTGAGCGCACGAACCTCGTTCGCGACCTCGGCTTTGATTTCAGCCGCGATTTTGTTGCCATCAAGAATGCGAGCAGACATCTCTGCTAATAGTAAAGGAGAACTTGGCGGAATCGCTGAATTGATGACTTGGCGATTTTGATCTGGTGATCGGGTGATTTGGTAACTCAGGACCTGCCGCAATGAGACTTTACCGGAGCTTCGGCTCGCAGCCATGAATTACTGGAGTGCCGAATTGCAAAATCAATCACCAAATCACCCGATCACCAACTCACCAGATGACCCAACCTGCCTGCTTGCGATATGCTCCCGAGCAATGCTCTCCCCAGACCTTCTCGAAATTTTGGTCTGTCCCGCGTGCCACGCGAACCTGGACTACAGCGAACCGCGGCAAACGCTCACCTGCACGGCGTGCCGCCGCGTATATCCCATCAGAGATGGATTGCCAATTTTGTTGATTGATCAGGCGACCATCGAACCGCGCGGCTAGCGGCGTTCCCAGGTCTTTCCGCCATCGGTGGTCTGCAGTACCAGGTTATTTTCCAGCATGATCGTGCCGTTCAACTCATCGGCGAATGTAACCGCTACCACGGTCTCCGCCACCTCGGCCTCACCGACTTTGATGGGAATTCGAACCGCTTGTTTCCCGGAGTCAGTTATGTGAAACAGCGATCCCGCCGTGCCCCCCGCCCAGACGCTCGAGCCTTGCGTCCAGAAGGCATGCAGTTTCACCCCTGGCGCCACGCTGACTTCTTGCCAGGTCTTGCCTGTATCAGTTGATTGCTGCAGCTTGCCGGCGCGGATCCGCCATTGCAGGGCCGGTTCACTGCTGGCGATTGCGAGTTTCTCCTGGTTGGCTTCAACCTGGTCTTTGGTTTGGAAGTAACCTTGAGATTGCGCGCGCACAGCAGGAGAAGCCGGCGCCTGCTGCGCACGAGCTTGCGGGGGTGAGGGCAGCGAACCTGCTACGACCGTCGCATTCTCCGCCGCGGTCTTCTTTTTGCTGGGTTCTTGCTCGCGCAATCCGTCGGCATCGGCTTCGCTGCGCTTGCCCGCGACTTGAGTTTCGGCCTGGGCATTGGCAATCTCCGCCGAAGACTGGGCGGTGATTCCAGGGGCAGGCGCCACTTGCATCAGCTTTCCAAGTGAACCCACAGCGGTCGCTGGCGCCTCGTGTTTATCAGCGGCCATGCCACCGGAAGCCATCGTCGCAGACGCAGCGGGACTTGCTGCCGGCGACGTCTGATTTCGAGAGGCCCGATTTGCGTAAGCTGCGAAGTTGTCGAAGCCCGCGGCAGGCGCGGTGCGAGGTTTGGTGGAACGTCCGATGTCGGCTTTGTAACTGTTGTCGGTGCGATTCTGGCGGGCGCCTTTGAGCCTGGTTCGTTGATCAGCGATCACGCCACCGCCGAAACCAGGCGTCTTCGCTTCCGACTGAACGGATTGGAATCTGTGCTCTTGTACGCTGCTTGGGGCAACTGCGACCTGAGGTTGCTCAGAACTGGCCGGTGCCTGGCTCACCTTTGCCTGCTCGAAGTTGCGATTTAGCAGCACTACTCCGATGGTGAGCACTACGCCAGTAGCCAGTGCCGCCCAGCGCAGCCCCATCCAGCCCGGCAGCAGGCTTCCACCACGGGCGTGACGCGCGGCGGCCGTTGCCGATTCGGGCAGCGATAACATGGCTGCATCGCGGCAGTCCTCACAAACTGACAGATGATTCAGCACCAGGTTGCGCTCGCGGCTGGGAAGCGAATTCTCTGCATACGCCGCCAACAGGTCGGCATCGAGATGTTCTCGAGCAGCACGTGCCCCTGACTGCCCGCTAAGCAGACGTTCGCGCACGATTCGCGGGATTTTTGGCGCCTCTGCCATTATTCCTGCCCTTCTCTAGCTTGGAACGCTTGTGCCGCAGGTTTTTGCGTTATTTCTGCCCCCTGCGGTGGATTTTCCCCCCGGAGTCCGCTTTCAGCCCCTGAAGCAAGCCGTTCGCGCACCTTCACCTGCAGGTCGCGAACGTCGGCTGCCAGTGCCTCTTCCGCTGCCTGGCGGTTCAATCCGGCACGCATCAATCCGGAGACGATTGCCTTGCGGAGATTCTTGGCAAGTTTTTCCAGCTTGCGACAAATCGTGGATTCGTGCACCCGCAAACTGCGAGCGATCTCGGCCAGGGTGCGGCCGTCCAGATAATAAGCAGCCAGAATGAATTTCTCTTCTGCGGCCAAACTTGCGAGCGCCGCGTCTGTAGCCGCCTCGAGCCGTGGATCTGCCACAGACGAACTCGGCTTATCCTTGGCAGCAAACTGCACGCCCGCCTCGGTCTGCTCTTCAAGGCTCACCAGCCGCCGGCCCGCGCGATAGCGGTTTACGTATTCCTGGGCCAGCACCGCACGCAGCCATCCGGCGAGCGATCCCCGCCCCATGTAAGAGTTGAGCTTAGATGTACGCTCGGCGCCGTTGGCTTTCATGCCGTACAGATCGGCATAGAGTGAATCGGCAAGCTCCTTGGCCCGCCCCTCTTCTCTCACGATGCCGCGGGCGGCGTCGTACAGGGCTGCGCGATAGCGCGTGAGAAACACTTCCCAGGCATGATCGCTTCCGGCGGCACAGCCGCGAGCCAGCGCCAACTCCTCGACGCGAAGACTGCAACAGAGCTCGCGAACCTCCGCCTCGTCCGCCCCGGCAGCGAGGTATTTCGAACCCACCTGCTCGAGAATGGAGCGGAAATCTTCAAGGGTTAGCCCGTAACTCTGGCTGCCGCTCTTCTCAAAGAGTTCGCGGGCCAGTATTGCGGGTACTTTGCCGGACTTAGTTGCTATCGCCACGGGCATTTAGAGGGAATGGTACTCCATATTTAGACACCGATGATTAACCCAGGTGAGCAGGCACAGTTCTGATTTTGCTAGTCGATAGTACCGTGAATTTCAGTTGCAAGAATCCCAGACCTGCATCGTTCCTGCTTCGAGGAGAGGGGTATGCACTCAACCATTCGGGCCTCAGTTGGCGCAGCCGTCGCGCTGGCACTTTCGATGGCGCTGATTCCGGCGACACAAGCGGGCGAAGGCGCCGCGGCGCAAAGATATCAAGTTCTCGCACCGATTACTCAAGGCAACTTGACTGTCTTCCCGGTGGTGGCGAACAGCGCCCACGACACCAGCGGCTTTTCCACTCTCGACGAGGGGCTGCGCTCGGGTGAAGTGATAGTGACCGAGGCCGGGCAGCGCGGAGGTATGGTTCGTCGCCGCGGTATTCCTATACCGCCTCCGGGTGGCGGGGCGGAAGTAAACCATCTCTTCATCGTGAACAATTCCAAGCGGCCACTCGTACTTCTGGCAGGCGAAATTGTGACAGGTGGCAAACAAGATCGTGTAGTCGGCAAAGACCGAATAATTCCGGCGGGCAGCGACGCCGATTTAGACGTCTTTTGCGTCGAACCCGGAAGATGGACTGAGATTCGCGGCGCTGCTGGGTTTTCCAGTGGCCTCCCGATGGCACAACCGAGTGTGCGTACTCAGGCCATGGCCAAGAAAAGTCAGGAGGGTGTTTGGGACCGAGTAGCCAGTTCGAGGGCGGAAGCAGCGGTTGTGGCGGGTGCTCCTGAGGTTGAAACCAGCACCTCTTATGCGGGCGCAATTGACAACAAGAAGGTCCGCAACGAGGTGGAGAAAGTTGCGGCGCCGGTCGAGCGCTCATACCAAAGCGTTATCGGCAAACTGCGGGATCAAAAAGCTGTCGGCGTCGTGGTGGCAGTAAACGGCGAGATTATTTGGGCCGATATTTTCGCTTCCCCCGCGCTGCTCGAAAAATACTGGGCGAAGCTGGTGCGGTCTTATGCTGCCGAGGCGCTTACCCACCGGGGTTCAACATGGGCCGCAACGTTGAAAGAGGCGCAGGCTTTCCTGGCGCGGCTGGAAGGCAGCCACGAGCAGACCGATACCGAGCCAGGCGTGTACCGTCACACTGAGATAACCGGTAGTGGCTACAAGGTCTTCGAACTGACGTCCCTTCTGCCCGGCACCGGGTTCGATGTTCACGTGAGCAAGATGGCGGACTGAGAGGGGCTCTTAATGCGCTATGCGAAAGCAGTTGTGCCCGGAGGTAGTCCGCAGGAGGTAGGGGGCGCCCAACCCCTTAAATCCGCAGTGGCCGTGACCTACGTAACTGAAATTACCGGGGTAATGAAAAACCCGGTTTTGTCTGCAACGAAGTGGGTAGCACGCGTGTCTAATACCTGTAGAAGTGCAAGGGTCGGAGGTGAACATGATGGTAGAGCGTTTCTCTGTCGCTGAAATGTCGGCCCTGCGAGGCGAGCTCCTAGACAATGGGCTGGATTCCTGGCAGGCCGCGGAATTGCTCCAGCTTTTTCTCATGGGGCGAGGCTACGGCGTCTCGAAAGAGCGCGCGCTGGATGCTGCCGGACGTGTGGAAGGCTCGGGTTTCTCCGTGGAATCTTTGCAAAAAGAGCTAGAGGGTCTGGCACTGGTGATGTAAAGAGTTTTGGTCCCCCGCCTCAACCAGGGTTCAAGGGATTGAAAGTAAGGTGACGATAAAGCCGGGCGAAACTGCCCGGCTTTTGCTATTCCGGTAGATTTTCAGCCGGCCGGTATGTCTCACTCACGGTGCTCGACATACTCGCACCGCTCCGTTCTTGTAAGGACAATCGAGCGTTGCCGGGTGCGCGCTGGCTACTATCACCCAGGTGACATTGTACTCATCACGGAGCCGATGAAAGTCGGTCGCAGTGAAGGTCTCCCAACCGTCGGTCGAGTGCGCCTGCTCGCTCCAAGTGTCGGCAAGCTTCGCGGAAAACACGGCTAAGCCGGCGTCCTTGGTGCGATCGGCAAGCATGCTGCGCTCGGCTAACGCGCGAAAGCCGTGAAATCCGCCTCCAGGTTCGTCAATGGCGTACGGCGGGAGGGCAAAGATGGCGTCGTTCGGAGTATTGCTACGCACCCACTCGAAGGCTTGCACCCACGGGTTTCGCGGCTCAGCCCACGGCCACTCGATGTGCTCTCCGCCCGCGAACAACACGCGTTCGGGAATGTACAACCCTA
>Ga0070697_100004258_pt1 | contig 10968 bp, 8 predicted proteins | sample KBSK1501metaG_FD_65475 | JGI IMG/M metagenome (GOLD analysis project Ga0070697, IMG submission 65475) | Corn, switchgrass and miscanthus rhizosphere microbial communities from Kellogg Biological Station, Michigan, USA - KBS K1-50-1 metaG | ecosystem: Host-associated > Plants > Roots >... | reverse complement strand
TCCCGGGCGCGTGAGCCAGCCGGCCTGGGACGCGGAGTCGTCGCTGGCCCGCACCAAGGCGGCAACGGCGAGCTTGAACGTTTCGACGGGATAGACGAGCTGCGCGCGCAGATCAGCCGGGAGGCGAGCTGCGGGTTCGATGAGCGGCTCGAATCGCCGGGCCCAGGTGGCGGTCAGCGAATCGTAGCCCGGCGCCAGCCAGAGGTGCGTTTCGCCCGTCGCGACGCGCACGGCGCCGATGATCCCGCCGCGCAGAAAGCGCACCTCGCCGTCGCGCCAGGGGAGCGACCGCACGAGGGGAAACGCGTCGTGCGATACATAGCCCCAGCTCACCCACCACACGGCGCCGTTGCGCAGCACCGGTGCCGGATCGCCGAACTGTGCGAATGGCGCGAGCCGCTGCAAGCGCTCGGTGACGTCGCGCCGCCACAACAGGACCTTGCCATTGGATTCCCCGTGCGCCAGCCCCCAGGACTGGATCGTCCACGCGATCGCAAAGCGGCGCCACGCGCCCGTAAGCGGTACCGCGCCCGAACCGCGAGGGGTCGGTGCGCTATCTGCCGACATCACCACATATCCCGGCAATTCAGGACCGAACAACAGCGGCGTGCTGTCGGCCGGGAGCGCCGTCACGGCGAGGCCCGTGTCAGTCTCGATCGCGAGGCGCACCGGATCGGGAGCGCTGTCCGGTGCGACCATCCACGCCGCACCGCGGTCTTCGGAACGCGCCGGGCGTAGCGCGACAGCATGCACGGGAGCACCTACTGCGCGGCCGACATGAACGGGATCCCACAGCGGAATCGTTCGCACTGCGGCCTCTCCCGACGGGAACGGCGGCGGCGAGCTCGGATCCACCTCAACCAGTCCGAAGGCGAGGCGTTCCAGTGACGCGCGGTTCCGCATCAGCTCGGCATTCTCCGGTCCGCTGGCGGAAGCGTTGCGGACGGCGCCAGGAATTACGAAATAGGCGGCCGTGAGCGAGACGAGCAACGCGGCCCAGCCGGCGAGAATGAGCCTGGGGCGATCTCGCCATGCCCAGATGAGCGAGATCACCGCCGTGATCACCGCGACGGCTGCGACAACGCGTGCACCGGGTATGCGCACGGTCAGCGCGGCCTGATCGACCGTTCCGTGCAGCCCACCGACGATTTCCGCCGGATCGAGCGCCGCGCCCCACGCAATCACCGCGGCGAGACAAGCGAGCAACCCGCCGAGGTGCCTGCGGGCGTAGTCCGTCGCGCGGATGCGGTTCCGGCTAATCCTGAGCGAGCCGATAATCCCATACAGCAGCGCCACGATGCCTAATGCGCCGACGACGAGGATGAGCGTGCGGTTTTGGAGTGCGGCGAACCACGGGAGCACGCTGACGTAGTAGCCGGCGTCGTGCCCCAGCTTGGTCGCATCGGGAACGCCGAAGTTCGGTGGCGCCGCGGCCAGCACGACGTGCCGCCACCAGTCACCGGTGCCGAGGGACAGCACCGAGCCGAGGATCACGCCGAGCAGGATGGTGGCGGCGAAGAGCGTGCGCCGCGGGACGGCCTCGACGATTTCCAGGTCCCCGAGGCGGCGCGGCATTTGGACGGAGCCGATCGCCCGATACACCCACAGCAGATTGCCGGCGATCCAGGTAATCGCCACGACGAGGACGAACGCCTGCAGCAGCCGGGACAAATCGCGGGCGGCGATCAATGCCTCGCCGCCCGGAAAGGTGCGGTCCCACGCGCGTTCCGCTGTTTCCACCGCCAGCCAGCGGCCGCCGACCAACGCAGCTACCAGGAGACCGGCGCCGAACAGGTACAGCCTGCGCCGGTTCGCCCGTGTCACGCCGTCACGCCGCGCGCCGCCAGCCAGCCCTCGACCTCGGCGCGATATGCGTCGCGCGCCTTCGGGCTCGTCGCCTCGAACCGCATGACGAGCACGGGCTGCGTGTTCGAGGCGCGGAGCAGTCCCCACCCGTCCGGGAAGGTGATGCGCACACCGTCGAGCGTCGAGACGGCGTACTTCGCGGCGAACTCCGCGGCCGCCCGCTGGACGACGTCGAACTTCTCGTCATCGGGACAGTCGACGCGCAGCTCCGCCGTCGCGTAGGTCTTCGGCAAGTCGGCGAGGAGGCGTGAGAGCGGCCCGCCTTCGCGTGCGACATACGCGAGCAGCCGCGCCGCGCCGAAGAGCGCGTCATCGAATCCATACCAGTCGCCGCCGAAGAACATGTGACCGCTCATTTCGCCGGCGAGCGGGGCGCCGATCTCTTTCATCTTTTGCTTGATGAACGAGTGCCCCGTCTTCCAGATGACCGGTTCGAGCCCCGCCTGCTTCAGCATCTGCGGCAGCACCTCCGAGCATTTCACGTCGAAGATCACGGGGTGCTTCTTGCCCATGCGATGCACCAGGTCGCGCCCGAACAGCACCAGGAGCTGATCGCCCAGGACCGGCTCGCCCCGCTCATCCACTGCGCCGATGCGGTCACCGTCGCCGTCGAACGCGATGCCCAGCTCGGCTTTTTCCTGTTTGACCGCGACCTGGAGGTCGTGGAGGTTCTCGAGGACCGTGGGGTCGGGATGGTGATTCGGGAACGTTCCGTCCGACTCAGCAAAGAGCGCGACGACGTCGGCGCCCAATTGTTTCAGCGTCTCGATCGCGACAAGGCTCGTGACGCCGTTGCCGCAATCCGCCACGACTTTGACTCGGCGCGCGAGCGGCGCGTTACGTTGGACGATCGCGTCCTTGTACGCGGTGAGCACTCCGCGGTGCGCGGTGCTCGTGCCCCCCGGCTTCGTCACGAGCTTACCGTCATTGATCAGGTGATACAGCACCTGGATGTCGTCGCCGAAGACGGCGTCGTGAGCGAGCACCATCTTGAAGCCGTTGAACTCGGACGGATTATGCGAGCCCGTGACCTGAATGCCGCCATCCACCGGCAGCGTCTTGGTCGCGAAGTAGAGCGCGGGGGTCGGGAGCTCCCCCACGTCGATCGCGGCGCCGCCCGCCGCGGCGATGCCTTCGCGCACCCCCTGCGCGAGCGCTGCGCCGGACGGACGGTTATCGCGGCCGACGGCGACCCGTGGCGGCTTGCCGCTGCGGAGCCGCTCCCACGCGAACGTGGTATAGGCCTGTCCCACCGCGCGCGCGGTCGCGGGAGTGAGTTGTTCGTCGACGAGGCCGCGGATGTCGTACTGGCGGAAAATCGTCGCGGGAAGCTTCACGGGTCCCTTTAGGGTGGGGTTACCGCGGTGGTCGCCGCAGGATACACGCTGGTCGCGGCGGATTTCGCGAGGTCGAACAGCCGATTCGGCCAGACACCGAAGAGCAACATTGCGACGACCACCACCGCGACGGCGGTTCGTCCCCACCGGTCGAGCGTGACATCCACATGGGCGTGTTCGACCGGCTGTGGTTTCATGTACATCGCCATGATGACGGGAAGATAGTACCCCGCCGAGACGACGCTGGTGATCACGAGAATGGCGGCCAGGGTGTTCTTCCCGGCGCTGGTGGCCGCGATGAGGATGTACCACTTGCCGATGAATCCCGCCGTTCCGGGGAACCCCAGCAACGAGAGGATGCAGACCGCGAGCGCGAACGCGAGCCAGGGCCGCTGGCTCGCGAGTCCCGCGAGATCGTCGATCTTCACATCGCTCTCGCCCCCCCGGCCCTTGGCCGTCAGCACGGCGAATGCGCCGAGCGACATAAGCGTGTAGGCGATCACGTAAACGAGGAACGCGCTCGTACCGGCCGGGCCCCCAGCGGTGACGGCGACGAGCAGATACCCGGCATGCGCGATCGACGAGTACGCGAGCATCCGCTTGAGCGACCGTTGGCCGAGCGCGAAGAGGTTGCCGCCGATCATGGTGACGGCGGCGAGCCACCACAGGATGTCGTGCCAGGCGGCGACCTGGCCGAATGCCTGATTCAGAATGCGGAACAGTGCGGCAAACGCCGCCGCCTTCACGCCTGTGGCCATGAACGCGGTCACCGGCGTGGGTGACCCGTCGTAGACGTCCGGCGCCCACATGTGGAACGGCACCGCTGCGACCTTGAATGCGAATCCTACGATCAGCAGCGCGAGGCCGGCGAGTAACATGACGCTCGTCTTGCCCATGGCGGCCTGTCCGCCGATCAGGATCAGATTCGTTGAACCTGTCGCGCCATAGACCAGCGCGATGCCGTACAGCAAGAACCCCGACGCGAACGCGCCCAGCAGGAAATATTTGAGGGCCGCCTCGGCGGAGCGCGCGCGGCGGCGATCGAAGCCCGCCAGCACGTAGACGGCGACCGACATCAGCTCGAGGCCGAGGAAAATCACCATCAGGTCGGCGCCGGCGGCCATGACCATCATGCCGAGGGTGCCGAAAATGAGCAGCACGTAGTACTCGGGCGCCAGCAACTGCTCTCGCTCCAGATAGGCGAACGAGATGAGCACCGTGAGCGCGGCAGCGCCGAGGAATATCCAGTCGGCGACCCAGCGGAAGTCGTCCGCCGCGATCATCGTCGCGACTCCCTGCACCCCCGCCCGGTTCCACCAGAGCCACCACGTCGCGATAGCGGTGGACAGCAGCGCCAGGAGCGTCAGCCAGCCTGCGATCCGGAGGTCGCGGACGGTGCGATGGCGCCACGCGACGAACAACAGCAGCACGAGGGCCCACCCGGTGAGCACCAGCTCGGGCAGCAGCGACAGCAGCAGATCGCGGTAAATGGCCGGGTCCAGTCTCACGGCTGACCTGCCGGCGGTGCAGCACTCGGTTTCATTTGCTCGATCAGCGCGCGCGCCGCCGGCTCCATGCGCTGGAGGAACGGCTTGGGATAGATCCCCACCCACAGAATGCAGACAAGCAGCGGGATCAACACGACGAGCTCCCGCGGCGTCAGGTCGGACAGCTTCTCGTTCTCGGGATTCTGCAGCGGGTTGTAGATCACGCGCTGCAGTGCCGTCAGCAGATAGGCTGCCGCGACGATCACGCCGGTCGTCGCGAGCGCCGTCGCGATCGGATAGGTGCGGAAGGATCCCAGCAGCACCAGGAACTCACCGACGAAGCCGTTCGTGCCCGGCAGCGCGATGGACGATAGCGAGACGATGGTGAGCACCGCCGCGAACAGCGGGACCACGCGCGCGATGCCGCCGTAGGCCTCGATCAGCCGAGTGTGCCGCCGCTCGTAGATCATGCCGGCCAGGAAGAACAGCGCGCCGGTGGAGATCCCGTGATTGATCATGATCAGCAGCGCGCCCTGGACGCTCTGCAGCGTGAGGGCCCAAATGCCGAGCATCACGAATCCGAGGTGGGCGACGGACGAATACGCGATGAGCTTCTTGAAATCGGGCTGCACCATCGCCACCAGGCCGCCGTAGATGATCCCGATCAGCGACAGGATGACGATCACGAGCTGCACGTTCTGATTGAGCGCGACGGCCGGGAAGAACGGCAGCGCGAATCGCAGAAACCCGTACGTGCCCATCTTGAGCAGGACACCCGCCAGGATCACGGACCCTGCCGTGGGGGCCTCGACGTGCGCGTCGGGCAGCCAGGTGTGCAGCGGGAACATCGGGACCTTGATCGCGAACGCCAGGAAGAACGCCCCGAACAGCCACCACGCGAGCGGCCCGAGATCCTTCACCTGGCCGAGCAGATGCGCATACCCGAAGGAATAGACGCCGGTGGCTTGGCCCGCATGCAGGTACAGCACGATGATCGCCACGAGCATGAGCAGCGACCCGAGGAACGTATAGATGAAGAACTTGATCGCCGCGTACAAGCGATTGTCGCCGCCCCAGACGCCGATGATGAAGTACATCGGAATCAGCATCACTTCCCACATCACGTAGAAGAGGAAGAGATCGAGGGAGACGAAGACGCCGATCATGCCGGTCGTCAAAACAAGCAGCAGAGCGTAGAACCCCGTCTCGCGCTTCGTGATGTAGGTCCAGCTGCCGAGGATCGAGAGCGGCATCAGGAACGTCGTCAGCAGCACGAGGAACAGCGAAATGCCGTCCACCCCAACCGAGAAGTGAATGCCCCACGCGGCGATCCACGGCTGATCGACGACGAACTGCATCCCGCCGGCCGGCGCGAACGTCCACCAGAGCGGGACCGAGATCGCGAACTCGACCACACTGGCCGCGAGAGCGACGTACTTCGCGAGCCGCGCCGGCAACAGGAGCACGACGAGGCCGGCGAGCAGCGGCCACGCGAGGAGCGCGGTGAGTACCCAGCGGGCGTACATCAGCTCGTCGCTCGCCAGAGGATCAGCAACACGCCGACGACGAAGACCGCCACGTAGACACCGACCTGACCATTCTGGAGCCAGCGATTCGCCCAGCCGATCGCCCGGGCGCCGCGCGCGGCGCCATTGACCCCCGCGGCGTCGATGACGCGCTGGTCGATTTGCTTCCAGAGCACCTCACGCGACAACCACACAAGCGGGCGCACGATTAGGGCGTCATAGATCTCGTCCACGTACCACTTGTTCTTGAGGATCCGCGCAAACCCGCGCTCTTCTGGGGCCTTGGCCGCGGGGACGAGCGCCTCGGGCTTGAGCAGCCGCAAGGCGCCGACGATGCCGGTGAGCGCGACGGCCACCGCGATCCCGACCAGCATCCACTCGGTGGCGGGCGCCAAGTGCTCGGCAGGCAGCAGCGGCGCGCTCGACTGCGTGATCGGCTCGAGCCAATGATGGAGCCACGCGTTGCCGTGATAGAGCTCGGGGATGTTGATGACGCCGCCCGCGGCGGAGAAGATGCCAAGCAGGAGCAACGGGCCGGTCATGATCCACGGCGCCTCGTGCAGATGCTCCTGCTCCTTCTCACCCGTGCGGTTCGGGCCATGGAAGGTATAGAGCATCAGCCGCGTCATGTAGAACGCGGTGAGCAGCGCGGCGACGAGTGCCAGGCCCCAGAAGACGAGCCAGACGACGTCTCCCTGGCCGCGTGCATATGCTGACGTAAGGATCTCGTCCTTGGAGAAAAAACCCGAGAGCGGCGGCACGCCGGCGATCGCGAGCGTCGCAATCCACATCAAGGCCGTGGTCCACGGCATGTAGCGGGCAAGCCCGCCCATGTTGCGCATGTCCTGCGCGTCTTCGTGGGAATGGGTGTGGTGATACGCGCGATGGAGCGCGAAGATCACGCTGCCCGAGCCGAGGAACAGCAGCGCCTTGAAGAACGCATGCGTGACGAGGTGGAAGATCCCGGCGCTGATCGCGCCCGTCCCGACTCCGAGGAACATGTAGCCGAGCTGGGAGATCGTGGAGTACGCCAGCACCTTCTTGATGTCCCACTGCTTCAGTGCCATCGTCGCCGCGAACAACGCGGTCAGCGCGCCCACACCTGCGACGACGGCGCTCGAGACCGGCGCCATCGCGAACAACAGATTGCAGCGCGCGACCAGATAGACGCCTGCGGTCACCATGGTCGCCGCGTGGATAAGTGCCGAGACGGGAGTCGGCCCCGCCATAGCGTCGGGGAGCCAGGTATACAGGGGGATCTGCGCCGATTTGCCGGTACAGCCCAGGAACAGGAAGAGCGTGATGACCGTGACGGTCTTGCCGCCCGCCGCCAGCGCGTTCGGTGCGTGCGTGAACACGGTGCCGAAATCGAGCGAGCCGGTGGACCAGAAAATCATGAACATCGCGACCATGAACCCGAAGTCGCCGATGCGATTCATGATGAACGCTTTGCGGCCCACCGTAGCGTTCGCCGCTTCGCTGAACCAGAACCCGATCAGCAGGTAGCTGCAGAGCCCGACGCCTTCCCACCCTACGAACATCACCGGGAAGCTCGCGCCCAGGACCAGCACGAGCATGAAAAAGATGAAGAGGTTGAGATACGCGAAGTAGCGCGCGTATCCCGGATCTTCCTTCATGTAGCCGATGCTGAACAGATGAATCAGCGAGCCCACGCCGGTGACGACGAGCAGCATGATCAGCGAGAGCTGGTCGACCTGGAACGCAAAGTCGATCTGCAGCGTGCCCACTGGAATCCACGACCAGTACCGGAACACGAACGGCTCTTCGGCGTGGAGTCCCGCGAACGCGCTGAAGACGGCGACGGCCACGGCGAACGCGGCCAGCAGCACGCCCGCACCAATCACCGAGACGAGCGTCTTGGAATTGGGACGGGTCAGCGCCAGCGTCCCATTCAGGACGAAGCCGAGTAGCGCGAGCGCGGGCGCGAGCCAGATGAGGTCGACGGCGGTGCCGGTCATCCGTCCTTGAGGAGATTCATGTTCTGCAGGCTCACGGACTGTTTGTGCCGATAGACCGCGAGAATGATGGCGAGGCCGACTGCCGCTTCCGCGGCCGCCACCGCCATGACGAAGAACACGAAGACCTGCCCGCCCATTCCCAAGCTCTGCGCGAGCGCCACGAACGTGAGGTTCACGGCGTTGAGCATGAGCTCGACGCACATGAAGATGATGATCGCATTGCGCCGGAACAGCACGCCGGCGACGCCCAGCACGAACAGCACGGCGGAGATCGCGAGCGCGGGACTGAGGAGCATCCTAGAGCTTTCGCTTCGCCAGGACGACGGCGCCCACGATCGCGGCGAGGAGCAGCACGCTCGCGATCTCGAAGGGAATGAGGTAGGCGTCGAACAACGGATTGGCGACGGCGCCGATGATGCCCTGATGCTCTTGCAACCCCTGGACGGTGCCGGGCGGCAGCTGGATCGATGCCGGGAGGGCCGCCTCGCTGATCGGGCGCAGCAGCAACAGGAGCGCGCCCGCCAGGACCGTCGCGGTCAGGAGCCCCGCCGGCCCTCGGATATCCGTCGGTCCGGGGCGACCGAGGTTGAGCAGCATGATCACGAACAGGAACAGCACCATGATCGCGCCGGCGTACACCAGGATCTGGAGTACGGCGATGAACTGGGCGTCGAGCAGCACGAAGAGGGCGGCCAGCGCGAACAGGGTGATGACGAGCCAGAGCGCGCTGGCGATAGGGTTCCGGCGCGTGATGCAGAGCAGTGCGCTCGCGATCGCGATGCCGCCAAAGATCCAGAAGAACGTGACCGTCACTACTCGCCCTTCGGGTCCGACGGATCCCACAGCGTCGAAACCGGATGCGTCTGCGCCGTCAGGCGCTCGAGATCGTAGACGAACCGGTCGCGCGAATACTCGGAATTCTCGTAGTGCACACCGACGTGGATCGCCTCCTCGGGGCACACTTCCTGGCAGTAGCCGCAGAAGATGCAGCGGAACTCGTCGATCTCGTAGATCAGCGGATAGCGGTGGCCCTCTTCATCCTCGCCCGGCACGAGCTTGATGCAGTTGGCGGGGCAGATCTGCGGGCAGAGACCGCACGCGACGCATTTCGCCCTGCCCTGCTCGTCGGTGAGCATGCGATGGGTGCCGCGCCAGCGGGAGGAGAGCGTCCAGTCCTTGGACGACTTCTCCTCGGGGTACTGCATCGTGACTTTGGGGCGCAGCAGATGGCTGAACGTCAGCGCCATCCCTTTCAGCGTCGCGCGCAGGTAGGAGGTCTGCCGCGTCGGCCGCTTCATGACCTTCACGCCGATGGCCATCAGGCCGTCTCCTCTTGGACCGAGCCGGACACGAGCCGGCCGCGGTCGAGCCAATACACGAGCACGATCAGCAGCACGAGATTCAGGCCTCCAAGCACCAGGGCCATGCCGGTGCCGTACTCCCAGCCGAGGCGGACCCGGATGAACCAGATGGCGACGGCCACGAGCGTGATGTAGACCAGGGACAGGGGCAGCAGCACCTTCCACCCGAGCGCCATGAGCTGGTCGTAGCGGAAGCGCGGCAGCGTCCAGCGCACCCAGATGTAGGTAAAGAGGAAGACGAATGTTTTCGCGCCGAACACCGCGAGCGTGAGCAGCGTCTTCAGCACGCTCGGATCCCCGGTCGAATCCCACGTCGTGAGCGGGATGTCCCAGCCGCCGAAAAAGAGCGTCGCCATCAGGGCGGAGGCCGTCACCATGTTCGAGTATTCGGCGATGTAGAACATCGAGAACTTCATCGCGCTGTACTCGGTATGATAGCCGGCGATCAGCTCGCCTTCGGCTTCCGGCAGGTCGAACGGCAGCCGGTTGGTTTCGGCGAAGGCGCTGATGAAGAACACGACAAACGCTATGGAGAGCGGGATGATGAACCAGACATGCGCGTGCTGCTGCTGGGCGATCACCTGCGACAGCGTGACGTTGCCCGCGAGCAGGATCACGGCGACGGTGCTCATCCCGAGCGCGATCTCGTAGGAGATCATTTGCGCCGACGCCCGCAGGCCGCCGAGCAGCGCGTACTTGTTGTTCGAGGCCCACCCGGCCAGCACGATGCCGTACACCCCCAGCGAGCTGATCGCGAGGATATAGAGGAAGCCGACCGGCAGGTCCGCCACGACCATCGGCACGAGGCCCCACTTGGTCGGCAGCGGCGCCGCGAAGGGGATGACGCCGAAGGTCAGCAGCGCTGGAACGAAGGAGATAATGGGCGCCAGCGTAAAGAGCGTCTTGTCCGCCATCGCCGGCGACGTCTCTTCCTTGAGGAAGTTCTTGAGTCCATCGGCCGCCGGCTGCAGCAACCCCTGCGGGCCGACGCGGTTCGGGCCGAGGCGATCCTGCATCCAGGCGCACACGCGGCGCTCGAGCAGCGTGAGCAGCGCCACTCCAACCATGATCAGGTTGAAGACCAGGAACACTTTGATGGCGGAAGCAATGAGCAGAAAGGTCATTTCACTTCCGCGAGCCCCATTGCCTGCGCGAGCTGACCCAGGACCCACGCCGCCGGCTGCGCCATGCCAGGCGCGGGCTTGGCCTGGAAATAGCGCTGCTCGCGGCCATCGCGATTCGTGAACGTACCTTCTTCCTCGGCGACATTGGCGATCGGCAGAATCACGTCGGCACGACGGCACGCTGCATCCTCACTGAGCACGGTACCGGCGTAGATCAGCGCACCATTCGTTTCGACGGCGCAGTCGGGCTCATCGAGCACCAGGACGACGGCGGCCGATTTCGCCGCC
>Ga0070697_100004256_pt1 | contig 10972 bp, 13 predicted proteins | sample KBSK1501metaG_FD_65475 | JGI IMG/M metagenome (GOLD analysis project Ga0070697, IMG submission 65475) | Corn, switchgrass and miscanthus rhizosphere microbial communities from Kellogg Biological Station, Michigan, USA - KBS K1-50-1 metaG | ecosystem: Host-associated > Plants > Roots >... | reverse complement strand
TGTGTCGGGCTCACGCGCAAGCTGGGAGACGAACGCGCGCTGGCCAACGCCCTTTACAACGCGGCCTTTCCCAGAGTTGTCAATCGCGTGGCGATCGCCGACGCCAGGCCCATGCTCGAGGAAGCGCTGCCCCTGTTCCGCAAGGTCGGCGACGAAACGGGGATCGCACGGGTTCTCTGGGGGATCGGCAATGCCCTCTTCTTCGCCAAAGAGTTCGCCGAGGCCCGCCCGGTGCTGGAAGAAGCCGTGGCGCTGAATCGCAAGTTGGACGATCAGTTTGGCCTCGGCTGGTCTATTCATACGCTCGGTCTGGTGACATTCAATCTCGGCGACTTCCAGCGGGCACGCGATTCATGGATAGAAGCCATCGAACTCTTCGCCGCTGCCGGGGATGTTCCCGGGATCGTGCTCCAGCTCGACAACCTGTCAGCGTTGGCGCGACACGATGGCGATTTCGGGCGCGCAGCCCGCTTGTGGGGGGCGGCAAGCGCACTCCAGGAAAGCAGTGGTACGGGCCTGGGACGCATGCTCCGTGAAGAGGAAGGCCGCACCGGCAGGGAGGGGCTCGACGACGAAGAAGCCGCCCGGGTGTTGGCCGAGGGGCAGGCAATGAGCCTCGAGCAAGCGGTCGCCTATGCCCTGCAAAGCGGGCGGGTACGCCCTGGAGCTCGACATGACTGAACGCGTCGACGTCATCGTCCTTGGCATGGGCGTTGGTGGTGAGGAAGTCGCGAATACCCTTGCCGAAAAGGGCCTGAAGGTGGTCGGCATCGAGAGCAACCTTGTCGGCGGCGAGTGCCCTTACTACGGTTGCATCCCGACCAAGATGATGGTCCGGGCCGACGACATGCTCGCCGAGGGGCGCCGCATTCCTGGCTTCGCAGGGGACTCGATGGTCAAACCCGACTGGACACCGGTGGCGAAGCGCATCAGAACGGTGGCCACCGACAACTGGGATGACCGGGTGGCGGTCGAGCGGTTCGAGCGCAAGGGCGGCAATTTCGTCCGCGGCGCCGGGAAACTCGCCGGTGCCGGCAGCGTCGCCGTCAACGGCATCACCTACGAGGCGTCGCGTGCGGTTGTGATCGCCACCGGCACGTCACCGGCGGTGCCGACCATCGCCGGCCTCGACGGCGTGAAGTTCTGGACCAACCGCGAAGCCGTCAAGGTCGAGCAGCTACCAGAGTCGCTCGTCATCCTCGGGGGCGGCGCGATCGGCGTCGAGCTGTCGCAGGTCTTCGCGCGCTTCGGGGTCAAGGTCTCGATCATCGAGGGCATGAACCGGGTGCTGGCGATGGAGGAACCCGAGGCCAGCGCGGTTCTCGACGAGGTGTTGCGGCGCGACGGCATCGAGCTCTACGTCAATGCGCGGGCGCAGTCGGTCGAGTCGCATGGCGACGCTGTGACCGTCAACCTCCAAGACGGTCGCACGGTGACCGGTCAGCAACTGCTGGTCGCAACGGGACGCCGCGCCAACCTCAGGGGCATCGGGCTGGAGACCGTCGGGCTCGATCCATCGTCGCGTCTTCTTGAGCCGGATGACCATCTTCGCGTGGGTGAGCGGCTCTGGGCGATCGGCGACGTCACCGTGAGCGGCGGCTTCACCCATATTGCGATCTATCACGCCGGCATCGTGATGAACGACATTCTGGGCACGCCCGGCCCGGGGGCCGATTACCGGGCGAAACCGCGCGCGACCTTCACCGACCCCGAAGTTGGGGCGGCCGGCCTGACGGAGGAGCAAGCCCGTGAGAAGGGGATCAACGTGCGCACCGGGCTCCAGAAGGCATCGGTCACCTCGCGTGGCTGGATCCACGGACCCGGCAACGATGGCTTCATCAAAGTCGTCGAGGACGCCGATCGCGGTGTGCTCGTCGGCGCGACCACCGTCGGGCCGCGCGGCGGCGACCTCCTCGGGCTCTTCGAGCTCGCCATCAAGTTGCAGGTTCCGAGTGACGAGCTGCGCCACCTGATCTACGCCTACCCGACGTTCTATCGCGGTTCGGGCGAGGCCGTGCGCATGCTAGGCCCCGACGTGCATATGCCGCTGCGCTGACGCAGCTCAGTCTTCTCGACCTCCAGCCACCGCGAGTTGGCTCAGGTACTGCTTCCACCCCGCTGCGTGAAGGCGACGTTCGCCCTCGTCGGGTAGTCCGTGGTGGCGAAGCTTCAGGACGGTCGCACCACCATCAGGCGTCAGGGTGATCTCGACCGTCGTTGATCCCGGTGGCACCGTCGGGTGGCCCTCCCAACCCCAGGTCATCACCAGCCGGCGCGGCGGGTCGAGTTCTTGGTACTCGCCGCTGACGATGTGCTCGCCGTCGACGTCGATGCGGTAGCGACCGCCCGGTCGCGGGTCGAGCACGGCACCGACGCCCATCCAGCGCACGAAGCGTTGGCTATCGGTTAGGTATGCGAACACGATCTCGGGCGGCGCCTCGATCCTCTGGGTGATCTCGATCGCGCCCGTGACGTCCTCAATCACCTCGCTTCTTCCTGGAACGAGCTTCCTGCTCGGCAAGGTCACGGAGTCGGCCGAGATCGTGCATCCACATCTGTCGCAACACGGCTTCGAGGGGACCGAGCGCGCGGCGGTCCGCTCTGTAATACCGATGGGTCCCCTGGCGCCGCTCCGTGATCAGGCCGGAATCCTTGAGCAGGCGAAGGTTCTGGGAGACCGCCGGCCAGCTCACGTCGTCGACGGTGGCGGCGATTTCTCCGGCCGATCGCTCCGCATCCCAGACCAATCTGAGGATCTGGCGCCGCCGTGGACTGGCGATTGCGCTCATTGCGGCTTCGATGGGGACATTGCGTGTTGCAGCTTGCATTCTGGGCATATCTTATTTAAGCTATCCCTAAATTAAGTCTTTCCTTTAGGAGGATGCTAGCATGGCCGCTCCGCTCGTGCACCAGGTGAACGTCAAGGCGACGCCCGATACGATCTACAAGGCGGTCTCAACCGCCCAGGGGCTGCAGGGCTTCTGGACCTCGGAGAGTAAGGCCGAGGCCAAGGTCGGATCGATCGCGACCTTCGGGTTTGGCGGGCCGACGCAACGGATGCGAGTCGACGAGCTGGTGCCCGGCAAGCACGTGAAGTGGACTGGGCTCGCCGACTTCCCCAACTGGGACGGGACCACCGTCACGTGGGACATCTCCCCAGCCGACAACGGCGAGACGTCCGTGGTCTTCCGCCATGCCGATTGGCCCGCCTCCGTTTCCCAGGACGACCTCGGCTCCATCAACTACAACTGGGGCCTGATCGTCGAACGGCTCAAGCAGTTCAGCGAGACCGGCAAGCCAAACCCGCTCTTCGCCTTCGCGACGCGCTAACGCCGGTATCGACCGCATCGCCGTCGGCGCCGATGTCCTGGTGACATCGGCAATGTCATAACGCACACCGGCGCCACATGCGGTAATGTTTCGGGCGTGATTGTGCCGTTATGGCCCCGGAGCCAGCCATGGCATTAGCCCGATCACCCCTCCAGGGGCAGCCCCAGGAGGACGGCGGCGAGTTGGTCCAGATGGCGCTCGACGTCGCCGGGTCCCTCGACCCACGGGAGGTCATCGCCCGCATCCTGGAGCGGGGGACGCACGCGGTGCGGGCCGATCGGGCCACGCTGTCCAGCCTGGTCGACGACCAGGTGGTGGTTGAGGCGACCTACGGCCGGGGCGGGGAGCTGACCTGGGTAGGGCAGCGCTACTCGCTGGATTATTTCGAAGGGCAACCACTGGTGAAGCAGGCGATCGAGAGCCTGCAGCCGGCCTTCGGCGGTCGCCTGGCACTGGACCAGGCGGCGCCCGAGTTTCGGCAGGCGCTTGCCAATGTCCGGCAGGTCGCGGTCCTGCCCCTGGTGCACGGTGGCAAAGCGATCGGAATGCTGGTCTTCAGCCGCTACGAGGAAAAGCCGTTCGCGGGAGACGACCGGGTGGCCCTGACCCTGCTGAGTGCGATCTCCGGCCTGGCGCTGCGAAACGCCCGGCTTTACGAGGAAGGCGAAGCGGCCCGTCAGCGCGCCGACGAGACCGCGGCCCGGCTTCGGGCAGCCGTCGACGCCGCGGAAGACGTGGCGAGCCAGGTGCGGCTCGACCAGGTCCTGGGGCGCCTGCTCGAGCGCGCCGCGGCGTCGGTGGGCGCCGATGGCACGTCACTGGCACGCCTCGAAGGCGGTGAGATGGTGATCGAATCGACGCCGACCGGGGAGCTCGTCGGCACCCGCTGGCCTCTCATGCCCAAAGTGCTGGCCGGGGTCGCGACGGGTCGGGCGGTGGAGCTGAGCGCGGCCGAGTACACGGGTGCACCGCCCGGTATGGAGTCGGTCGTGCAGCCCTACCAGCGCTTCCTGGTCGCTCCTCTGGTTGTCGGCGGCGAGACGATCGGGCTGCTGGCCATGGGCCGAAAGGCGGACGAGCCGTTCGATCCAGCCGCGGTCCAGGCGCTTCAGCAGTTCTCAACTCTGGGAGCCCTGCTACTTCGCAATGCGCGACTGATCGCGCAGGCCCGCGACGCGGAGCAGGCGAAGAGCGAGTTCATGAGCATTGCGGTGCACGAGCTGCGCGCACCACTTACCGTCACGGGCGGCTACCTGGCAATGGCCCTCGAGGGCGACTTCGGCGACGTGCCCAAGCCGTTGCGCCACGTCCTCGAAACGGCCGAACGAAAGACCGAGGAAGCCAAGGCCCTCGCCGCTGAACTGCTGACGGTGGCCCGGCTCGAGGGCAAGGCCTTAACCCCGAACGTGAAGCCCGTTTCCATCGCCGAAGCGGTGCGGGAGGCACTGGCCAGGGCGCGACCGCGTGCTGAAATCGTCCAGGCCAACGTCCAGATGGAACCTGGCGACGATGTCACGGTGTTGGCGGACGACGCGCTCGTGGGCAAGATCCTTGACAACCTTCTCAACAACGCCCTGACGTATGCCGACCGTCCGCCGACCATCCGGGTCGGCGCCTCCCGCGAGGGCGAGCAGGTGGCGGTAAGCGTTGCCGACGATGGCATCGGGATCTCATCGCAGGACCAGGGCCGGATTTTTGCGCGCTTTGCTCGAGGGACCGGTCCACTGGTTGCGGAGAAACCGGGAAACGGCCTGGGCCTCTACCTCAGCCGCGGCCTCGCCGAACAGATGGGCGGATCCCTCCAACTGCAATCGAGCCATCCCGGCAAGGGCTCGACCTTCGTCTTGCGTCTTCCGGCCGTGGCCTCCTAGCTGATCAGGCGACGGCGTCGAGCAATCGCCGGGAGCTGGCGCTGACCTCTTTCACGGCGGATTCAAAGGCTGCCGTGTTCGATCGCGACGGCACCCGGTAGCCACTGATCTTCCGCACGAACTGCAGGGCGGCGTCGTGAATCTCCTGGTCTGTTGGTTTGCTTTCCTTGCGACGGAGCGTCTTGATACTTCGGCACATGGCCTCAAGTATGGGATACCCTGAGGAAGAGCTCACGGGTCGCAGCTGCATGAGAGTGCAAGGGGACATGCTATGAAGTCACAAGACCGACCAAAGTTGCGCGCCAGGACGGGTATCAGTCGTTTGTGGCTCGGTGTTGCCGCCATCGCGGGAGCCGCCATCGCCTACCTGGGTGACCAGGAACGGGGCAAGGCTCGACGCCAGGCGGCGCTTCGCCAGCTTTCGGGCGCCGCTCAGGCTGCCGCCGATCGCACCAGCCGCTGGCGCCAACTGGTCAGCGCACGCCTCCCTGGCCAGGGTCAGCCTCCGCCGCAGGTCACGGTCCCGAGCGATCCCGGAGGCGCCGAAACGGCGCCGTCGCCTTCTAAGAGCAAGGATCGCGAGCAAACCTGACGTCGCCCACGGCGCTTCCGCCGACGCCTATCGTTGATACCGGTGGCGCGAGGCATTGACGCCGATGTAGCCGTGGTTGGCGCCGGGCCAGCCGGTGCAGCCGCTGCGCTCTTTGCCGCCGCGCACGGCCATCGGGTGATCATCTTCGACAAACAAGCCTTTCCTCGCGACAAGCCATGCGGTGAAGGGCTGATGCCAGGGGGCCGGCCGGCATTGCGCGAGCTCGGCCTGGAGGAAAATGTTGTATCGGGCGGTGCGCCGCCAGTCCTTGGCATCCAGTTCGGCCGGGTCGAGGAGCCGCATGTGGCGGTGCCTTTCCCCACGCATGACGGCGAGCATGCGGGGCTGGGAATCCGGCGGCTGACCTTCGATGCGCAACTGGCCGACGCGCTCGGCCAGCACTCGGGCATCCAATTCTCGCCGCAAACCGAAGCGCGCGATATCCGAAGGGACAGCGATGGGATGACGACGGTGCTCACCGCGGCGGGCGAGGTTCGAGCCCGCTTCGTTGCCGTGGCCGACGGCCTGCGTTCAGCGCTTCGTCATCGCCTGGGCTGGACGGTTGGACCGCGACCACCTCACCGCTACGGCATCGTCGCCCACTGGCTGATGGCCGCCCCCGCCGACCCGTGGGTGCGGATTACCTTCGATCGAGGTCTCGAGGTCTACGAGGGCCCGGTCGCGGGCGACCAGCGAATGGTCGCGCTGCTCTGCTACCAGGACCGAATGCGGGAGTTCGGCGGCCGGCTCGAGGCGCGTTACCGGGAGATCGCGCAGGCGATACGACCAGGGCTGCGCCAGGCCGACATGGTTGGACCCGTGTCGGCCGTTGGTCCATTCTGGTACGGCACGAGGACGGTGGCCGACCGTGGCATCTTTCTGGTCGGCGATGCGGCGGGCTTTACCGACCCGATCACGGCAGAGGGGGTCGCCACCGGGCTGCGACAGGCGCGCGCCTTCGCGGACGCGCTGACATCGCCGCATCCCGAGCCTGCCTATCGTCAGGCGCATCGGCGACTGACGAAAGACCCGCACCGCGTGGCGGCATTGTTCCTCCGCCTCAGCCGCACGCCCGCACTGGTCGATCGCGCGATTCACAATCACGCCCGATCCCCGCAGACGCTGACCAAGCTGCTCGGGATCGGCTTCGGCTACTGGGGCTTCAACCGCATCACGCCACGGGAATGGCTGCGGATGTTCAGCGGCCGCTGAACAAGCGCGGCACAAAGGCTGGCTTATCCCCCATCCGTTCCCGATACGCCGGGATCGCCATCAGCAGGGCGTCTTCTTCAACGACGCGCTGACGGAGAAGAGCCGCGTTGACAAGGCCGAGGCCGAGTGTACTCAGATAAGCGCCGCCGATCAGTGGCAGGCCGAGAAACTCGAGGCCGAGCGCGACGTAGTTCGGATGGCGGATGAAACGGTATGGTCCATGGTCGACAACCCGTAGATCATCAGGCACAACCGCGTGGACGTTCCACGACGCACGCAAGCTGAGAACGACGCTCAGCCTGAGCGCGACCCCGGAGAGCGCCGCCACCCAGCCGAGCCCCGCCACCAGCGGCGGCGCTGGACGCCGGCGCCACCACCGTTCGAGCGCGGGCAAGGTGAACAGGCCAACGTTGACCAGGCCGATCCACTTGAAGATCGATGCAGCGGCCCGGGGCGCATCAGGCTGCCGGCGACGAATCATGCGCTCGTTCCTGGTGGAGTAGATAAGCTCGAAACCCCGTTGGGCAGCAAACGCCAGCAAGACCAACGGGTATGAAATCTCCTTGCGCCACTTGGGGGGGAGGGCCGGGGTGGGGGCGTTCACGTCAGCTGCATCAGTGCCAGCTCGATCGAGAGCCCCGGACCAAGGGCGGTCGCCAGCACCCGACCCGATGTCCCCACTCGCTGCAGCTCCTCGAGGACGAAGAAGATGCCGGCACTCGACGCGTTGCCGTTGCCGGCGAACACCGTCCGGGAAGTGGCAAGCGCATCGGGATGCAAGTCGAGGGCGCGTTCGATGGCGTCGACGATGCGCGGGCCTCCGGGGTGCGCGGCCACAGCGTCGATGTCGGCCAGGCGGAGCCCCGCCTCCGCGAGGAATGCATCGACCGCGCCGCGCAGATGCGCCTCTACCACATCCGGAAGCTCGCGGCTCAGGATCACGCGAAGCCCACCGTCGCGCAGCTCGTAGCCCAGGTGGCGCGCGCCTTCCGGCACCAGCACCGAGCCAGCGTGCTGCAGCGTCCAGCCCGGCTGGCCGTCACCCCCTCGCAGAACGACGGCGCCGGCGCCGTCCGCGAAGACCATCGCCGCCACCAGGTTGTCGACCGAGTGATCGTCGGGTTGGAACGTGAGCGATGGGATCTCGACCGCGAACAGCAGCACGTTTCGCTGCGGGTATGCGCGCAGGTAGTCGAGTCCCCGCGCCAGGCCCGCCACCCCGCCACCACAGCCAAGCTCGGTGATGGGCAGGCGGGCGGTGTCCGGCCGCAGCCCCATCAACGGGATCAGCTCCGCATCGAGCGACGGCAGGACGACACCCGTGCAAGAAACTCCGATCACCAGGCCGACGTCCGCCGGGGCGACACGGCTTCGCTCCAGCGCCGTGCAGCACACCTGCCGGGCGAGGACACGCGCGTGTTCGAGATAGGCGTCGGTTTGCTGACTCTGGGTGCGCCGCTCCATCAGCGAGGTGAGCGGCTGCGCGAAGTAGCGGGTGCGCGCTCCGTCGTCATGCTGCAGCTTTGGCATCCGCCGTCCGCGTACCCGTCCGAGCGCGTCCCACACCTCCTCGACGGTGGCGGTAATCGGCGGCACCGCGGTCGCCATACCGGCGATCTGAGCGTGACCCGACGGCATGTTATGCGCTCGCCTTTCCACACCGGGGCTCGCTGGAGATGTCATCAGTGTGATGCTAGGCTGGCTCGATGCTGGTTCGTCCGGCGGAACGGAAGGATCGCCCTCAGCTGCTCGACTTGATCCATGGCTACTTCGCCTTCTACCGCATCCCCTTTGCCAGGCCCAAGGTCGAGGCCCTTCTCGATCTCCTCGAGCAGGATTCCGGACTCGGGGTGCAACTGGTCGCCGAGGCGGACGGGCGGCTTCAAGGTTTCGCCAGCCTGTATGCGTGTGTCGACACGCTGGTTGCCGATCGCATCCTGGTCATGAACGACCTCTTTGTCGACCCGTCACTTCGCAATCGGGGCATCGGCGCGGCGCTCTTCGATGCCAGCCTGGCTTACGCTACGGCGCACCGTTACGCCCGACTCGACTGGGTCACGGCCCAGGACAACACGGATGCCCAGCGGTTCTATGACCGCCACGGCGGTCGGCGCGGGCCCTGGGTCTCTTACAGCGCCGACCCTGGCGAGCGGCGCGACCGCTGAGCGGAAGCGCCCTGTGTCAGGCGGTTTTTCGCTTGCGCCGGCCAGTCGGTTTGGCGCGCCCCTTCGAACCGCGTCGCGCCTGCTCGACACTCGCGCGCAGCGCCGCCATCAGGTCATCGACGCCGCTGCCGGTGATGACCTCGGCGGTCGCCGGCCGCGCCGAGGCCGCCCGGCCCTCGATCAACGTTTTCAGGCGCTGCCGGTAGTCGTCGGGATAGCGCTCGGGCTCGAACGGCCCGGACAAGGTGTTGATCAAGAGCGCCGCCATCTCGCGTTCCTTCTTCTTCAGGTCGGCCGGCCTGGCAGGTTCCAGCTCGGCGGTCGGCAGGATTTCGTCGGCGTGGAACATGGTGGTCAGGACCATGAGACGACCCTGCGGACGTAACGCGGCCAGGTACCGCTTGCGGCGCAACACAAACCAGGCGATCGCGACTTTGCCCGTCTCCCGCATCGCGTCGACCAGCAACCCGTAGGCGCGCTCGTAATCCCGATCGGGCACCGCGTAGTAGCTGGTTTCGTAGTAGATCGGGTCGATGGCCGAGGCGTCGACGAATTGCTCGACGTCGATCGTCCGGCTCCGCTCAGGGGCGAGCTCCTCCAACTCCTCGCGGGCGACGGTAACGTATCGATCTTTTGCCACCTCGAACCCCTTCACCACGTCGGGCGCCGCTACGGGTCTCTTATCGGCCTCGCCTGACCGGGCCGCATGAACTTCGGACATCTCCCTCCCCCGCTCGCGGGGGAGGGTCGGGGTGGGGGCTGCCTCCACCACTTTCTGGTGGCGAATCCGCTGCCCGCTCGCCCGGTCGATCTCGTGGAAGCGGATGTCCTGGCGGCGTGTGGCCGGGTAGAGACGCACGGGAACGCTCACCAGCCCGAAACTGATCGTGCCGGACCAAACGGCCCTCGCCATCTTTTGATTATGGCGCTCGCGTCCTTCTAAGCCGCGACCGCCTGATTCAACTCCATCGGGTAGCCCGCCGCGCGCCACGCAGGTAGGCCGCCCTCGAGCAGCCAAGCGTCATAGCCCTGGCTGCGGAGCGCCCGAGTCAGCCGTGTGCTGGCCTCTTCGTCGGCGCAGGTGCAATAGGCAATGATGGTCTTGTCATGGGAAAGGTCGGGCAGGTCGCTGACGAGCTGGGCGGCATGCCGATTGCGGTCGAGAATCGCCCGCGGGGCCACCCGGAGCGCTCCCGGGATCTTTCCCCTGACCGCGTTCTCGATGAACGGGGAGGTCACGTCCAGGACGATCGCCTGGCCGGCCTCGATGGTTTGCCTGGCTGTTGCCGGATCGATCCAGTAGGGAACAAACGCCATGTCTCTGCCTCCAATGCTTGTCGAGATCATTGAACGATTCACATGAATAAACCATTGATCTGGCGGGTATATTCCATCCGTGGCAACTAAAGTCGAAGGCAAGGCAGCCCAGGCGCTCTGGAAGCTCCTTCGTGACGACGCCTTCGCCAGCGTTCGCGATGACTTCACGACCCGGGTGGCCGAGTGCAGCCTCTCCCTCTCCCAGGGCAAGCTCGTGCGAGAGCTGGCGGAGCCGCAGTCACAGCGGGAGCTCGCCCGGCGACTGCATTACGATCCGTCCAATATCAACGCGCTGGCCGACTCGCTCGAGGCGCGCGGCCTGATCGAGCGCCGCTCCGACGCCTCAGATCGGCGGCTTCGGCTGCTCGCGCTGACGCCCGAGGGTGAGCGGCTTCGGACGACGCTGGAGGCCCGTCTCGCCCAGCCGCCGACCTTCCTCGACCGCCTGACGCCGGCCGAGCAGAAGCAGCTGCTGACGCTGCTGG
>Ga0070697_100004254_pt1 | contig 10973 bp, 10 predicted proteins | sample KBSK1501metaG_FD_65475 | JGI IMG/M metagenome (GOLD analysis project Ga0070697, IMG submission 65475) | Corn, switchgrass and miscanthus rhizosphere microbial communities from Kellogg Biological Station, Michigan, USA - KBS K1-50-1 metaG | ecosystem: Host-associated > Plants > Roots >... | reverse complement strand
TTTCGCCGTACTCCCGGATCAATTACCAATAAGATGCTGAATCTGGATGGTTCACGCCTACACAGCGCGCGTAATGAGCCGTTGCTCTTTGCGCGTTTGGCATCTGAACCGGCTCTGTACCAAACTCTCTACAGAGACATTCTCATAACCGCACGTCATCTCGCTATCGGCGAGGAAACGCTTCCAGATTTTTTGGATGATCTTCAGGATAGCGCCGAGGTGGAGGATTTATTCGGTCAGGAGGATCTGCCGAATAGCAATACAGTCCTGCTGGCAGGAACCGATACCGAAATGCAGGAACTCGAGCAGGTGTTTGCCCTCGGTGAAAGTCTCACCGAAAAGCTGGTCGAACGCAAGATTCGGCTCTCCCAGCACCGCTTTGCGCTGGAGGTGATGGATAATTGCGGGAGAAGGTGCGTTTTTTGCGGATTTGAACCGCGTTCCCTGCCTGTGAGAAGCGGCCTTCTTCGAGCGTCACACATTAAGCCCTGGGCGGAAGCAGATCACCGGGAACGAATGGACGTACGGAACGGACTGGCAGCCTGCCCAATGCATGATGCAGCATTTGACCAGGGTTACCTCGCCATCAACGGGGATTATCGTATTTATGAAGCGAGGGTGCTTCAGGAGAGCGTCATACAAGATCGAGGTGTGAATCTCTACTTTGGAGATACACTCAGCCCAAGTTTGATTCTGCCGCAGAATGCCAAGCGGCCAGCAGATCACTACCTGGTCTATCACTGGCAGAAGATATTCAAAGGTTTATGAATAGTAACATTTTTGTATCAACTTCACGACAACGCTCTTTGCGAATTTGGTAAGTCTTTGAAATAGCCCTGACTTTGAGCGGCAAATATCTTCAGAAACGATTTTATATGATATTATGGTACATAAAAGATAGTCGAGGGGATATAGTAGTATGCTCCCTGTTCAGCCTATTCATCCTTTTCCCGCTCGTATGGCTCCTGAGCTGGCGCTGAGGGAGATTCAACAGCTTCCTAAACGGGCTACAGTGCTTGATCCCATGATGGGATCGGGAACCGTTCTGAGAGTAGCCGTTGATTGTGGGCTTCGTGCTATCGGGCGCGATGTTGATCCGCTGGCAGTGCTCATGACACGTGTTTGGACTACCCCAATTGACACAAAGCTATTTCGCGAGCGTGCTGTTCACGTTCTTAATACTGCTAGGAACATGGGTACAAAACACATCTCACTACCCTGGATTGATGGCGACCCCGAAACGTCGGCATATATTGACTTCTGGTTTGGGAATCAACAGAAGGTTGATTTACGCAAACTCAGTTCGCTCATTATAAGGATCCCTGGACCTGAAGGGGAAGCCTTGCGCATAGCGCTCAGCCGCATTATCATCACAAAGAAGATAGGGGCATCGCTTGCTCATGATGTTTCACACAGCCGCCCTCACAGAGTTCTGCGTGACAATTCTTTTGCTGTACTCGATGGTTTTTGGAATTCCGTCTCTCAGGTTGCTAAACGGCTCGAGACCTATCCCATTCAAGAGCAGGCAGATGTGCGCCAAGAAGACACGCGCAATTTGACCTCGATTGCAAATACCTCTGTGGATGCGGTAATTACTTCTCCACCTTATCTGAATGCAATTGATTACCTACGTGGACATCGGCTTGCACTAGTCTGGCTCGGATATCGTGTGAGTGAATTGCGTCCCATTCGTTCAGGTAGCATTGGAGCTGAGCGAGCTCCGGAGGAGCAAGCAGATACACACCTCGCCGAGGAGATTATCGATCAGATGGCTCTGGGAGAGCTTCTACCAAGGCGCGAGCAACGTTTGATTACTCGCTATATTCTCGATCTATTTGCAATGCTTCTGGAGATACACCGTGTTTTACGTCCGGGGGGAAGGGTCGTCTTCGTGATTGGCAATTCATGTTTGCACGGTATCTTCATTAGAAACGCCCTGGCAATCATACTGCTCGCAGAGCGCATCGGATTTGAGCGCGTTAGGGAGGAGGAGCGAGAATTGCCTCCCAATCGTCGTTATCTGCCTCCACCCAGTGTTTCAGAACAGACTGATTTAAACAAGCGGATGCGCACCGAAACTGTCCTAACCTTTGTACGTGAGTAGCGATACCAGGTAGAAGTTACTTTGCTCTTTTTTTGCTCATGCTGTATCATCCGGAGGAAATAGAGCGAAAGGGAAACACGCCCTAGTACAGTATGGGTGATGGTACGACAGAACGTCCTCTAGTCACACTGGAATGAGATTAGCGAGGTTATTCATGCGTCCATCAGCGTATCAGGTGAATGTTATCTATCAACGCTTACTTGCACATGAGGCAGATGCACCTGGAGATTTTATTGAATTACTCCTCGATCCGCTTATCGAGGAACTCCGCAGGCGATTCCCAGCACTTCCTCTGCCCGATCTTATTATCGATGTCGTTACTGATACGCTTTTAGCGTTCGTGCAATCACCAAATAGCTATCAAATGGAACGCGGCGATTTGTGGAAATATTTGCTGATGGATGCATGGGGAGATTTGCTCAATGAGTGGGACAAAGAGCAGCGTCGGCGAGCAAAGGAGGTCCCGTTCAATCTTGTCGCACATGACAGATCAGATCGGAATAGTAATGTAGTAGAGGAGGAGGTCATGCAAAGGTTGGGGATGACGTTCCTTCCGGAAGGAATGGATACGCAGACAGCTGTCAGCCATTTGTACATAGCCATTCCCGATCCGCGAGATAGGCAAGTGCTTCTCTTAATGTACAATGGAGAGCGTCGCACCAGCGCCTTCGCTACAGTACTCGGCATAGAGCATCTGCCTATTGAAGTGCAGCGGCAGCGCGTGAAGCAGGTCAAAGATCGCCTTCGCCTACGAGTAAAGCGATATGGAGGAAAAATCCGTGAGCACCAATAAACCTTCGAGTGCGCTAGCACGTGCAGCACAGCGTGCAGTGTCACATGAGTTTTTCCTTGCAGGGATACTTCGTGAATATCAACAAGCTAACCAACTCGACGACGAGGCACTCGCCAAATCGCTTGGATGTCACATAAATGATCTTCCTCGCTTAGCACTCTGTCGCCGTCCAGCCACTGAACAGAAAGTATTTATCCAGGATATCGAGCATCTCGCGCGGCGTTTCCATTTACACGGGGACCAATTAGCTAGCGCCATCCGCCAAGTTGACTCACTACGTGCATTGCGGCAACAATTAACCTCTACTCGTAATGCTCAGCAGATGCCGGGGATACTCCGCGCAGCTCGTGATCGCGATCAAGATAGTGCGGATTCGTTGGAGGAGCTCGATGATTGAGGGTTGGTTAGCACGTGGCACGGAGCACTTCTGGAATCAAATAAGCAGTGAAATCACATATCCTCTTGACCTGAGCTACATTATTAGTCGCAGTTTCCCATTGAGCGTCATTTTGTTGCCCCAATTAAGGGTGACCCGAGTTGAGTCTTGGTTTCAACAGCAAGGGATCCCTTTTCGTTTCCTCTGCCAGGATCGTTCTTTATGCGGTTGTATCATCGCTGTGCGTGGCTTTGGCTTTATTTTTGCTGATTCCTCTGACCCAGATGATGAGAGGCGATACACCATCGCTCACGAAGTCGCTCATTTCCTGTTGGATTACTTATATCCGCGTCAGAAAGTACTTCAACTTTTTGGTGACTCAATCCGCCCCGTGCTGGATGGCGAGCGCACACCTACCGAGACTGAAATGCTCGATGCATTGCTCAGTAGTGTCAAACTTGGTACTTATACAGACTTGATGCCGCGCTCCAACAAGGGAGATATTGATCAGGCTTACATTCTACCAGCTGAAGAGAAAGCAGATCGCTTTGCGCTGGAACTGCTTGCTCCTGCTGATCAGGTCTTGTCCCAAGTCGCGCTTCAAGACCCAATGACTGTCAATGAAAGTACTCATATTACAAAGCGGGTGCTTACTTCGGTATACGGCCTTCCTCCTGCGGTAGCTAAGAAATATGGTGCATATCTGTTGCGAAATTATACTCAGAAGACCATGGTCGAATGGTTTGGTCTCTAATCACACAAGCGCAACTCTGGTCAAGTAAACAACGTCTCCTGCAAAAGGAGGTAACCATTATGAAATATGCATTCTGTCTGCCGATTCGCAGAAATACTTATGAAATCAAAGAGTTACCTGTCGCACTTTCATAAAATTTTCGGAAATAGTAGCAAATGCACGGATGTGTTGCAAGAGAGACCATTAGGGAGAGTAAAGTTCGATGGCCAACTCATTTATTCAGGACGATGAATTCTTCGTCGCTCCGCAATCTTTTACCGCTGCTTATGGCGAATCAATCGATACTACGCTAAACATTGATTCGTGGCAGACAGGAGGCGACCTTGAGGGACTTTATCAACGTTTAGAAGCCGAGGTGCAGAGCGCTGTAGAGTTCGAAAACGAGCAACGTGAAATCATCCGGCGCGACCTACTCAAGCGTATACGCTTACGGCCTGGGGCACCTCGCGGAGCAGGATGCTATCGGGCAAGCAGCGATGACCTCAAACGCATCCACCATTCCCTGCTCTTTAACGGAGCGGTGGAGGCTTGCGATGGCACCAGTGTCGTGCATGATACTCTCCCTATAACTATTACTCAGATTGGGGTGTGCCTTGTATCCTATCAAGGTGATCAGGGTTCCTGGTCACAGCGGCTCTTTCGAAGGGATCTTCGTTCAAGTACAGGTAATGCACTCGACGACCTCACAGCATTTCTCGATAATCGCGGCCGGCGAGGTAGTACAGATGTTGATGAACGGGGCAAGCTAAGTCAGCTTGCTCGACGCGGCATCATGGCCTACGCAGAACGTGCCATACTCACGCGAAAATCCCAGGCCCCTTGGCGTCTGGGACATGGGTCGCCTATGCCATATGAACTACTCACCGGTTCAGGCAGCATGGAGCTACTCCAGCAAGGTATAGACTTGATGGAAGAGCTTATCCTGCAACATCGTAAGGTGATCTTCGTACCAAGCGCTCCATCAGATCGACATTGGTTGACCCTGGGGCAAGCTCTCAATCCTCTTGAGTTTGTCATTCTTGAGACAATTGAGGAGCGCATGCTTAGAATCGTTGATGGAGGCCACTACAGAAGCTATGAGGGGATGGTACGCAATTTTTGCAAGAAGGTGGGTCCACAGATAGTACTGGGCATTTACCGTACTGCATCAGCGGCTCCTCCTTACCTTTTTTTCAGCCATATCGATCATGCTTGTGAGGCCGCATTGATCGCAATGGCTGATAGCGTCCTACAGGGGCATCGTGGCTTTCCTATGCTTATCGATCTGGCCGATATGATCTGCAGCACCACCTTTGGTAATGACATCTTCAACCATGCTGTACAAATGGCATATACGCATGCTGGCGAGCCATTCCGCTTTTTGAACGAGCGCCAAACACGCGCAAGGGGGTAAACAATGACCAACAAACATGATCATGCCAATGAGGAAGGAATGCAACAGTTGTCTCTCACTGACGCTTCTTTCGCTAAAGAGGCCGAATTAACTCGTACCTTCGACGGGGATGATGGCTTCAGTGCTCTCCCATCCGAGGTATTCATACGCATCGATGCTGATGCTGAAAAGGCCGGCGGTCCCTGGGATGAGCCAGCATCGTATAAGGACTCCATCGGGCGTATTATGTTCGATACACCCTCAAGTGAAGATAATAGCGTGACAGTATTGCTTCCACGCGAGAGCATCGAACTCGTCCCGGCACAATCGCTGGTACGCATCCATAGCTTGCCCGATGATCGCTTCTATCTTGGCGTGGTTGTGCAAGGACCGTTCGCCGAGCCGGACGGTATTCGTGGTGACGCGCCTATCGTCGTGACGACGACCGTCAAAGGAGGCATTTTCATGCCGAAGTTCCACGGACGAGTACAGGTCGAGTTGCTGGGCGAGGAGACAGGTACAACACTCGTTCCACCACGTTTTCGCCCCTTGCCTAATAGTCCTGTGTTCGCACTCGGTTCGGCTGAGACAGCCACTGTGCTCCGCGTGCAGGGGGACATTCCGCTCGGCCTAGCGGTTGGCCATGAGAACCTGGAGGTAAGCATCTCTTCCAGTAAAAAGTCAGTACTGTCTTGTCACCTTGGTATACTGGGAACGACAGGAGGCGGCAAATCGACCACGGTTTCAGGATTGGTGAGTAGATTCCAGCGTGCAGCGATGGCCACCATTCTTATCGATACCGAGGGTGAATATACGATGATCAATAAGGAGACGATAGACGAAACAATGCTGCGAGCATTGCAGCGGCGAGGCCTGCCAGCTGCTGGTGTCGAGGACACTAACTTGTATCATCTAGTGGGGCGTGATACCACCAATCCGGGGCATCCGCATCGCAATAGCTTCTGCTTGACCTTTGAGAGGCTCTCGCCGTATCTCGTAAGCGAAGTGTTAGAGTTGAATGAGGCGCAAGAACAGCGCTACCTCAAAGCGTATGATATCACAAAGCGTATCCTACAAGATCTCAAGGTCTCGCCCCAGCCGAATGAAGATATGACCAGGTTCTTCGATTTGGACGAGATGGAGGAAGGTTATCCCCGCATGCGGCTTACACATGTGTATGACATCATCCAGGCCTGTGCTCAAATCATAGACAAAACTGAGGATGGTATCCAGTTTGCCGATTCCGATTTCACAGGCCGCCGTGATATCGTACTCGCAGCGATTAAGAAGCACTCTGAAGGGCTGCCCAGTAACGTCTCAAGCTGGCGCGCTCTTCAGGGTAAATTGGGTCGTGTCCGGCGTATGAACATTTTCGACAACCCATCTTCAAGGTCATTAAACTATCAGGAATTGCTTCAGAAGGGCAGAGTTTCGATCATCGATCTCAGTGATACCGATTCGCCAAAGATTAATAACCTTGTTATTGCAGAACTATTGCGTAGCGTACAGGAACAACAAGAGAAGAATTATACCAGGGCCGAAAAATTAAAACAGCAGCCGACTCCCACTATGGTGATCATCGAGGAGGCACATGAGTTCCTCTCAACTGAGCGCATCCGACAGATGCCAATGCTCTTTCAGCAAGTTGCGCGGATTGCGCGCCGTGGACGGAAGCGCTGGCTAGGATTGACATTTGTGACGCAATTGCCACAACATTTACCAGACGAGGTGTTGGGTCTAATCAATAACTTCATCCTGCATAAGATCGCCGACGCCGGTGTGATCAATCGCTTGAAGCATAGCATCGGTGGAATTGACGAGGGACTCTGGTCGCGACTACCCAGTCTCGCACCTGGACAGGCGATCGTTTCTATGGCAGGTATGACTCGACCCCTCATGGTCGCTATCGATCCGACGCCGTGTAAACTGCGCATGGTAGAGTAACCGTTCAGGGTGGCTTCTATAAATGAAGCCACTCCTAAATTAAAGAACAGCATATGAACGACCTTGTTTTAAGATTGCATGCCTGGAGCGAATGCCATGAGCAGCTGATCTATGAGCATCGGATAGAGGCATCTCCAGCGCGCACGCTCTCGGTTCCATATCAACTCCCGTCTGGCTATGACACCTTATACAGCCATCAGGAGGAAGCCGTGCGAGCAGCGCTTAACGGCCAGAACGTTGCGCTCGCGACCCCAACTGCTTCTGGCAAGACACTCGCTACAGCTCTTGCCTATCTCGAAACGCGAAGAGGCGAGCCAGACGCGACACTGCTATGCCTGGCTCCCACTCGCGCGCTCGTTGAACAGTGGCACAAGACGCTTTCATCCTGGAATCCAAGCGCTGCCGTTGAGTGGTTTACCGGGGATACGCCGACTCCAGAACGAGCGCCGCTCAGAAAACGCGTGCAGATTCTGGTTACGACGCCTGATATGCTACATCGGTCTGTCCTTCCCTATCACTCTGGATGGCGCCATTTTTTGCAACATCTGCGTGGAGTGATCGTTGATGAGAGCCATACCTACCGTGGCATTTTTGGCTCGCATATGGCACTGATCCTGCGAAGACTTCAGCGGGTTGCCGCCCTTTATCAGAAGCGTCCTTTCCCATTCCTGCTCGCCACCGCCACCATTGGCAACGCAGAGGAGCATGCTGCCATGCTGATTGGACAAGATGTGACCACGTTGACGCAGAGCGGCGCACCGCGGGGTGAACGAACCATCGTCTTGTGGCAGCCTCCGGAAGACCGTTCTCATAGTGATGAAGCGGCAGGGCTCGCGGCCTTTTTTGTCTCGCAAGGCGTCCGAACGCTGCTCTTTGGGCAACAAAGACAATCCGTCGAGCGCATGGCTTTGCAGGTCCAGGATCACCTTCCCGTCCACCTGCGGAATACAGTTTCCGCATACCGGGCGGGCTTCTTGGACAGGAAACGGAAGGAAATTCAGCGGCATCTCAGTTCTGGTGAGCTGGTAGGAGTTGTCTCAACCAACGCGCTCGAACTGGGTATTGACATCGGCGAACTAGACGTCGTCATTCTCGATGGCTTTCCCGGCTCTGTTGCTTCCTTTTGGCAACAAGCAGGGCGCGCTGGACGAGGAACGGAGCCCTCCTTAGTCATCCTTGTATTGCGCCAAAATGCGCTCGACCAGTACTTTGCAGAACACCCAACTCACTTACTCAAGGCAAGTTCAGAGCAGGCGGTAATTGATCTGGGCAATCCTTATATTCTTCCCAACCATTTACGCAGTGCCGCGCATGAGCGACGACTAACCGCTCGCGAGCTATCTTTGTTTAGTGATCAGGCGCAGGCAGTCGCCGACCAACTCGTCAGCCAAGGGCAACTCAGCAAAGTAGGTGATTTCTACGTGAGCCAGGAAGAAGAAAACCCAGCCTACACTATTCCTCTCCGAGATCGTTCGCAGCAGCTACGCATGTATACCGAAACCAGAGAACAGCTTGAGGAGATCGGCAGCGACCAAGCCGTTGCGGAATGCTACCCAGGGGCTGTTTATCTTTCTCAGGGCATAAGTTATCAAGTGACAAAGCTTGATCTCACTCAAATGCGCGTTGACTTGAGGCGATTTGAGGGCAACTACTACACAAAGCCTCTTGGATTCAAGGAACTCACGCTCTTAGATGAGGAGTCACTCCAAAGAGAAGTGTCACATGCAACGCTCTTTGCTGGTCGCGTGCACATCATCGACCACATCACCGGCTATGGCCAATTTCATAAACGCTTCCACACCAAACTGGAAGAGAAAGAGCTGACCGCCACTTTAACCACGGAACTGGAAACCCAGGCGTTCTGGCTCACCATCGATCGTTGGCTTGAAAAGCGGCTGGTCGAGAGCGACGTTCATCCGATAGCAAGTCTCCATGCGGCGGAGCACGCCATGATCGCCTTGCTTCCGCTCTGCGTGCTCTGCGACCCCAGGGATATGGGAGGGATCTCATTCAATATGCATCCACAGGCCGAAAGGCCCTTGCTCTGTATCTATGACGGCTATCAAGGGGGCGTCGGCTACGCGCGACAGGCGTATCAGCAGTTCTTCCGCCTCGCGGCGGCAACACTAGACCATCTCAAGCATTGCCAGTGTCTTTCAGGCTGTCCGGCCTGCGTACAATCGCCGCGCTGCGGAAGCGGCAACGACGAACTGGATAAAAAAGGGGCGGTGATGTTATTGCAAGCGCTCCTAACAGTTGAGGGAGGCAACGATGGATCAGACATTTCTTTGTGACTTGTGTCTTCAAGAAATCCCATTTGCAGACCGCTGCCGGGATGAAATGATATTTGAATCAGGCTGGGCTATTTGCGCCCGCTGCGAACCAGATCTCCGACGACGCCTTGCCCTGAGCATGGCTAGGTCCCTCAGCATGGTTGGGCAGCAGGTCAATGAGCGTCTAGTGGGGCTTGGCTCAATACTTGAATACTCTACCTTAGCGCGGAGTACCGACGCCACGCCGCGGTACATTACTCCGTCGCCAGAAGCGCAGGGAAAGCAATGCCTCTACCAGAATGAGAGAACTTGGACTTTTCCCCACATCGAGGGAAGTGGCTATCAACCTACTAAAAAATATCAAGGGCTTATTGACACATACACCGCTTCCTATATACGTTGGCAGAACAGAGCTCATGTCCTGGCGTGGCTTGACTCCTTCGATCACCAGCAAGCCTTGCGACCTGTCTTTCTCGATACCGAGACCACTGGCACGCAACGCTTTTCGGAGATCATAGAAATAAGCGTTGTTGATGAGCATGGACAAACGCTCTTTCACTCGCTCGTCAATCCCACGACTGAAATCGAGCCAATGGCCTCAGCGGTCCATGGCTTGACTCGCAGAGACCTCAAAGATGCCCCTCGATATCCAGAAATCCATGAAGCGTTAATGGAGTATATGCACAATCGTGTCGTCATTGCTTATCACGCTGCCTTTGACATTCGTCTGTTGAAGCAGACGGCCGACTGTTATGAACTGACATTTCCTAATTTGCATGTAGGATGCCTCATGTACGCCTATGCGAAATACCGAGAGGAATATGTAGAACTGAGCAACGGCCAACGAAGATGCAAGATTCATCGTCTTGAGGAAGCTATAAGAGTTGAATGCCTCGATCTTCCTCTTTTGCACCGGGCGGAACGAGACGCACATTGTGTGCATCGGCTCTTCCAAGCGATAAAGGTACACAGTTAGCAGAGCCATGAGCAGCGAACTCCCTGGTCCATTCTGTTTTCAAACCCTCCTGGCAGACGTTGATCCAGTCCTGAAAGTCGGCGTTCCACTTCATCTGGTACTTGCGTGGTATATGCTTGACAGACAGTGCCTAATTTTTAGTAAAATCGCAGCTATAGGGGGATAAAATTAAACTGTTTGATGATGTTGAGAGACTATGCCTTGCTTCGAGAGCTAGCATTTACGGCGAGTGTGCAAGTAGTTATGGACGAAGTATTTATCATTTATCTGCACTAAATAATAGCTTGCATTTTTGTAACTACTCAGGTCCCCAAGCGACCGGTAAAGGCTGACCATGGAAGACAGCAGTAAGAGCAAACAGCATGGGGTGTCCTTGCTTGT
>Ga0070697_100004252_pt1 | contig 10975 bp, 8 predicted proteins | sample KBSK1501metaG_FD_65475 | JGI IMG/M metagenome (GOLD analysis project Ga0070697, IMG submission 65475) | Corn, switchgrass and miscanthus rhizosphere microbial communities from Kellogg Biological Station, Michigan, USA - KBS K1-50-1 metaG | ecosystem: Host-associated > Plants > Roots >... | reverse complement strand
GCGCGACCAAAGTGACAATCAGCAAAGACGGGAAATTCGCGACGCTTACTTTCAACCAGGCGTTGCTCGCGCAACCTGCCGCCAATGCACCGCCGGCTACCGCCATGCAACAGGGCGGGGTCGCTCCGTCTCAAACCGCTTTTCCAAAACCGGCACCAGTTCCCTCCTTACCGAATCCGCGCGTGCGCGGTGTGATCCAGCGTAATCCCAACGTGCCGCAAAATCCGAATCCGAACCCGGTGCCGAGAACGGAAACGCCCGACAGCTAGCGGCCAGATCAGCCGCCGCCCCAATCGTCGTCTGCTGTATCCGGGACACGGTCCGGCCCGGCGGAATACAAATCAAAACCATTAGGGTTCTTCAGACCTGGGCACCGGTAAATGTAATCGCTCTGCCAGGGATCCTTGGGGACTTTATCGAATAGCTGCAACCATCGTGATGGCTTTGGATCCGTATCGGGTTGCACAGTGAGAGCTCGCAAGCCCTGATCGGTCGTCGGATAAAATCCATTCATACTCTCGTAGAGTTTTAACTGCGTGGTGATTCCTTGAATGTCGCCCTGAACCCGGACACGTCTCGAATACTCAACGTTTCCGCGAAACCCGAAGATAGCTGCGGTGAGAAGAAGCCCGATGATGGTCACGACGAGCATGATCTCAAGCAGGGTGAAGCCTTGTGGTGTTCTCTTCATTAATTAACGTCCCGCCTTGAGCAAGTAATCCGATTTCTCCCAAAGATATTTCAATTGAATTTGTGTCCCTCGGATCGCGGATGCCGATGTTCCCGTGCCGGCCATAACAATGATGTCATTCGTGCCGACTTTCAAATTGTTGACCGGAACAATCTTCTGTGCGCGCAGCCATCCGGTGTATTGGAAACGCATTTGCCGGGCGAGCGATTCCATTTCGCCGCGATAACCGGGATCGGCCAGCTCCGGCAGCGTCAGGGTGGCGGGTCCGATGTTCTCCCCGTTAATGTAAATCTCCGGCGGCGCGTCGACGCGCGGACTCGCTATTTCAAACGTGAGCAATGCGAGCAGCGGTTGCGCTTCAATTCCAAATTGAAATGCCGCGCCCTGCTCCATGCTCGGCCCGATGCGAATCGTGTCTGCGGCCAGCGTCGCTGTGACCGTGCCGAATTTTTCGATGTCCTGGTTCGGCGCGTGCAACGGCGGCATTTCTGAAAAAGGCTGCGGTATCACATCGCGAACCTCGTTGCTGAGCGGTCGCACCACTTCGCTGCTCGTCATCCAATCAAGATACGCGCCGCGGACGGTTGTGCCGTCGCCCGGAACTTCAATGTCGACTGCAGAAATGCCGTTCATCGGAATCATGACCGAATCCGAACTGGAGACATCGACGCCCGAGCCAAGCGCGCCCGAACGTAAAACGGCCGTACCGGATTCATCCCAGGCGACCAACTCAGGGTGCGCGTCCGATTTGTCGTCGAAAAACAAACGGAAAAAGAGGACAGAATAATCTCCCGGCGGGTGCGCTACCCGAATCCGGAATACACTTTTCGCTACGCCTTCAGCGGTAGATCCGCCCGGACCCATGGTCACGGCCTCCACCCAGTTCGGCGCGCTCTGCGTGGTGGAACGGGCCGCGGCATTTTGCCGCAAATCGAGCCACGCGCTTTCCGGAGGTGTAGATATTTCCGGCACGATGCTTGGCCGCGGTAACGAATGCCTGACCGCCTCTTGCGCCTGCGTAAGAGATGTTGCGCATAGGAGAAACGCGAACGCAACAATGCGAGAGAGCATGTAAGTGCCGCCGAGAGTAGCTTAATGTGTGCGCAACTGCAAACTATGTGTCATCTCGAAAACGGCTGAGAGAATACTGTAAACCACAAATCCCACCACAATCGCAATCAGCACAATGATGAACGGTGGAATCAGCTGCGAAACGATCGCGACCGTGCGATCGAGCTCGCGTTCGTAAACATCGGCAATGATTTGCATGGTCTCGGCAAACCGCCCCGTTTGTTCGCCTACCGACAGCATGTCGGTAAACAAATCGGGAAATAAATTTTGCGCCTGCAATGCCGCCGACAAGTTCGCTCCATCGACAACCGCGCGGCGCACTTCCACCAGTTTTGATTCGAGAAATTTGTTCCCGGCGATTTCCGCGACGAGGTCGAGCGCGCGGAGCAGGGGAACGCCATTTTCCATTAGCGTGCCAAGGGTGCGCGCAAACTGCGCGTAATAACGATGACGAATGACGGGGCCATAGCCCGGAATCGCGAGGCGAAACCGGTCCCACGCGATTCGGCCTTCGTTCGTGCGCACGAAAGCCCGCCAGCCCACCACCGCACTAACGAGAACGAGCACGCCGAGCCACCAGTAACTCGTAATGGTGTGGTGAATGTGAAGCAGAATGCGCGTCGGCAAGGGAAGCGCTCCTCCAGTCTGGGAGAGAAAGTTGGTTAATTGCGGCACCATAAAGGTGATAAAAACGGTGATTAACGCTATGCCCGCGACCGCCAGAAAAGCCGGATAAATCAGCGCTTGTTGCACGCGATCGCGCAAATCCTTTGCCTGCGTCAAATGCTTGACCAATCGCAGTAAAATCTCCGGGAGCGCGCCGCTCGCTTCGCCGGCCGCCACCATATTCACGTAAAGCGGCTGAAAAATTCGCGGGAAATCGCGCAACGCTTGCGAGAAGCTTCGCCCATCGACCAGAGCCTGATGCAACGTGCGCGTGAGCAATTGGACGCGCGGCTGTTTGAAACGCTTCTCCAGGATCGACAACCCCTCATCCAGTGTCATGCCTGCTTGGAGCAAGTGGCCAAGTTGCTCGGTGAAGACAAGCAATTGTCCGTGCGGAATCCTTAAGTTTTGTGTCGATGTGGTTGCTGGCCGCGCCGTGGCATCGCTTAGCGGCGCCAAGCCGGGCCTGCCGCGCCGTAGTCCCGCAATCGCGGGACGAAGGCGGGTCGATCTTTCATCTTTAGCCGTCGCTTCTGGCCCGGTCGCGACTACTTCGATCTTGATCGGAATGCATTGTTGCATCTCGATTTGACGAATGGCCACCGCGCGATCGGCGCAGTTCAACACTCCTTCGACCAGACCGCCCTGCGCGTTGCGCGCTCGATAAGCAAACTGAGGCACGGCCCAAAGAGTAATCCGAAATCCGAAATCCGAAATCCGAAATCTGGCTGACCAACATGTTGATCGACAATCGATCGCTGACTTCCTAGGATCAGCAATCAACTTAGCTTGAATGAACACGCTTCGCGCCGCGCTCGTTCCCGGTCTCATTGCCGGAATTATCTCGATCTTCACGAGCTGGATTTTGATGGGCGGCATCTTTCATCAATATCAAAAAGAAACTCCGCAGAGCTGGCGGCCTGAGGGAGCTCGAAGTTACGCGCTCGCGAGTTTACTCCACGTCCTTACAGCGATAGCCATCGCATGCCTGTTCACCCTCATCGTGCGCTTCAACGTTGCCATGTTCGCTTCGGGACTTTTTGGCAGCGTTATCTTTGCGATTTGTATCTGGGGCGCGATGGTGTTGCCCGTCATTCTTGAGTCTGCGCTTTTTGTTCGCTTGCATCCGCTCGTGGTTGTCGGTCGGCTTTTGGACTCGCTCACAACTTCACTGCTCGCTTCAATCATCACGGGTTGGTGGCTGCGCCATTAATTCCGGTTCGAGCAAAAATAGTGACACGCCCGTAGCAATGGCACGCTTGATGCACATAAGCCGTGGCAACTATGAAACGCGCCGCCGCCCTGAGCCTCCTGCTCTCGCTCGCTTTTGCTTCGTCCTCCTTCGCCATTCTCCGCCCACGCTATCCGATTAAACCGACCGCGCCAGATCAGGGACATTGGATCATTATCGGCGGCGACAACGCTCCTCAAGCGCCACCGCGCGACGCTCCCGTTCCGCCGGAAAAGTAAATTTCGAGGGGCGATTTTCGGTTGGAGGCGGGGGCGGGAATCGAACCCGCGAATAGAGGTTTTGCAGACCCCGACCTTACCACTTGGCTACCCCGCCACGCTGCGCGAGCAGCCAGCGTAAACTCTGAGCGCTTGGTGTCAATTTAGCGAAACGGTCGCTCGCTTCTGAATTGAGCGTTGGACGTTGGGCGTTGAGCGTTGAACGTTTTGCTTCGCATGACGATGTCACGCTCCTCGCAACTTTTTTCCACCGCGTGTAAAGTTATCCCGGGCGGCGTCAATTCGCCGGTCCGCGCTTTCCGTAATGTCGGGGGCGAACCGTTTTTCGTTGAACGTGCAGAAGGCGCGCGCATCTGGGACGTTGATGGCAACGAATACATCGATTACGTCGGCAGTTGGGGACCCGCCATTCTCGGTCACGCCCCCAAAGTGATTGTCGATCTTGTCCGTGAAACCGTGTCACGCGGATTGAGTTTTGGAATTCCAAACCCGTTTGAAGTCGAAATGGCCGAGCTGATCTGCCAATGGATGCCGTCGATCGAGAAAATCCGGATGGTCAGTAGCGGCACCGAAGCCACCATGTCATGCATCCGACTTGCGCGCGGTTTCACCGGCCGCGACAAGATCATCAAGTTCGACGGTTGTTATCATGGGCATGTCGACGCCTTGCTCGTAAAATCGGGTAGCGGCGCGCTCACTCATGGCCGGCCCGACAGCGCCGGCGTTCCGCAAGCGTTTGCAGATTTAACGATCTCGCTGCCGTTCAACGATGTCGATCTTGTCCGGAAAGCGTTTCGCGAAAACGAAATCGCCGCCGTCATTCTCGAACCGATTCCGGCCAATGCCGGACTTTATTTTCCGCGCGAGAACTTCTTGTCGATCTTGCGCGAAGAATGCACAAAGCACGGCGCGCTTTTGATCTTTGATGAAGTTATGACCGGCTTTCGCGTGGCGCGCGGTGGCGCGCAGGAAATTTATGGAATCAAACCGGATCTGACCGCGCTCGGGAAAGTGATCGGCGGCGGATTGCCGGTCGGCGCATTTGGCGGGCGAGGGGTGATCATGGATAAACTCTCGCCCGATGGTCCGGTCTATCAGGCGGGGACGCTGTCGGGAAATCCGCTGGCCATGGCGGCGGGTCTCGCGCAATTGCGCGAACTGGAACGAATCGACGGCTGGACGTTGCTCGAGAAACTCGGCGCACAATTCGAGGAGCGCGCGCGCGCCGCCATCGCACAAAGTAGAATCGACATCACGTTTCACCGCATCGGGTCGATGTTCTGTTTGTTTTTTGCGCGGGGTCCGATTGTCGATCTGGCCGGTGCGCAGCGCAGCGACTTGAAACTGTTCGCGAGATTTTTCCACGCGTGTTTAAAACGCGGCGTTTACTTTGCGCCCTCACAATTCGAGACCGGATTCATTTCGACGGCGCATTCAAGCGACGACATCGCGAGAACTGGCGAAATCGTTCGCGAAGTTTTGCTGAATCTGTAGGGGAAGCTGTTAGCTTCCCGCCAAACTCGACATGACAAAGATCCGCGCCGTCGCAAAATTCTTTTTCGAAGGTAAACGGAAGTTTTTTGTAAAAGGCGTCACCTATGGCCCGTTCAAACCGGACGAGCTGGGAAACTATCTCGGTCATCCCCAACAAGTGGATGTCGATCTCGCCATGATGCGTGAGATCGGACTGAACGTCGTCCGGATTTATCATGCACCCCCGAAATGGTTTCTCGATCGCTGCGGTGCGGCCGGCATGCGGGTGCTGATTACCTTGCCGTGGGCGAAACACATTGAATTTCTAAATCAGAGATCGGCGCGGAAAGCGATTAGAGAGTCGGTGCGCGCGACGGTGGCGGCGAATGCCGGGCATCCCGCAATCCTGGGTTATCTCGTGGGCAACGAAATCTCGAGCACGATGGTCCGCTGGCTCGGCGTGCCTGAAGTCACCGAGTTCGTCGAGAAATTGGTGCGCATGGCGCGCGCCATCGACCCCGATGTTTTGTTTTCTTACGCGACTTATCCACCAACCGAATATCTGCTGCCGCAAAATCTCGATTTTTTTTGCTTCAACGTTTACCTGCACAATCAACACGACTTCGAGAAGTACCTGCTGCGTCTGCAAAATCTGACGGAAGAACGGCCGCTCATTCTCGGTGAGTTCGGCATGGACACGATCCGGCATTCGGAGGAAGAGCAAGCCGGGATGCTCGGCTGGCACGTTGACAGCGTCGTGCGCTGCGGCCTTGCCGGAACCGTCTTCTTTTCCTGGACCGACGAATGGTACACGGGCGATCAGGAAATCACCGATTGGGCATTTGGAATTGTCACGCGCACGCGCGAGCCCAAAAAAGCGTTTCAGGTTCTGCGCGACAAACTCGGCCGGGATAGCGCCGGTCCGCCGCATCGCGATTTGCCGGAGTCACCTATCGTCTCCGTAATCGTTTGTTCTTACAACGGCGCCAAAACACTGGCCGCCTGTCTCGAGTCGCTGAGCAAACTCAATTATCCAAACTACGAAGTGATCTTGGTCGATGACGGTTCGACTGACAACACGGCCGAGATCGCGCAGCAATTTCCAGAGGTGCGCTACATTCATCAGGAGAACCACGGTTTGAGTCACGCGCGCAACACCGGCGCGGCCGCGGCCCAAGGTGAAGTCTTTGTTTACACCGACTCAGACTGCATGGCCGATGTCGATTGGCTTTATTATCTAATCGGAACGCTCGTCAGTGGCGATTACGCGGGAGTAGGGGGACCAAATGTAACGCCGCCGGCGCAAAATTGGATTCAAGCGTGCGTCGCGGGAGCGCCCGGCGGGCCGAGCCACGTTCTCCTAACCGACACCGTCGCGGAACACATTCCGGGTTGTAACATGGCGTTTTATCGCTGGGCCTTCGAAAACGTGGGCGGCTTCGACATTGAGTATCACCAGGCCGGCGACGATGTCGATTTTTGCTGGCGCCTGCAACAGGCCGGCTGCGTCATCGGTTTTAGTCCAACGGCAATTGTCTGGCATCACCGGCGCTTTACCCTGCGCGCATTTCTCAAACAACAGGAAGGTTACGGCGAAGCGGAATCGCTCCTCCGCTTCAAGCATTTGATTTTCTTCGGCCCGACCGGCACGGCGAAATGGCGCGGGCAGATTTACGGCACACCGCGCTTCAGCTGGTTCATCAATCGTCCGATCGTCTACCATGGAATTTTCGGCGACGGTCTTTTCCAGTCGATCTATCCCACGCCCCAATCGGAAGTGGCCGCTTATTTGAGCAGCATCGAGTGGTTTGCGCTCACCATCTTTCTTTTCGGACTCGGGATTTTCCTGCCGGCCTTGCGCATTGTTCCTTATCTGATGTTTGGCGGAACATTGTGCGTGGCGCTTTCCTACATGGTGCGGGCGCGCATCGAGCCGAAATTCGACACGGTGCACGCACGTTTGCTCGTCATGGTGCTGGCTTTCATCCAACCGCTCGTGCGCGGATTTTCGCGCTATTTCACCTGGCTTCATTTCAAACGCACTCCGCGAACGGTCATCAGAACGCGCGAACATTTGCCCGCCGAGGCGCAAATCGAACGAAATGCGCGACGCCGAGTTTATTGGAGCGAGGATGGGAAAGATCGGCATCATCTGCTCGGCGCGATCTTCCAGCTGCTCGAGGAAGAAGGCTGGCGCTATTCCACCGACACGGGCTGGAACGAGTGGGACCTTCAAATCTATGGGAATTTCTGGTGGAGCATCAAATTGCAAACCGTCACGGAATATCACGGCGGCGGCAGATGTCTGACGCGCGTGGGCCTTCGCAACAAATTTGTCGCCACCACGGTCATCATCAATCTCATTCTTTTGAGCCTCGTGATTTATCGACAGCTCAACAGCTCACACGTCGATCTTTGGTCGATCATCCTCTATTCGCTGTTTGCCACCTTTCTCGCCTTTCGCGCACGCGCTTTGAAAGCGCGTGTTGCCGAATTGGTCGATGCGGCGGCTTATCGTGCCGGATTACAGCGGGTGAGGCGGCGAGGGAAGAAAACTGTAAGGGAGGCTGTCAAGGCCAATCCGGCTCGAACCGTCCCATAAGGGAAGCCAACGGCTTCCCCTACAGCGTCTTTAACGCTTCTTCGAAATCACTGGGCAGCGGCGCTTCGAAGCTTTGCCATTTCGCCGTCCGCGGATGACGGAAACTAAGTTCCCATGCGTGCAGCATCTGGCGCGGAAATTTTTTAGCGAACTTTGGCGCATAAACTTTGTCGCCCAGAACGGGATGCCCAAGGTGATGCAGATGAACGCGGATCTGATGAGTGCGTCCGCTGTGCAATCGGCACTCAACCAAACTCATTTCGCTGCCGGAGCGGAGCACGCGATATTCGGTTTTTGCGCTGCGCCCACGCGTGACAGCCACCGCCATTCGTTGTCGATGTACCGGATGGCGTCCGATTCTTGCTTCAATCGTGCCTGAAACTCTGCGCATCTTTCCCGCAACGAGCGCGAGATAAATTTTCTCCACGCTGCGCGCCGCAAACTGCTCCGACAAATCGCGGTGCGCCTCATCATTCTTCGCCACGACCATGCAGCCGCTCGTATCTTTATCGAGACGATGCACAATGCCGGGGCGTTCCTTGCCGCCGATTCCGGAAAGTTCCGTGCAATGATGGAGCAACGCGTTCACCAAAGTGTGTTCGCGATGGCCGGCCCCCGGGTGCACGACCAGGCCGGCCGGCTTGTTGATCACGATTAAGTCCCGATCTTCAAAAAGAACCTCGAGCGGGATGTCCTCCGGTTGATTGTCGATCTTGTCCGGCGGCGGTTCGGTTAGATCGACGTCGTCACCTGCGCGCACTAAATCGCGCGGCCGTGCTTTCTCGCCGTTGAGTTTGACAAAGTTTCCGCGAATCAACTGCTGAATCCGCGACCGCGAAAATTGAGGCAATGCATTCGCGAGAAAACGATCCAGGCGCAGACCGGCAGCTTGCTTCGGAGCGACGAGCGATATCTTGGTTTGTTCGGATTGTTGCAAGTTAAAACCGAATGTTCGAGTCGGTTAACATCGCGCAAGGGACTCCGCGATCCACCTCGGAAATGGCGCGTCATTTGCTCCCTAAATTGGGATGCGTCTAAAGGTTCCTGTGGTTGTTGCTGCTGTTCTCTTGTCGATCCTTCCCGGGCACGCTGCGCAGCTGCCACTCACAGCAAAGGAGATCGGCTTGATGTTGCGCATGGGCTATTCAACCAGCGCCCTGACGGAGGAATTATCGACGCGACGTTTTGCCGACACGCTGGATGCCGCCAAAGAGGCGCAATTAACCAAAGCCGGTGCCAGCGCCGAACTCATCGCCGGGCTCAAGAATGGAACCTATTCGGTTTCGCCGGCAGAGATCGCACGAACGCAGGCGCAACTCGCCGCGCAAGCCGAGCGCCGGGCGATTGAAGCCGAACGCTCCCGCCAACTCAATAGCCTTTATCAGGATCGTTTGGCGCAAGAACGTGCCGCCGCCCAAGTGAACGCGGCCCACGCCGGTGCGACCTATAACTTCTTGAAAGGGGATCTGGTTCGCCCGCAGAACGGCGCGCTCGTGCACGCCGATGACGAACCGATCTTGCATAAGAAATTGATCGCGTACTATTTCTCGGCGCATTGGTGCCCGCCATGCCGCAAGTTCACGCCCCAGCTCGTGGAATATTACAATCGCGTGGCGCCACAGCATCCGGAGTTCGAGATTATTTTTTATAGTTTCGATAAGTCGGCTACGGCGATGGAAGCTTACATGCGCGAAACGAACATGCCCTGGCCGGCGATTGATTATCAAAAACTCGCGAACAAAGAAGAGCTCAGGAGAAGTGCTGGCGACGGAATTCCATCTCTCGTCCTGGTCGATGACACCGGTAAACTCATTTCGAGCACCTACGCGGGAAAACAGTACCTCGGCCCGGCCAAGGTGCTGGCCGATCTGGATGCAATTTTTGCCGGCGCTGCGCCAGCCAAAGTTGCGCAGAGTCACTGACGCGCAAGCGCGCCGATCATCGTTGCTGAACAGGCGTCGCCGGTTTTATCAGAGGTAGTTTTTCCCGGGTCAGGGATGAACGAATTCGCCTCTGAAGAGTCAGATTTACACGCCTCGTTGCGATGTTAGATTTCCGCGCGATGTTTTGAAGCGCGAAAGCATGGAACAAAACCCGCCACCGCCACCGCCATTTCCGTCACCGGAAGAATTGAAAGCCAAGATCTCGGAGTTCATGAAGCAGAACTTCGGCGACCGGGTTGCGTTCACGACCTTTACCCAGCCCGAACCGGAGGAAGCGGGGAGCGAGGAAAAGCCGGGCAAGATCGACAAGCACGAGGAGTTTGTTTTCAATTTTCTGCCGCGCGACATCAAGGCGCACCTCGACCGATTCGTGATCAAACAGGATGAAGCAAAAAAGGTGCTGGCCATCGCAGTGTGCGATCATTACAACCACGCGAAATATTTGCGGAAGCTGGAGAAGGAAGATCCAGTCCGCGCGGAGGAGACCGAATACGCGAAGCAGAACGTTATCCTGGTTGGGCCGACCGGCGTAGGAAAAACTTATCTGATCAAGCACATTGCCGATTTGATCAAGGTGCCGTTCGTGAAAGCGGACGCGACCAAGTTCAGCGAAACCGGATATGTCGGGGGCGACGTGGAAGACCTGGTGCGCGAGCTCGTGCACAAGGCGGATGGAGATGTCGATCTTGCGCAGTTCGGAATTATTTACATCGACGAGATCGACAAGATCGCTTCGGCCGGAAACATGATCGGGCGCGACGTGAGCGGGCGCGGTGTGCAAACAACCTTGCTCAAGCTGATGGAAGAAACCGAGGTGCCGGTGCGCAGCGCGAACGATCTTCAGGCGCAATTACAAGCGGCCTTTGAATTTCAGAAGCGCGGCAAGGCGAAACGCGAAACGATCAATACGCGCCACATTCTTTTTGTAGTGAGTGGCGCGTTCGAGCGATTGAAGCAACAGGTCTCGCGACGCATTTCACAAGGCCAGATCGGATTCAGCGCCGAGCCCGTGCGCGTGATGGACAACGAATTGTTTCAATACGTCACGACCCAGGATTT
>Ga0070697_100004251_pt1 | contig 10975 bp, 7 predicted proteins | sample KBSK1501metaG_FD_65475 | JGI IMG/M metagenome (GOLD analysis project Ga0070697, IMG submission 65475) | Corn, switchgrass and miscanthus rhizosphere microbial communities from Kellogg Biological Station, Michigan, USA - KBS K1-50-1 metaG | ecosystem: Host-associated > Plants > Roots >... | reverse complement strand
CGCCGGGCGACGATGTCGCCGGCCACATCGGCCAGCCGCCGGTCCTGAGAGTAAGCGTAGGCCCGGAGCCGGGCGAACGCCTCCCCCGCCGGGACGTCAAGCTGGACCGTCAGCATCCCGGTGGCCTGGTCGATCTCCGCCCGGTGCAGCGCCAGGTCCGGGGCCTGCCCGTCCAGCCCGGCCCCGGCACCATCCTCCCCGTCGTCCTGCTCCCCGTGACCGTCCGCGCTGCCGAGCAGCATCACCGTCGCCGCGTCAGCGAGGATGAGCAGGTCACCGAGCTGCCGGTCCGGCAGCGGGCCGGGCCCACCGCGGTACAAGCCCAGCACCCCGGCCCGGATCGCTCCGACGACCAGCGGGAACGCGAAAACCGCCCCGGCGCCGAGCCCGCGGGCCGCCGGGGTGAACGCTGGCCACCGCCGGCTGAACTCCGCATCCCCCAGGTCCGCGGCCAGCACCGGCGCGGCCGAGGCCAGCACGTCATGGCACGGCCCCTCACCCAGCATCAGCTGAAGCTCAGCCAGCCGCTCAGCGGCCGGGCCCGTCACGCACATCACGAAATCCGGGTCGCCGCCGCGCGCGGCAGCCAGCCACCCCCCGCCCAGCTGAGCCGAGCTGACCGCCACCGCGCAGACGTCGGCGACCGACACGCGGCGGCCCTGCGCGGCGGCATGCGCGGCCAGTTGCCCCCACACCACCACCGCCCGGCTGTCCGTCATCGGCGCATCCGGCCGCGCAGGGAATGCGCCGGGGTCGCCGCTGCCCCGGCCGCGATCACCCGGTACCAGTACGCGATGGCGCTGCCCTCCCAGGGCATGCAGTGCGCACCGCAAGCCGCCGCCAAGGGTACCGCCTCTGGCGCCCGGCCAGGCGCGCAACGGCGGCCGCCACGCTGGGATGCACCTGGAACACCTCATCCGCGCCGGTCAGGGCCAGCAGCCGCCGCACGTGCGGCTGCGGCGCGGCCAGCGCCACATCACCGCCGCCCCGGGCCAGCCGCTGCACCCGCAGCAGAGTGCCGAGCGAGCTGCAATCGATGAAGTCAAGCGCCGACATGTCGATGACCAGGCTCTGACCCCGCGTCATCAGGGCCGTGATCGCTGCCTCAGCGTCCGCCGCGCCGATAACGTCCAGATCCCCGCGCAGGGCCACGACAACACAACCGCCCCGCGCGCTGATTTTCAGCTCTGCACCCGGCATGATCGCCGCCCACTGCCACACTGGCCGGGGCAGGGTCTGGACCCAACGGCGCATTTCTCAGGTTTGCACCCCAACACTACGCCGTGGGCACAAACCGGCCAAGGCCTGAGCGACCTCTCTAGGCCTGGTTCGGCGCCACCTCGTGGCCGAACTTCTCCCGGACCCAGGCGACGATTTCTGTGGTGGGCGCGCCCGGGGTGAAGATCCTGGCCACCCCCATCCGGGACAGTTCCTCGATGTCCTGCTCCGGGATGATGCCGCCGCCGAACACCACGATATCGGCGGCGTCCCGCTCCTTGAGCAGCTCGATCACGCGGCCGAAGAGCGTCATGTGCGCGCCGGAGAGAATGGATAGGCCGACCGCGTCCACATCTTCCTGGATGGCGGCCGCCACGATCTGCTCCGGCGTCTGGTGCAGCCCGGTGTAGATGACCTCCACGCCGGCGTCGCGCAGCGCGCGGGCCACGACTTTCGCCCCGCGGTCGTGGCCGTCAAGCCCGGCCTTCGCGACGATCACCCGGATCTTGCCCATGGTGGCAAGCCTAGTCCACGCAGGGGATGCCGTTCCTGGCGATGACCGCGCCGCCCTGCGCGCCCGTGGTGGGCAGGGCCGTCGCGGAGTTCGAGGGCGACGGCGTCGCGCCGGGGACGCTGGCGTTCGCGCCCAGGTTCACCTGGACGTGCCCGGCCGCCACAGCGTCGCTCGCCGTCGCGCTGACGCCGAACAGCGACGCGATCTTGGCGCCGCTCGCCGATGCGCCGGTGCCGTAGAGCACCTGGGTCGCGGTCAGCGCGGCGGTGTTCGAGACCTGCCCGGCCCTGAACCCGTCCTTGACCAGGGCCGCCGAGACCAGCCCGGCCAGGCCCGGGGTGCTGCCTCCGTTGAACACGTCGACCGTGGTCGCGGCGGCCTCGGCCGCGCTGATCGTGGCCGTGGCGGCGGGCTGCGGCTTGGCCGAGCTAGAGGTGCGGGGGGCCGGGTAGAAATTGTTGTGCACGAGCTGCTGGATGTAGGGCACGTTGACCTGGTTGGCGGACTGGCCCGCGATGGTGATGTAGCTCTCGATCGGCAGCGTGTTGAAGCCCAGGTTGCCGCTGGTCAGGCTGCGCATCTGGGTGGCGAAGTCGAGCAGGTTCCAGCCGGAGTCGGTGATCACGTACTGCTTGGCCACCGACAGCAGCGAGTTGATCTTGCCCAGGTCGCCGAGCACGCCCTCGGTGCGCAGCTGCTGCATGACCGAGTCGAGGAAGGCCTGCTGGCGGTGGGTGCGGTCGAGGTCGCCGTTGAGCAGGCCGTGCCGCTGGCGGACGAAGGCCAGCGCCATCCTGGCGTTCAGATGCTGGTAGCCGGCCTTCTTGGCGTAGAAACCGGAGTAGGTGTCGAGCGCGACCGCGTGCTTGAGGCAGACCTGCACGCCGCCGAGCACCTTGGCCAGCTCGTAGAAGCCGTCCAGGTTGACCTCGGCGAAGTGGTCGATGTGCACGTTGGTGAAGGCCTCCACGGTAGCGACCGCGGCCGCGCGGCCCGCCTCGTTGCCCTGGAACGCCACCTGGCTCTGGCTCATGCCCGGATTCTGCTGCCGGACCTGGGATTCCTTCTCGGCGAGGGCGTCTCCGTAGGCCTGGTCGATCTTGCCCTGGGTCTGCCCGTCGTAGGTCTGCGGGAAGGTGACCCAGTCGTCGCGCGGGATCGAGAAGCCGATGGCCTTCTTGCCGCCGGCCGGGATGTGGATCAGGATCAGCGTGTTCGTCGCGTTCCCGCCGACGCCCTCGTACAGCACGCCCTGCCTGCTCCCGGCGTGCAGCGCGTTCAGGATGTCGTTCGGCAGCACGTTGCCATTCCAGTCGGTACGGCTTTCCAATCCCATCAGCAGAATGTTCTGCTCTCCGATGGACGGGCCGCTGTTGATCGCGTGCGAGCCGCCAATGCTGCTCACGTCGCGCACCACAAAGTAGGAAAAGCCGCTCACCGCGAGGACCAGTGCGGCGGCCACGCAGCTCAGGGCGTACCCGGCCTTACCGGCGACGCCCCACAACGGGGCCGGAGAGCCCGGCCTAACCATGGCATCTTTCCTCAGCAGTCCCAGCTCTGGATCGTTACCGTCCGTCGAAGCCTACCTTTCACGTTCCCGTTACCAAGCCGCAACGGCTAACATCCGAAGCACCTATGAGCGACCCACGATGGCGCGAAACACGCCCGAGCAGGCCGTACGGCGGCGAGCCTGGAGCCAGGCCGCGCGGCCGCGTTCCCGGGCCGCCGGGCACCCAACGGGCGCCCGCGGCGGATGGCCAGGGGGTCCCCCCCGGAGCCGGCGGGGTGCCGCGGCGCGAGGCCGGTCGCGGTGCGCCCGGCCCGCGGGACTCGGGTCCGCGGGGACGTGATCCCGGCTGGGACGGCCGGGCCGCCAGCGGGCGCGCTGGCACCGGGCCGAACGGACGCGGCGGCAGCGCACGCGGCGCGGGTGACGGACCCCCGACCCGCCGGATGCCGGCCCAGCCGGACCCCCCTCGGGAAGGCACGACCCCCTTGCGCCCCACCGGGGTACGGGACGGTTCGGCCCGGGACGCGAGCGGGCCGCGCGAGGCCCGCAGGCGGCGGAACCCGCGGCGGTCGCCGGGCACGGGCCGGTGGGGCGCGCTACAGGGCGGCCTCGGGGTCTGCATCATCGTCGCCAGCGCGGCCGTCGGCACCATCGCCACCATGGTGACCCGCAGCGCGCCGGGTTTCCTGCTCGGGCTCTTCGTGGAGGCCGGGACGGTGGTCGCGGCGCTGGCCGTCCGCCCCCGGGCCGGCCGGATGATCTTCCCCGCTCCGGTGCTCTCCTACCTGGCGGGCGCGCTGCTCAGCGGGTTCGTGTTCAACCGGTCGGGTACGTCCAGGACGGCCCTGGCCATCGGCGCGGCGCAGTGGGTCGCCAACGGTTTCTTCGCGATGGCGCTCGCCACCGTGCTGGCCATCGCGATCATCACCGTCCGCTGGTACTTCTGGCGCCGGAGCAGGACGCCAGCGCGCGACACCGGGCGCGACGTCGACCGGGGCGCCCCGGCTCCCGCCGCCAGCCGGGCCGCCCCGCCGCAACGATCGCGGGCAGGCCGGGAGCCAGCGGCGGAAGCCGGATACCCTGCGGCTCCGCGGGCGCCGGAGGGCCCGGGGAGCCCGCGCCCCCAGCCGGGCGGGCGGGCTCAGCCGGGCGGGCGGGCTCAGCCGGGCGGAAGGGCTCAGCCGGGCGGAATGCCTCAGCCGGGACGCAGGGCGCAGGAGGGCCGAAGGGCCCAGGGGGACTGGGACGACGCGGACCCGCGCGGCGGCGCGCGGCGTCCGGAGCCGCGGCCGGGGCCGCGGTCTGGAACCGGGCCCTACAACTTCTCCAGCGGGGCGTAGCGGAGCACCAGGTGCTTGACGCCGTAGTCGGCGCCGAAATCGACCTTCGCCTCGGCCTGGTCGCCGTAGCCGTCCGTCGACACCACCGTGCCCAGGCCGAACTTGTCGTGGGTCACCATGTCCCCCGGCGACAGCGCGGGCACCTGCCGGTTTCCCGGTGACCGGGTCCCTGGCCGCTGCGCCATCCGCTCCTGGGCTGGCATGACCGACGACTGGGCGGCCGACGCGTCGCGGCGCCACTCGATCAGGCTGGCCGGGATCTCGGTGAGGAACCTCGACTGCTTGTGGAAGGACGGGCGGCCCCACCAGTTCCTCGCCAGCGCCCGGGTCAGGTAGAGGCGCTGCTCGGCGCGCGTGATCCCGACATAGGCCAGCCGGCGCTCCTCTTCCAGTTCCTTCGCGTTGGTCAGCGAGCGCTGGTGCGGGAACACCTCTTCTTCCATCCCGGTCAGGAACACCACCGGGAACTCCAGGCCCTTGGCCGTGTGCAGCGTCATCATCGTGACCAGGCCGCCGTGGTTCTCCCCCTCGGGGATCTCGTCGGCGTCGGCGACCAGGGACACCTGCTCGAGGAAGTCGGCCAGCGCGCCGTCCTCGTGGATCCCGTCGTACTCGCGCGCCACCGACACCAGCTCTTCCAGGTTCTCGATCCGGCTGGCGTCCTGCAGGTCGGACGACTGCTCCAGCGCCTCGATGTACCCGGTGCGGTCGAGCACGGCCTCGGTGAGCTCGGCGACCGGCACGGTCTCCGACAGCTCGCGCAGTTCGGCGATGAGCGTGTTGAACCCCTCGATCGCGTGGGCCGACCGGGCCGCCAGGCCCGGCACGTCGGCCGGGCGGGCCAGCGCCGCGGCGAACGTGGCCCGCTCCCGCTGCGCGAACGCGGCCACGTATTCCTCGGCCCGGTCGCCGATGCCGCGCTTGGGGACGTTCAGCACCCGCCGCAGCGACACCTCGTCCGCCGGGTTGGCGATCAGCCGCAGGTAGGCGAGCAGGTCACGGACCTCGCGGCGTTCGTAGAACCGCACCCCGCCGACCACCCGGTACGGCAGCCCGACCCGGATGAACACTTCCTCGAAGACGCGGGACTGCGCGTTGGTCCGGTAGAACACCGCCACCTGGCCCGGCGTGGCCTGGCCCGCGTCGGTGAGCCGGTCCACCTCCTCGGCCACGAACGCGGCCTCGTCGTGCTCGTTGTCGGCCACGTAGCCGGTGATGGGCGGGCCCGCGCCCTGGTCCGACCACAGGTTCTTGGGCTTGCGGCCCCGGTTCTGCGAGACCACCGCGTTGGCCGCGGCCAGGATGTTCTGGGTGGAGCGGTAGTTCTGCTCCAGCAGGATGACCTTAGCGTCCGGGTAGTCCTGCTCGAACTCCTCGATGTTGCGGATGGTGGCGCCGCGGAAGGCGTAGATGGACTGGTCCGCGTCGCCGACCACGCACAGTTCGGACGGCGGGAGAGGGTCGGCGGAAGCGTCTGACCCGCCCGTTCGGGAGGAAAAGAGCGGGGCACCACCGGAAACCAGTTCCCTGATCAGGACGTACTGCGCGTGGTTGGTGTCCTGGTACTCGTCCACCAGCACGTGCCTGAACCGGCGGCGGTACTCCTGCGCCACCTCGGGCAGGGCCTGGAAGAGGTTGACCGTGACCATGATCAGGTCGTCGAAGTCCATCGCGCCCGCCGCCAGCAGGCGGCGCTGGTACTCGCTGTAGGCCTCGGCCAGCGCCTTGTCCCGCGCGGTCTGCGCGCGGGAGGCGAACGTCTCGTGGTCGATCAGCTCGTTCTTCAGGTTCGACACCTGGGCGGCCATCGCCTTCGGCGGGAACTGCTTGGCGTCGAGTTCGAGCTCACGGCAGGTGAGCGCCATCAGGCGCTGCGAGTCGGCCTGGTCGTAGATGGAGAACGAGGAGGGGTAGCCGAACCGTTTCGCCTCCCGGCGCAGGATGCGCACGCAGGCCGAGTGGAACGTCATCACCCACATGGACCGGGACCGCGGGCCGACCAGCGCGGCGACGCGCGCGGCCATCTCGCCGGCCGCCTTGTTGGTGAAGGTGATGGCCAGGATCTCGTGCGGCGCGACGTCGCGCGCGGCGAGCAGGTACGCGATCCGATGGGTGAGCACCCGGGTCTTCCCCGAGCCCGCGCCGGCCACGATGAGCAGCGGGCTGCCCTCGTGCACCACGGCAGCACGCTGCTCCGGATTCAGTCCGTCGAGGAGGGCATCTATCGCGAGGGCGGCCACCTCCATAGGGTAGGCGGTTGCGCCGACAAAAGCTCCGGACGCGAAGCGCCGCGACCGGGGCACCGGGAGTAGTCATTCGCCACTACCTGCGATAACGCGCAGAAATTGACGCTTGTGACGATGCGCTGGGCTATCACCGGATATATCTTCTTTTGGCTCCGGACGATGCCTGTTATGGGCTATTCTGGCCGTCTTGACCGTTAGTTGGATGCGACGGGGGGGCAACTCGCGTCCACGCGTCTGAATAGTGAGGGTGCTATGGGATCGCGCGGTCGATCCATAAGGCTCCGAATATACTTTCTCGTGACGATCCCGCTCGTCGCCATGGTCGGCCTGATCGGGTACGGGGTCACTTCGGCCGTGGACAACGCCATCAGCGTGGACCGGGCGCCCAACCTGGTCAACGCGACCGGCATACCGGCCGCGAACTTCGGCGTCTACGTGCAGGCCGAGCGCGCGGCCGCCGTGGTCTACCTGTTCCGGCCCACCGCGGCCAACCTGCAGGCGTACCAGGCGGCGGTCGCGGCGACCGACAAGGCCAAGCCGGCCTTCACCGCCGCCATGACCTCCGAGGCCACCGTCAAGACCGAGACGGCCAGCGGAACCAAGGCGATCAACGACATCGTGGCCGGCCTGAGCAAGCTCCCGACCCTCCGCAACGCGGTCAAGGCGCGGGCCCTCAGCCCGCTGGACGCGCTCAACTTCTACAGCCAGGGCCTCAGCGGCGAGGTCAGGCTGTTCCTCATCCAGACCGAAAGCGTGGTCGTCACCGACCAACTCCCCCAGGCCATCGGGCTGATCGCTACCGTGCAGGCCAGGGAGGCGCTCTCGCAGGAGCACGCGCTGCTGGCCGGGATGCTGGCCGGGCATCGGATGTCGCAGAAGGACCGGGTGGCGTTCACGCAAATGGCCGCGACCATGCAGGCCGACTCGGCGTACGCGAATTACATCCTGAGCCCGGCCAACCTGGCCATATACGATGCCGCGCTGGCCAAGTCCGGGCCCATGCAGCAGACTCTCGCCGGTATCGAGCAGGCAATCACTGCGGGCTCTCCGGTCACCAAGCTGCCGATCACCTTGAACCAATGGCAGACGCTCGCCAATGAGCTGCTCAAGGACGAGTACAACGGAGGCGTCGCGATCGCGAACTCCATCCTGGTGGGCGATCACCAGATCAGCCACTCCGCCTGGGTCAGGGTCGCCGTCACCAGCGCTATCGGCCTGCTTGGCCTGCTCCTCACCATCCTGGTCACCACCCTGGTCGCGCGCAGCATCATCCGCCGGCTGAGCGGCCTGGAGCGCAACGCCCTCCAGCTCGCCGAGGACCAGCTCCCGGACGTGGTGGGCAGGCTCAGGCGCGGCGAGAACGTCGACGTGAACGCCGAGGCGCCGGCGCTGCGGATCGGCCGCGACGAGATCGGCCGGGTGGGGCAGGCGTTCGACCTGGTCCGGCAGACCGCCATCCGGGCCGCGGTGGAAGAGGCCCGGCTGCGGCAGGGCCTCAACGACGTGTTCCGCAGCCTGGCCCGGCGCAGCCAGTCGCTGCTGCACCGCCAGCTCTCCCTGCTGGACCAGATGGAACGGCGGGCCACCGACCCGGAGGCGCTGGACGACCTGTTCCGCCTCGACCACCTGACGACGCGCATGCGCCGTCACGCGGAGGGCCTGGTCATCCTGGCCGGCGCGCCGCCCGGCCGGGGCTGGAGCTCCCCCGTCCGGATGGTCGACGTCATGCGCGGCGCCATCGCCGAGGTCGAGGACTACGCGCGGGTGTCGGTCGCGACCCGGAGCCAGGCGGCGCTGGCCGGCTCGGCCGTCGCGGACGTCATCCACCTGCTGGCCGAGCTGATCGAGAATGCCACCACGCTGTCGCCGCCTTATACCTCGGTACGGGTGTCCGGAGACACGGTCGCCAGCGGATTCGCGATCGAGGTCGAGGACCGCGGTCTCGGCATGAGCCCGTCGCGGCTGGCGGAGCTGAACGAACGGCTGGCCACCCCGCCGGAGTTCAACCCGTCCGATAGCGAGCAGCTTGGCCTGTTCGTGGTCAGCCAGCTGGCCAAGCGGCACGGGATCCGGGTCACGCTGAAAGCCTCGCCCTACGGCGGAACGGCCGCCATCGTGCTGATACCGCAGCACCTGGTGGTGACCGAAGAGACGTTCCGTGCCGGGCTGCCCGGCGAGCCCGCCATGGCTCAGCTCACCGCCAACGGCAACCACGCCGGCCCTTCGCTCCCCGCTACCCCGGCCGAGCTGGCCGGCCAGGGATCCGGCTCCGGGTTCACTGAGCTCGGCGGCATGCCCGGGCCCGGCCAGGCTCCCGGGGTGCGTATCTCCGGACCGCTGCGCCGCTCGCAGGGCATCGTCCCGGACCGGCCGGAACGCGGCGCGGCCGCGCTGGGCGCGGCGAACGGCGCGGCGGGCCACGGCCCGGACGACCTGCCCAGGCGGCATCACGTCCAGCCGGGGACGCCGGCTGACGCCGGCCAGCCGCCGAAAGGCGGGGGCATGACGCCGTTCGGCGTCCCGGCGTCCCCCTTCGACGTGTTCACGCCGCAGCAGCACCCCCAGGCTCCGGGCGAGACGCCAGGGCCGGGCGACGCCGGGCCCGGCGCGCCGGGCCCGGGTAACGGGGCCTACATCGCGTCGCCGCCGTATCCGGGAGCAGGCTCGCCGCCGTTCGCGGGCCCCGGCGCGGCGCCCTTCCCCGCTGGCGGCAGCGCGTCGTACCCCGACCAGCCTGCGCCGTTCCCCGGCTGGACGCTGCACAACCCGCCGGACGCGCCCAGCGGGCGGCCCGCACCGGGGCCGGGCGAGCTGGGCCGGCCGGGCGGGCCTGCCACCCCGATGACCCCGGTAGCCTCACCCCGTCCGGGGCAGGCCGCCAGGCCGCCCTGGGAGATCTCCCGGGAGACCGGACCGCTTCCCGCCATGCCGGGTTCGGCCGGGCCTGGGGCCCCCGCCGGGCCGCCGGGATCATCCCCGGCCGAACCGGGAACCGATGGCGACATCAAGGGACTGCCGCGCCGGGTCAGGCAGGCCAGCCTGGCCCCCCAGCTCCGGGACAACCCGCCGCCTCGGCGGACGACGCTGGCCAGCAGCGGGCCGTCCCGCGGCGTTTCCGGTGCCGCGGGACCTCCGGGGTCTGCGGGATCTGCGGGTCCAAGCCCCGCCGAGATCCGCCAGACCATGTCGGCGCTGCAACGCGGCTGGCAGGAGGGCAGGTCGCGGCGGATGGCCGAGCTGGCCGCGACTGAGCAGCCTGGCGCAGGGCCCGCTTCGCCCGCCGCCGGACCGGACACGGGTCCCGGCGATGGCGAGGCGCGTAATACAACCGCGAATGAGGAGGCACGTGGATCCGATGGATCATAACGCCGGCGCGGCCGGGCGGGTCGGCCAGCTCGACTGGCTGCTCGATGACCTCGTGCGCCGGGTCGGGCACGTGACCAAGGCGGTCATCCTGTCTCAGGACGGGATGGCGCTCGGCGCGTCGCAGACCCTGGGCCGCGACGACGCGGAGCACCTGGCCGCGCTGGCGGCGGGGTTCCAGTCGCTGGCCCGGGGGGCCGAGCGGCACTTCGGCAACGGCGGCGGGGTCCGGCAGACGATCATCGAGATGGAATCGGGATTCCTGCTGACCTCGGCCGCGGGCAGCGGCACCTGCCTGGCCGTCATCACCGAGCAGGGTGCCGACCTCGGCCTGGTGGCCTACGAGATGGCCATCCTGGTCCGCCGGACCGGCGAGCACATCCGGGTCAACACGCGCGCGTCGGCGCTGAGCGGCTGGGGCTAAGCAGCCATGCCGTCCAACGATGAACGGTGGCTAGACGCCGAGGCCGGACCCGTGGTCCGGCCCTATGCCCTGACCCAGGGCCGGACCAGGCACGCCGGGGAATCGTTTGACCTGGTGGCGACCGTCATGGCCACACAGGCCGCGATCACCGATCTCGGCTCGCTGGCCCCCGAGCACATGAGCGTCCTGCAGCTCGCCCGCGCGCCGACCACCGTAGCGGATATCGCCTCGGACGTCGACCTCCCGCTCGGCGTGGTCCGGATCATCCTCGCCGACCTGCGGGAGCTCGGCCTGGTCATGATCCGCACCCCGGTCGTGATGGCCGAGCGGATCGACAAGCACACTCTCAGGGAGGTCCTC
>Ga0070697_100004249_pt1 | contig 10975 bp, 15 predicted proteins | sample KBSK1501metaG_FD_65475 | JGI IMG/M metagenome (GOLD analysis project Ga0070697, IMG submission 65475) | Corn, switchgrass and miscanthus rhizosphere microbial communities from Kellogg Biological Station, Michigan, USA - KBS K1-50-1 metaG | ecosystem: Host-associated > Plants > Roots >... | reverse complement strand
CGGAGCACCGCGCGGCGATGGTCGCGGCGGTATCGGGGAAGCGCGGCAAGCGCTATCTGAAACGGCAGCAGTTGTTGGAGCTGGGAGAGCCGGCGATTCGTTATTGGAATTCAGTTGTCCCGCACATCTACGTCGATGGTGCTTCGAAGGCGATCGACTTTTATAAGCGGGCATTTGGCGCTGTGGAGCTGTTCCGGATTGCTTATCCCAACGGCAAAATTCTCCACGCCGAGATCTCGATCCATGGTTCCGTGGTGATGATCGGCGATCCTGACAACAAACTCTATGGCGAGCCTCGAGTTCTTGGTCGCACGAGCGCAAGCCTTCACATTATTGTCGACGATAAACGACGGCCTATTGAAGCGTGCGCTCGAAGCCGGCGCACGGCAAATCCAGCCACCCACGGACATGTTCTACGGGGCCAGTACTTCTAGCCTGCGCGATCCCTTCGGCCATGTCTGGGTGCTCCTATCATGGAAGGAGGACATCGATCCGGCTGAGATGGAGCGTCGTGGAAATGCCCTGCTTAGCCGAGAACCAATGACAGGGTAGAAACAGGGCGCCCTGATTCCGGTCGGTCACTCCTGTTCCCTGTGGCCGAAATTCCGCTCCGTAACAGGCTGAATCTGCATCCAAATGCAACGCTGTTCTGGTGGTGCAGGGCCATCCACAAGGTCATTGGCGTGTCGAAGGGGCAGAGCCGTAACGAGAAAGGAGGTTTCCATGTTTGTTGCCTACATCATTGTCACCCTCCTGGCTGCCGCCGCCAACATCTACGCGGCAACGAATGACTTCATACGGCCTGATTGGCTTCTCGTCAACATGAACAAATTGGGAGTGCGGGAATCGTCGCTGCCCACTCTGGGCATTCTTAAAGCAGCGGGTGCCCTGGGTTTGCTGATTGGTTTTCGCGTGCCCCTGATTGGAATTGCCTCTGCTGTTGGACTCACACTGTTCTTCGTCGGTGCAGTTATCATCCATCTCCGAGCGCGCGACCACTCCTTAGGAAACAGAGTACCGGTCATGTTCCTAGTCGTCGCCCTAGGAGCACTCGTGCTCGAAGTGTATGGCAGGAAACCGATGATATAGGACCTTGACGAGTCAACATCACGATATAAGGTGACTAGGGAGACCATCGAGAGGAATAGATCATGGCAAGAGTCGAAGGAATCGATCCACGGCAGACTTCATTCCTGATGCGGCAGGTGTTCAAGAAAGTCCGCAAAATGCTGGGCCGCGATTTGACGCCATAAAAGATCACAGCACGCGTACCGCGCGTCTTCTGGGTGAACGCGCCCGCGGAGTGGTTGCTAGGGCAAAAAGCGGCGGTTCCACAGCGACACCGCATGTTGTTGACTCTGCGCACCGCGGTTCGGGTCGGGTGCCCTTTTTGAATCGACGCGAATTCTGCCGAAGGCAGAATGTATGGCTTGAGCGATGAGGAAATAGCGGCGATCCGCGAAGCCCGCATCGAAGCGTTTGCGCCAGCTGAGGTCGCTTTGCTTCGCATGGCGGACGCTTTAGCTGACAGGCCGTCGAATGTGAGTGATGAGCTTTATGCTGAATTGTGCCGGCACTTTTCTGAAGAGCAACTGATTGAATTCACTGCGAGCGCGGCGCTCGAGAACTTCCGTGCGCGATACAACCGCGTATTCGATGTGGGAAGCGATGGGTTATACCGCAAAGGACTAAGGTTTAAGCATCAGTAACGAAGCGCGTCAGACTGCGCCCAACGGACAGATTCGGCAACAACACAGGAGGTCGATTTGTCATCTTTTGCATAACAGCGCCTCAAGCGAATGGTGCCTGACGGAGAACACTGATGAAATTTCTATGTTTAGCGTACGGAACTGAGGAGGACTGGAACGCGCTTCCCAAGGCGGAACAGGACACACTTCTCGCGCAAGATGAGGCGCTGAGACAAAAAGGGGCGCTGATGGGAGCCGTCGAGCCGAAAGTGACTACCGTGCAGGCATGGGATGGTTCGGTAAGAACCGCAACAGAGCCGTTTTCAGAACTCAAAGCTCCCCTGGCCGGCTTTTCAATTATCGACGCAGATAGTCTGGACGAAGTCATCAAAGTGGTCGCAAAGACGCCATGCGCACGAGCCAACGGCGCCATTGAAGTGAGGCCTATCATGATGATGAATGAAGAGCGGTGGAAGCTGAGCAATGACCACCAAGAGCACGAATAATTCTGAGTTCGCGCTCCAGTGCGTCAACTGGATCGAGTGGCGCGCACTTGCCCGTGAGCAAGCCGATACGTTTTCTTAGTTTGGAGTCGTGGAGGTGGACGTGAGCACAAAAATTCTGATCCTGTCTATTGCATCTTTCGGCACGTTGCTATTCGCAGCCCCTCAGTCAAAGGAAAAAGGAGACATGACCACTGGTAAGCAATCTCAGACGGAGCCACGTACGCGCACAAAAGCTGTAGCAAAGATTACCGTCCAGAATTCTGAAGCCCAGCCCTACGACCAGACCGCGAGCCCAGCATTAATGGAGATTCGTATAAGCGAGACGTTCACCGGAGATATCGATGGCGAATCAACGGCTCGGGCTTCCCAAGTCCAACGCAGCGATCACTCCGCCAGCCAGGTCAGCATGCAACGATTCTGCGGAAAACTTGGCGGACACCAGGGCACATTCGTGCTGCAAGGTTCAGAAGTCACCGAGAACGGCAAGATCAAGGCGACATGGTTTGTCGTTCCCGGATCGGGGACAGGTGATCTTACCGGGCTGCGCGGCGAAGGCGGTTTTGAAGGCTACTTTAGAAAAGGGTCCGACGGATGGCTGGACTATTGGTTCGAATGATGCAGCGATCATAGACGCGGGGCACACGGACCGCAGTGCGCGTACGCAACCCCGCGTTGTTCGTACAAATGAAGGAGACAAAACCAATGAAGTACGTCATCATCATCTCTCGCATCCTGGTCGGTTTGATCTTCGTCGTGTTCGGCCTGAATGGTTTTCTGCACTTCATTCCCAGCCCCCAATATCAGGGCGTCGCGGGACAGTTCATTGGAGCCATTTTCACTTCACATCTCTACATCGTGGTCTTTCTGACTCAGGTTGTCGGTGGCTTGCTCTTGCTCGCCAACAGATACGTACCGCTCGGGCTGCTTCTTCTCGGCCCGGTGCTCGTCAACATTCTTAGCTTTCACATTTTTATGTCCCCAGCGAACATCCCGCTCGCACTCATAGCCGCTGCGCTCTGGTTCGTTGTGCTCTCCTCGGTGCGCAGGGCTTTCTCTGGTGTGTTTGTCCAAAAGGCTCCGGAGGATGTTCAGGGGGTTACGGAAGAGATCAAGCGCAGTTCTTCGGGACAGAGTCGCGCAGCATAGAGGCGGGCGACGCCAGTAACGCGACGACCAGGTCTTACCATCGACGTCTTAACGTATTGGCCGGGCCGCGATCGCCTCACGCTCCTTCCACTCCGGCGAGCGATCATACCGAACGGCTCACATTCGGGCTATCCTTGTGGAGTGGATGAATTCGCCCGCAGCGGTGTGGGAGCTTCTGCGGCTCTTCGGCCGTAGGCTGCGGGACTCAAGTTGAACTCGCTCGATGCGACTGGGCTCGCGAGGTTGGCGCTGTTCCTTGGTGTTAGGTTCGATCTCACTCGACAACAAATAGCGCGACACGAATACCAGGATGCAACACGTCGAAGAGGAAGTACTCGTCATCGACATAGTCGATATAGCAATCATCCGTCAGCAGCCAGGCGGTTGGCCACGGGTCGAGGAATACAAACGTGTATCCGGCGGAGACAAACTGCGTCTGGCGTGGCACGACGGTTGTCTGCGTGATAACTCGATTTACCGTGAAGGTGTGTTGATGCCCGAAACTCGCCTTGAACTGAGCATCTGGAATATGGGCGCCTTTCCCGTTCTTGCTGACCTGGCCCTTCTGAGGATGTTGGCCATTCTCTTCCTGGCCAGCTTTGGGTTGTTCTTTCGATGGCTTTGGAACTTCCTGCTTTTCAGATTTCGGGGGCTTCTCCTGCTGCTGTCGGTGCTCCTGAGAGGGTTTAGCTTCGGGTGGTTTCTCAGGGGGCACAGCATCGGGACGTTGCCGCGGTTCTTGTTGGCTGACGGCATCGGGCTGCTGCTGGGATTCTTGTTGTTGCCCGTACCCAAACGAAACAAACGAAACCACCAAAAGGAACAAAACCGACACCCATGCAATCTTGTTCCTGTTCATGACATCTCCAATCTCCGCTAGAGCAACTCAACGGAATTCGGAAGACATGCTCCTTCCGCAAAAGATCAGATGCCAAACACGATGGAAGAGATGTGGGAAAACCGATGAAGTACGGTGAACTTTGTACGGCCATAGTCACTGAAACTGTAGGCAAATGCCGCTGCCCCGCATGATGGAAACCGCCACTTGCGAATTCCTTTCGTTGAGGCGCTTGATTTAAGCCAATCGGCGCAGCAGCGGGAAAGCGCAAATGCTGTTGCATGCTCTCGGATAATAATGTTCTTCCTTTCACCGTAACAGGCAGCTCTGCATTTCAGCCCCGGCGACGAAATCATTCCCCATTCAAGCGACTTGTTTTGCTTTCGGTGGTAACTCGGCTTCCATTGCCGCCTCAGCCTGCAAACTCTGAAGGTCGCGCGAGATGGTCGCGACCGCAAGGGTTCGGCCGCCTCTCTTGTAGGCAACGGCGCAATCGCGCGCATCGAGGCTGCCATCGATTTCGACAACATCCCAGCTCTCAGCATGGCCAACATAGTTGATCGCTAGATCGTAGTGTTGGCTCCAGAAGAACGGGACCGCATCGAATTTCTGACGCAAGCCGAGAATATTCTTGGCAGCAATTTGCCCTTGACGTTCGGCGACTACCCAATGCTCAACGCGAATTCGCTCACCTGTATAGGGATCGGGCCAGCGAGCGGCATCGCCCACCGCAAAGATTCCGGGCACACTGGTTTCGAGGTACTCGTTCACAACGATTCCGCGATCGACCGCGAGTCCAGCTTGTTCGGCTAGAGCAACCGATGGACGCACACCTACACCCAAAACTAGGAAGTCTGCATTCAAGGTTGTTCCGCTGCTCAGTGTGACCGAGTGCCCGTTGACCTGGCGGACAGTCTCGCCCAAATGAAAGGTCACGCCGTGAGCTTCATGGAGTTTTCGAATGAACATACCCACTTCTGGCCCCATGATCCGTTCGAGCGGCTGCCGGTCCGGCGCTACTACATCGACCAGGATTCCGCGGGCACGCAGCGAGGCCGCAACCTCCAGACCGATGAAGCTTGCCCCGACGACCACTACGCGTCTTGCGGAGGTTGCCTTGGCAATGATCGCCTTGCTGTCTGCGAAAGTGCGGAGATAGTTGACCTGGGATTCAGAAGCGCCTTCGATCCGCAAGTGGACGGGTTCGGCTCCGGTAGCCAGCAGGAGCGCTCCAAATTCCAGTCCATTGCCATTTTCAAGTTGTACGTGTCTTCGTTTCGTATCAAGGGACGAAACTCGAGAATTGAGAAGGAGACTAATCTTCCGCTCGCGATAGTAGTCAGGGGAACGCAAGGGGATCCAATCTTCCTGAGCTGTACCGGCCAAATAGTCTTTGGAAAGATTGGGACGATCCAGAGGTGGAGAATCGTCGGCACTCACGATCGTAAGCGGCCCATCGTAGCCATCGCGTCGCAGCATGTCGGCCGCCGCCAGACCGGCAGCGCCGCCACCGACAATCACAACGGAACTTGGAGCATTCTTCACGTGCTTGGGACCAGAGGGCATGAGCTTCTCGCGAATGAATATCTCCTCGCCGATCCGGTCAACTCGCCAACAAGAAATCGGATCAAGCGCAGGAGCACGCAGCGCCTCGCCAGAACGCAAACTGAAACACGCATGGTGCCATGGACAGCGCACTGTTTCACCAACGATTGACCCCTCCGCAAGCGGCCCGTGATAGTGGGTACAAACAGCGCCCACTGCAAAGAACTCCGCGCCACGCCGGACCACCAACACGTCTTCTCCATCCACTGCTCCTAACACCTTCCCATCGTCTTGCAGCCTTGCAAGGGGAACTCCGTTCTTTAGGTCGGGTTTTTCAGCATTGCTCATATTGCACCCCACGTCTCTCAGATGCCATTCTACCCATGCTTCGCGGGCACGTTGGCTTTGTCAAGAACGGGGTCCCTCCGAGCCGTCCTTGTTGTTGTCGCTCTGGTGACGCAGAGTGAGACGGAATCGTTCATAGACGGAGTCTCTATGATTCTCACGATTGCCTTCTGCCCTTTTCCAGACCTACCTGACGCCTGTTCTGGGCATCCAAGAGTAAGAACCAACAGCAACGTGCGAAGCTGCCGCGTGCAGTTCGTGAGGAACGGCCTATGCCACCGGCAAAAAAGAAGCGTTGGGTATCGAAGGTGAAGACCGATTCCACGCATCCTCCGAAAGGATTGTTCACGAAGGATGCGGCGACAATTGCGCGCACCTTGGCCTCTAGGAAAGTCTCTCCAAAAGGACCAGGGTCAGGCATGAGAATGCTGACGTATTTCGTGAACCGAGCGGGGAAGGGGCTTAGCGGAGGCCGGCGGGCGGAGTTGCAGAAAGCGAAGACTTTGCTTGGCGCACGTATTAGGCGAGCGAACCAATCCGAAAGCGCGAAGAAAACTGCATAGCGGTACTCAACGCTGCAGGTCAATCGGCGGCACCTTACAGTGAACTTCGGATGGTAAAAGCGTTCTTCGGTCGGATACTAATTGTTCATATTGAACTATTGAACTCAAGGATGATCTATCTATGCCGGAACGGGAAACAGTTGAGCGAGCTCAGGAAGATGCGCGCGAGGGCAAGTCTCCGTCTACTCAGGCGGGAGAATTCGTTCGAGAAGAGATACATCACATTCGCGAGGGCAAACACGGAGCACGATCGCCGCAACAAGCCATCGCAATTGGTTTGTCCAAGGCACGTCGAGCTGGCGTGAAGTTGGGAGCGCCAAACAGGAGCCCGGCGACGGTTCGCGCAAAAGTTCAACGAGAAGCCGAGGCAGGTCGGAAGCCACGGCATAAGACCTCGCAGAGCCGGTCTCGAGCGATCACAGAAGCACTGAAGCGCGAATCTGGAGCCAGCGCTAGCCGACAGGCAATTTCAAGCCAGACCAAAAGGAGTGCAGCTAAGCGCGGCAAGCGTGCGCGCAGCGCAGCGGCGAAGCGAGCGGCTCGTACCCGTAAAGTCGTGTAGAACATGTCTCCAATTTTGGTAGTGCCTCAAACTGAGGCACTACCCAATTTTGGACCGACGCGGACTGGCGGAGCAAAGGCAAAGCAGCTAAAAGTATACACGTGAAACCGGCAGCTCTTGTTGACGGGGCAACCCGGCGTATTTGAGAGAACATGTCGAGAAAGCCTGAGCAGGACGAGATGTCAGGCCGGGCGAAAATGTCTCGATTCGCACGGAGTTGGTGAAGGACATTTAGAGTGCTGACCCTGAGGAGAAGTTTTGTCGTTGCCATTCTTGGATTTGTGGCGTTCGTCACGTCCTTTGGCGCGCATGTCGTGGCCGTGAACTTACCCGTCTACGCGAAACAAGTTGGCGTCGGTCTGACGGCGATCGGTGTGCTCATTGCCATGTACGACTTCGCAGAGATTTTTGTCAAGCCAGTATTTGGATGGATTGCGGATCGGAGGGGAAACAAGGCAACGATGCTCGTCGGATTGCCTTCTTTTCGCTGGCCTCCGTTTCCTACCTCTTTGTGCCTCCCCGGTTGCTTATTCTGATTCGATTTCTCCAGGGACTCGGTGCGGCCGCTCTTTCTATTCCATCGGCCGCTCTGGTCGCAGAATATTTTGCGGAGGATAGAGGGAAAGCATTCGGAATCTACAACGCTCTAAAAGGTGCTGGGTACGTCGCGGGCCCGAGCATCGGCGGCTTCATCGTATGGAAATCGAGCTTCGCAATGATCTTTCTCGCATCGTCTGCAGCGGGGGCCCTGGCCTTTGTCTTGTCTCCTCTTCTCCCTCCTACTACGACCAAAACATCACTCGAAAATGAAGATGCCTTCTCGTTGAAGCTCTTCGCTGCGGCATTTCGGGAGCGCAATCTGCTTCGATGGTACGTAGTGATCGTGGTTAACATGTTTATGGTTGGAGTCCTGGTCGGATTCCTTCCTGTGTATGTGAACTCGCTCGGATACGACCAGCTCAGGAACGGTTTCATTGTGGCCGCAAGCACGGCTTCCTATCTGCTAATCCAGCCCTTGGCGGGGCTGCTTGCAGATCGTTTTGGTCCCACTCAAGTGACGTTTGCTGGGCTGGGGATCTCGGCGATTGCCATCGTGCTAGTGCCTTTTGCCACGGGAGCGATTCTTGTTTCTGTAGCAATCTTTGCTGGAGTCGGTGTCGAACGGTGTGGACGAACACGGATACGGCGGTCAGCAATCTCGCCAAACAAGGCCGCCTTGCCGCAACTCTTGGGGCAGCCGGGTCATTTAAGGAATTAGGGGACATGCTCGGTCCCTTTGTGATTGGAGCCATATCGCAATTGTTCGGGTTGAAGGTCGGATTTGTTGCTTGCGGAGTTCTCGGCCTTGGTGCCATCGCACTGCGGCCCCTTGCTCGTCAGCCGACTCGATGAGTGCGAGTGGCCGACCCTCACAACTCCGGGCGCAACCGGAAGAAAGGGCGAGGAATTCTATGTATGTCACTTTACTCAAAGTGCTGGTCGCGTTGGTGCCAAGGTGCATGCTGTTTTCTGTCGTTGGACCTCGGCTCGTGGGCCAGGCGAGCCTGGCGTGGAGCTGTCTAGCGCAAGTGCGCTAGGGTGTATAAAGTTCGGCGTCGGTACCGCCGACAGCCAGCACTTGCCCGTTCAAGAGCCGCGTCAGCGTGTGGCTCGCGACTTTCTTCAGGCTACCTGTAAATAACCAAGTGTTGGTGGACGGATCGTAGAGGAGACAATTGGTGGTGCTGCCGCCATACTTGAGGCTGCCTCCGGCAAGCAGAACCTTTCCGGTGCCAAGCAGCGCCAGGGGGCCGGAGCTAATTGCTCCGGAATTTTGGCCTTTCGTCGCTGTCCAGGTGTTGGCGAATGGGTTGTAGAACTGACTGGCTAACTCGGAAAATGGTTGCCATAGATCAGCACGTCTCCGTTTGGAAGGAGCGCGGTACTGGCGCTGGTATTGCCAAAAGCGTACATGTTCGCCGTCAACGTCCACCGCCCGTGGAAGGATGGTATAGCTCGCCAGCGTTGCCCTCCGCGTCGACGATCAGTACCCGACCGTCTTGGAGCAGCGTTGCTGGCGAAACAGCGTTGACGGGCATGTTGCCGGTCGCTTTCCAAGTGCCTTTGGATGGGTCGTAGAACTCGGCGCTATTGCCTGACCCATCAGAACCGTTTCCACCCGCTGCCAGCACCTGGCCGTTTTGGAGCAGCGTCGCTCCATGGCTGGCACGAGGCATCGTCATGCTGCCAGTGGTCCTCCATTGCCCCGTGGACGGGTTGTACAGATCAGCGGTGGCCGTGTAAATTGCCTGGCAGCCGGCGGCCACGCTGCAATTGAAACCGACAATCCCGCCGGCGACCAAAATCTCGCCGTTCGTGAGGAGGACGGCGGTGTGTCCTACGCGGGGCGTCGCCATGTTGCCGGTGACTCCCCACTTACCCGTAGCTGGGTTGTACAGCTCGGCGCTCGCGATTATGTTTCCGGCAGCAGTTTCGCCACCCGTGACAAGAACCTGACCATTCGGAATTAGGGTGGCGCGGTGTGCTGCGCGGGCGGTGTTCAGGCTACCAGTGGTCGTCCAGATGCCTGAACTTTGGGCGAGAGATGGGGCGGCGCTGTTTACTACCAGCCCGATAGCTAAGAGTCCTACTGACGTGAGTGCCTGAATCGCTCCCCCACCTGCGTGTGGTTGCATGACCCATAGCAACCTCCAACAAGACGGCTGGAAGGCGACCAGAATCCGTGTCGTCTCGACGCTTCTGGTCGGAGCACTGATGATTCCGCGGTGCTCGTCGACCCAGAAACTCTTCAGCAGGGCAAAGCTAACCGAATTCAATCTCACCCGTGTCAGAAGACTGCAAAGAGTTTGTCAATTCATTGTCATCAACAAAAACCTGCGTTCATGAGCGAGCACCAAACTCCCGTGGCATCAAAGATTCTCACGAGTGAAAAGAAAGCGCCTCAGGTAGTGGCATGCACGCGGGGAGTCCGCTTGATCGATGCCACGGTGGGGATCACGCTCTCGTCAACTTTGTCCGACGTAAGCAACTCGCTCCAGACGAACGCCACCAGATTAGGACACCGGGCGAAGTCGTCTACGCCCGACGTCAGATACGGTTGGCGTCTGACCAATCGTTGGTAAGCCGCGCCCGGTCTTCAACAAAAAAATGACAAACCTTTTGCAAACTCTTGACACCATTCGCGCTTCGGCCGCACTACTTTAAGGTACCGAGAAGGTCACCTCGGGCTGTTGTTGACGTGCAGCTTGGCTGCCAACACGGAGCGGCTTTAACGTTGGCGCCCAATATTTTCGCTCAGGTTCCCTCGCCCCCCGGGGGGCGCAAAGGATGACAATATGACTATTCTGCCTAGAATCCTGCCGGATAGATTTGCTCTTGCGCTACTGCTTGCCCTCGCGGCTGTGCTGGCGGTTTCGAGTCCTGCCGTGGCGCAGTCCTATACTCAGCACAATCTGGTTTCGGACCTACCCGGCGTCGCCCCTACCACCGACCCAAATCTGGTTAATCCTTGGGGCATTGTTTTTCCTCCCACAGGACCTTTCTGGATTTCGGACAATAATGCGGGTGTCTCCACCCTTTATGACGGAAATGGCAATCCGTTCCCGGTCGGTTCCCCCCTCGTAGTGATGATTCCGCCGCCGACAGGAGGTAGCGGTTCAGGCACACCCACGGGCGTCGTTTTCAACGGCACGGCCGACTTCGTGGTGTCGAACGGGACGGCTTCCAGCCAGGGGTTTTTCTTGTTCGCGACCGAGGACGGAACGATCAGCGGCTGGGCTCCT
>Ga0070697_100004248_pt1 | contig 10976 bp, 14 predicted proteins | sample KBSK1501metaG_FD_65475 | JGI IMG/M metagenome (GOLD analysis project Ga0070697, IMG submission 65475) | Corn, switchgrass and miscanthus rhizosphere microbial communities from Kellogg Biological Station, Michigan, USA - KBS K1-50-1 metaG | ecosystem: Host-associated > Plants > Roots >... | reverse complement strand
AGGGCATTCGCAACGTCAAAGACACCGTCAAACGAGGCGAGGCGGCGATTGCCGAGGCCGAGAAAATGGGCATGAAGATCACTGAGGAATTCTGGACGATGGGGGCGTACGACGTAGTCGTGCTCTTCGACGCACCCGATGACGCGACCATGAGCGCGTTCATGCTTAAAATCGGTTCAATGGGCAACGTCAAGAGCCAGACTCTGCGCGCCTTCCGCCGGGAAGAGATGGAAAAGATCCTGGCGAAGATCAAATAACTAGTAGAGCAGGCGTGTCGCCTGCGTGCCGCTAGTTTTTGCGCTTTACGCCGCGCTTGCAAATCGGGCTCGATCCGCTTCGATGAAGTCATGTTTCCCTATGTCGCGTTGAGCAAAGACAAAGCTTGGGAGCCCGGTCCGTATGAAGGGGTTGAGCTGATGATTTTGCACAAGAATGAGAGCACCGGCGGGGTGGTGGTGCTGCGCAAATTTAAACCAAGACACACAATTCCCGCGCACACGCATCCGAACGCGAACGAGTGGGCTTACGTCTTGTCCGGCGAATGGGATGAATCCGGCGTGGCCTACACCACTGGCGCGTTGTTCTTTGCGCCCAAGGGGGTCCGTCACGGTCCGCACGTCGCGCGCACTGAAGTCATCAGCCTCACAATCTTTGACGGCCCGCTGACCGTCGTCTGAAAGGGACTAGACTCCAAAGAACATCACGCTGCTGGATGTGCGGCCGAAACGAGTTTGACAAGATGGTGCCGATCATGGCCGCGCTTTCGGTTGTTCGATCCGCCGCGACCAAAGACCACCGCTACAGGTTTCGCGGTGTTGGCGAGCGAAACCGCTGTCGACGCCCGCGTTGCTGCGGTCGAGGCGATGTGGGCCCGGGCGGCTCCTGGACTTTCATCATCTCAAACGTCCTGAACAACGGGGCCAGATCGATCACGTCATTCGCCGCTGATTTGAGTAGATTCCCGAGGTTTGCCGCGACCGACGCCACTTCCACTCGGATCCCGCGTCGCCGCAACTTGATGGCGAGATAAGCGAAATCGGCGTCGCCCGTCACGAGAATAACAACATCGGGACGCATCTCGACAGAAAGCTCGAGCGCGTCGATCGCCATCATCACGTCCACGTTCGCCTTGTAATGGCCTTCTTCGGCGGGCGCTCCATCTTTGGTCACGACCATGAATCCATTGGAACGCAGCCAATGCATGAACTTATTCTTCTTGTCCCGCTCCGCCTGCCAGGCCGGGGTTGCGGGCGGTAGTCCGGCGTAAACCACCATTTCGATCAAGTCGCGTCCCGTGTTCGGGCCGGCCAGAAATTCGCGAAGCTTTAACCAATCGAGACCACGCCCGGCGGTGCGGACGGAGCTGCCGACGTTCGATTCATCGACAAGGATCAACAGTCGGGCATGCCGGGAACCATCTGAATCTTTCTTTCTCATCCAGATCCAAATCAACTACGTCCGCGCAGTTCTTGCGAGCACAAGATTCCCGGCCGCGGGCGACATTATGTGAATCGGCTGTGACGTCGCCCTGTTCATTCCATTCATTGCGTTGTTGGCTTGGGATTGAGCGCCGTGTGATCTCTGTCTCAGACTTCCGACTTCTGACTTCTGACTTCTGTCCTGCCTCAGCCTTGGCCCGCCAAAGCATCGATCGCTTTCCACTCTGTCGGAGTTAATTTGAGCTTCGCGGCTGCGACGTTTTCTTCCAGGTGCGCGACGGACGACGTGCCAGGAATCGGCAGCATAACGGGCGATCGCTCGAGAAGCCAGGCAAGCGCGACTTGCACAACGCTCACGCTATGATCCCGGGCCGCCCTCTCCAGCGCATTCTCGGGTTTCAAACCCCTGCCTCCACCGATTGGAAACCATGGCATAAACCCGAGGCCCTCCCTTTCGCAATAAACCAGAGCTTTTCCCGATTTGCGGTCCTCAATGTTGTACCGGTTCTGCACGCTCACGATCGGAAGGATCTTGCGCGCCCGCACGATTTCCTCCGGGTCCACGTTCGACAATCCTACGTGCCGAATCTTCCCGGCATCCTGCATTTCCTTAAGCGCGCCGAGCGATGCCTCCATGGGCACTTTCGGATCGACGGTGTGCAATTGATACAAATCGATACGCTCGAGCCGCAGTCGCTTTAGACTGCCCTCAACAGCTTGTTTGAGATGTTCAGGTCGACCGTTTGGCACCCACTCGTTAGGCCCGGGTCGGGTTACACCGCCTTTTGTCGCGATAACGAGCCCCTTAGGATAAGGATGGAGTGCTTCTGCTATGAGGAGTTCGCTTGTCTCCGGCCCGTACGCATCGGCGGTGTCGATTAAGTTCACACCGAGTTCAACTGCGCGCCTGAGAACTTTGAGCGCGTTGGCCCGGTCAGGCGGCCATCCCCAAATCCTGTCCCCGGTGATCCGCATCGCGCCAAAGCCGAGCCGATTGACCGGCAGATCGCCGCCCAATTTCCAATCGGGATTCGTGGCCATAGTCGATGCTGTCGAGGAGTCAGCTCCGAATATTGCACGCGATCCCCCGGCGAAAAGCGCGGCTCCGCCCGCCAGAGTCGTGCCAAGAAATGTTCGGCGGGTGACACTCGGCTTTTGATTCGGTTCCAGAGATCTGTCCGCCATGACGCTCACGGTACGTTTACGGAAATCGGTGCTAACGCAAGCGCGCCATTCGCGACCTCAACGAATCCCCTTGCTCACGTGTCACCCGGTAAAACCGGCATGCATGTCATCGGGTGGAGATGCGCCTTTCAATCATCGTGGCCCGGCTTACATTGGCTGCAAGCGAGCGCATAGCGAACCGAGAGACGAACGGAGTCTGTATAAAAGTCCCGTAACGAAAAATGCAGCCAACAACCAAACAAAACAGCGCGATTTATTTCAAGCGACATAAAGACTCTAAATGTCGAGCTGCGCTTTTCCGGCAGCTTCGCGTTTCACCCGCAAATGAGACTCGCGATGTTAAGCAGCAGACGTTCGGCAATGGATTCATCGCGCAGGGGCTTCGATCAGGACAACTGCCGCTGAGAGATGTTCGCGTTTTAGTTTTAGTATGCGCGCGGTGATGCGACACGCGGTTAGACGTACCGCTTCGAAAGGTGTAACGAGTAAGCGAAGCGCATCCCGATCCTCTGATCAGGAAGTGATGCGGCATCTTTCGCGCTCGCAGATTTTCAAAGATTACGAACGGGCTTTCAGCGAAGCGATGGGTTTGCCGCTTAATATCCGAGGACACGATTCCTGGTCGCCGGCACACCACGGAAAAGAGGATCGCGATTCACTCGCGTCAATTCTGGCTCGTTTCAACAAGGCTCGCGCCGCATGCTTAAGGGCCCAAACCGACGCATCTCGAGAACCGAACTCGACAAGGCGCACCGTTACGTGGTTTGCGGGACTCTCCGAAAGTGCAGTGCCGGTGTACGTAGGGGACCACATTCTTGGTTTTCTCGAGACGGGCGAAGTGATGCTCAAGAACCCGACAAAGAAACACTTCGCGACCATTACCCGGCAGCTCCGCGCGTGGGGCTACAAGACGGATTGGAAACAGCTTGAGCGTGCTTATTTTCGGACGTGCGTTTTATCGCCGGACCGGTATCGCGCGATGTTGCGGCTGCTGAGTATTTTTGCGCAACACCTTTCGATCTTGTCGAATCAACTGGTAGTAGGCCGGGAGAAGGAAGAGTCCGCGAGCATGGCGCGAACACGGCAATTCATCGAAAAGCATCAGGCGGAGCCGCTGTCGCTCGGGCGGGTAGCCCACGCGGCTAACATCAGCAGGCATTACTTTTGCAAGATGTTCAAAAAAGCGACCGGGATGAATTTCATCGACTACCTCTCGAGAGTTCGAGTAGAGAAATCGAAGACGCTTTTACTCAATCCCAACTCGCGAATTAGCGAAGCTGCCTTCGCGTGCGGATTTCAATCCATGACGAACTTCAATCGCGCGTTCAAGCGAATCGTCGGTCGCTCTCCCACGCGATTTCGCGAATCGCTTCCGAAGCTGCGACGCTCTTAGCTTTGAGGGATTCGTTGATTACTCGTGGTTGAGTAGCGGTATCGAACACCCGATTGTGCGGGATTTCAGAGGTTCCAAGCATTTTCTCAGTCTTTTCTCCTGTGTAATCGCTTCAATATTTATTGTTCCTACCAGCAAGTTTTCGCGGGTTACTACAGAAACTTCGCCGACCTTTGCGTTGAGCACCATTTGCTCCACTTCCGCAATTGTCTGGTCTTCGAAGCAATAGGCACTGTTTTTTTCGATGTGTGCTTCTACCGGTTCTGTCTCGGGGTCGTGTCCCAAACCACCCACGTTCCGGTTCATTTTGTTCTTCGACACGGTACCCAATAATTCGCCGCGTTGGTCGATTACAGGTGACGAATCGATTGCGCGCGCCTGCATTTCGTCCAAAGCAGCCTTTACAGAAACCTTATTAAAAATGCTCTTCGCAGGCTCGATGATGTCCTTAATTGTGCGGCCTTCGAAATTTGCCCCGGAGTAGTTAGGTTTTATCTGTTCCATGGGCTTTGGGCGGCCGACGTCGGTTTAAACGAGAGTCGACGCACCTTTACACTGGGGGGCTAGCGCACGGAACCCTCCGCACGCTCGCCGTCAGTGTTAATGTATTATGCCACTTTAACTTCGATGGCTTTTGATCTTGGTCTTGCCGTCGTCGGGAGGTGCACTTTCAGCACTCCGTCGCGGAAGTCCGCCGTCACTTTCGTGCTATCGGCGTCTTCAGGCAGCGTAAAGCTGCGTCGGAAATTACCAAAGGATCGCTCGATGCGATGGAATTTCCTTTTGTGATCTTCCTTCTCGCTTTTGCGTTCTCCGGAAACGGAGAGGATGCCATCTTCGACTGTTACTCTGACGTCATCCTTCTTCATTTCAGGCAGGTCAGCCTTGAGGAGATACCCGCGATCATCCTCACTGATATCAACCTCCGGTGACCAATCTGCGACCGCCAGGCTGTGGATCTCGCCACTGCCCATTCTGTTCGGAATCGGAAATTCGCCCAGGAACGGACGGAAGCGATTTTGCGCTTCCATCTCTCTAAGCTGATTCCATGTTATTAATGTATTCATATTTTATATTTTTACCTTTCTGGATTTAGTTAAAGCCATCTTGGTGCATCGCGCTCACCGCTTATTGTCAGAGTCGACCCGAATCTTGTGCACGTTGAGGAACGGGCGCGGTGGAAGCGAATCAATGGAGCCGACGGGAGTCCTTCGCCGATGCGCGCGTCTCAAGGCGATTTCATTTCGACAACAGGCGGTAATCCGTTTATTTAGCGCCGAAAGCGACCGGATCGATGAGCGTCCGGGCCTATTTTCCTGATAACTTCGCCGATAACCGCTAACTGATAACTAGCGGCTCTAGCCGCTGAACGTTTAGACGCGACCCCGGTTTTCTGCCGCACGGTCGTTATTTCGCCGGCTTCTGCTTGGTCTTGGCGAGTGCGAGCCGCTCCTTCTTTTTACGGCGTGCCTTGCGTTTCTTAACGTTGTCTCTGCCTTGGCTGTGCCCCATAAGCCTCAACATTCGCCCATCTGTCGCGCCGTAGCAATTCGTAGGCGGATCAACACTGCACGTGTCCAGATGAGTTGTTGATGCGCGGGATGCAGAGCATATTGGCAAAGTTTATGAAGGATTCTGTCGTCAGAGGATGCCTGCTGCAGCTTCTCTACGAACGCCGACGCGAAGGTTCCATTCCGTTCGGCCACGGTGAGCAGGCGGTCCCGCCGCCGGGAGGTATAAGTCGCCGTGACTGGCTCCGCGCCGTTGCCCAGCTTTCGGAGTATCGTCTCATCGACTGGACCCCTCTTGAGGATCAGAGCGGTATGGGCCTGCTGTCCGGCTTCGCTAAGATAAACGACTTCGGAGTAAAAGTGCTCGAAGCTGGCGTCGCGTCCCCAATCCGGATCTCTATCGATGAGAGCCGACGAACCACCGTTCCTCAGCAGGAACAAGCGCCGATTGCAGCGAGCACTCCGCAGCAGCAGGCGATTACGAAGGCGGTGGAGAAAGTGATCACTGCGATCAATCAAGCCGATGTGTCGGAACAGGAGAAAAATGAAGCGAAATCTCTGTTACGAAAATTGCTCGGCAGCAGAGCAGCGGCCAGCGTGTTAGGCGCGGGCGCGCAATCCCTCGTCGCGAAGTATTTCACCAGATAGAGCAGAGAGCAGGCGTCAAAGATTCCTTGGCTGCCTTCCGAGTCGGAGATTCGCACGACAAGAAACGGTTAATCTTTCGGAATATACGCCCAGGGCGCACTCGCCGGCGGTGTAACTTACGTAGTCTTCGGACGATAAAAACAGAAGGACGACATTATGAGAAAATTAAGCCCGACCCTTACGCAGACCCTTACGCAAAGCGGACTGCTCGCCGTGTTGCTGCAACGCCAGCGCTACAAAGTAATCCAGTTTGCCCAGCGTCGCGCACACCGCAAGCACACGCGTGCCGCCCTTTGGAATACCCTCACTTGGCCGTACCGCGCGCTCACGGCGCGAACGCTCGTCGGCGATTCTGCCGAGCCCTTTGTCGGAACCGTCTCGCGCCGGACTTGAATCTTTTACCGAGACCAATTGCCATGTTTTACCAAATCCACACATACACCGAGCTCCAGAAACAGATTCACGACGATCTGCGGATCCAACATCCCGAATGGGTCAAGGCTAATGGCGAATGTCCCACGTGCGATTCTTACGAGTCGCGCCTGACGGAGTTGCTCGGTGCTTCGATGCGAACGGAAGCCAACGGACCTATCGCTGCGACTCATCGCGTACTCGAACAGGCAGTGAATTAAAGGTAAAAATCTGTCTGGGAATTACCTGCTTATGAGGCTGGGCTATTGTAGCTATACGAAGTAAATGACCGTTGACACACCTACCTTAGTAATTCAGTTAGTTCTTCTAGCTGCCATTATTCTCGCTCCCTGGCTTTATAGGAAGAGTAAGAGTTAGGTTTGTTCCGTGTAGGCCTAAAGAACAAGTTACCAGACAGACGGAAGTCTGCGACAGGCCGAAACCGGATTTCTGAGATCCTTTCCATTCATCTATCGTAAGCCGCTTACGATGCATCCGGTCAAGCGCGTAGCGAACGAGTCTACGAGCAGGCGCAAATATGGACGGCGCGGCTTTTCCAGTCGCTGATCCAAGCCAGTTCGAATATTAAAAGCGGTGCTCGCGAAGACTCCTGCTCGCGAAGACTTTCGGAGTTCGGAGTTAGATCTGACCCCGAACTCCTAAATCTGGAAGGCCGAACATCCTAAAGATCAATTCCCATTGCGATGGCGCCCGGAATGTCCTCCAAACCACATCGACGCCAAAAGCCGCGGCCGCGCGGGTTATCGTCGGCCACCAAGATAATGACGCGCTTGACCCCGGCCCGCCTTAGACGCTTCAGGCATTCATCCAGCACACGCTTACCGAGTCCGCGTCCCTGATAAGCAGGATCAACCGCCAGATGATAAATGTGTCCGCGGCGTCCATCGTGACCGCATAACGCGACGCTAACCGTCCTCGACCCATCGGTTGCCACTCGGCTCAGCCCCGGGTTGCGCGCGAGAAATTGAGCAACGCTTTCTCTGTCATCACCCTCGGCGATCTCGAGACCTTCGACCCGTTTCCATAGCTCAACCGCCGCGTCGTAATCATCGATGGAAAATTCTCGGGTATCGATGTTGCCGCTCATCTTGGGTCGGCTGACCGCCTGACATCTGATTTCTGATCTCTGACCTCTGGTCCAGGCCGTGTGAGCGGGGAAGTGGGCGAATCAAGGGTCCTTGCTCGCGAAGACTTTCGGAGTTCTGAGTTTAACGCTACCCCATTTTCCATCCCACTTTGAACTAAACCCGGCGGAATGTGTGTCCTACGAAAATAATGGCCAGCGCGAGCAGGATGACTGCGACCGGCACAAGCGGCGCGCCGGTGATGTAGGTGACCAAGACGAAGATAATCGCGATGACGGCAAGGATTGTTGTGATGTTGTAGTTCATAGTTTTGCTATCGTGGGTTTGCCGACGCTATCGTGTGAGGTTATCTGGAGCAAGGTTTTTGAACAGGATCGGAATCATAGGCGGAATTGGTCCGGAAACGACCGTCGAGTATTACCGCAGGATCCTTGCTTTGTATCGGCGACGCAATCCTGACGGCAGCGCGCCATACATCATCATAAACAGCCTCGACATGAAGAAGCCGCTGGAGATGCTGACAGCCAGCAAACTGGAAGAACTCGCCACATTTCTGAGCGAAGAAGTGGAAAGGCTGGCGCGCGCCGGCGCGGCTTTTGCCCTGGTGGCGGCGAACACGCCCCACCTTGTTTTTGATGCGATCGCGCGGCAATCCCGCATTCCGCTCATCAGCATCGTTGAAGCGACCGCCGAAGCCGCAAAAGCAGCGGGCCTAAAACGTCTGGGATTACTGGGGACGCGCTTCACCATGCAAGCATCCTTTTATCCGGACGCATTGGCTGCCCGGGAAATCGAGGTGATTCTGCCCAACGAAGAAGAGCAGGTCTACATCCACGGCAAGTACATGGATGAGCTGGTGCCGGGAATCATTCTGCCGGAAACGCGCGATCGTTTGATGAACATCATCAAGAGCCTGAAAGATCGCGCGAAAATCGATGGAGCGATTCTGGGCGGAACAGAACTGTCCCTGATTCTGCGCGACGAGACCGTATTCGGCGTCCGAATTCTCGATACCACGCAAATCCACGTCGAAGCCGCCGTGGCGCGGCTGATTCGGAGAGGGGACTAGATCATCATACCGATACCAAGCTTCGACTGCGCGAGAGCAATCGGACTGTTTTTCGGGAACAGCTTTTGGTAAAACTCTTCCATGCGTTCATTTCAAATCCTCGTTCTCTTCCTCGTCGTTTCCTGTGCGACCACGTTCGCGCGGCTTGGCGAAACCGCCGACCAGTTCGCGGGTCGATATGGGACGCCAAAGGATACTCCAGGCTCCAAAATCTCGGACAAAAATTTCCCGCTCTTGGAAGGAGCGATTCATCACACCTACGAATACGAAGGCTGGCGAATTCGCGCCACCTTTCTGCAATTGGACGGGCCGGCTGTCCGAATGGAGTATTCGAAGAGTATCAAGGCTGGCGTCAGCGCGACGATACAGGACTATGAGCTGCAAGCCATCATGACGGCGAATACGCCGGCCGGGACAACCTGGAAACCAATCCCGTACGACAATCCGGATTCTCCCAACAAAGGGCTCAGCAAGTTCTTCGAGTCATATTTTGGCAATGCGATCGGCGAAAAAATGTGGCAACGCAGCGACAGCGCGATTCTTTGGCTGCGCAGCAAGATGATTGTCCGACTGGAGCTTCCCGCGGCGCGCGAATACGAAGCCAACACGAAGGCGGAAAAGGAACAGAAAGCTCGCGCTTCAGTTCCGCAGTTTTAAAGAGTGCCGGCGGGAGCTGCCGAGATACAATCGAGCCGTGGGCGCGAGCGAGATGGACGGTCAAGTCTGTGTGGGCAACAGATGAGCCTCGCGGGCGAGGCGAATCAATGGAGCGAGCTGGGAAGCCGCTCATTTTCCTGATCCCTGGATCACTTTACTCGTGCCTGGACGCCTGATCTAATTCCGGCGAGGCTCGGAGGCAATCGGAACCATGGTAGACAAAACCGAATTAATCCTGATTTGTCTCGTTGCGGTCGCTCTGCTGGCGATCGTTGCCCGGAAAATCCGAGTCCCATATCCAATTCTGCTGACCGTCGGTGGTGTGGTCCTCGCTCTGGTCCCCGGTCTTCCTGCGATTCATCTCGAACCGCAACTGGTCTTTAATCTGTTTCTTCCGCCTTTGCTCTATCCCGCGGCCATCTTCACGTCCTGGAGAGATTTCCGAGCGAACCTTCGCTCAATTCTCCCCCTGGCAATCGTCTTGGTTCTTGTGACGATGACCGCGACCGCTTATCTGTTCCACGCCCTGGTCGGCTTACCTTTGGCGGTAGGTTTTGTCTTCGGCGCCATTATTTCGCCGCCCGACGCCGTGGCCGCGCTGGCCGTAACTCAAAATCTGCGGGTGCCCCGCAAAATCATTGTCATCCTCGAAGGAGAAAGTCTGATCAACGACGCGACCTCTTTTATCTCGTTCCGTTTTGCAGTGGCCGCCGTGCTGACCGGCACCTTTTCGCTGGGGCAGGCGAGCTTGCAGTTTCTTTTTGTCGCCGCGGGCGGCGTCTGTGTTGGTCTCGCCATAGGCTGGCTGGCCACGCAATTGCAAAAGCGTTTAGACGATCCGCCCGTTCAAACAATGTTCTCCCTGCTTACCCCGTACGTTGCCTACTTCGCCGGTGAAAGGCTGCATGTCTCCGGAATCCTCGCAGTCGTGATTGCCGGCATTTATTACGGGTGGCGCGCCCCGCGCATCTTGAGCGGCCGGATGCGACTGCAAGCGCTGCCTGTTTGGGAAATGGTCACGTTCATTCTGAACGGAGTACTTTTCATGCTCATCGGGCTTCAACTGCCGCAGGTTGTCCAAGCGCTCGCTCCGGGCACCGTGACTCGCGTGGCTTGGCTGGCGATCGCGTTTGTTTTGCTCATCGTGCTGGTTCGTTTTGTCTGGATGTTCGGGGCTACCTATTTGCCGCGTCTGTTTAGCCGAACGTTCCGCCGTAAAAACCCTGCTCCCTGGCAACACACTGCGTTGATCGCATGGACTGGAATGCGCGGGGCGGATTCGCTTGCCGGCGCGCTGGCGATCCCGTTTGTCCTGGCTAATGACGAACCATTCCCCGGACGCGATCTCATCCTCTTACTGACGTTCTGCGTCATTTTCGCAACACTCGTTCTGCAAGGACTCACTCTCACGCCCTTGGTCCGTTGGCTGAAAGTTGTGGACGATCGCGCTACGGAAAAAGAAGAGAGATTGGCGCGCTTGAAGGCCAACGAAGCAGCCCTGGCTCGTCTCGAGGAACTCGCATCGTTGAATCGAGCCAGGCCCAAGACCATTGAACG
>Ga0070697_100004246_pt1 | contig 10978 bp, 7 predicted proteins | sample KBSK1501metaG_FD_65475 | JGI IMG/M metagenome (GOLD analysis project Ga0070697, IMG submission 65475) | Corn, switchgrass and miscanthus rhizosphere microbial communities from Kellogg Biological Station, Michigan, USA - KBS K1-50-1 metaG | ecosystem: Host-associated > Plants > Roots >... | reverse complement strand
GTCCCGGGCGTCGATGCGCGGTGCCGTGGCCGTCAGCGCAGGCGCGACGGCGGCGATCCGATCCCCCTCGATCCCGACGTCCGCGCGGAAGGCGGGGCGACCCGTGCCGTCGATGACCTGTCCATTGGCGAGAATCAGATCCAGGATGGGCTCCGCGTCAGCGGCCGATGCGGGATCGTTCGCCCAGGTGCCCGATCGAATGGAAACGATCCTTGTTGTCTTTCAGGTTGCTCGCTCCCTGCCCGCAGCCGGCGCACCCGGAGTACGTCTGGCGGAAATGCCGGTAGCAGCAGTCCAGGAGGTTGTACCAGACGCCGTACTTCCAGCAGAAGAAGTTGGCGTCCGGTGGGCGGTAGGTGCACTTCAGGATGTCGCGGCGCCGGGCGCGGCCGGCCTCGTCCGGCTCGGCCGGCTCTATGGTGCGCAACTGTCCTCTCGCCTGGCTCATGCCGGCATTCTAATGCATTCCCGGTGTCGGCGGCAGCCCGGTACACCCGCTTGAAGTGCCGGCCGTCGGACTGCTAAAGTCCCGGCCTCTGCCATGACGACCCCATGCAGACCCCTGACTTTCGCCGCCCTCGCCTGGGCCGGCGCCCTCTGCGCCTGCGGACCAGGGGCCGGGCTCCCGACGGAGGAGGTCGTCAAGGTGCCGGGCCAGGGGTCGGTCGTGGTCTACGTGGAGCCGCCGCGGCGCATCGCGGGCCCCGTGCTCAGGACGTTCGAGGAGCAGACCGGCATTCACGTCGAGGCGACGTACCGCGAGAACCTCGGGGAGCGCTTCCTGCCGACGCTGAAATCGCGCGCCGCGCAGGGGACGGTCGACGTGTTCTGGGGCGAGACGCCCCTCTCGGCGTACGAGATGGTGGAAGCGGGGCTGGCGGTGCCGTTCCGTCCGGCCGGGGCGCGTCCTGTCCCGGGACAATACCGCGACCCCGAGTTCCGCTGGATCGGCTTCGCGATCAATCCCCGGGTCATCATCTATAACAGCGCTGCGCTGAAACGCGAGGAGGCGCCGACCCAGACAAGCGACCTCGTGAAGCCTCCCTGGGCGGGCAAAGGGGCGATGCCCCGGATCGCCATCGGCCCGGCGGCCTTTCACGCCGCCGCGCTGTGCATGCTGTGGGGCCCCGAGCGGGCCCGGGCGTTCTTCGAGTCCCTGCGCGCGGACGGGACGCGCATCGTCGAGGACGATGGCGCCGTGCGGCAGCTGGTGGCGGCCGGCGGGGCGCAGTGGGGCGTCATCGGTCTCGACCAGGCGATCTGCGCCAAGCGCGAAGCGGAGCCGATCAATATCCTCTTTCCCGATCGTCTCGGCATCGGCGCGGTCGTGCCGCCCCATCTGGTCATGCTGCTGCGCGGAGCGCCGAACGGTGCGCAGGCCAAGGGCGTGTTCGGCTATCTGTTCGCGACCGAGTCGGCATGGCTCCTGGGACAGAACGACTGCGCTCTCCTCACGCTCCTGCCCGACATCCCGAGACCCGACTGGGTTCCCGCCGCCGGCGCGTTCAACATCGCCCAGGTCGACCCCGAGTCGGCCTGGAAGGTGTTTCGCGAGAACAGCCCCTATTTCGCCGCCTGGGGGGCGGAGCAGGCCCCCGCCGCGGCGCCGCCGAGCCAGCCGCGCGCCGCGCTCTCCCATCCGCCACCGCCTTGACGATTTGACGATCGCCTGACGCGCCGCGCCCGCAAACCCGCGTCAAATCGTGATTTTTCACGTTGCGGGCCGTTTTTTTGGGTGGTATAGAATAGCCGCAGTCGATTCGGGAAAGGAGCGCCCCCCGGGACACCGGGGGTGTTTCATGCAGGGAGAGGTCCAGCCGGCAGCGCCGCGATCTCCTGGGGTCGCGACGCGGAAGTTTCGCATCCTGATCGTCGACGACGACCGGGACAGCGTCGATCTGCTCTCCGAGTGGCTGACCATGGGAGGGTACGAGGTCACCAGCGCCAAGGACGGCCAGGAAGCTCTCCGACGGATCCAGTCCGACCGCCCCGACCTGGTCCTGCTCGATCTGCTCATCCCGCCGCCGGACGGGCTCCAGGTCATGCGCGCCGTCAAGCGCGACCGCCAGCTGTCGACCATCCCGGTGGTGGTGATGACCGTCAAGCGGGACGTCAAGAGCAAGGTCGAGTGCCTGCGCGGCGGCGCCGACGATTTCATCGTCAAGCCGTTCCACTTCGACGAGCTCGACGCCATACTGCGCTCCTCGCTCAAGAAACGCTACCTCTACACCTCGCTCGAGCGGGCCAACCAGCAGCTGCGCGACGCCAACGAACGCCTCCTGAAGCTGACGGTCACCGACGAGCGCACCAACCTGCTGAACGATCGCTACCTCAAGCGGCGTCTTTCCGAGGAGTTCAAGCGATCGCAGCGCTACGGCACGCCGCTGTCCGTGGCCATGCTCGACCTCGATCACTTCAAGCAGGTGAACGACAAGTACGGGCACGACTGCGGCGACCAGGTGCTCCGCGACTTCGGGAAGCTCCTGACGGAGAGCGCTCGCACGACCGACATCGTGGGGAGGTTCGGGGGCGAGGAGTTCCTGATCGTCCTGCCGAACACGGACGGGATCCGGGCCGCCATCGTCGCCGAGCGCATCCGCAAGGCCGCGGAGGAGCACGTCTACAAGCACCGGGAGTTCCTGGTGCGGATCACGGTGAGCGCGGGTGTCGCGTCGTTTCCCGCCAACACACAGGTGAGGGACGAAAACGATCTCCTGAAGGCGGCGGACCAGGCGCTCTACCGCGCCAAGCAGGTGTCGCGCAACCGGGTCATCGTGGATCGCGCCTCGATGCCTCCGGACGTCCTCGAGGGGGATCTGTCGTCGATCTTCAAGGCCTCCTACGAGGACAACGTCGGGCGCGGCCGCGACGACAGCGAGACCTGACGGCGCGCATCACCAGCGCTCGGCGACCAGCCTGACCAGCGCGGCCAGGCCGTCCAGATCCCGCTCGTGGATCACTTCGACGGGCGAGTGGGAATGGACCGTCGGCCACGAGAGCGCCAGGTCGGGCGTGCCGAATTCAGGGAACACCGATCCGTCGTTGCCGCCGCGCGTCAGGCCGTACTGGACCGGCACGCCCGCCTGTTTCGCCAGGGCCAGCACTCTTTCGACGACCGCCGCATCGGTGATGTTGCTGCTGTCGATGGCGCGCACGACCGGCCCCTTCCCGAGGATAGCGTGCGCGAACGCCGGGCGCTCCAGCGGACTGTCCGAGGACACGAACGTGTCGACGGCGATGACCAGGTCGGGGCGCAGGGTCTGCGCCAGCACCTGCGCCCCGTCGAGGCCGGTCTCCTCCTCAACCGAGAACGCGAAGATGACCTTGCGGCGAAGCGTCTTCGGGTCCAGTCCTCTGAGCGCCAGGAGGAGCGCCGTGCAGCCGGCGCGGTCGTCCACGGCCCGCCCCGATCCGAACGAGCCGGACAGTCTCTGGAACGATTTGGGGATGGTGACCGGGTCCCCGGCGGCGATTCCGAGCCCCTCGGCGACCGCCCGCGACTAGGCGCCGACATTCACGCGCACGGCCTCCTTGCCGAAGGCGCCGGGAGACTCCCCGGCCGCCGCATCGAGGTAGTCCGGGCGCGGCGGCACGACCCCGCCGACGTCCCCTTTAGCGGCGTGCACCTGGACGACCTGCCCCTCGTACAGGGTCTCGAAGAAACCGCCGACCGGCTTCACGTCGAGACTGCCATCCTCCCGGATCGCGGTGACGAGATAGCCGGTCTCATCCATGTGGGCGATGAACAGGAGGCTCTTCGCCTCCTTCTCCGGCCCCGCCGCCACCAGCAGATTTCCGCGCGAGTCGGTCTCGGACTTTGCCCAGGACGGCAGGAGCGATCGAATTTTATCCCTCACCCCCTGCTCGCGCGTCGACACGCCTGGAGTCTCGACGAGGGTCTGAAGGATGGCGAAACTGCCCCCCTCGCGCCCCGATCGGGCGGCGAGGAGTACGCCAGGGATCGCTGCGAACGCCAGAGCGACGAGCGCCCGGTGTCTCATCGGTCCCCTTCCGCCATCGACTTGAGGAGGGTGGCGAGGGCCACGACATCGTGCGCGTCGATGATCTCTCCGGGCGTACCGGGGTAGAGGACCGGGACGCCGATCGGCAGGACCGGCCTCTTGCCGGCGAACGCACCCTGGTCGCCCGCCATCCCGTACGGTGCGTTCTGCAGCGGGAGATGCGAAAGTGCGGCGTGCTCGGCCACCTCATTGTAGATGTCCTGCGAGAACCCTTCCGTCCCGCCCGGAACCGCGACCACGGGGCCCTTGCCGGGCGCCGGGGCGGACTTGCCGGTCCCGGCTGCCGGGGCGTCGACGACCAGGACCTCGTCGGCTTCGATCCGGTTCGCCAGGCGCGCCGCCCCGCGCCCTCCCACGACCTGTTGCGCCGAGAAGGCGACGGTCAGCGTCCCGTGGATCTTCGCGGGCTCGAGGGTCTGCAGGAGCCAGACCAGCGCGGCGCACCCGGCACGGTCGTCCATGGCCGGGCCTGCCAGCTTCCCCCCGGCCAGATCGACGATGCGCCGGGCGATGACGACCGGGTCGAGCAGGGCCACGCCGGCCGCCTCGACCTCTCCCGGGCTGCGCGCGCCGATGTCGACGAACAGGTCTTCGTCGAGGACCGCGCGCGCCAGCGGGGCGGCGTTGCCTCGCCACAGGTGGGTCGAGTGCACGACGGCGACCGCCGGGACCGTGCCGCGGCGCGCCTGGACCAGGAGCGGCTGCCCCATGTGGAACTGGTCGAACAGGGGGGAGAGCGGAATCCTCGCCAGCCGCTGCAGTTTCAGATATCCCTGCTCGGTGACACCGGAGACCACGTACCCCGGCTCATCCATGTGGGCGACGAGGAGGAGCGACGGCTTGCCCGAGCCGACGACGACGGTCAGGTTGCCGAGGTTGTCGTCCTGGAACGCCACCCAGGTGGGTGCCGCCTTCCGGATGGCGGCGCGCACCTGTCCCTCGTTCCCCGCAACCCCGCCGACCGAGGCCAGGGCGCGCACTAGATCGCGGGCCTCTTCGATCCGGTCGGCCAAGGCGCTCGACCAGCCCTGCAGGGAGAGCGCGAGCAGGACGATCGATGCCCGGAGGCACGCAGGGAAAGCGCGATTAGCCACTGGCGTTTCCTCCACCGGCCGCCGATTCCTGCGACCGTCTTACACGACACCCGCGAGATCATATCTCCGCGGGCGCGACATGGTACCCTAGGTGCCTGCTCCCAGTTGTCCATCCCGTCCAGGTGGAACGGCCCGGAGGGAGCCTGATGGCTTCGGTTCGCAACGGTGCGGGCGTGAAGCGGCGTTTGGACCCGGTCCGCCTGCTCCTGAGGGCGGGACTGGCGGTCGCCCTCGTCCTCGCCGGTCTCCTGACGCTCGCCTGCATCGACGCCAACTGGCGCTTCGCGCATCTCGAGGCGGCGGCGCCCGCCCGTGTCTTTTCCGCGCCGTTCGTCCTCGCCGACGGCGTGGCCGTGGCGCGTGATGACCTGCAGGAGAGGCTCGCCCGCCTCGGCTATCGCAAGATCGACGGCCATCCCTCCACTCCGGGCGAGTACTCCGTCCGCTTCCGGGCGCTGGAGATCTTCCTGAACGCCTTCGACTACCCCTCCGGCAAGGTCGAGGCGACACTCATGAAAGTGAAGATCGGATTCGGCCGCGTCGGCCGGATCGAGAACCTGTCGACCGGAGAGGACCAGGAGCGCGCCCTGATCGAGCCCGAGCCGCTCGGAACGCTCTCGGGAAACGTCCTGGAGGAACGGCTCGCCGTGTCGATCGACGACCTGCCGAAGCCGCTCCTCGACGCGGTCGTCGCCGTGGAGGACCGCCGCTTCTACCGTCACTCCGGCATCGATCCACGGGGGGTCGTGCGCGCTCTCTTCGCCAACGTCAAGAGCGGCGAAGTCGTGCAGGGGGGCAGCACCATCACCCAGCAGCTCGCCAAGAACCTCTACCCGATCGGCGAGAGGACCCTGGCGCGCAAGCTGTGGGAGACCCTGGCGGCGCTGAGCCTCGAGGCCCTGCACAGCAAGAACGAGATCCTGGAGCGCTACTTGAATCAGATCTACCTGGCGCAGCGCGGGCCGACCTCGATCATCGGGATCGGCGCGGCCTCGCGGCACTACCTCGGCAAGGACGCGCGCTATCTCGACCTGCCGGAATCGGCGCTCCTCGCAGGGCTGATCCAGTCGCCCGGGCGGTACCACCCCTACCGCCACGCCCAGGAGGCGCGCGACCGGCGCGACCTGGTCCTGCGTCTGATGCACGAGGAAGGATTCATCACCCAGAAGCAGCTCGACGAGGCGCGCGAGGCTCCGCTGAACCTGCGTCCTGAGCCGCCGGCCGACGCCCGCCAGGCTCCCTACTTCATCGATTACGTCGCCCAGCTCCTGCAGGAGGAGGGGCTGCGCGATCCGGCGTCGCGCCTCGGGATCCGCGTCTTCACCACCCTCGACCCGCTCCTGCAGGCGCGGGCCGACCAGGTGGTCGAGGCGGGCCTCAAGCAGTACGAGCGCGCCTACACGCAGCTGCGCCCGCTGCCGGGGGGGGAGATCCAGGGCGCCTTCGTGGCGCTCCGTCCCGAAGACGGTTCGATCCTCGCGATGATCGGCGGCCGGTCGTACGCGCGCAGCCAGTTCAACCGGGTCACCCAGGCGCACCGCCAGCCCGGCTCGGCCTTCAAGCCGTTCGTCTACCTGGCCGGTTTCCAGAAGGCGCAGGACGAGCACAGCCCCCTGTTCACGGCGGCGACCGTCCTGGACGACTCGCCCCTCGAGATGGAAGTCGCCGGCCAGCCGTGGTCGCCTCAGAACTTCGATCAGGAGTACAGGGGCCCGGTGAGCGCGCGTCAGGCGCTGGCTCTGTCCCTGAACGTGCCGACCATCCGCGCCGCCGCGACGATCGGTCTCAAGGACGTGGTGCGGATGGCGCGTCGCTGCGGCATCGACAGTCCGCTGCAGCCCGTCCCCTCGATAGCGCTCGGCACGTTCGAGGTCGTCCCCCTGGAGATCGCCTCGGCCTACACGACGCTCGCCAACCTGGGGACGCACGCCTGGCCGCGCGCCATCGTCGCCGTGGTCGACGACAACGGCAAGGTCGTCGAGCCGACGCCCCACCCCGCGGGGGAGGCGGCCTCCCCGCAGGCGTCCTACCTGACGCTCGATCTGATGAAGGACGTCGTGCGCTACGGCACCGGCGCCGCCATCTGGTCGTACGGCGTCGACGGCGAGTTCGCGGGCAAGACCGGGACCACCGACGACGGGCGCGACGCCTGGTTCGTCGGATTCACCCCCGATTATCTAGGAGTGGCCTGGGTGGGGTTCGACAACAACCGGCCCCTGCGCCTGGGCGGCTCCGCCCTGGCGCTGCCGATCTGGGCGCAGATCGCCCGGCGCGCCGGCATCGACAAGGGGCGGCGCTGGGAGATGCCTCCGGGGATCGTCGAGGAGGAGATCGATCCGACCACCGGTCTGCGCGCCGCCGGCCGCTGCCCCGACACCAAGACCGAAATCTTCATCGACGGCACCGTCCCCCCCGAGTGCGACCAGCACCAGGGCGGCTTCGATTCGTGGGCGACGCGCCTCTTGAACTGGTTCCGCCACTGAGGCGGTGTCCTTCGCGACCGCAGGGGACCAGGCGATACTCCAGTGACAGTCGTCTACAGCGTGTGCTGGAGGAGCTTGTGAGCAAACCATCCTAATTGTAGAGCGAGGGTGAACGGGTGCGAGCACCGACGGGATCTCCAGTCGGGGTCATGAAAGATTTGGCCCAACTCGTCAGGAAAGATCCAGACGCCTTTCTACGTAGCCGTGGCTCGAAGCAAGACCGTGAGTCTTGGGTCGTAGCTATGGTTCTAATAGGCATTCACAAGCTCACTGGCGATTACTGGTTCATGAGGATGGAGGAGCCCGATCCCCCTGTCGCGGTCATGTTCCAAGCGGACACCGGGGGCAACGAGTGACCGGCCACGAGGTGCCTGTAGAGGTGGTATTCTTGCCCAAGTATGTCCGCGAGCAGACTTGGGACACAGATTGCTCCGCGGAGGAGAACCTGTTCGATATACTCGATCGGACCAAGTTTCAAGGAAAGAGGTACGAGCCCGGGACAACCCTCTTTGTCTATCTGAACCTGGAACAGCAACAGTGCGGCTGGACGATCTCTCTGGCCGTATATCGAGTAGGAAGCCATCCTTGGGTGGGGTGTGGCTACTCATCGGCATCTCGCCTGACGGTGAAAAGTATCTGGTCCATCAGGCGTATCCGGAGGTCAGGCAGGTCGAGCTATCGTTATCGGAGGTATTGAGCTGGCCCACGATGGGATAGAGGGGCCAGTCACGTCTGTTCTGGTACCTGCGATCCCCAAGTGGCCTTCAAGCGGCAAGCCGCCAAGCCTCTTCGGGCAGTCCGAACCTTTCCAGATTCCTGGACGGCATCGTCCAATAGTGCAACTCGGGCCCCGGCACCATGCTTTTCTCGGCTACAGAAGGATCGACGCTTGCGGAGGAACATATCCGAGCGGCTTGAGCAGCCGTTGGTCCTTGTACCACGACACCCACACTACTATCAGCGTCAACAGACTCCAGTCATTGGAGCCGGAGTCGACTGAAAACATCTCCCGAATACCCGAGGCGGTTCAGACTTCCTTGCCTTGTGGACGAATCATCAAGTCGCACCGGACACACGGTTGCCCGGCTTGGATTGCCATGCGCGATCCAGGCTTGCGCCGGAGAGGCATCAGGCAGGCCTCTCCTCTTGATCGAAACGCATCATCAGCGTATACAATACGCGAAAGACATACATTCTGGTGCGCGTGACGGCGCATCCCCGGCCCTTGCTAGCGATCGAGGAGATCGACATGAGGCGATCCCGCCACAGGGCATCGCAACTTGCCTGGGCTTCCGCCGTGGTGGGCATTCTCGCTGGACGGGCTGAGGCCCAGGTGCGCGGACCCGCGCTCTATCCGGAGCCGATTCTCAAGACCGGCGGCGCTCCGCAGGCGGTCGCGTTGGGGGATTTCAACGAAGACGGCCACCCCGACATGGCCGTGCCCAACGCGAGCTCGAACGATCTGTCAGTTATGCTCGGTCTTGGGGGTGGAACCTTTGCGCCCCAGGTCAGGTACCCGGTCGGCGCGTTCCCTTACGGGGCGGCTGTGGCCGACTTCAACCTCGACGGGCATCTCGATATCGCGGTGCTGGTGCGCAAGGCGAATTTCGTCGCCGTCCTGCCGGGGCGCGGTGACGGCACGTTCGGCGCCGCCATCATGACGCCCGTGGGCAGCACGCCCATCAGTTTCGCCACGGCCGACTTCAACGACGACGGAATGCCCGATCTTTCGGTGTTGACCGCTGACACGGGCACCGTTTCGATCTTGCTAGGTCGGGGCGACGGTCACTTCACGTCAGCGTCGTCGTTCCGGCCGCCGTCCAATCCGGGGTCGTTGCAGGTCGGCGATCTCAACGGGGACGCCAAGGTCGATATCCTGGTGATGCAGGGCAGCTTCACCGGTCTGTCCCCATATGCCGGTCGGGGCGATGGTACATTCTTGCCCCTGCCGGCCGTGAGCGTTGGCGACTTGCCGCTGGCCGCCGCCATCGGCGATTTCGACCATGACGGGATCAGCGATCTGATCGTGATGCGGGCCAACGCCGCCCAGATCGCTGTCCTGCCGGGCACCGGCGGGGGGCGGTTCAGCTCCCCAATAGGCATCGCCCAAGCGGGCAATGTCCGTAGCATCGCCGTCGACGATTTCAACGGCGACGGCTACCTCGACGTGGTGCTCACGGACATAGTCCCGCAGGGTGTTTACGTAATGCTGGGCCTCGGGGACTTCTTCTTCACACAGCAGAGCTTCTATCCCGCTGGCGGCAACCCCCTTTTTGTCGTCACGGGGGATCTCGACGGCAACGCTTCGGCCGATTTCGCGGTAGCGAACGGGGCGTCCGACGACGTCTCGGTCTTCATCGGCCTCGGGAACGGGGCGTTCTCCGCACGGACCTACATCGCGCTCGGATCGAAACCGGTCCGGCTGGCGGTCGATGACTTCGACGCCGACGGGGATCTGGACATCGTGGCGGAATCCCAGACCAGCGACGATGTGGCGCTCCTCAGGGGTTCCGGGGACGGGAGCTTCGGCACGCCGGAGCGGTTTTCGACGGGGACCGACCCCGTGGGGTTGGCCGTCGCCGACTTCGACGGCGACGGTTACAAGGATCTCGCCATCGCCAACTACGCCTCCCACGACGTCTCCATCCTGCTCGGGCGCCCGGGAGGAGGCTTCGAGACACAACGCCGTATCGGGGTCGGGGGGGCTCCGATGACGCTGGCCGTCGGAGACTTCAACGACGACGGGCGGCCTGACGTTGCAGTCCCCCGGGAAAACTCGTCGACCCTGGCGGTGCTCCTTGGGCTGGGGAACGGCGATTTCGAGATGCTGCTCAGCCCGGCGTCCTTCGTGGAACCGGTGGGAGTGGTGGTTATCGACGCCGACAAGGACGGCACACAGGACCTGGTGGTGATCGACAGCTGGTATCTGAGGGGCGCTTACCTGCTCTCCGGTCGCGGAGACGGGACGTTCGGCGCGCCCGTTCTGTTTCTGTCGATGGATGATCTGCGTGACGCGGCGGTCGCCGACTTCGACGGCGACGGAAACGACGATCTGGCACTCGTAAGCGGCTTTACGGGCACCGTGTCGGTGATCCCGGGGCGCGGCGATGGAACATTCGGCCCACCCCTCGTCATGACGACGAGTGTGAACCCGGTGGGCGTCACGGTCGGAGACTTTAATGGCGACGGGGCCGCCGACATCGCGACCTGCGATTCCTACTTCGGCGACGTCTCGCTGTACCTCGGACATGGCGACGGATCGTTCGAGGCACTGACACAGTACCGGGCGCCGGGCATCCGTGACCTCGTGAACGGCGATTTGAACGGCGACGGCCGCGTGGACCTCGTGGCCGCCGAATCGGGATCGGGCGGGCTATGG
>Ga0070697_100004245_pt1 | contig 10978 bp, 10 predicted proteins | sample KBSK1501metaG_FD_65475 | JGI IMG/M metagenome (GOLD analysis project Ga0070697, IMG submission 65475) | Corn, switchgrass and miscanthus rhizosphere microbial communities from Kellogg Biological Station, Michigan, USA - KBS K1-50-1 metaG | ecosystem: Host-associated > Plants > Roots >... | reverse complement strand
GGACGACCAGGTCGCTACCGCTTCCTGTTCTGCAGTTGACTTGTACTGACTGCGTGGGCCGTTACGGTTGCCTTTGATAAACTGCTAAACCAATTCGACGTTTTTGTGGTGAACATTTCCCACGTGCGGTATTCCCTGAGTACGCAAGCGCAGAAAAGCCGCAACCAAACATGAATGCGTATCACGCCTTCTAGTGTTATGAAGTCAGTACCGTCACGCGGTAGCGTCGGGTCAATGCCGATGCCAGAAGCAATGCCAGGTAAAGCACAACTCATTCGCTACCTCGCTGCTATACTGCACCTCCACTCTATGATCCGCACCGTCGACCCGGCGCTACCGCGCATCGTACTGACTTCATGACACTACGAGTCGTGATGCGAAAACTTTGTCAGAAAAGCAAGAAGTTATAGGTTTGCTACGCTGAAAAGGAGAAAGAGTTGAAATTAGGGCACCACCACCTTTTTTTGCGGCAAAGGCCAATAGAGAGGTGCCCCCGCATGGGCGGTCTGATCGCTAATTCATAAGACAGGGGTAAAGAAATGAAATTACCGGATGAAAAACAAAAGGAACTCGAGGAGTCGGGAAAACCGAAATCGACGCCAGTGCCGGGAGGCCGAGCACTGGGTCGTCTACGCCAGTTTGAAAAAGAGCGTGGGCTCGACAAAACAAATCCCGTAGAACGGCCGACAAAAAAACCAGCAAAAGGAAAGCCCCCCAAACGGTCAAAGCGTTAACGAAGTATTATCGAGTACCACTTAAGAACATCCTTGTAGTTTGGTGCCTTATCCACTAAGAGGAGGATGACCTGTGCGAGACCCATATCTAGATGAACCGGCATCGCCGGGAAAAGGTATTCAAAAGCGGGCGACCAAGAGTCGGGCAAGAGCAGGAAAGGCGTCGGGGAGAGGAGCGAGCGCAAGGAAAAAACATCCTCGTGCACACTTGCCGCGGGTGCCAGGCGGCAAGGCACTGGCACGTCTTCATCTCTTCGAGCGGCAGCGGCAGATTCAAGAAACTGATGTCAAACGTAAAAAGCCTGATAAACCCTCTGCGAAACTAACGCGTGGTAGAAAGCAAACTGCATCCGTACGAGCCGCTCGCTCATCCGGCGCAGTATCAGGATACGCTTCGCCATACCTTGTGGCCTTCACGCACAAAACGCATCTTGATAAAACGGCACCTGCGGCTCCGGTCCGACAAGGCTGGCGCCCGCTGGGGCCGTTCAGCATCCCGCACGGACAAACATATGGTAAAGGTACCGGCAGTAAGCCTCCGGTCGCCGGTCGTGTTGTCGCGGTGGCGGTTGATCCGGGCAATGCCAATCACGTCTTGATCGGTTCGGGCTCCGGCGGTGTATGGGAGACGAAGGATGCGGGAAAGAACTGGCAACCGCGAACCGACGATCAACCCTCGATCTCGATCGGTGCGATAGCTTTCAACCCCAGCAATCCGCTCATAGTTTATGCGGGAACAGGCGAAGGCGATTCCGTTTCTGCGTTGGGCGTTGGAGTCTTGCGCTCCACCGATGGTGGCACGACATGGGTTTTGCATGCCGGTGCGCCATTTGAAGGAATCGGTTTCTATGATCTTGTGGTCGATCCGTTGAACGCTAATCATCTCCTGGCTGCCACGACCGCAGGGCTTTTCGAATCCGCCAATAGTGGAGCGGCGTGGACGCAACGTCGGGCACAGGTGACGTGGGACCTATCGATGCGTCCAGTGGTCAGCGGTAATCCAAACTCAACCGCAGAGGTGTTTGCCGCCTGTAAAGACGGACTCTTTCGTTCTACAAATGGCGGCACGTCGTGGAATCCGGTTTCACTTCCCGGCCTGCCGGCTTCACGCGACCGCATTGAAGTATGTCATGCACCATCCGATGGCAATGTTGTGTATGTCTGGGCCGCGGGTAATCCGCAGGTCCTGGATCCTGTGGACTCACGACCGGGCCAGCCCGCCTTCATGCCCAAACCGTATCTCTGGCGCCGCGCTGTTTTCGGCGGGGCGTTCGCGTCTGCGAATACTCCGCCTGATGTGCAGACTAGCCAGGCATGGTACGACTGGTTTGCAGCCGTTGCTCCTAATAATCCAAACGTTCTTTACGTGGGAGGAATCAATCTTCACAAAGGCGTGCGCTCTGCGACTGGGAGCTGGACTTGGACCAACATATCTGCCAAAAGCTCAGGCGACTCGATTCACCCCGACCAACACGCCATCGCATTTAGCCCGACGGACCCGAACGTCGTCTATGTCGGCAACGATGGCGGGATCTATCGCTCGCCTGACGGTGGCGTTCGCTGGCAGTCGCTCAATAAGGGTCTCAACATCACCGAGTTTGAATTTCTGACTCAACATCCGCGGTTCGAGACGTGGCTGCTCGGCGGATTGCAAGATAACGGCACGGCGCGTTACGAAGGAGAAGAAGTCTGGTATCAGGTGGGTGAAGGCGATGGTGGTGACTGCGGTACTAACAACGCTTCACCTTACATCTGTTATCACACTTTTTATGCGATGGGAATGGAACGATCCACCACCGGCGGCGGCTGGAATTCCTGGGATTGGGTTGGCCCTGACGTTGATCCTGCTGACGACTATCCTAACGGCGCATTGTTTTACCCGCCCTTGGACGTAAATGGGCGTGTGGTAGCACAGGCCGGGAAGAAGGTGTTCATTTCTACCGACAGCGGTGATAACTGGACTTCTGTTCCGCTGCCAGCAGGCGCTGGGATAGCTTCAGCAATAGCGATTCCTACTTCTTCGCGTATTTACGTTGGCACTGAGAGCGGCCGCATCTATCGGCTGGAATTTACAAGCAGCACATGGTCGAATCCTCTCTCGTTGGGGCGGCCAGCCAACGGCTTCGTCAGCGATGTACTGGTTGATCCAACAAATCCAAATCGTGTCTGGCTGACTTACTCGAGTGCAGGGAGTGGAACTGTCGGCGGACGTGTGTTCCGCTCGGATAATGCCGGCGTGAGTTGGCAGAATGTGACCGACGGCCTACCGAACATCGCCATGAACGCTATCGAAATAGATCCGCTCAACCCGAATACGGTCTTTGTCGCGGCCGATGTCGGTGTCTATCGCTCCACCAATGCGGGAGTTGTCTGGACGTCGTTCAACGATGGGTTGCCCAATGCCCTGGTCAAAGACTTGAACTTTCACGGACCTTCACGCCTTCTGCGTGCTGCCACACAGGCGCGCGGCGTTTGGGAGATCGCCGTAGATCAGGCGACGATGCCAAACGTAGAGATATATCTCCGCGACAGCGCGGTAGATTCTGGTCGCACTTCACCCTCGCCGTCCGGCGTTCCCGATCCCTTCAACTTCGGAGCCCAGACCTTCTGGTGGCAATGCCAGGACATCAAAGTAGATTCACCTTCCTTTCAGGCTCCGTCAGCGACTGACGTGGACTTCGAATTCTTCGCAGACGATCATGGCGTTTTCGCTGCGGGTTTGAAACATGAAAACCCGCAGCGAAACCGCGTGGCCCGTGTGTTCGTGCAAGTTCATAATCGTGGCATAAGTCCGGCCGCCAACGTGGCAGTCAAGGTCTTCTTCGCTGCCTCCGCGGTGGCTGTGCCCAACCTGCCTGCAGGCTTCTGGATCGGCTTTCCAAACAATGTGCTGCCTGCCAGTTCGCCCTGGCAGCAGATCGGCCCTCACAAGGTTGTACCCAGCGTCGAAGCAGGCGGGGGGCAGATTGTAGCTTTCGAGTGGAGTGTGCCGGCGACGGCTCCCAGCAACGTCGGACTTCTGGCAATCATCACCGCTGACAATGATTCAGTTTCCAGTTCGGAACTGAACATTACGGCCTTAGTGACAGGGAATAAGAAGTGTGGTCTGAAAAATATGGTCGTAGTAAATCCGTCCCCCAGCGTCGGGCCACCCATTGCGGCTCTGCGACTGAACGTCGGGAACGCGGGTGGGTTCACGAAATACTCGCTGGGAGGAGACCGCGGCGCCGTTTCGATAATCCGTGGCGTTGTATTGAGCAAGCGGCTCTCTGGTTTGGCAAAAAGGGCCAGGCTCAAGCAGATAAAGCTGAGCACTGAAGACAAGGACGAGTTGGCTAAGCTAATGACTGAGACACCACAACTAGAGAAACTGTTGGATACGAAGGCCGCGTATGCGCCAAGCGATGGAGTGTGGCTCGAGAATATCTCACTGACGAGCAAGACAGCAGAGCCGTTAGTGGTCCTAATCAATCCCTCAGCGCGAAAGCGCAACGGGTCTATCATCCAGTGGGCGAGCGACGGAACGGTGGTTGGTGGCTTCACGTTTCAAGCGAAGGAGGATAGCTGATTGCTTGAAGCCAGATCGCGGCATTATCAAGATTCCCTTGATGTCTGCTAAAAAGAAAAGAATCGGGTGGTGCCCTGATTTTGAGATTGTCTTAGTGCATTCTCAGTGTTCTCCGTGGCTCCGTGGTGATAAAAGTGCCGAAAACCATTTCACCACGGAGAAACGGAGAACACGGAGAACCCGTGGGACGTGAAACGAGGACCCCACCGAGAAGCGAGAGTGTGAAATGAACATTTTGAGGCGAATTCTTTGGTGCGGCGCCTTGGCACTGATAACCTCAGTTGCCTTAGTGACTCACCCGCCGGTGATCAGCAAAGCATCGAATGCAATTACATCCTCTGAACGGCCAATCATTCTTTGGCCCGGTGGCGCGCCGGGCGCCCTCGGTACGGAGCCGGTAGACATTCCGACGTTGACGCCCTACCTGCCAGCGAAAGAGCAAGTCACGGGCGCGGCGATCATCGTTTGTCCGGGCGGCGGATACGAGCACCTCTCTGATTTCGAAGGTGGTCCAGTTGCCGACCGACTTAACGCAATGGGTATCACCGCCTTCGTACTGAAGTATCGACTTGGCCCACGCTATCACCATCCAGCTCCTTTGGAGGACGCCGCGCGCGCGATTCGCCTGGTGCGCGCGCGTGCTGCCGAATGGAAGATCGATCCGCAGCGCATCGGGATCTTAGGATTTTCCGCGGGTGGCCATCTTGCTTCGACTATCGGAACTCATTTTGATGGCGGGAAACCTGATTCGGCCGATCCGATTGAGCGGGCTAGCTCGAGACCTGATGTGATGATTCTGATCTATCCGGTTATCACGATGAAGGCCCTGACACATGGTGGTTCGAGAAAGAATCTTCTTGGACCCAATGCTCCTCCTGATCTTCTCGCGTTGCTATCGAACGAAGAACACGTGACCAAGGAGACGCCGCCAACCTTCCTGGTCCATACGATGACAGACACAAGTGTGCCGGTTGAAAATAGCCTGGCTTTTGTGGCCGCTTTGCGGAGGGCTGGCGTGCCGTTTGAGTTGCATTTGTATGAACGGGGCCCGCATGGCTTCGGGCTTGGTGGTAAGGATCCGATTCTCACGACCTGGCCCGATCGTCTCGCTGATTGGCTTCGCCTGCATGGCTTCGCACGGTGAACGTTGTACGATAAACTTGACGGTCGTTTCGCGTAGAGCGTTCATGAAACTCAAGTCTCTTGTATCGCTCGGTTCCCGACTTGTTTCGCAGGCAGGATCTGAACCATCCACCAACTTTGCGTTGCTGGATTCCGAGAGAATCGGCGCTCGACATCTCGTAGGCTGGACTGAACTATCCACCAACTTTCCGAGACTGTGTAAGAACCCAAATTGATCAGGCTCAAAGCACTCAATACAGAACCGGGAGCGTAGCGACCGGATGCCGCCATTCAACGCTCGCGTTGCTCTAATTACATCGGTTTGAGCTTGAATGGCTGCATCCGGTCGCTACGCTCCCGGTTCTGTACTGAGCGCAGTTGCACTTTATGGGCCCGTTGTAATTGGTAGCAGCGGAACTAGCGAAAAGCTCAGATCCGCCCCGAACAACGAAGAAGCCCGCGAAGGCGGGCTCGTTCGTTACTAATTGGAATCGTGGTTGAGCTATAAAGCGAAGCTGCCGTAGAAGGCACTGTTCTCGCCGGACCTGGTCCATGGGTCACTTACGGCGCTTCCAGTGTAGAGCGCTTTCATCGTGTAGCCCACTTTACGATTTTCAAGGGAGACCAGCGGCGTATACCAAACAAGGTTCGGCATCTTGCAGCACAAGTCATTCGGCATTCCTTGCACGTCGATTGCAGCGTCATCGGCAGCTACGGAGTAGGTGCTGCCGGCGCGAGCAAACTTAATCGGCGCACTGCGAACAGAAACGATCTTGCCAAGCGATGGGGCGTATCGTTCCTTGAGGGCGTTCAGCATGGCCAATGCCTGAGTGCGCGAAGCACTGCGGTCAATTACGATTTCGGACTGGCGAGCGACGTTGTTATCCGAAAGATTTGCATCGGCACTAACTATCGCCAGCGCGCGAACGCCGGTAAGATCGACTCCCTGCCACTTTCCTGACGTTACGTTCCAGGCCATCATTGCGTCGCGGCCCGTGGTGGTAACTTCGCCGTTGTAATGGCAAGCTCCTGCGAACACGCTTGCGGTGCGCACCTCAACATAATCACCTCGAAGGCTGATATTCTCAGCTCGTGAATTGAATACCAAAGCACTAACGACGACGATCATTGCCAGGGCTGCAAACAAAAGCTTTCTCATCTTCCTAACCTCCCTAATAGTACTGGTGCGATTATAACCCCTTGACCGCTGAACTGTAGCATGAGCGGCCGGGATTGCATTTGTCTGGATGCACCCGCTGGTTATCGGGGCCAATTACTTCCTGGGTTTCCCGGCACCAGCAATGGTTGGCGGCGTCCAGGTACTGGTCCCCACTCGTTGCCATCACGTCCAGCATAAAGAATTTCTTCGAACGGAGCGAGCCGCAAAAAGGAGACTGGATAGGAGTGGTTTCCGCGTTCGAGTTGCTTAATTCGTCCGGCATTGAGTTTCTCCAAATTTATACCCCGCCCGCTACCCCGCCGGGTCGGTCTTGTGTCATGCTTGAACGCCTGCTGCCTTCGCCAATGCTCGACGTACGAGCGTTTGAGTCAATGGCACTTTGTAGGCATTTTTTTCTAAAGGCTTTGCATCTGCAACTGCCAGGCGACCGGCTTCTGCAAGTACCTCCGCGCTTAAAGTCTTGCCAATCAGAAATTTTTCCACGGCCGGCACGCGCCAGGGAATCGGCGCGACGCCGCCCAACACGATTCGCGCATCCTTCACGGTTTTGTTTGGCTGCACTTCTACGGCCGCGGCCACGGAAGAGAGCGCAAAATCAAGCGACTCGCGCTCCTTAAATTTTAGGTAAGTCGAATGAGCTGCCAGGGGTGAAGCCGGCACTTGAATCTCCGTGATGATCTCATCGTTCTTTAGAACGTTTTCGCGACGGATGTTCCCTTCCGACGGCAGAATAAAAAATTTTTCCAGAGGAATCACCCGCTTGCCTTCAGTCCCAGTGACCGACACACGCGCACCCAGCGCTACCAACATGGGTGCGAGATCGGATGGATGAACTATGTAGGATGGTCCGCCAGCGATAATCGCATTGTACTTATTTTCTCCAGTCGCCGCATAACATTCCGAACCACCCTTCTTGATACAGACGACATCTTCCAGGCGGAAGTACCAACAGCGCGGACGTTGGCATAGATTGCCACCTACCGTGCCGAGATTACGAATCTGCGGTGTCGCAATCGAGTGCGCCGCTTCTGCCAGTCCGGGAAAGCTCGCATGGACCAGCGGGTGTTCTTCAAGTTGGGTTAAGGTAACCAGGGCGCCTATGGTCAGACCTTTACGAGCGTCTCCTGTAATTCGATCGAGTCCGCGAATACTCTTGAGATTGACCACGCGCGAAGGCCGTGTCGTGTAATCCTTCATGGTTGTCAACAAGTCTTGCCCGCCCGCAATCGGACGTGCGGCTTCATCGATGTCCCCGGATGCTCCGGCACTCCCGAGCATCTGCACGGCTTCGCGAACGCTCTCAGGGTTGGTCCACTCAAAGGTCTTCATGCAGTTTTCCTCTCGTTCATCAGACCCATCAGGATCTTATCAGGAGTTATTGGCAACTCACGAACGCGCAACCCGCAGGCATTAAAGACAGCATTCACCAACGCTCCGAGGGCCGGTATGATGCAACCTTCGGCGACGCCAATGACCGCTTCACGTTTATCGTCGTCATCGATAATGGGAGCAAACTCAGGCATTTCAAGGGCGCCAGGCAATTTATAGTCGCCAAAACCGGGGTTGAGTTGCATGCCAAGCTTAGCGTCGACAACTCTTCCCTCCCACAGCGCCATGCCGAGCGACTGAATCATGCCGCCATTGATCTGGCTTTCCAGCGTGAGGCGATTTAGCGGCAAGCCACCGTCCTGGACATGGACCATCTTAATCGGACGGACGTGTCCTGTTTCTACATCTATCTCCACTTCAGCGAAGCTGACTCCATGAATGCCATGGTCTTGTAGATCAGAACGCCATTCGCCGTGGGCTGTTATGCCGGCCGCGGGTAATGTTGCACAGGCTTGTTTCCAAAGGAGAGTTTTCCCTTTTCCTGAAACGTTGCCGCCCGAAAAAGTGATCTCCTCGGCCTTGGCATTGTCGAGCAGAGGCGCGATCCGCTCGACCAGTAAGAGCCTGGCTTTGATCGCCGCATCTTTAACCGAAGGAGACAAGGACGCAGCGGTGGTTGAGCCGCCAGACGAATTAGCCCCTCCCAGTTTTGAGCTTCCAATCCGCTCGACGACGTCTTTTACTTGTATGCCAAATTCTTCGGCGACGATTGCGCGCGTGTAGGTGCGCGTGCCTGTGCCGAGGTCCTGGGTGCCGACCGCCACGCTGACTGAGCCGTCGGGTGAAACAGTGACGGCAACCTTGCACTGGTTATTGCCACCCCCACCCCACGTTCCCACCGCGCAGCCCATCCCGCGTTTGAGTGGTCCGGTATTCCCTCCGGCAACTGGATTTCTCCTGGCCCAGCCGATCTCCGTAGCACCCCGATCCAGTTGACGATGATAGACCTGATCCCGCAAGTTTATTTTTCGGAAGGCGACTGGATCCATACCTATCTTGTAAGCAAGTTCATCCATCAATGATTCGATTGCAAACGAAGCCTGGGGATGACCGGGCGCACGCATCGCTCTCGACGAGTCTTCGTTCGTATGAAGAGCGTATACCTCGCGATAGGATTCGCCTGCGCGATAGATGTATGGCTGACCGGCTTGGGAACCGCCGCCTAGTCCTCCGAGTCGATATTGCCGGGCTTGCAGGGCAACCAGTGTTCCATCCTTCTTGACACCTGCTTTCAATTTTTGCCATGAACCCGAGCGATTGCCCGCCAACACGAATTCGTCGTAGCGCGTCAGCATCAGTTTGACTGGTGCTTTAGTTTGTTTGGAAAGTTTGCAGGCGAACAGTCCTTCGACTCCGATACCAAACTTCGAGCCGAAGCCTCCGCCCATGTGTTGCACCTCTGAAGTGACCGCGCTCTGTGGCAAGCCCAAAGCGTCCGCTGAGTCAACGGGAATGGTAAACGTACCCTGCGTGGACGCGTAGACAGTTGCCGAGTCGCCACCGCGGTAGTCAACGACGAGACCGTGGGTTTCCAGGCAGGCATGATGAATTCGCGGGGTGCGGTACTCAGCTTCGACTATGACACCGCAGGTAGAGAAGGCAGCCTCAACCTTCTGGAGATCGCCGCGTTTCTCTTTCTCCTGGAGATTGCTTTCTTCGGCGACAACCTTGGGTGCGTCAGGTCGGATGGCATCTTCCGCGCGCACGACGTGTGGCAAGATCTCATAGCTGACTACAATGGCATGAAGAGCGTCTTCCGCAATCTCAGGACTTTTGGCGGCGACTGCAGCTACTGGCGCGCCTGCAAAACGAAGTTCGGTGAGCGGAGCCTGGATGATCGCTTCAACACCGGGAATTCGCGCGGCGGCTGCGGTGTCGAGCTTTGTGACACGCGCGTGTGCGTGTGGGCACCGGAGAATACGACCGTAGAGCATGCCAGGCAAACGGATGTCGTAGGTGTAGTGGGCTGCCCCAGCCACTTTGAGTGGGCCATCAATACGCGGGATCCGGTGATTGAGTAATGTGTGCTTGTCGTTCGCACCCCAACCCGGTCCAGCGTCATCATCGACCTCAATCTCCACCATGGTCTCGACGCCGTCGATGACCTTTGGAACCCTGACTTTCTTTTTCTTCTTTGGTGCTGCCTGCTGCATAAGAATCTCCGTAAGCCAAGAATCTCAAAACTGACCTGATCAAACACGGCCCGTCTTGTTCTTGGCAGCTGCGAGTGCTGCCTCAAAAACACGCGGATAGGTACCACACCGGCAGAAGTTTCCTTTACAAGCTTCACGCACTTCGGCGAATGTGGGATTGGCATTCTTCTTTAAGTAGGCCGAGATCGTGGTGACAAACCCCGGCGTGCAGAAGCCGCACATCAAAGCATCGCTTTCCACGAAAGCACTTTGTACGGCATTCGGATTTTCTGGTGAGCCCAAACCTTCTACAGTAGTGATCTTCTTATCCGTAGCATCGACGGCGAGCACAAGGCACGAATAAGCTGGTTTCCCATCAAGCAAGACGGTGCACGCACCGCAGGTCCCCATATCGCAAACAAGTTTTGGCCCAGTCACGGCTGGATCCAGATGGTTGCGCAGAGTGTTTAGCAAGGTAGTGCGTGGCTCAACCTGGACGGTCCGTTTTTGCCCGTTGACATCGAGTGCAACCGTGACGGTGCCCTCCAGAACCCGAGACGAGTTTGCGTGTTCCTCTTTGCCCTCGGCTTCGATCCATAGCTTGTCAGCCACCGCCGCACCTGCGCCCGCGATACCAACGCCCTTAAGAAAGCGACGGCGACTCGGGTCATGCGAGATTTGCTTCTTGTCGTTGCCTTCACGAGACTTTTTCATTGTTTGCTCCTGCAGTCTCCGCCTCTCTGTATCTAATCATTCATGAACAACACCGACGGCACGAGAAGTTTCTGTCTGAGAAAGGCCTTGACAAGAAATTCTTCAGCGCCATATTGTTCGCACTTCAGACAAATACTGG
>Ga0070697_100004243_pt1 | contig 10982 bp, 9 predicted proteins | sample KBSK1501metaG_FD_65475 | JGI IMG/M metagenome (GOLD analysis project Ga0070697, IMG submission 65475) | Corn, switchgrass and miscanthus rhizosphere microbial communities from Kellogg Biological Station, Michigan, USA - KBS K1-50-1 metaG | ecosystem: Host-associated > Plants > Roots >... | reverse complement strand
CGAGCATCTGCGGGGTGATCCCCATCCGCGAGGCCGTCACGCGATCCAGCACCAGGCGGGCCTCGAGCCCACCGTTTTGCTGGTCGCTCGCGACGTCGCGAAGCTCGGGGAGGGCCTGCAGCTTGGCCAGGAAACGAGGCACCCAGACCGAGAGCTCCCGCGCGTCCGAGTCTTCGAGGCTGTACTGAAACTGAGTCCGGGTGATCCGGTCTTCGACGGTCAGGTCCTGAACCGGCTGCAGAAAGAGAGTGACGCCTTCGACCTTGGCGAGCTCCGGCTGCAGGCGCCGAATGATCTCGGAGGCGTCCGCCTTGCGATCCTTCAGCGGCTTCAGATTGATCTGGATGCGCCCGCTGTTCAGCGTGGTGTTGGTGCCGTCGATCCCGATGAACGAGGAGAGGCTTTCGACACCGGGATCCTGCAGGATCACGCGAGCGAGCGCCCGCTGGCGCTCGGCCATCGCCGGAAAGGAAACGGTCTGGGAAGCCTCCGAGATGCCGAGAATCACGCCCGTGTCCTGGACGGGGAAGAACCCCTTGGGGATGACGATGTAGAGCAGAATCGTCGTGACGAGAGTCGCGATTGCGATGGCGAGCGTCTCGGGCTGGTGGCGCAGGACCCAGGTGAGCGTGCGGCCGTAGAAGTCAATGACCTTCTGGAAGGCGCGCTCGGAGATCTTGTAGAAACGCCCCTGCTCCGACTCCTTCTTGTGGCGCAGCAGCTTGGCGCACATCATCGGCGTCAAGGTCAGGGAGACCACGCAGGAGATCAGAATCGTCACCGAGAGCGTAATGGCGAACTCGCGGAAGAGGCGGCCGACGACGTCGCCCATGAAGAGCAGCGGGATGAGCACGGCGATCAAGGAGACCGTCAGCGAGAGAATCGTGAAGCCGATCTGCTCAGAGCCCTTGAGCGCCGCTTCGAGCGGCGGCATCCCCTCCTCGATGTAGCGGGAGATGTTCTCGATCATCACGATCGCGTCGTCCACGACGAAGCCGGTCGAGATGGTCAGAGCCATGAGCGTCAGGTTGTTCAGGCTGTAGCCCAGGAGATACATGGCACCGAATGTCCCGACGAGCGAGAGCGGCACGGCGACGCTGGGAATCACCGTGGCCGCGAGCGTGCGCAGAAAGAGGAAGATGACCATGACGACCAGAGCGATCACGAGCATCAGCTCGAACTCGACGTCCTTGACCGAGGCGCGAATCGTGATGGTGCGGTCCGTCAGGATGGCCACCGAGACGGCCGAGGGGAGAGACGCGCGCAGCTGCGGGAGCAGCGCCTTCACGCGGTCGACCACCGCGATGATGTTGGCCCCGGGCTGCCGCTGGATGTTCAGGATCACCGCCGGGACGTCGTTCATCCAGGCGGCCTGTTTCGTGTTCTCGGTGTCGTCGATGACGTTGGCGACGTCGGAGAGGCGCACGGGCGCGCCGTTGCGGTACGCGATGATCAGCGGGCGGTACTGATCGCTCGAGAGCAGCTGGTCGTTGGCGCCGATCGAGTAGGACTGCCGGCTCCCGTCGAAGGTCCCCTTGGCCTGGTTGACGTTGGACTGGGCGATGGCCGCCCGCACGTCTTCCATCGTCAGGCCGTAGGAGGAGAGCACCGTGGGATTGACCTGAACGCGCACCGCGGGCTTCTGGCCGCCGGAAATAGAGACCAGGCCCACGCCGGGTAGCTGCGCGATTTTCTGCGCGAATCGTGTGTCGGCGAAATCCTCCACCTTCGAGAGCGGAAGCGTGTCGGAGGTCAACGCCAGCGTCAGGATCGGCGCGTCCGCCGGGTTGATCTTGCTGTAGATGGGAGGGTTGGGAAGATCGCGCGGCAGGAAGGTGCCCGCCGCGTTGATCGCCGCCTGGACTTCCTGCTCGGCGACGTCGATGTTCAGGTCCAGAACGAACTGCAGCGTGACGACGGAGCTCCCCTCTGAGCTGGCGGAGGTCATCTGGTTCAACCCGGGCAACTGGCCGAACTGACGTTCGAGCGGCGACGTGACGGCCGAGGCCATGACGTCCGGAGAGGCCCCCGGGTAGAAGGTCACGATCTGGATCGTCGGATAGTCCACCTGGGGAAGCGCCGAGACCGGCAGCTGGCGGAATCCGATCGCGCCGGCGATCAAGAGGCCCGCCATCAAGAGCGACGTGGCGATCGGACGCAGGATGAAGGGCTTGGAAGGACTCAAGAGGGCTTCTTCTGCTTGGCGGGCTTCCCCTTCCCATTTTTTTCTGCCGACTGCCTCGACTCGGGCGGCTTCTGACCCGGTTCTCGCACGGCGACCTTCGAGCCCTCGTGCAGCTTGTCCACACCGTCGATGACGACCATCTCCCCCGGCGCGACGCCCTTTCGGATCGACGTCGTGTCTCCGTCCGTCAGCTGGACGTCCACCGGGCGCATCGTCGCCGTCTGGTCCGGCTTCACGACGTAGACGTAGGTCGACTGCGGGCTGCGCTGCAGTGCCGCGGTGGGGACGAGGACGACACCGCGCAGAGTGTCCAGTTGCAGGCGCAGGTTTACGAACTGGTTCGGGTAGAGACGGCTGTCGTCATTGGGGAAAACGGCCTTGAGACGGACCGTGCCGGTCGTGGGATCGATCTGGTTGTCGACGGTCAAGAGCTCGCCGCTTGCGAGCTGATTCTTCTGATCCCGATCGAATGCGTCGACGGGCAGGTTCTGGCCGCGCCGCGCCTTCTGCAAGACGGACGGAAGACTGTCCTCGGGCAGCGTGAAGAGCGCGGAGATCGGCTGGACCTGAGTGATGACCGCAAGGCCGTTGGCGTCGCTGGCGTGCACCATATTGCCCGCGTCCACCAGCCGCAGTCCCACCCGGCCCGCTATCGGGGCCGTGATGCGACTGTAGGTCAAGTTGAGCTTCGCGCTGTCCACGGCTCCCTGATCTGTTTTCACGGCGGCCTCGAACTGCGAGACGGTCGCGGCCTGGGTATCCAGCTGCTGCCGCGGAATCGAATCCTGCTGGGCGAGGACCTGATAGCGCTGCAGGTCGAGCCGCGCGTTCTTCAACGCTGCCTCGTCCTTGGCCTTCTGGCCTTCCGCCTGCGTGAGCTGAACTTCAAATGGGCGTGGATCGATCTGCGCGAGAAGATCGCCGGCGTGGACGAACTGTCCCTCGGAAAACGCCACCCGAACGAGCTGCCCATCCACGCGGGTCCGAACCGTCACGGTGTTCAAAGCCGTCACGGTTCCCAGACCGACGAGATAGACGGGGAAGTCGCCGGTCCGAGCTGCGGCGGCGGAGACCGGGACCGCGGCCGATGCCTTGGCCTTTGCGGCCGCGGCCGCTTTCTTCGCCTTGGCCTGGTTCTGGCCGTGGATCACGAGATAGAGGACGAGAGCGAGAGCGATGACTCCAACGATCCAGACCCACCTGCGTTTGTGGGCAGGGGGCTCCGCTTGGGGCGCCCCGTCTCGACGCTCGGGCTCCCTGGGCGGACGTGCCTTGACCGGCGTGCCTGTCGGATCGACGAGAACGGCCTTCTCGCCCGGAGCCGCTTTGACATCAGCGCGTTCGGCGCCTGCCGGCCTCGGCGACCCGCCGGACGCGGCCGGCTCCGGATTCCGTCTCGCGGGCTGCTCCGTCTCGTCTCGGACTGCTTCCGTCTCCGCCTGGTCGGCCTTCATCCCTCAGAGCCTCCACACCGTATCTGTTGAACGCACAGAGGAAAAGTTTCGTTACAGCGCTGCCCCGGGGGCCGGCGAATCGTATCATCCGAGCCGCCGACCGGCGGACCTCGGGCAAGTGCCCGGCGGCTCGAGCCAGGCGTACCATTCCAGCGTGGATCCCGTGCAAACCGCGCTCCAAGAAGCGGTCGAGAGAGGGCTCATGCCCTCCGGATCATCGATCCTGCTAGCCGTCTCAGGCGGAGCCGATTCGATGGCTCTCCTCTATGCAGCGCGCGAGCTGGCCGACTCAGCCGCCTGGCAGCTGTCGGTAGGCCATGTGCACCACGGCTGGCGGGGCTCGGAGGCCGATCGGGACCTCGCGTTCGTGGCGGAGCATGCCCGGCGTCTGGGTCTGCCTTTCTTCTCCAGGCGCCGCGACGCGCGCCGTCATGCGCGCAGAGCGAGGCTCTCGCCAGAGGCCGGCGCGCGGGACGCTCGGTATGCGGCTCTGGCCGAGATGGCGAAGGAGGCGCAGGCTCTTCGAATCGCGACCGCGCACCAGCGCAACGACCGCACGGAGTCGTTCCTGATGGCGCTCGAACGAGGGACTGGCCTCGCCGCGGCGGCCGGCCCCAGAGAATGGCGGGAAGACGGCGTCGTCCGTCCGTTGCTCGGCGTCTCGCGGCCCGAGATTCTCGACTTCCTCCGGCGCCGAGGGATCACCTATCGCCGCGACTCGACCAATGGAGACCTCTCGCTGCAGCGCAACCGTGTGCGGCGGGCGCTCAGCCGGCTGGCGCGAACCCGCCCGGAAGCGCTCGCGATGCTCGCCGGCGAGGTCGAGCGGCTCGATGGGCAACGCAGGCGTCTCGAGTTGGAATACCAGGCACGCGTGCGGCCGCATCTGGCGACCGCGCCCGGCTCCATTGTGGCGGACGCGGAGGTACTGGCCGGCTGTTCGGCGGCGCTTGCCCGGCATGCCCTCGAAGAAGCGGCCCGTCCCTTCGCGCGGCCCGGCCGGGCCCCGATGACCGGGCGGGAACGCGAGCAGATCCTGGCGCGCCTCCAGGAGGGCGGCAATTTCCGTTTCGAGGCGGGACGGCGGATTCGGTTCGAGCGGCGGGGACGCCTCCTGATGATCGGGAGACGGTAGACGGAAGACGGGAGAGCAATTGGATCGCCCTTCGTCTGCCGTTTTACGTCTCCCGTCTCCCGGCTTCGGGTTACCATTACTCGAGCTTCCGCCACCCAAATGACCGAACCGAACCTCGAGCGCCGCCACGAGGCCGACCGCATCGCGGCGCGCATCTCCGAGGTCGCCGCTCAGATCGACAGAGAAGCAAACGATCAGCGCCTCGTTCTGATGGGGGTCTTGAAGGGCTCCTCTTTCCTCGTCGCCGACCTCGCGCGGCGAATCTCCATTCCGATCGTCTGCGAATACATCAGCGTGCGCCGGGAGGAAGATCCGTCCCAGGTTCTCCAGATCGACTTTTCCACCAACTTCGACGTGGCCGGCCGCCCCGTGCTGCTTCTCAAGGACGTCGTCGGAACCGGTATCATCGAAAACTACCTGAGCGACCACCTGCGCTCGCACGGCGCCACGCTCGTCCGGCTCGCCGCGATCATCGACAAGGCCGATGATCGGACGACGGACATTGTGGTCGACTATCCCTTGTTTTCCGCCTCGGGCGGTCTGTTCGCCGGCTATGGCATGGAGTTCCAGGGCCGGTACGCCCAGCTCCCCTACATTGCCGAGATTCTCGGGGCTCGGCCGGGCCGGGCAGCCGGGCAATAAACAAGGCCGACTCTCCGTTATGCTCAAGGCCGCAGGTTAGCCGGGAGTCCCCCGAGAACCCGGCCGACTAGGGAAGGAGCCCTGTTTGAACGCCACTATCAAGAACCTGCTTCTCTGGATGGTCATCCTCGTTTTGATCATCCTGGCCTGGAATGTCTTCAAGCAGAGCACGACGGCGATCGAGGAGATCAGCTTCTCCCGCTTTCTCACGCAGGTCTCGCAGGGTCACGTTCAGAAGGTCACGATCCGCGGCGACGAAATCCGCGGCGCGTATGCCCCGGCAGCCGGCAAGCCCGGTGTCCTGTTCAAGACCTACGCACCGAGTTATCCCAAGCTCGTCGAGGACCTCCAGAGCAAGGGAGTCGAGATCGAGGTCACGCCGGCCAAAGATTCCTCCTTCGTGTCCGCCCTCGTCATGTACGGGCCCTTGATCCTCTTGGTCGCGATCTGGTTCGTGATCATGCGCCAGATGCAGGCGGGAGGGAACAAGGCGCTCTCGTTTGGAAAGTCGCGGGCGAAGCTGCTGACCCCCACACAAAAAAAGGTGACGTTCAAAGACGTTGCGGGTGTCGAGGAAGCCAAAGTGGAGCTCCAGGAGATCATCGAGTTCCTGAAGGATCCCGGCAAGTTCCAGAAGCTCGGGGGAAAGATTCCCAAGGGAGTGCTGCTGATCGGGCCGCCGGGAACGGGCAAGACGCTGCTCGCCCGCGCCGTCGCGGGCGAGGCCAACGTCCCCTTCTTCACGATCTCCGGCTCGGACTTCGTCGAGATGTTCGTGGGCGTCGGAGCCTCTCGGGTGCGCGACCTCTTCGAGCAGGGAAAGAAGAACGCCCCCTGCATCATCTTCATCGATGAGATCGACGCCGTCGGCCGGCACCGCGGCGCGGGCCTCGGAGGCGGGCACGACGAACGCGAGCAGACGTTGAACGCGCTTCTGGTCGAGATGGACGGCTTCGACACGAACGAGGGGGTCATCCTCGTGGCGGCCACGAACCGTCCCGACGTGCTGGACCCGGCGCTGCTTCGGCCGGGCCGCTTCGACCGCCGCGTCGTCGTCGACCGGCCGGACCTGCGCGGGCGCGAGCAGATCCTGAAGGTGCACACGCGCAACACGCCGCTGTCCGACTCGGTCGACCTGTCCGTGATCGCGCGCGGGACGCCCGGCTTCTCCGGCGCCGACCTGGCCAACCTGGTCAACGAGGCGGCCTTGAACGCCGCCCGCTTCAACAAGAAGAAAGTCGAGATGATCGACTTCGAGTACGCCAAAGACAAGGTCATGATGGGACCGGAACGCAAGTCCATGATCATGACCGAAGAGGAAAAGAAGAACACGGCGTACCACGAAGGGGGCCACGCGCTCGTGGCGGCTCTCCTGCCGGATGCGGATCCGCTCCACAAGGTCACGATCATCCCGCGCGGCCGCGCGCTCGGCGTGACGATGCAGCTGCCCTCGGAAGACAAGTACTCCCACACGAGGGAGTATCTGGTTTCGATGATCACCGTCATGATGGGAGGCCGCATCGCCGAAGAGAGGTTCCTGGGCCACATGACGACGGGCGCGGGCAACGACATCGAGAAGGCAACCGAGATCGCTCGCAAGATGGTCTGCGAGTGGGGAATGAGCGAGCTCGGCCCGCTCACCTTCGGAAAAGTGGAAGAACAGATTTTTCTCGGCCGCGACTTCGGGCGCACGCAGGATTACTCCGAGGCCACCGCGAATCAGATCGACGCCGAGGTCCGGCGCATCGTCACCGAGGCCTACGGCCACGCGAAGATCCTCATTGACGAGAACGAGAAGGTCATGCACCGGCTCGCCCGGACGTTGCTCGAGAAAGAAGTGCTGGACGGCGAGGAAGTGCTCCAGATCATCGCCGAGGAGACTGGCGCCGACATCGCGAAGCTGCGCAAGACGGGGCCGCCCAAGCCGCCGATTCTGCCCGGCGCACCGGAAGTCTCCGGCGGCCAGATCGGCCCGCTCGTGCCGGAGCCCGCTTAGCCGAGTTATCAGTTTTCAGTCGTCGGTTATCAGTTCAAAGACGGAGTTATACCTAACTTGATATGACGGTTCGACCGCCGACCAAAAACTGTAAACTGAAAACTGAGAACTGACTACTGAGAACTTCTATGACCTTCGCCGAGGAGACTCTCAAGGAGTACGACTCCGAGATGGCGGCCACGCGCCGTTTGCTCGAGCGCCTTCCGACCTCGCGCCTGGACTGGAAGCCTCACGGAAAGTCGAGAACTCTGGGGGAACTCGGGACCCATGTCACGGAGCTTCCGCGTTGGGGAATGCGTTTCCGGGAGGCGCAGTTCCAGGTCGGGGGCGAGAAGGCACCGCCTCTGAAGACCGTCGAAGAGTTTCTCGCGCGTTTCGACGACAATGTCGCGGGCGGCCGGCAAGCGATCGCGGCCTTGACCGATGATCAGATGCGGGAGGAGTTTCGCGTGCTGCGGCCCGACGGAGCGGTGTTCTTCCAGTCGCCCCGAAAGTCTCTGATCCGGCGGATTCTCTTGAACCACCTGATCCACCATCGCGGGCAGCTCACGGTCTATCTGCGAGAGAACGACGTGCCGCTCCCCTCGATCTACGGTCCGACCGCGGACGAAGCGGTTTAGCTAGCCGCTGGGTCGAACAGCCCCGGTCTCCAAAACACGAACTCTCGTCTCCGTCGGGCCCTCACCCGAACCCTCTCGGTTACACTGCTTTGGTGAAGGTTTCCGCCGATCTGATTCTTCCCGCACAGGACCGTGGAACACTCTTCGAGATCTGCTCCTGGGACGGATTCCGGCCGGCGACCCCCTCCGCGGCGGACTTTCCAGTCGACGTCGTCCGCTTCGCGGGATCTCCCTCTCCCCCGGTGGTGATCTCCCGCGCCCGCCGGGCGGAGACTTTGAAGGCACTTCCCGCGACTCTGAGGGAGCGGGCTACCGGGGCCTTCGAACGCGCGGGCCGAAAGCCCGATCATCTTCCCCTGGCGCACGGCCGCCGGCTCGATTTGGGGCAGGGACCCGCCCTCATGGGAGTGGTCAACGTCACTCCGGATTCCTTTTCCGACGGCGGCCTCTTCTTCGACCGCGACCGCGCGATTGAACGGGCCCTCGCGCTCTTCGCGGAAGGCGCGGCCGTGGTCGACATCGGCGGCGAGTCGACTCGCCCCTCCAATTACGGAGAGGCCCAGGAGATCGCCGTGGAAGAGGAGATGCGGCGGGTGATCCCGGTGATCGAAGGGGTGCGTCGGTCGAGCGCTCTTCCGATTTCCGTCGACACACGAAAGTCCGCGGTCGCGCGCGCCGCGCTCGAGGCGGGCGCGGATCTCGTCAACGACGTCTCGAGTTTCCGCTTCGATCCGGCGATGGCGACCGTCGTCGCCGAGAAGGGCGCCGGCGCGATCCTCATGCACATGCGAGGGACCGATCCGCGCACCATGCAGCGGGACACCTCCTACGGGCATCCGATCGCCGAAATCGCCATGGAGCTCGCGCAAGCGCTCGAGCGCGCCGCGGAGGCGGGGATTCCCGCGGAACGGATCGCGGTCGACCCGGGCCTGGGCTTCGGCAAGAGTCCCGAGGGAAATCTTCTTCTCCTGCGCCACCTCGCGGCGCTTCGGTCGTTCGGCCACCCCGTGGCCGTCGGCGCTTCGCGCAAGGGCTTCGTGCGGAAGTTCTCGGGCGTCGGCGAGGACTCCTCTGCCGCCGAACGTCTCGCCGGCTCTCTCGCCTGCCTCGCGGCAGCCGCCGAGGGCGGCGCCGCGATCGTTCGCGTTCACGACGTGGCCGACTCGTCGCGATTCCTTCGGATGCTCGCGGCCCTTCGCGAGCCGGCCATCGCGCCCGCGCGTCCGGCGGGAGCCGCCGCGCGATGAGAGACTTCTTCAGTCACCGGCTGGGTTCCCTCTCGCATCTGGCGCTGACCTGGCGCGACGCCGTGGATGTCCTCGTCGTCGCCGTGATCGTGTACAGCCTTCTGCGGCTCATCCGCGGGACGCGGGCGGTGCAGATGGTCCTCGGCCTCGGCGTCGTCTTCGTGCTCTACGAGTTCGCGGTGCTGGCCAAGCTCGTGGCCGTTCGGACCGTGCTGGAAACGCTTCTCTTCTATCTCCCCTTTGCGATCATCGTCGTCTTCTCGCAGGAAATTCGCCGCGCCCTCGCCGCGTTCGGCCGAAATCCCTTCTTCGCCTGGTTTTCCGGATATCAGGCGGAGGAGACGATTTCCGACATCGTGCTCGCCGCGACGACCATGTCGGCGCGACGGATCGGTGCTCTGATCGTGCTCGAACGGCGCGAAGGGCTCAAGAACTACATCGAGAACGGCGTGGCCGTGGACGGCGCCGTCTCCTACGACCTTCTGGTCACGCTCTTCGCGCCGGGCACACCTCTGCATGACGGAGCGGTCATTATTTCGGGCGAGCGCGTCGCCGCGGCGGCCTGCTTTCTCCCCCTCTCCCTGAAGGAAGGGTTCTCGAAACGGATCGGCACCCGCCATCGCGCCGCCATCGGGATCACGGAGGAAACCGACGCGCTCGCTCTGGTCGTCTCGGAAGAGCGGGGATCCGTGTCCCTCGCCCACGACGGCCAGCTCGTCGAAGACCTGGACGCGAAAGGTTTGAGGGACCTATTGCTGCGGGAGATGGCGCAATGACGAACAGTCGACAGTCGACAGTCAACAGTCGACAGTGGAGCACGGCGAAGGTTTCTTCGGCGCCCGAAATTACCGACTACGGATTATCGACTGCCGACTTCTTCTTCCCTACCGACTACCGACTACCGACTACCGACTCCCTCCAGGGGTTTTCCCGGACTGTGGACTGTGGACTGTCGACTGTCGACTTTCTCTTATGACCGAACGACCGAAACTCTTCCGCAACCTGGGTCTCAAGCTCCTCGCTCTGGCTATTGCCCTGGTCGTCTGGTTCGTCTTCGCGGCGCAGCGGCGCGAGCGGATCTCCGAACGGACGTACCGGATTCCCCTCTCTCTGGTGAACATCCCCGGACAGATGGTCATCGCTTCCCCGCTGCCCCCCTCGGTGGACGTGCGGGTGCGCGGGCCCTTCACGGCTCTGAGGCAGCTCGACCCGGGAAAGCTCGAGGCGGTGATCGATCTCGCCGACGCGGCGCGCGGGGAGCGACTCTACCGGCTCGCGCCCGAGGACATCAACGTCCCTCAGGAGGTCGAGGTGCTCGCGATCTCCCCCAGTGAAATCCGGATCGTGCTCGACTCGATGGCCGAAAAGAATCTGCCCATCACGCCCAACGTCGTGGGCACGCCCGCGGCCGGGTTTGCGGTCGAAGAGGTCTCTGTCGAGCCCCGCACCGCCCGCGTGACAGGGCCGGCCTCTCTCATCGGGCCGATGGCTCAGATCTCGACCGACCCGATCTCCATCGAGGACCGCACGTCGAGCCTTTCGGTGCCCGCGACCGTCCTGCCCGACGCTCCCGGAGTGCGGGTGAAGGAGGGACAGATCGTCACGGTGGCCGTCCGCATTCGCTCGACGACCACGGCCACGCCTTTGCCCGAACCGACCCCCCGCTCGCGCCGCCGATGAAGCTCTTCGGAACCGATGGAATC
>Ga0070697_100004242_pt1 | contig 10984 bp, 9 predicted proteins | sample KBSK1501metaG_FD_65475 | JGI IMG/M metagenome (GOLD analysis project Ga0070697, IMG submission 65475) | Corn, switchgrass and miscanthus rhizosphere microbial communities from Kellogg Biological Station, Michigan, USA - KBS K1-50-1 metaG | ecosystem: Host-associated > Plants > Roots >... | reverse complement strand
TTCACCGTGTAGCGCCGTTGCACCTCTTGTGACAGCATCGGTCCAAAGACCAAAGAGTCGCCGGCTGAGTCCCTGAGCTGCCCCAGCGACTCAACGATAACGACCACTAGGTGCTCGGCGCCGATGGACTCGCGAGGCGAACCTACATTCAACTCTCGACGTACACGCCCTGTCGCAGACCGGGTGTAGTCAAGTTTCCTAACAACGGGGTCGGCCCGACCCGCTCGCGCCGCGTGGTAGAGCGACGCCACAGTCGTGTAGCCTGCTGAGGTCGCGACATTGAACCGCATTAGAGCGACGTCGGCGTGAGACAGCGCATTTGTTCCGCTGACGACGTCCAGCCCGAGGATCAACAGTGCCAGCGCCACCATGCTCGGCTGCAGAGCGCGACGCGATTGACCTCCTGACAACCGGATGCCCAGCACTGCTATGGTCACCGCGCTCGTGACGAGGACAAAGCCCAGCGACGCGGCACCGAGACCGAGTCTCACGCCGTAGGGCATGGACCAAGCCGCCGTTTCGAGATTGAAATGGAAGACCGGGGCCAGGGTCACGAACGCGTCGTTCGCCACGAGAAGCACGTAGCCCACGATGATGACGGGCGGCGGCAGCAACCCGGCAACAGCCCCAAGCAACAGGTAGTCCAGATTCACCAGCGGTCGATTCATGTAAACGAATCGGCCGAGAATTGCGAACGCCAGGTTGGGCACGATCAAATAACCGGCGAAGGATCGCGTCCAATTGACGACCCGTCTCCGCGTCTTTGCGTCTACTACCAACCCTGTGGTCAATTCGGGAAGGTCCAGCCCCAGTCGCTAGTCACAAACCGCGGGGTGGGGGTCAGTGTGTTCAGGTCCAAAACACCCCGCGGGCCCCACACGCCCACGAGCACGCCCGCGGACTCGAGGCGGGCCAGTTGCGCGGACGACGCTGCGTAGTCACCGAATAGGACCCCAATCGCCCCGATCCGGTCTTGAATCAACACATCCGCATACGCCGCCGTCACCACACCGCCGTACACGAGCGTATGCATCCCGGGGACGAGGGCGACCCCGCGCCTGAGTGTGTAAATGTCCGAGGCTACAAACGTGCGCGCGAGCAGCCCAGTCGCGTTCAGGGCTCGACCGACGAAGACCATGCCGCTGTCGACGCCAAGCGGGGCAAAGCTCTTCATATCGAGCTGGATATGATCGAAACCGCACAGCGCGCTCAAGGTCAGGAAATCAGTGACCGTCGGGACACGCTCACCAGCAAAGCTGGGACTGAACCATGCGCCGACGTCGAGCTGCTCCAGGTCCGCGAATGTCATCGCGTCCACATAACCTGTGCCGTTCGAGGTTCGTCGAACGTCGCGGTCATGCATGAGTACAGGTACGCTGTCCTTTGAGAACCGGACGTCCACCTCCATCCCGGGGATCCCGAGTTGACACGCAGCATTAACTCCAGCCAACGTGTTCTCAGGTGCTAAGTATGGCACTCCGTGATGCCCCACCAGTATCGGCTGCGCTCGTCGCTGCCCGAGTACTGCAATCCAGAGAGGGTGGTATCCGAGAACTCTGGGGTCCCACTGAGCGAATCCCCTGCCAATCCCTGTGATGATGCCGTCAGCCAGATCCACCCGAGCGATTCCCGGCGGCGCCGTCGCCACGCTAGCGAATGCACTGAACCCGTTCGGGAGCGCGTACGAACTACCCGTTTGCACGACAACGTACGCCGGGTATGATGGGACTTCGCCAGAGTTAGGGTCGCTGTCTCCACTCGTGTCGAGGCAGGCCCCCGCGGCAGCCACGAGCAAACGGCAGCAGGAACGTGCGAAGCGCCGCCCGTCAACGCTCGATGGACGGTTCACTCCAATAGCTCCAGAAGCTCGTAGGTGGCGTGGGACTCACGACTTAAGCGCCAGGAGTGGGCGCCGGCGAGAATATACCGATGGTATCTGCACGCGCCAGCCACCCTCCCACCCGACCGGGCTCGACGTGGGACCACAGCTCCGGTGATCCGTCAGCCCCTCAGGCTCTACGTTGACTAAGGTCGCGCCCACAGGTTTTATTTGCGCCGATTCGGGAACCCGTCAAGTGTTTGACACATCTCTTGGGTTCACGGCCTAGCTTCGATGCACACGTAGCGACCCGGAGACCGCGTGGTACACCTGCTATCGCCCCTTCGCGCACTTCCAGACGACATCCGCCGCTCCCTCCGGGCAGGGGTGTTCGTGGCCCCCTTCGCCGCGATGATCGGGGTGGCAGTTGCCTTCGTGTGGCCCAAGCACTACCAGAGCACCGCGTCGTTTATCGCCGAGAATCAGAACGTAAGAAGCCTACCCTCAACCCTCGGCGCGTTGGCGGATCAGTTTGGCTACAGCGGTGGAATTGGCGGAACGCAGTCTCCCGCCTTCTTCGCTGATTTGCTAGAAAGTCGTGCGATTCTGCTACCAATCCTGTCGATGCCTACACTCACGACCAACGACAGCACTCCCAGGGCACTTCTGGATCGGCTTGGCGTCGGCGACCCCAAACGAAACGATCGTCAAGAGCGAGGACTCAAGAAGCTTCGGAACATGCTGTCGATTACACCGGACGCAAAAACGAACGTCGTCACGCTCGCCGTCGATGCCCGGGACCCACACCTGGCGTACGAGATCGCAGAAGGGTTGTTGAAGAAGCTGGATGAGTTCAACGTAAACGTGCGTCGATCGAGGGCAAGAAATGAGCGTGAGTTTCTTGAAGCCCGTGTATCGGAGGCCCAGACCGACCTCCGGGCTGCCGAGGGAGAGCTCGAGCAGTTTCTAAAGTCGAATCGAGACCTTCGCACGTCACCATCGCTCGCCTTCCAGGAGGCTCGTCTGCGACGGAAGGTCGACCTCGCGCAGACGCGCTTCTTAGGGCTCCAAGGCCAGCTGGATCAGGCACGCATTCAAGAGGTTCGGGACACGCCTGTGATCACGGTCTTGGACACGCCGGATTTGCCTCAGCGCCACTACCGGCCGCGACGCTCGCTCGTCGTGCTCACCGTGCTGATGCTTGGAATGGCAGCCGGATACGGTTTCTCTCGACTAACCCTAGCACCGTCAAGGGCGCACGCCGAAGACCCTGGAATGACCTGACGACGCGTTCAACCTCGCCTTCTCCGTCAGTACAGTGTGGACGGCCCGCGCAAAGACCCGAGCCCCAACGGCCACGTCGTACCGCCGGGCACGGATCAGGCAGTTTCGACGCATCTCGAGCGTTCGCTCCCCGTGCAATGTTGCCGCTTCGAGCATTGCAGCGGACAGTTCGTGAGGATCGTCAGACTTCACCCGCCACCCGCTGATGCCGTGCCGAACTAGATCCAGCGTGGCCCCTGCATCGATTGAGGCAATCACGGGCAACCCGCTCGCCATCGCCTCAGGAATCACCAGTCCCCAGCCGTCGTAGCGACTGGGCATCACCAAGAAGTCCCCGCGGCGGTAGAGTTCTGGAAGGCGTTCCCACGGCACGAAGCCGCAGCGAACGACGCGCTGCGAAGCGCTCGCCGACAAGTGCAAATCGAAGAGCTGACCCGTGTCACCATCTCCTGCAACCAGCAGGCGAACATTGGGGGCACTCTCTACCACCTCGCTGAACGCTCGCGCAAGAACATCGACGCCCTTACGATGAATGAATGACCCGACATAGAGAAACCGCGTCTCATACTCATCGGCTCGACGATCATCACGCGGCGCGAAGCGACTGAGGTTGCTGAAATACGGTACCTTGAGAACCGGACGATCGCGGCTGAGGTTCGCGCGGAAGTTGTCAACCCCTTTCTGTCCCACTGCGAAGAATCCGGCTGCCCAGTGACGTACGGGAATGAGCGCGAGGGCTCGTCCTATCCGACGGAGCAGGTCATTACCACCCGACGCCACCGCCTCTCCCCAATAAACCCACGGTAACCTCGACAAGCTTGCACACCACATCCCGAACTGAACTGTAGGTATGGGATACACAGAGAAGACTGCCAAGTCCGGTCTCCACTGGATCAGTTCCACAGCGGGCCGAGGGTCCGCATACCACTGCTCGCGTAAGGTCTCGATTCGCCAACCAGCTCCAATCCGGTGCCAGTGAGCCTTCGGCCGTCGTTCCCACAGCCTGCGCGTATCCCTACCCGCACAGTACCACACCTTCAGATCGATCCGCCCGCCCCGGGCTATCGCGTCAAAAAGCTCGACTTGGTAGGGGCTGGGGATATTCGTGAGAATACCGACTCTGACCCTCACTCACTCAGCTCCTGTTGAGACACACCCCCGCCAACCGACAGGGCTCACGACGGAAGCGCGTCTCGTGACCGGACGCCAAGCGAAGCAAGACATCCACCTGTCGCACGACTGTCCTGTCTCCGAGGTCTTCCTTACGCGGTGGCACGCGTCAGTCATGCTTGTATTCAGGATGCGCCAAGATGTGCCTAGGAAAAATGGCATCATCGGAGAGGCCTCCGCCATTGAGGGAAGAGAGCCCGTATCTCGCTGCCAGAAAAATCGCACTGACGTCAGCCTCGGACGCTGGGTCATGAATCTCAACCAACCACATCGGTCGGTGTTCCATCAGCAGCCTAGCAGCCCCTTTCAGGGCTCGAGTCTCGCCCCCCTCAATGTCGATCTTCACTAGGCTCGGCACCCCATACACCGCTGCAGCGGCGTCCAATGTGGTCGTAGCCACGTCGATGGAGTCCTGAACCGCGGTGCGCTCGGACAGGTGACCAGTTGCCGCACCGGGGTGGGATCTGGTAAACCAACCCCTCCCGACGATATCGGAAATTGCGGCATTGACCGCCACAACGGATGAGAAGCCATTGAGGTCGCATTGCTCACGAATGCTGGTAACGTTGTCCTGGTCAGGGTCGAAGGCGACGCACTTCCCTGCAGGTCCGACTCTGCTGGCCGCAAGTAGAGTGAAGAAGCCCGCATGGGCTCCGACGTCGAAAAAAACGGACCCTGGCCCCAACTTGCGAACAAGCACTCTTTGCATTGACAGTTCATACTGACCTAACCAATACCCGCTGACATGCTTGTGATGCCGGCGCCATCTTAAGCCCCTTGCGTACCCCGACTTGATGGTAACGACTGATCCGTCCACATACTTACGCGCATACCAACGAAGCGCCGATCCGACAAGCGGGACGTGCCTGAGCAATTGAATCAGTTTGGCGCGCACGAGCTCGGGGCGGACTGAACTCTCATGACCTGATGTCATGGTTTCATAGAACATGAGTATGTGCAAGCCTTCTGACGCGCAACGCAAGGTAGGAACAAGCCATGACCGCGGCGAGTGAAGACGACAAGGCGATACCTAAGATTCCAAGAGAGTTCGTGAGAGCTAGGTTGCCCAACCACTTTACACAAAGAAAGATCCCGGCTGCCTGAAAAACGAGCCACGGTCCGCCCGCAACTAACACGTATTGGCGCATGAGCATCATAGAAGCATATGGAGCCAGCCCAAGCGAGAGTCCCGCCGCCGCCTGGCTTACTAGTGACACCATCTCAAGGTCGAATGTCCCGCGGTGGTAGATCACTCGGGCCAGAATGCTCCCTAAGCCCGTACAAAACACTAAGACCACTGGAAGCGCACTCCACACAACTAGTCGCACAGACCCCCGGAGACTCTTCAAAGCCTCCACGCGATCCCCCGAGGCGAAATGCGCGCCGTACACCGGGAAGTAGACTGTGGCCACCGCGCCCGTAATGAGGGCCTGGGGAATAACGAGCAGGTTCGAGGCCAGAGTGAAGGCCTGAACGCCGCCCACCCCGGTTCGCGATGCGAAGGCATTGTCTACAAGAACGGTTGCCTCGCCAACAACCAGAGCCGCCATCAACGGCACCAGCGACCGCGGCAATGGGCTCCGTCCACCTGTAGCATGACCCTGCCTAGCAGTTCGGTATGAAGGTAGCGCGTGGGCCGTCACCCACGAGCAAGCAAGGGCCGTCGCCGCACCCATCAGACTCCCCGCGATTAGCCAACCAATCGAAGGCGTAAGAGCGCTCAGAAGCACCACCACACTTAGCACACCTGAGCGAAATGCTGGCACGAGAGCCCAGGGCACAAAGCGACCCTGGGCCTCAAGAAAAGCTCGAAAGACGCCGATGAGCCCCACGATCGGGATGAGCAAACTCAGGCCCGCAATGCTCAGCCGAACAGACGGGAGCGTGTTGACTTGCGCGTAGCCCGGTGCTAGCACTCGGGCGAAGAGCGACCCCGCGATTGTCACCAAGATCGCAACGCTGAGCGTTCCCTTCACGGTAAGAGCGAGTCGCTCCCGCAATAGCTCATCTGCGCCCTTGGCTGATCCAGTCCCAAGAGAGTGAGAGAACTCAGGAAGGAATGCAAGATAGGCTAACGAAGCCATTTCCATTCCCAGGAATTGTGATGGCGCGAGTGCGATGAAGTAGATGTCTAACGCCGAAGAGCGGCCGTACAAGGCCGCTAGAATTGCATCTCTAAGGATGCTCGCCGTGTAAGCAACGCCCGTGAGAAGACCAACGGTGCCGATTGCTCTCAGAATCCTTCGGGCAGCGAACGCACTCATCTAGTAAGCATGCCAATCTCGTTGTGCACGGCGCCAAGATCTTGGACTCAGACTCCGTATCGAGCCAACACCGGCGGAGTCCACACATTCCCAAAACGGATCGACACCGCGAACGTGCAGGAACGTCTCAGGAACCAAGCCCGGCCACAGAGGCAGCCGCAAAGCGACCTTCGCGCGCAACCAGAGGAACAGGCCGTAGCGTCGCGACGAGGAGCGCCACCGCAAACCATTTGAACCGCTGGTTCAGACCGGGGTGGACCATGTCCGTCAAGATGAACGCGACGCACGTCGCGAGCAGCCCCACCGCCCAGGGCCGACCCTGTCGCACAGCTTTCCAAGCTAGCCAAAGCGTCGCCCCATAAAGCCAGAGTGTGCCAAACAATGCGAGAACACCGCCAGCTACCCAAGATTGCAGAACGACGTAGTGCGGGAGACTAAACGCAACCTTCGTCGGCGGTGTAGACGTCCCTATGTCCTCCATGCCATATCCGGTGATGGGGTCCTGTGACAACAGTCGCTGTGAGAGATCCAAGTCTCGACGACGCTGCCAGTCAGCCTCGAAGCTGCGCCGCGGCCTAAAGCTCTCTGCGAGTCGCACTACGGGGTTCACGTCCGAGGGCAAGTCGCTGACGCCCAGGCTGATCCACATCGCGGCAACGCACGCCAGGAGCGCTCCTAGAAGCCGCGGCGTTGCAGCTCGCCCGCTGAGGAGGAGCACCACAAAGCTCCCGACGACAAGGCCGACGAACGCCGCACGTGAGCCTGATATCAGGAGCACCGCTCCGCATGGGACTAATCCCGCTAGCCAAGGCGTAAGGCGACGCCACTTTTCCCGTGCAATCCCAGATAAGCAGAGTAGGAAGCCTATCATCGACACGTATCCCAGCGTGTTCGGGTGGCCTGTGGGGCCGCCGTAGCGGAAAACTCCTGCCACGCTCTCGAGGTTCACTTCATACACTGGAGTTGAAACCAGCATGGCTCCGAAGCGGGTGCCCACAAGCAGGTCCGACAGCGTTGCGACCGCGATGAGACAAAAACCCAGGACGTAAAGGACGCACGCTCGGTTCGCTGACAAATACCGCTCGACCGCGAACGTTGCCCATGGCAGCCACACGCAAAATGTACCGAAGTACTTCAAGGTCACTTGCCAAGATGCAGACGGAGCAGAGGATTGAAGGGATGCGATCGCACCTCCGAGTGTGAGAAGAACACCACCCCAAAGGAGAGGCTCCAGTTCGCGGCCCACCTGCAAGAGCCGCTGCAAACGCTCAGCATCGAGCCGAAGAAACCACAGCGCTGCACCAACAATGAAGACACCTTGGAAAAGGACGTCGGACAGATTCCCAACAGCACCGAGAACCGGTCGGTACTGGTCGAGGCCGATCGTCAGCACCGCAGCTGCAAAGGTGAGTCGCAATAACCGATTCATGTCGCCCTGTGTTTGCAGCGTAATCGCGCCCGTTCATGACTCGGATGTCGCGCCGCCTTGTAACCTCTGCTGGCTATGTCAGGCAGCGCCGCCCGCTTTGTCTGACGGCTGTCTACGTCCGAGCTGAAAAGACATAGCTTACGTCGTCGAGATATAGCGCCCCACTCCGCTGGTCTTCGTTCTCCATATCCACCGGCAAGCCGGTTCGAGAATATCCGAAGGACTCGATTCGGTCCAAGACTTGGTCGCGGTCAACGCCCCGGTGAAGTTCCAAGACCAATTGTGGCTTGAATTCCCCGAGCACGCCTGCCATCCCTTCCAGCGTGTCGATCTCCATGCCCTGAACATCGATCTTAACACCGTCGATCCGCGGTCGACCTCCACAGACATCTCTCCAAATCGAGTCGAGTCGAGCGACGAGAAAGGTCTCTGGGCTTCCACCACTTGGACGCACTGTACTGTCCGCCATGCCGCGAACGACGGGAACCTGCCTCAGTTCGAAGCCCTGGGGGGAGCCGAGTCCAAGGGGCAAGACCGTGAGCTGGGACAGATTGTTCAAAGCGCGGGTACGCCCCAGATGCCCCGCGGTCGAGAGGACCGGCTCGAAAGCAAAGACCCTCCCCCCGGGCCCCACAAGTTCACTTAGTGCAATGGCCGTGTAGCCGTAGTGAGCTCCGACGTCGAGCCATGTCTCACCTGCCCGGACTCTATGCCGAAACCACTCGAGAAGCGCTCTTTCTGTGCGGCCGAGAATCGCACCAGGATAGTCATGCCAGGACGTAACTATCATGCGGCCACGCAACGGCCCCCCGAAGATCCGATGCGGCCGAATCGTCCGCGGCATGAAGCGTCGGAGGTGTTCTTTGAATGTCTTCCGATTGACTGGCACACGCCTACCCTGGGCAGCTAGCCGCCACACGTACTTGCGTGAGCGCCGATGAACTGCTGCGACAGAGACTCAGCAACCTGACTCCACCGGTAACGCCTTTGGGCTTGCTCCTTCGCCCCGGTAACGTGGCGCGTCCTCGTCTCCGGGTCCCATTCCAATACTCTCTTTATCGCGGCGACGAGGTCATCCTCTCCCCAGCCTTCCGCCAACAGGCCCCACCCACTCAGCACCTCGAGCGTTCCATCTGCTGGCGCCGCGACGACCGGTATCCCGGCGGCCATAGCCTCAGCGAGTGGTAGACCGTAGCCCTCATACGCACTTGCGTGAACAAGTGCGACAGCGTTCGAATAGAGGTGTGGCATCAAGTCCCAAGGCAGTGGGCCAAGTCTGATGATGCGATGACGAACGCTGCTGCTCTCGAGAACCTGCTTCAGGTGCAAGAGGGCCTCCCGCTGGCCTACGTGAGTGCCAGCGAGGACGAGCATTAGGCTCGGATCACCTGCTGCAATTCGCTCAAAGGCTCTAATCAACAGCGGTAGACGCTTGTGAGGATAAACGGCCGCGACAGCGAGCAAATATGGGGCCGCGGGAACCTCGGGGAGGTTCGAGCCTGGACGAGTTTCGAAGAACGAGTCGTCCACACCGCTGACCACCGTGACCATCCTCTCAAGAGGCACGCCGAATCGCGAGTGGGCCTCCTGACGAGTAAACTCAGACACGGTCACCAACCTCACTCGAGACCGCGCCAGCCTTCGGTAGATCAGGTCAAGGTAGGTTCGCTTGCGCCAAGAAAACAGCGTGGGCTGACTCAGGTACATCAGATCATGAAGGGTGACCACGCACGGTAAGACGGCGCTCACGGGTGCTATCGCGTGTGGATAGAACAACACCCCACACCCTTTGCGGCGCGCCAACCAAGGTAGGATGATGGACTCATATGCCACCCGCAACTCCGGTACACGATTGGACACGGGACAAGGGACGAGTTTGAGAACCTCACGCAAGTTCTCTCGCCAGGTTCCTTGGAGTCGGCGAGGAACGAAAAAGACGTACGATTCGCTCCTTCGAGCTGCAAGAGATCGCGCAATGTGGTAGACATGCGAAGCCAGACCCCCGCCGACCTGAGCCCCGACTCCTAACAAGCTCACACCCACGACGGGTCGCGTCACCATGAGGCGACGCGGCCCAAGCACCGATTAGGCATGGCTCCTTGTCGGACGAGGTCTCCGAGAAACAGCTGGCCGATTCCTCAGAGAACGGTAGAGAGCTCACCCCGAAGTCGACCAGCTTGCTCAAGCTTGGCAGAAATCCAGAGATAAGTCTGGCGAAGCCCCTCCTCCAACAGCGTCCCGGGCTCCCAATGAAGCACCAAGCGGAGGCGTGAATTGTCCGAATTGCGACCGCGCACGCCCTGCGGCTTGCTCAGATCGTGACGGCGCCGCACGCGCTTGCTGGCCATCTTGGCCACGATATCGACCAGCTCGTTGATGGTGACTAGGCGATCCGACCCGAGGTTCACCGGATCGTGGTAGTCCGACTTCATGAGCCGGCTTATGCCCTCGACGCAGTCATCGATGTAACAGTATGAGCGCGTCTGTAGTCCGTCGCCCCACACTTCGATCTCCCCACCGTCCTCGACCAGGGCGACCTTGCGGCAGATCGCGGCCGGCGACTTTTCCCGCCCTCCGTCGTACGTGCCGAGCGGTCCGTAGATATTGTGGAAGCGGACCACCCGGGTCTCCAGCCCGTAGTCCTCGAAATAGTGCCGGCACTGCCGCTCGGAGAACAGCTTCTCCCAGCCATAGCCGTCCTCAGGATCCGCGGGGTACGCATCTTCTTCCTTCAGTGGCGCGACATCCACCGAATTCTGCCGATATGACGGGTAAACGCACGCGGACGAGGTGTACAGATAGCGCTTCACGCCATTCAGTCGCGCCGCCTCGAGCATGTGCACGTTAATCAGCACGTTGTCGTGCATGATCTCGGCCTTGTGGGACTCGATGAAGCCGATGCCGCCCATGTTGGCGGCGAGATTGTAGACCTCCTCCACGCCCCGGGTTGCCTGCACGCAGTTGTCCCAGCGCCTGAGGTCGCGCAGCTCGAATTCGTGCGCAGGAGTGGGCTCGTAC
>Ga0070697_100004241_pt1 | contig 10985 bp, 9 predicted proteins | sample KBSK1501metaG_FD_65475 | JGI IMG/M metagenome (GOLD analysis project Ga0070697, IMG submission 65475) | Corn, switchgrass and miscanthus rhizosphere microbial communities from Kellogg Biological Station, Michigan, USA - KBS K1-50-1 metaG | ecosystem: Host-associated > Plants > Roots >... | reverse complement strand
TGGTCCTCGATGCGTGCGAGGATGGCGCGCCCGAGTCTCTGGCCGCGCGCCTCGGGTGCTACATACATGCGCTTCACCTCTCCGTAGCCGGCGGCGTCGATGCGCAGCGCGCCGCAGCCGTGCGCCACGCCTTCGCGTCGCGCGACCCAGAATCGGACCTCCGGCGCGCACAGCGCGGCGATGCCCAGAATGTGGTTGCTTTCCGGCGGATAGAGAGACTGCAGATAGCGATCGAGGGCCGACAGCATGCGGATCACGTCGTCCTGCCGCGGGTCCTCGAGCCGTATGACATACTCGACTGACATGAAATCGCGCATCCTCTATTGTTTCGTGGCGCTTGCAGGAGCGCTGAGCGCGCCTTTGGCCGGCGCTGCCGAAGACCGCTCCTGGGTCGAGCGTAGCGACCGCATATCGGCGATCGTATTCGAGTCGCTCAGCCCTTTCCAGCCCGAGCAGGCTTCGGCACTGGGGCTCGAGCGCTTCGATACGGCGGTCCTGGACCTCAAGCCAGACCGGACCACCCGCTATGAGGCCGCCGCGCGCCGCGTGCTGCGGCGGCTCGCCGCGCTGAGGAAGGCGGAACAGGATCCCAGGGTCCGGCAGGACCTCGACCTGCTCATCGATGCCGTCGAGCGCCAGCGACGCACGCGGGCACTCGAGCATCGCCTCCTGATCCCGTACTTCGACCTCCCGAAGCACGTCTTCGAGGGGCTGCAGATGCTCCTCGATGCGCGCAACGGCGAGTCGCGGCATCGCAATGCCCTGCAGCGCATGCGCGTCTACGCCGGCCTGGAGCGTGGCGTCGCGCCCTTCGCCGAGCTGGCGCGCGCACGCGGCAGCGAGCGCTTCGCCATCTCTGGACTCGTCTGGCCCTACGAAGCCGAAGTGCGCCAGCACCTCGGGAACTGTGAGCGCTACATCGCCGGCATAGCGGAATTGTTTCGCGCGAGCGAAGTGCGCGACTGGCAGAGCGTCCATGAACGGCTCGCGGCCCAGCTGCGCGCGCATTGCGAGTGGGTGCGCGACGCGGTTCTTCCCGGGGCGCGAAAGGACCATGGGCTGCCGCGCGAGCTGTATGTCGACCGCTTGAAATCGGTCGGCGTCGACATTACGCCGGAGCAAGCCATTTCGCTCGGCATGCTGGCATTTGCCGAGGTGCGCGAGGAGATCTCGCGCCTCGCCGCGCAGATCGCGCGCGAACGCAAGCTCGACTCGGGGGACTACCGGCAAGTACTGCGCGAGCTGAAGCGCCAGCAGGTGCCGCCCGAGCGGATCCTGGCGCTCTATCGCGAGCGGCTGAAGCAGATCGAGAACATCATCGTGCGCGAGCAGATCATTACCCTGCCGCAGCGCGGCGCATCGATCCGGCTCGCAAGCGAGGCGGAATCGGCAGCGATTCCCGCGCCTTACATGAATCCGCCGCGCTTCCTCGGCAACCAGGGCGAACTCGGAGAATTCGTGCTGCCGTTGCGTAACCCGAACGCGAAATCATCCGCTCCCGCGGATGACTTCACCGCCGAGGCCGCGGCCTGGACCATGACCGCGCACGAGGCGCGGCCAGGCCACGAGCTGCAGTTCGCGGCGATGGTGGAGCGCGGCGTGTCGATCGCCCGCGCCGCGTTCGCCTTCAACAGCACCAACGCCGAGGGCTGGGCGCTGTACGCCGAGGCCATCATGACGCCTCATTTCCCTCTCGACGGACAGTTGTTTGCGCTGCAGCTTCGCCTGCAGCGCGCGGCGCGGGCTTTTCTCGACCCGATGGTCAATCTAGGCACGATGACGCCCGCCGAGGCGAAAGAATTCCTCATGCGCGAAGTGGTCCTGTCCGAGCCGATGGCGCAACAGGAGGCGGACCGTTACGCCTTCGTTTGGCCGGGGCAGGCCATCTCCTATCTGTACGGCTACGCCCGCCTGCGCGAACTGCGGCTCAAGGCCGAGGTCGCGCTCGGTCCGCGCTTCGACCAGCGCCAGTTTCACGACCTGGTCATTGCGCAGGGGCTGCTGCCACCCGGCCTGCTCGAGCGTGCTGTGCTGGAAGAACTGACTCGTCGATATCCAGGTACTTCCAGAACTCACGCGTCACCGGATTCCGGCGGTAGCCGATCACCCAGGGATGCGCAAGGCCGGTGACCACGCGGTGGGCGATCGGCCGCATCGGCGCGTAGGCGAAGAACAGCTTATCCATCTCGCGGTACAGGCGGTCGCGCGCCGGGCTGTCGGGCAGCACCTTTGCCTTCTCGTACAGCGCATTCCACTGCGGCAGGTCGAAGCGCGACTGGTTCGACTGCCCCTTGTTCGGCCCGTAGAGGATGGTGTAGAACGTATCGGCATCCGGATCGCCCGCGATCCACCCCAGACTCCACATCATGAGCTTGCCGGCGCGCGAATCGCGCAGATGCTCGGGCCATTGCTTTTTCTTGAATTCGATTCTGAGGCCTACGCGATCCATGTGCTTGCGCCACAGCTCGTCCTGTTTCTTGCCCTGGCTGTCGGGCGTGGTCGCCATCTCGAGCACGAGCTTCGAGCCGTCCGGGGCCTCGCGATAGCCGTCGCCGTCGCGGTCAACATAGCCGTAGACGTCGAGCAGAGCCTTCGCCTTGGCCGGGTTGAACTCCGCGAGCGGCCCGGCGACATGGGGGTCGAAACCGTAAGCGCCGGGAGGGACCGTCGACTGCGCCACGATCGCCTGTCCGTAATAGAGGGCGCGAATGAATTCCTCGGGGTCCAACGCGAGCGCGATGGCGCGGCGCAGCGCCACCTTTTCCGCCGTGTAGCCGCCGACCAGAGGATGCTCCATCCCGAAGTAGGCGAAGGTGAGGTCGAACTCGTTCGTGCGGTCGAGCTGGATCTTTTTCTTCTGCAGGTGAGGCGCGAGCTCGCCGTCGGGCGCCGCAAGGTTGGCGAATTCCTCCGGCACGCGATCGATCAAGTCGTGCTCGGCGTTGAGAAAGGCGAGCCAGCGCGGCTGCGCCTCCTCCACGATGTAGACCTCCACGCGGTCGATCTGCGGCAGGCGCTTGCCCTGCATCCTGGCGGCGATCGCCTGCGCCACCGGGTCGTCGGCCGCCGCTTCCGCGTCGTAATAATGCTCGCGGTAATTGGGATTGCGCTCAAGCACGATGCGCGAGGAGCGCTTCCATTGCGCGAGGCGGTAGGCGTTGGTGCCGACAGGCTTCTCCATGCTGCGCTCCGGATAGGCCTCGATCACCTCGCGCGCCACCGCGCAGGCGAGCGTGCAGAAGGTCAGGTAATAGACGAGATTCGGCGTCGGCTCGTTGAGCACGATGCGGAAGCTGTAGCGGTCGATCGCCCGCAGCCCCTCGACCTCCCGGTCGTAATCGAACTTGCCGCCGGCGAGCGCCTGCTTGCGCAGCGCGTCCATGCCGACGACGCGCTTGTCGAGGAGATACAGGTTCGGCGACTTGCTCTTCGGATCGAAGTGCCGCTTGAGCGAATAGACGTAGTCCTGCGCGGTCAGCTCGCGCTTCTTGCCGCGGAACGCCGGATCGTCGGCGAAGTAGATGCCCGGCCGGATGCGCAGCGTCCACACCTTGCCGTCTGCGCTGACCTCCGGCATGCCGGCGGTGACGTTGGGCTTGACCTTGAAGGGGCGCGCGAGATAGTCGATAGTGAGGGGCGGGTCGAAGATGTGCGCGAGGATGATGCTCGAGTACAGGTCGTTGATCTGCACCGGGTCGAAGCCGGTCTCGGCCACGCGGAACGCGTAGCGCAGGACCTTCTCGGCGGCCGCAGGCGGCGCGATCAGGGCACAGGCTAGAATCGCGGCGCGCCACCAGATCATGACGGCCTATATCTTACGCAGGCTTTGGCAGATGGTGCCCACTCTCGCGGGGGTCATCCTGCTCGTGTTCCTGCTCTTCAAGTTCTTCGGCGGCGACCCCTCGCAGATCCTGGCGGGCCAGGTGGCGAGCCAGGAGCAGATCGACGCCATCCGGCGCGAGTTGGGGCTCGACCAGCCCTGGCCGGTGCAGCTCTGGATCTTCGTGCGGGAGATCGTCAGCTTCGATTTCGGCAAGAGCTGGATGACCCGCGAGCAGGTCTCGTCCATCTTCCTCACCCGGCTGCCAGCGACGCTGACCATCACGATCCCGATCCTGCTGCTCGAGGCGGCGCTTGCCATTCCGGCCGCCATGCTGGTCGCCTACTACCGCGGCACGCTGCTCGACCGCACGGTGATGGCGATCTGCGTCGCGGCGATGTCGGTCTCGTTCCTCGTCTACATCATCGTCGGCCAGTACCTGCTCGGCTTCCAGCTCGGCTGGTTCCCGGTGCAGGGCTGGAGCGACGACTTCTGGCGCAACCTGTTCACCTATGCGCCGCTTCCCGTCCTGCTTGCCGCCCTGGTCGGCCTCGCGCCGCAAACGCGCCTGTACCGCTCGTTCTTCCTCGACGAGACCAAGAGCGATTACGTGCGTACGGCGCGCGCCAAGGGCCTCTCCGAGCCCGCGATCATGCGCAAGCACGTGCTGCGCAATGCGCTGGTGCCGGTCTTGACCAACGTGTCCCTGCTGGTCCCCGGAGTCTTTGTCGGCAGCTTCCTGCTGGAGATCTTCTTCTCCATTCCGGGCCTGGGAAGGGAGATCTACCTCGCCGTGAATCGCAGCGACTACCCCGTGATCCAGGCGGTCACGGTCTACCTGTCGGTGCTCACCATGCTCATCAACCTCGCGGCCGACGTGCTCTATACGCTCGTCGACCCGCGCATCCAGCTCCGCTAGATGGCTGCCGTCCTGGACGTCACGCCCGTCAACGCCTGGACGGCGCTAAGGCGCCGGCTGCAGCAGGACCGGGTCGGCACGGTCTCGCTCGGCATCGTCGTGGCCTACCTCGTCATGATCCTCTTCGCAACCGCCGGCTGGCTCGCGGGCGGCTGGAGCCAGGAAGTAGGGGTGCCTTACGCCAACCCCGCGTTCCTCGGCGAGCGGCCGAACCTGGAAGCCGCGCTCGGGAAGCGCCAGGCGCGCAGTGGCGTGGTCCCCGATCTCAGCGCGGTCGATCCCCTCGCGCCGAAATACGCGGAATGGGAGCGGCGCACCGGCGAGCTCAGGATGACCGAGCCAGAGCGCGCGATGACGCTGCCCTGGGGCGGCGACCGCTGGGGACGCGATGTGCTGGACAAGGCGATCAAGGGCTCGCAGGTCTCGATCGCGGTGGGGGTGTTGGCCGCGCTCTGCGCGACCTGCATCGGCACGCTGCTCGGTGCCTTTGCCGGCTTCTACGGGCGGTGGGTGAACGACGTGCTCGAGTGGGTGTACAACGTGTTCACCTCGATCCCGTCGATCCTCCTCATCTTCTCGCTCGCCGCCGTGCTGCGCAGCGGCGCCTTTGCGCACCTCTTCGCGAGCGGCATCTGGACCGTGGTGATCATCCTCGCCTTCACGGGATGGACCGGCATGTACCGGCTGGTGCGCGCCGAGTACATGAAGCACCGCTCGCGCGAGTACGTCCTCGCCGCGCAGGCGATCGGCGCCTCGGCGGCCTCGCGCATGTTCGTGCACATCCTGCCGAATGTCAGCCACGTCATCCTGGTGCAGCTTTCGCTTCTCGTCGTCGCGTTCATCAAGGTGGAGGTGATCCTGTCGTTCCTCGGGCTGGGCGTGCCGCTGGACATGGTGTCCTGGGGCACGATGCTCTCCGAGGCGCAGACCGAGCTGGTGATCGGCAAGTGGTGGCAGCTCGCGGCGGCCACCGTGTTCATGGCGATCTTCCTCACCGCTTTTTCGATGCTGATCGACAGCCTGCGCGACGCGCTCGACCCCAAGCTGCGATGAGCGTGCTGGTCAGCGTCGTCAATTTGAAGGTTTCCTTTGTCACAAGGCAAACCCGCGTGGAGGCGGTGCGCGGCGTGAGCTTCGAGGTCCGCCAGGACGCGACGCTCGCCCTGGTCGGCGAATCGGGCAGCGGCAAGACCGTGTCGGCGATGTCGATCCTGCGCCTGCTGCCTGAGAACGCCATCGTCGATCCGGCCAGCCGCATCGACTATGGCGGCGAAGACCTGCTCGCCGCGCCTGCCGCACGGCTGCGCGCGCTGCGCGGGCGCGACATCAGCGCGGTGTTCCAGGAGCCGATGAGCTCGCTCAACCCGGTGCTCAGCGTCGGCGCGCAGGTCGCGGAGGCGCTGCGCCTGCATCGCAGGATGGCGCCCCGTCAGGCGCTCGAGCGGGCCGCCGAGCTGCTCGCCGAGGTGGGAATTGCCGAGCCGCGGGCGCGCCTGCGCGCCTATCCGCACGAGCTCTCGGGCGGCCAGCAGCAGCGCGTGATGATCGCGATGGCCATCGCGAACGAGCCGAAGCTGCTGATCGCCGATGAGCCGACCACCGCGCTCGACGTCACGGTGCAGCGCCAAGTGCTCGAGCTGATCGCGCGGCTGCGCGAGCGCCACCGCATGAGCGTGCTCTTCATCAGCCACGACCTCGGGCTGGTCGGCGAGATCGCCGACGACGTGGTGGTGATGCGCGAGGGCGAGGTGCGCGAAAGCGGGCCCGTGCGCCGCATATTCATCGCGCCGCGCGACCCGTATACGCGCGCGCTGCTCGCCTGCCGGCCACGCCTCGACACGCGCCCCCGGCGGCTGCCGGTGATCGACGACTTCATGCGCGGCGGCGCGGCGCCGGACGCGACCCTCGAGCGCCGGCCGGCCGGCGCCAACCTCGTCGAAGCGAAGAGCCTGCGCAAGGAGTTCCGCCTGCGCACCGGCTGGTTCGCCTCGAAATCGCTGGTCGCGGTGCGCGAGGTTTCGTTCGGCGTCGGGCGCGGACGCACCGTCGGCCTGGTCGGCGAGTCGGGCTCGGGAAAGACCACCGTCGCGCTGCTCGTCATGCGGCTCCTCGAGGCAAGCGGCGGCGAGGCGCGCCTCGGGGAAACCGACCTGCTAAGCCTGTCGTCCGCGCAGATGATGGCGTTCCGCCGGCGCATCCAGATCGTGTTCCAGAATCCCTACGCCAGCCTCAACCCGCGCATGAGCATCGGGCGCACGCTCGCCGAGCCGATGCGCATTCATCGCCTGGGCGCGGATGAAGGCGAGCGCTTCGAGCGCGCGCGGCGGCTCCTGCAGCGCGTCGGGCTGCCGCAGGACGCCATGCACAGGTACCCGCATGAATTCTCCGGCGGGCAGCGCCAGCGCATCGCGATTGCCCGGGCGCTGGCGGTCGAGCCCGAAGTGCTGATCTGCGACGAGCCCGTGTCCGCTCTCGACGTCTCGGTGCAGGCGACCGTGCTCAACCTGCTGCTCGACCTGCAGGAAGAGCGCGGACTTGCCTATGTGTTCATTTCTCACGACCTCGCGGTGGTGAAATACATGTCGGACGAGGTCCTGGTCATGCGCGAAGGCGAGGTGGTGGAGCGCGGCGCGCCCGAGGCGATCTACCGCGCTCCGCAGCACGAGTACACGCGCAAGCTCCTCGCCGCGATTCCGCGCGGCCTCGAGGGACGCCTCGCAGCCTAGGAAACGGGGATCTGCAGGCGCACGTGGCGGGCGTCGGCGCTGATGGTGACGTCGAGGCTCGCGTGGTCGGCGAAGAGGCGGGCGAGGCGCTCGCGCACGCCGGCGATGTTGGGCTCGGTCGATGCCGCGCTGCCGACCGAATTGCTGCGCACCGATACCTCCAGCGCAGCGTCCCGGCGTTGCGCGCGGATCTGCAGCCGGGTCGCCGAGCGGCCGTCGAGCGCCCAGCGCACGAGCGGCAGGAGCAGCATCGCCGGCATGGGCAGCGTGCGTGCCTCGGGCGCCACCGAGATGTCGACTTGCGGGCTTGCATCCGCGCGCTGCGCGACCAGGGCGAGATAGGCCTCGGCGAGCTCCTGCTCGCCCGCGACCGTCGCGGTTGCGGCGGCGTCGCTAGGCAGCGCCGCACGCAGGAAGCGGATCAACGCGTCGAGCGCGTCCTGGCCGGCCTGCACGTCGCGCTCGTAGGCGCGGTCGACCTCGAGCAGGCTGTCGAAGAGCAGCTCGGGATCGACGCGGCCCTGCGTGGCGCGCAGGTCGGCTTCGATCACCCGGCGCTCGGCGGCAAGCGCCGTGAGCTGCATCGCATGGAGCCGGCCGGTGGCGCGGCGGCTCGCCTGCAGCATCGCATAGACCGGGAGCAGGAGCATCGATCCGCCCGCGGCGAGCGTGAAGCGGAATGCGATGCGGTGAAAACTGCCGACGAAATCGCCCATCTCTTTGCCTTCGAGCCACACGACCAGGCCCGGCGGAAGGAGGAACATGAGTGCCTCCACCGCGAGCGTCGTCACGACCGCCGCGGCGAACACGGCGACGACGAGACGCAGCCCGGTCCCCGCGCGCTCGAGCAGGTTATCGCTCGCGACGGCGCAGGCGAGGGTGAGCAGCGCAAGCAGGAAGGACAGCGCGGCCCAGGCGCAGAGCGGCGCCCAACGGACATCTTCCTTCCCGGCCAGCGCGTAAGTCGAGTGCGCGAGCTGCGTCACGACGACGAAGCCGAGGGCGAGATAGACGTGTCGCTTGCCGAACCCGCAAAACGGATTCATGCCGAACCCGCTGCCGAATTCATTGTCATGGGCAGGCTGATGATGGCGACCACGCCGCGCGGCGAGTTAGCCTCGAGCCGCAGCGCGGCGCGCTCGCCGTAGAGCGCGGCGAGCCGGGCGCGGATGTTGGCGAGTCCGACGCCCGAGCCGGAGGCGGCGGTGAGGCCGCGCCCGTTATCCGCCACGCTGAGCGTGAGCGCGTCGCCCGCCTGCTCCGCCTTGACGCGGATGGCGCCGCCTTCCGCGAGCGGGCCGACGCCGTGCTTGACGGCGTTCTCCACCAGCGTCGCGAGCATCATCGGCGGCACGCGCGCGCGCAGCAGGGGCGCCGGCGCCTCGATCGACGTCTCGAGCCGCTCGCCCATGCGGATCTTCTGCACGCCGAGATACGCCGAGACGAGATCGATCTCCTCGGCGAGCGTGGTCTCGTGCTCGCGCATTCTGGGCAGCGCGGCGCGCAGGTAGCGCGCGAGCTGCGCGAGCATGGCGCGGCCGGCCGGGGCGTCGCTCTGGCACAATCGCCGCACGTTGGAGAGCGTGTTGAAGAGGAAATGCGGCTCGACCTGCGCCTGCAGCAGGCGCAGCCGCGTGGCGAGCTGCTGGGTCTCGAGCGCGCCGCGGCGCAGCTCGGCGGCGCGCGCTTCGCCGTCGGCGGACTGCGCGCGCAGATAGAAGACGTAAGCAGCGACAACGATCGCGCCCGAGCCGATCCACGACAGGAACACCATGAGCATGAACCCCGGGCCCTCGGTCGCGGGGGTGGCACCGACCGCGTAGCGGGTGAGCGCGGCGACCGCGCTGCCGGCGACCGCCGCGAGCACCGCCACTGCCAGGTTCTCGCGGCCGGCGCGGCCCGCGGCGTTGAGCACCACCAGCGCCGTGACGAGCATCGTGACGCCGGTGACGAGAAACACCGCGACGCGCGAGAGCCAGCCGAGCGCTATGTCCTCGAGACCGCCGCCGACGACCACCCCGTTCGAGGGGGAGAGCACCCATTCCAGCGCCTGCAGCGCGCAGAATGCCGCGACCAGGGCGAGGGCGCTCCATGACAGTCCGTTGAGCAGCCGTTGCATCGCTACATCTGCCGGAAGCGCTGGGTATACGCGTCGCTCACCGGGAGCAGCTCGTCGCGCTTCTTGAGCCGCACCTGGGTGCGCCCGCGCAGGTCGCGCACCACGCCGGCGATGGCGTGGACGTTGACGATGGTCGAACGATGAATCTGCCAGAACGAGGAAGGATCCAGCTCGTCGCAAAGCTCCTTGATGGGCTTGCGGATCAGCGATTCGCCTTCCGCCGTGACCACCCGCGTGTACTTGCTGTCCGCCTGGAAATAGCAAACGTCGTCCACGGTGATGACGCGCACCGCCTGCCCTTGGGAGGCATTGATCCAGCGCAGGAAGCCGCGCGCCGGCGCGCCGAGCTCGCGCAGCAGCCCTTCGATCGCCGGCGCAGGCCTGCCGACGCGCTCCTTGAGGCGCGCCACGGTAGTTGCGAGTCGGGCAGCATTGGCGGGCTTGAGCACGTAGTCGGCAGCTCCTTGCTCGAACGCGGCAAGCGTGTGCTGGTCGTACGCCGTCACGAATACGATATGGCAGCGGCCGCTGACTTGCCGCGCCACCTCAAGGCCGGTAAGTCCCGGCATCTGGATGTCGAGGAACAGCACGTCGGGCGCATGCGCTTCGACCTCGCGCAGCGTGGCGATGCCGTCGCCGGTCTGCGCGACGATGTCGAGCTCCGGCCAGAGCGAGCCGAGCAGCTCCGCGAGCTCCTCGCGCAGCAGCGGCTCGTCCTCGGCAATGATGGCACGGGGTCTGGGCACTCGCCATTATGTCCGCTTGCGCAGGCTAAAGCGTCCTCCTGGTGGGGCAATTCTGGACCGCCAGCGTCCGGTGTTCGGGCAGATCCTGTCTCCTGCCGGTGATGACGATGCGCTCGGGCTCCTGCTGCGACAGCCGCTGCCGCTCGGCGCCGTCGACCATTGCGGCGTTCACCGCCATCAGGGCCGCGCCGTTCACGGCGACCGCGATGCCCAGCGCCATCAATCGAATTCCGCGTCTCATTGCAATCCCTCCCTTCGCGTGCAGATTAAGGACCCTGCGTACCCCCGGCAACGGCCGTGCGACGAAACGCCCGATCGCGTGAACGAAGCGCTTCCCTGGCCGATGAATTGGTATACTCGCGCCCCATTTGCTTCGACGACTGAATCCCGCCCGGGCGTTCAACGGGCTGTGGCGCCACGGCGATTTTGTGCGGCTGTGGGGCTCGCTCACCATCACCCATTTCGGCGGGCAGATCACCTTCCTCGCGCTGCCGCTCACCGGCGCCCTGCTGCTCGATGCGACACCGCTCGAAATGGGCTTCCTCACGGCGCTCGAGGCGCTGCCGTTCGCGCTCTTCGGCCTGTTCGCAGGCGTGCTGGTGGACCGCTTGCCCAAGCTTCCGATCATCGTATGGTCGGACATCGCGCGCGCCCT
>Ga0070697_100004240_pt1 | contig 10985 bp, 11 predicted proteins | sample KBSK1501metaG_FD_65475 | JGI IMG/M metagenome (GOLD analysis project Ga0070697, IMG submission 65475) | Corn, switchgrass and miscanthus rhizosphere microbial communities from Kellogg Biological Station, Michigan, USA - KBS K1-50-1 metaG | ecosystem: Host-associated > Plants > Roots >... | reverse complement strand
ACGGAGCTCGACGAGGACGTGCCGAGCTTCGACGCTTCGGCTCTGGCCCACCCCATCGTCGTGGTCCCGATCGAGGAGCTCGACCGAAAAACGCTGCACGCGATCCGGTACGCGAAGACCGTGCGATCGTCGGCGGTCCACGCGGTCCATCTGGCCTCCGACGCTGCGAGGTCGGGCGCGCTCGCTCGGCGGTGGAAGGAGCTCGGGGTAGGCGTGCCGCTCGAGATGGTGTCACACGACGGCGACCTACCGGGCGCGATCGCTTGGTACGTGCAGGCCCTGCCCGGCGGCGCCGAAGTGAACGTCGTCATCCCCGGTCCGGCGCGTGTCGGCCGCTGGGAACGCTTGCGGCGAGGGAGGACCGGAGCGCAGATCGCTCGCGCGTTGCGCTCGTACCCGCGGGTGCGCACGACCCTCGTGCGCGACCACATCGGCACCGGCCACGAGGTACTCGACGACCGATCCGGCGTGGGCCGGCTCGCCCTCCTCCCGCGCCTGTCGCACACCGCGGTGGTGCTCGTGGACAAACCCGACCGAGCGGCGATGCGCGCGATCCGGTACGCGCTCTCCATCGGCGCGACCGACGTCCGGGCGGTGCACGCGGCGGTCGACCAAGAGAACCAGGAGGCCCTCATCGAGCGGTGGATGGCGCTGCGCCTGCCGGTGCCGCTCGTGGTCATCGAGTGCTGGGACCGTAACGTCGCCCGCTCGCTCGAGCAGTACGTCGTCGAGCAGATGGATCGGGACCACGAGGTCACCGTCGTGCTGCCGAGACGCGACTACGCGCAACTCCGACAGCGGATCCTGCACGACCGGACCAGCCGCCAGATCGCCCGTGCCCTCGGTCGGTACGAGCACGTCGACATCGCGGTCGTGCCGTACCACGTCGGCAAACCAAGCAGACGAGGAGCCGAGTCCGGGGAGTCGACCGGCACGCACGACGACGCCGCCACGGCGGGTCGGCTACCCTAGCCAGCCGTGAAGACCATCATCATGGGATGCGGGCGGGTCGGCATCTTGCTGACCCAGGAGCTGGTCAAGGCCGGACATGAGGTCTCGGTCATCGACAAGGATCCGCACGCGTTCGACCGGCTGCCGCCCGGCTTCGAGGCCAAGACGTACGTGGGACTCGGGTTCGACCGCGAGATCCTCGAGGAGGCGGGCATCAAGGAGGCCGAGGCGTTCGTCGCCGTCTCGAGCGGGGACAACTCGAACATCCTGTCGGCTCGTGTGGCCCGCGAGCACTATCACGTGCCGAAGGTCATCGCCAGGATCTACGACCCGATGCGGGCCGAGATCTACGAGCGGCTGAATATCCCCACCGTCGCGACGACCAGGTGGGGCGTGAAGCAGATCATGCTGATGCTCTCCCACGCCCGGGAGGAGATCAAGGAATCCCTCGCGGGCGGGGACCTGATCCGGGTGCGTCTCCCGGTGCCCGCTCACCTGGTCGGGAAGCACGTGTCGGAGCTCGACGTCGATGGCAAGATCCTCGTGGCCGGCGTGGACCGAGGTGGCTCGGGATTCATCCCCGTGAACACGAGCACGTTCCAAGAGGGCGACTTCGCGGTGCTGATCGTGCACAAGGATTCGGTCGAGACCCTGGACGGGATCCTCACCCCGATCGTGGAGCATTGACAATGCGGGTCGTGATCACCGGAGCGGGAGCCGTCGGCCGGCATCTGGCCGCCGACCTCGCGCAGCGCGGGCACGCCGTGACGCTCATCGAGCAGGACCCCGACATCATCGAGAAGGCCGAGGACTGGACCGAGGGCGTGCAGCTGATGCTCGGCGACGGATGCGAGCCCTGGGTGCTCGATCAAGCGGACCTGCGTACGGCCGACGTGGTCGTCGCCGCGACCGGGGACGACGAGGACAACCTCGTGACCTCGCTGCTCGCGAAGCAGGAGTACGGAGTTCCGAGGGTCCTCGCGCGAGTGAACCACCCCCGCAACGAATGGCTGTTCAACGAGCAATGGGGCGTGGACGCGGCGGTCTCGCCTCCGCACATCCTCACCGCGATGGTCGAGGAGGCCGTGAGCGTGGGAGACCTCGTGCGTCTGCTCCGCCTGCAAGGGGGAAAGGTCGCCCTGGTGGAGGTCACCCTGCCCGAGGACTCACCCAACGTCGGCCGCCCGCTCTACGAACTTCGCCTGCCCGCCGACTCCGCCGTGGTCGCGGTCCTTCGGGAAGGCCACGTCGTGATCCCGCAACCCGAGACCGTGATCACGGCCGGCGACGAGGTCATCGCGTTGACCTCGCCCGGATCCGAAGCGGACCTGCGCACGGCGATCGTGACCGAGGGAGTTTCCAGCGCCTGAACCGATGGACGAGCAGAGCGCGACCGGGCTCGTCGGCGGGGCGGAGTCGGTCGAGTCACTCACCGGACATCCCATCGTCGAGTCCACGGCGGCGACCGTCTGGACACGGAGACAAGCCGACGCCGAGAAGAGCGCCCCGCTGCGGATCTACCTCGGTGCGGCTCCCGGGGTCGGCAAGACCTACGCCATGCTCTCCGAGGGCCAGCGTCGGCGCGAACGCGGTGGCGACATCGTTGTGGGGATCGTCGAGACCTACGACCGGCCCAAGACACAGGAGATGCTGGCCGGACTCGAGACCGTGCCGCCCCGCGTGATCGAGTACCGAGGGATCGCGCTCGCCGAGATGGACGCCGAGGAGGTCGTCCGAAGGCACCCCGATATCGTGTTGATCGACGAGCTCGCACACACGAACGTCCCGGGGACCCGGAGGGCCAAGCGATGGGAAGACGTGCTCGACGTGCTCGCTCAAGGCATCGAGGTGATCACGACGCTCAACGTCCAACACATCGAGAGCCTGAACGACGTCGTCGCCCAGGTGACCGGGATCCGGCAGCGGGAGACCGTCCCCGACTGGATCTTGGACGTGGCGGACCAGGTCGAGCTCGTGGACATGTCGCCTCACGCTCTCCGCCGCCGCATGCTGCACGGCAACGTCTACCCGGACCCGCGGAAGGCAGAGCTCGCCATGCGGCGGTTCTTCACCGAGGAGAACCTCACGGCGCTGCGCGAGCTGGCGCTCATGCGGGTCGCGAACCAGGTCGACGAGGACCTCCTGCATCGATGGACGAAGGAAACGATCCCCGACACGCGCGAACGCGTGCTCGTCTGCGTCTCACGCTCGGAGGTGTCCGAACGTCTCGTTCGGCGGGGCGCCAGGATCGCTCAGCGAGCGCACGGGGATCTCCTGGTCGTCCACATCCTCTCCGCCGAGGAGCGAGCCGAGCCCGAATGGCTTTCCGATATCCGCGACCTCACATCGAAGCTCGACGGGGAGTTCGAGATGCTTCGCGCCGAGTCGGCTGTGAACGGCGTCCTCGCCCACGCGTACCGCCAACACGTGACGCAGATCGTCGTCGGCAAGCCGCTCAAGTCGAGGTGGCAGGAGCTCATCCACGGCTCCTTCACCAACAAGCTCATCCGACAGGCGTCCGAGATCGACGTCCATGTCATCTCACGCGCGTCCCCGTGAGCGGTCCGTCAACGAAATCGAACGGACTCGGTTCGGCCAGCCGCTAGGGTCGCGCGAGAGCCACGACCGACGCGATCCGGCGCCGGCCCCGGCCGGCATGGACAGCGACCTCGTCCGCGCTGGTGACATGAGTAGCCAACTCCGCCGGCTCCGCAAGCAGGATCGCATCCAGCGATACGCGCGCGTCGAACGCCCGGTCGATCGCTTCGGCAACGAAGTCTCCCTGCGCGGCACTGACCGGGTAGCCGATCGTCAGCACCAGGAGTGGAACGCCGCGCTCGGCCGCCCGCTCGACATACGGGGCGGCGTCGACGTCGAGGCGGCCGCGTCCGAGGACGACGACGAGGCGCGTGGTGACCGTCACGTCGATCACTGCCGGCCCGTGTGATCGAGAGCCAAGTTCAGCTCTAGCACGTTGACCCGGGGCTGGCCCAGGATGCCGAGCTGTCGTCCCTGAACGTTCTCCTGCACCAGTCGACGGACCGCCTGCTCTGACAGCCCTCGCACGGCGGCGATCCGAGGGACCTGCAACAGGGCCGCGGCTTCGCTGATGTCCGGGTCCAGGCCGCTCGCCGACGCGGTCAGGAGATCGACAGGGATCGCGGCAAGCGTGAGACCTGGGTTGTATGGAGCCTCTAGCTCGAGGATGGCCTTGGCCCGATCCGCGATCGCCGAAGCGAGCTCCGACGAGTTCGGGCCGAGGTTGGACCCGGACGACGTCGAGGCGTCGTAGCCGACGGCGGAGGGACGACCGTAGAACCACCCATCTCCCTGCCAGAGCTGCCCGATCAGCGCGCTGCCGACCACTGTTCCGTCGACGGTTTCGAGTGAGCCATCGGCCTTGTCGCGCAGGGCGACCTGAGCGATGCCGGTGATCACGAGCGGGTAGACGACGCCGGTCAGGACCATCAGCACGACCGTGGCGAGCGCGGCGCGAGCGGCGGTCTTGATCACGGGAAGTGCACCACCGCGAGCAGGACGTCGATGAGCTTGATCCCGATGAACGGCGCGATGATCCCACCGAGCCCATAGACCAGGAGGTTGCGGCGGAGCAACCCCGCGGCTCCGACCGGCCGGTACCGCACGCCGCGCAGGGCGAGGGGAACCAGGAGAACGATGATGAGCGCGTTGAAGATGACCGCCGAAAGGATCGCCGACTGCGGCGTCCGAAGATCCATGATGTTGAGCTCGTTCAGCACCGGAAACGTGCCGGTGAACATCGCGGGGATGATGGCGAAGTACTTCGCCACGTCGTTCGCGATCGAGAACGTGGTGAGCGCCCCGCGCGTGATCAGCAGCTGCTTACCGATCTCGACGATCTCCATCAACTTCGTGGGGTTCGAGTCGAGGTCGACCATGTTGCCGGCTTCCTTCGCGGCGCTCGTCCCCGTGTTCATGGCCACCCCGACGTCGGCCTGAGCCAGCGCAGGGGCGTCGTTCGTTCCGTCGCCCGTCATGGCGACGAGCTTGCCGCCCTCCTGCTCCTTCTTGATGAGGGCCATCTTCGTCTCAGGGGTGGCCTGGGCCAGGAAGTCGTCCACACCCGACTCCTGCGCGATCGCCGCGGCGGTCAGGACGTTGTCGCCCGTGATCATCACCGTACGGATGCCCATCTTCCGCAGCTGAGCGAACCGCTCGCTCAATCCCTCCTTGACGATGTCCTTGAGCTCGATGACGCCGAGGAGCTCGCGATCCCTGGCCACGGCGAACGGGGTTCCGCCGGCGCGAGCGATCCGCTCCACCTCCTGGTTCATCTCCGAGCTCGCGTCGTGACCGGCCCACCCCACGATGGCGTCCACGGCGCCCTTGCGGATCTCAACGCCCTCGATGTCGACCCCGCTCATGCGGGTGTTGGCGGAGAAGGGCACGAACAGGGCCCGCGCCTCGAGCAGCTCCCGCTCCCGGATGCCGTACTGCTCCTTGGCCAGTACCACGATCGATCGTCCCTCGGGCGTCTCGTCGGCGAGCGACGCGAACTGCGCCACCTCGGCGAGCTCCCGTTCGTCGACGCCGGGGGCCGGGATGAACGCCACCGCCCGCCGGTTGCCGAGCGTGATCGTGCCGGTCTTGTCCAAGAGCAAGGTCGAGACGTCGCCGGCCGCCTCGACCGCGCGGCCGCTCATGGCGAGCACGTTGTGTTGCACGAGCCGGTCCATGCCCGCGATACCGATCGCGGACAGCAACCCCCCGATCGTGGTGGGGATCAGGCAGACGAACAGCGCGATCAACACCGCGTCCGTCAACCGCTGACCGCTGTAGATGGCGAAGGGCTGCAAGGCAACGCAGACGATGAGGAAGATGATCGTGAACTTCGCGAGCAGGATCGACAGCGCGATCTCGTTCGGGGTCTTCTGCCGCTCGGCGCCTTCGACGAGCGAGATCATCCGGTCCAGGAACGACTCGCCCGGCTCCACCGTGATGCGAACCTTGATCCAGTCCGAGAGCACCTTGGTTCCCGCCGTAACGGCCGATCGGTCACCACCGGACTCTCGGATGACCGGCGCCGACTCGCCGGTGATCGCGGACTCGTCCACGGAGGCGACCCCTTCCACGATCTCGCCATCGCCCGGGATCAGCTCCCCGGTCTCGACCATGACGAGGTCGTTCGCCCTCAGTTGTGCCGCCGGCACGGTTTCCTCGCTCCCATCGGACCGCAGGCGACGGGCGACCAGATCCGCGCGCGTCTTGCGGAGGGCGTCGGCCTGAGCCTTGCCGCGACCTTCCGCCATGGCCTCGGCGAAGTTGGCGAACAGGACGGTGAACCACAACCCGGCGGCGATCGCCGTGTCGAAGGCAACCGGCCCGCTGCTCCCGAGATCGGCCACGATCCGGATGGAGACCAGCACCGAGACGACCTCGACCACGAAGATCACGGGGTTCTTCATCAACGTGCGCGGATCGAGTTTGACGAGGCTATCCACGAGCGCCCGTCTCACGATCCCCGCGTCGAAGAGCGGCCGAGCCCGGGCGGCTCCGTGAGGCGTGTCCACGGGGGCCTGCGCCCTCGAGCGCATCAGAACACCCTCTTCAGCAAGCCCTCGACGATCGCGCCGAGCGCAAGTGCGGGGAAGAACGTCAACGCTCCGATCACGACGATCACGCCGTCGAGCAACCCGACGAAGAGCGGCTTGTCCGTCGGAAGAGTGCCGGCGGTCGCGGGGACGGAGCTCGCGTTGGCGAAGGACCCGCCCAGCGCGAGGGCGGCGAGCAGCGGCACGAAGCGTGCGATGAGCATCGCGAACCCACCTGCGATCGTGTAGAACGGCCCGCTGACGGTGATGCCCGCGAACGCAGAGCCGTTGTTGTTCCCCTGCGACAGGAACGCGTAGAAGATCTCGCTGAAGCCGTGCGGGCCCTGGTTCAACCGCGGATCCAGCCCCGACGGGGTGACGACGGCCACGGCCGTCAGGGCGAGCACGACGAGGAACGGCACGAGGACAGCGATCGCCGCGAGCTTCATCTCGCGTGCGCCGATCTTCTTCCCGAGGTATTCGGGAGTGCGACCGACCATCAGCCCGCCGATGAAGACGGCGATGATGACATAGAAGAACATCCCGTAGAGCCCGCTCCCCACGCCGCCCCAGATGACCTCGCCGACCGCGATGTTGAACATCGGAGCGACCATCCCGAGCGGGCGGAACGAGTCGTGCATCGAGTTCACGCTGCCGTTCGACGCATCGGTGGTAGCGACCGCCCACAAGGCAGATTGATCCGGCCCATAGCGGAGCTCCTTGCCCTCCAGGTTGACCGCGGACGAGGAGACACCCGCCGCGCGCATCGCTTGCGACGCCGCATGCTCCTGCGGAACGGTCACCCACAGGCCGGCAACGAACAGCACCATCATCGCCGCGAAGATCGCCCACCCCTCGCGGACTTTCCCGATCATCTTCCCGAAGGTGTAGGTGAGCGCGGCAGGGATCAACAGGATCGACAAGAGCTCGATGAAGTTGCCGAACGGGCTCCCGCCCTCGAACGGATGCGCCGAGTTCACGTTGAAGAACCCGCCGCCGTTCGTGCCGAGCTGCTTGATGGCGATCTGCGAGGCGACGGGTCCGCGGGCGATGGTCTGTTCGAACCCCTGGATGCCGTGGGCCGCTGCCGAGCCCGCGAACGTCTGCACAACGCCCTGGCTGATCAGCACGATGGCGACGATCGCCGACAACGGGAGCAGGATGTAGGCGACGGTCCGGACGGTGTCGCGCCAGAAGTTGCCGAGCTCGGATGTCCGCGAGCGGATGAACCCGCGGATCATCGCGATGAGCACCGCCATGCCCACGGCCGCTGATACGAAGTTCTGGAAGGTCATGACCAGCATCTGCGTGAGGTAGCTCATGGTGGTTTCGCCGCCGTACGCCTGCCAGTTGGTGTTGGTCACGAAGCTCGTCGCGGTGTTGAAGGACACGTACTGGTTCACTCCCGGCAGCCCGACAGGGTTGAGCGGTAGGTGACCCTGGACCCGCATGAGCACGTAGGCGACGACGGTGCCGATCGCGCTGAACCACAGCACGCATGCCGCGTACCGACGCCACGTCTGCTCGAGAATCGGATCGACGCCGATGAGGCGGTAGATCAGGCCCTCGATCCGGCCGGTCCGCTCGGACGTGTATACGCGGTACATGTAGGTGCCGAGCGGCGGCGTCAGGAGGGTGAGGACCACGAGGTAGAGCACGACCGTCGCCACGTCAGAACCGTTCCGGCCGGATCAGCGCGATCACCAGATAGACGAGCAACGCGACCGCGACGATCAGCTCGAGGACGTCCGCGAGGCTCATACCCAGTCCAGCCAGACGACGAGCGCGGCGGCCAGGACGAAGAACCCGACGATGAGGACCGTCATCAGGAGATCGAGTGCCATATCCGCATCGTAGGTCGGCCCCATAAGGGCGACGTAAGGAACGGGTCGCTTCGCATATGGGAAGTCTGAAAGCGTTCGTCACACCGGTTTCGACGTTGGAGTCGAGCGTTATCCTTCGACACATGGACGAGCGTGCCGCACCGCGGGAGCCGTCCCCGCTCCGAAGCCACGGGATCCCGGTTCTCGCCCGACTCGCGAGAACGAGTCCGCACCTGCGAACGGCGGGCTACGTGATCGCCGTCGCGGGAACGGGTCTCGTCACCGTCGGCTTCCTCCCGTTCCGGGACAGCATCACCCCGCTCAGCAAAGGATTCGCGTACCTCGTCGTCGTCGTCGCCTCCGCTGCGACCGGCAGTCTGGGACCGGGGATCCTCGCGTCCATCCTCGGATTCCTTTCGTTCAATTACTTCTTCATCCCGCCGTACGGCGTGTTCACGATCGCCCGGCCCGAGTTTGCCGTCGTGCTGTTCGTGTTCCTCGGGCTCTCGGTCGTGATCGCCGAGCTCCTCGCGAGGGCGTCCGAGCGCGCGCGGGCCGCCGAAGCGCGCGAGGCGGAGCTGCGAACGAGTCAGGAGCTGAGCCGGGAGCTCACGACCGGAGTGCCCGGTCAGGAGACGTTCGAGGCAGCTTTGCACACCCTGAAGAACGCGTTCGGCTACTCGGCGGCCTCGCTCTTCGCCGAGGAGACGGAAGGCGTCCGCGGACTCGTGCATCGCGTCACGGTGGGCGCACCGCCCGGCTCCGTCGATGCCACCTGGGATCCTCGATCCTCCGAACCCTCGCCCGAACGCCTTCCGCTCTCGGTGGGCGGCCGGATGCTGGGCCTCGTGGTACTCAAAGGAGACCGCGCGCCGCTCACGCCAGCCGAGAGTCGAGTGCTGCGCGCTTTCTGCGACCAGCTCGCACTGGTGCTCGAGCGCGATCGGCTCTTACGAGCCGCCACCGAGGCCGAGGTGTACCGCCAGACCGAAAACGTCCGTCGATCGCTGCTCGCCGCGGTGTCCCACGACCTGCGGAGCCCGCTCTCCGCGATCAAAGCTTCTGTCACCGATCTCTTGGACGAGGCACCCGGCACGCGCCAGCAGGATCGGCGCGAGGCCCTCCTGGCCATCGATGCCGAGACCGATCGCCTCAACGCGCTCATCGGCAACCTGCTCGACATGTCGAGGATCGAGGCGGGAACACTCCGAGCCCGGCCCCAGACGGTCGATCTCGCCGAGACGATCGCGGAGTCGGTCGATCGGTGCAGGCGACAGCGGCCCGACCTCGACGTCTCGGTCCGGATCATCCCGGACGCCGGATGGGCTCGAGCCGACCCGGTGTTCCTGGACCGGGTGCTCAGCAACCTCCTCGAGAACGCAGCGAAGGCGAGCGGATCGGGGGCCGCAAGTCTCGAGGTCGACGTGCGTCGGTCGGACGGAGCCGTCGTGGTCCGCGTGATCGATCACGGCCCCGGGGTCCCGTCCTCCGCGCGTGAACAGCTCTTCTACCCCTTCTACCGGATGGACGATCGGAACCCGCGCCTGGGCTCGGGGCTCGGTCTGGCGATCTGCAAGGGGTTCGTGACGCTGCTCGACGGCGACATCTGGATCGAGGACACCCCCGGCGGGGGGGCGACCCTTTCGTTCACCCTCCCCGCCGCCAACGGAGGTGCGGGTCACTGAAGAAGGAACGCATCCTCGTCGTCGACGACGAGGCGCAGATCCGCAAGGCCCTCAACCGCGCGCTCACCGCACGCGGCTACGCCGTGGAAGTCGCCGTGGACGGTGAGGAGGCGCTCGCGCTCGCGGAGACGTTCGCGCCCGACGTGGTGGTGCTGGACCTCAATCTCCCCGGGATCTCGGGCTTCGAGGTCTGCCGGCGGCTCCGGGAGTGGACACCGGTGCCGATCATCGTGCTGTCTGTCCGAGAGGGCGAAGGCGACAAGGTCGAGGCCCTGGACCTCGGCGCGGACGACTACCTCACGAAGCCGTTCGGGATCGACGAGCTCCTCGCGCGGATCCGCGCGCTGCGGCGACGCACGGAGGACAAGGATCCGGCGTCCGCTTCCCGATTCCGCCTCGACGGGCTCGAGATCGACCTCGAGCAACAGCGCATCGTGCGCGACGGCGCCGACGTGCGCCTCACCAGAACGGAGTGGGGATTGCTTGCGGCGTTCGCGCACCACCCGGGGAAGCTGCTGACCCAAGACTGGCTGCTCCGAACCGTCTGGGGCGAGGGGTACGCCGGCGATGTCGACGTGCTGCGGGTGTTCGTGAGCCAGTTGCGGAAGAAGATCGAGGTCGATCCCGCGCGGCCGGCGATCATCCTCACCGAATCCGGCGTGGGCTACCGGTGGGTGCTCCGGGCGCAACCGAAGGACGACGACGAGCGGAGCGGAGGAGACGGAAGGGGCTGAGATGGGTCGGTCGGGCGGACGGGTCAGCCGTTGCCGTGACCGTGCGAGCCGTCGCTGTTGCCGTGAGGATCACAGCTGTGCCCGGGGCACGAGGCAGCACCGGCGGTGGTCACGACGACCGCGTGCTTCGCGAGGTTCGCCTGCAGGTGCGCGAGCGAGTTCGCGAGACCCGGGTTGTCCGGGTTCGCGGCCAGCAGCACCTCGTGACGGCAGATCGCGTTG
>Ga0070697_100004238_pt1 | contig 10991 bp, 5 predicted proteins | sample KBSK1501metaG_FD_65475 | JGI IMG/M metagenome (GOLD analysis project Ga0070697, IMG submission 65475) | Corn, switchgrass and miscanthus rhizosphere microbial communities from Kellogg Biological Station, Michigan, USA - KBS K1-50-1 metaG | ecosystem: Host-associated > Plants > Roots >... | reverse complement strand
TCGTGAAACAAACGCCCAATCAAACCGCCCATGAACAGGAGCGGAATGAAAACCGCCACAAGCGAGAGACTGATCGAGATCACAGTGAACCCGATTTGGCGCGCGCCTTTGAGCGCAGCTTGCAGCGGCGGCTCGCCTTTCTCGATGAAGCGCACAATGTTTTCAATGACCACGATCGCGTCATCGACCACGAACCCGGTCGAAACCGTCAGCGCCATGAGCGAAAGATTGTCGAGGCTGTAACCGCAAAGCCACATCACGCCGAAGGTGCCGGCGAGCGCGAGCGGCATCGTGATGCTCGAGATGAAGGTCGGCCAAAATCTTCTCAGAAACAAAAACATCACCATGACAACGAGCGCCATCGTGATGACGAGTGTCAGTTGCACGTCGCGGACCGAGGAGCGGATCGTGATTGTCCGATCGGCCATGACATCGAGATGCACGCTTGGCGGCAGCCAGGTGCGCAATTGTGGAAGGATCGCGTGGATTTGGTCGGTCGTATTGACGACGTTTGCGTCCGGCTGTTTGAAAACGACCAACAGCACCGCGCGCTTGTTGTTGAAGAGACCGGCCTGGTCGCGATTTTCCTGCGCATCAATCGCCGTGCCGACATCGCGCAACGGTACGGCCGCGCCGTTATGCTGCGCCACGATGATCGGCTGATATTGATTGGCCTGAGTGAGCTGATCGTTGCTCGCGATGACAAATCGTTGATTCTCGCCATCAAACGAGCCCTTCGGTGAAAGGACATTCACCTGAGAAAGCCTGGTGCGAATATCTTCGATGCTCAGGCCCATCGAAGCGAGCGCGACCGGATTCATTTGCACGCGCACCGCCGATTTCGCGCCGCCACCGATAATTACCTGGCTCACGCCTTCGACCTGACTGATGCGCTGCCCGATGATTTGATCAGCGAGATTGTAAACTTGCGACAACGGCAGTGCGTCGGAAGTCATCGCCAGCACCATGATCGGCGCATCGGACGGATTGACTTTGCGATAGAACGGCGGCTGCGGCAGACCAGTCGGAAGCTCGCCCGCCGCGGCGTTGATTGCGCTCTGAACGTCGCGCGCCGCGCCGTTGATGTCGCGGTTGAGATCGAACTGAATCGTAATCGACGACCCGCCTAACGAACTGACGGAAGTGATTTCCGAAACACCGGCGATCTGCGCAAACCGGCGCTCGAGTGGCGCGGCCAGTGACGACGCCGCGGTTTGAGGATCGACACCGGGTTCCTGCGCGCTCACCGAAATGGTTGGGAAATCGACTTTCGGCAGCGGCGCAACCGGCAGGAAATGATATGCCACCGCTCCGAGCAACAACACCCCCGCCGCGAGCAGTGAAGTCCCGACGGGACGGCGAATGAATGGCTCAGAAACGCTCATGTTCGCCATCGACTCCTACTAACTCATGCTCATGCTCGTAACCGTTCTCGGACGATGTTTGGAGAGGCAGTTGCGTTTGCTCCAATCGCCCCCTGGTCTGCCGTTCCTCGATCCATGCGGCGAAGCGATCGAGATAAAGGTAAATCACTGGCGTGGTGTAAAGGGTGAGAAATTGCGAGAGCAAGAGTCCGCCGACGATGGAAATTCCGAGCGGTCGCCGCAGCTCGCTGCCGGTTCCACTTTCGAGGGCAAGTGGCAAAGCGCCGAGCAGGGCCGCGGCGGTCGTCATCATGATCGGGCGAAAACGCAGCAGGCACGCCTGATAAATCGATTCTTCGGGCGACATCCCTTCTTCGCGTTCCGCTTCCAGCGCGAAGTCGATCATCATGATTGCATTCTTTTTCACGATGCCGATGAGCAGAATGATGCCTATGAGGGCGACTAGCGAAAAATCGATTCGGCAAATGAGCAGTGCGAGCAACGCGCCGACGCCCGCGCTCGGCAGGGTGGAAAGAATCGTGATCGGATGAATGTAGCTTTCGTAGAGAACGCCGAGCACGATGTAGATCACGACGACGGCCGCCAAAATTAGAAATGGCTCGCTCGTTAGCGAGGAACGAAATTCCGCCGCTGCGCCGGTGAACGTAGTTGCAATCGTGTTGGGCAAACCGATTTCGCGCTCCGCTTTTTGAATCGCCGGAATCGCGTGACTGAGCGAGCTGCCGCCGCGCAGATTGAACGAAATGGTTGCCGCCGGAAATTGTCCCTGGTGCAGAATCGAGAGCGGCGTGTTGCTCACGTGCGTCGTGGCGAAGGCGCTCAGCGGCACCGGCTGGCCGCTGCTCGATCTCACATAAATTTTGTCGAGCAAATCGGGCGATTCGCGGAAGTTCGGTTCCACTTCGAGAATGACGCGGAATTGGTTGAGCTGCGTGAAAATGATCGAGACCTGCCGCTGGCCGAACGCGTCGTAAAGCGTGTCGTCGATCGCCTGAGTGAGCACGTTGAGGCGCGACGCCTTTTCGCGATCGACATCGACATTGAGTTGCAAGCCGTTTACCTGTTGATCGCTCGCCACGTCACTGAGTTGCGGCAGCTGCCCGAGTTTTTGCACGAGTTTCGGCGTCCACTCTGCGAGCTCGGCCGCGTCCGCGTCTTGCAAAATGTATTGGAATTGCGTTCGGCTAACGCGGGCGTCGATTTGCAAATCCTGCGCCGCTTGCATAAAGAGCGAGACGCCTTCGACGCCGCGGGTCGCGTTGCGTAACCGTTCGATGATCTTCTCCGCGTTGGGCCGCTGATTGTGCGGCTTAAGCACAATGTAGAGGCGCGCCGTGTTGATCGTCGCGTTCACTGTGCCCGCGCCGACTGAAGCCGAAACGCTCGCGACATCCGGATCCTGCCTAATGATATCGGAAACAGCGTGCACGCGTTGCACCATCGCCTTGAACGAGATGTTCTCCGCGGCATCGGTTACGCCCACGATCACGCCGGTGTCCTGCTGCGGCAGCAGTCCCTTCGGCACGATGATGTAAAGCAGAATAGTCGCGACCAGCGTGACGATGGCCACGGTTAAAACGAACCGCTGATGATCGAACACCCAGCGCAATCCGCGTTCGTATAAATTGCGAAACCGCATCCAGAGATTCTCCGTGCGGCGATAGAACGTCCCGGCGTGCTCTCCTTCCTCCTCCTTTTCGGCGCGCAAAAGTTTCGCGCACATCATGGGTGTGAGCGTGAGCGAAACGAAGGCTGAGACCGCGACCGCCACGCTCATGGTAATCGCGAATTCGCGAAACAAACGGCCGACGATTCCGGTCATAAACAAAAGCGGAATGAAAACGGCGATGAGCGAGACGCTCAACGACACGACGGTGAATCCAATTTGCTTCGCACCTTTGAGCGCGGCTTCCAACGGCCGGTCGCCCGCTTCGATGTAACGGACGATGTTCTCGATCATCACGATCGCGTCATCGACCACGAAACCGGTCGAGATGGTCAGCGCCATCAACGAGAGATTGTCGAGGCTAAACCCAGTCAAATACATGATGCCGCATGTGCCGATGAGCGAGAGCGGCAACGCCACGCTCGTGATCACCGTTGTCCAAAGTTTTCGAAGGAAGAGAAACATCACCATGACGACGAGCGCGACAGTGAGCAGCAATGTCAGCTGCACGTCCCGCACGGAGGCGCGGATCGTCTCGGTTCGATCGGCAAGAACATCGACATGGACCGATGGCGGCAGCGTACCGGTCAACCGCGGCAGCAATTGTTTAACGCGCTCGACTGTTTGAATGATATTCGCGCCAGGCTGCCGCTGGATGTCGAGCAACACGGCGGATTGTTCGCCGCTTTTCGTGCCGACCCACGCCGCAAGCTGGTCGTTCTCCACGCTGTCGATGATGTTCGCGACGTCGCCGAGGCGAATCGGCGCCCCGTTTTTGTAAGCGACGATGATCGGTTTGTACGCGTCGGCGGAAAAAATCTGGTCGTTGGACCCGATAGTAAACGATTGCCGCGGTCCATCGAAGCTACCTTTGGGAGCGTTCACGTTTGCTTGGCCGAGAATGCTCCGCACGTCTTCGAGACCGAGCCCGAGCGCCGAAATCGCCGCCGGATTCACTTGCACGCGTACGGCCGGTTTTTGATTTCCCTGGATCGTGACGAGGCCGACGCCCGTGACCTCGCTCAATTTTTGCGCGAGCAAAGTGTCGGCGAAATCGTTCACGCGATCGAGCGGCAAACTGTCGGACGTAATCGAAAGGGTGAGGATCGGCGTGTCGGCGGGATTGACCTTGTTGTATTTCGGCGGGTTCGGCAGATTTGGCGGCAGAAATCCGCCGGCGGTATTGATCGCGGCTTGCACGTCCTGCGCGGCCACGTCGATCGGCCGGTCGAGCACAAACTGCAAAGTGATTGTCGATGTTCCGAATGAGCTGGTCGAGTTCATCGACGCGAGCCCGCTGATTTGTCCGAACTGCCGTTCGAGTGGGGTGGTGACCGACGAGACCATCACATCCGCGCTCGCGCCGGGATAAAACGTCGTCACTTCGATCGTGGGGAAATCGACCGTCGGCAGCGCGGAGATCGGCAACAGTTTGTAGCCGAGCAGGCCGAGCAAAATCACGCCTGCCATCAACAGCGACGTCGCGACTGGTCGACGAATGAATGGTTCGGAAATGCTCACGGCTTCTTCGAAGTCGTCACGCGCATCTTTCCTGCCACGGCTGGATTTTGCGGTTGCGGAGACGTCAGCTCGACATGCGCGCCGGGTTGAAGTTTGTATTGCCCATCAGTCACAACTTGCTCGCCGGCGTTCAATCCTTCGTCGATTAACGCCAGGTTCGCTTCGGTTTGCCCAACTTGGATTGGCCGCATCTCCACTGTTTTGTCCGGCTTGATTACGTAGGCATACGTTCCCTGTGGTCCCAGTTGAACCGCGCTCGACGGAACGACGATCGCGTTTTTATTCGTCGTCAGAACGAGCCGCGCGTTGACAAATTTCCCCGGCCAAAGTTTCAACTGATCATTCGCGAAGGTAGCCTTCAGTCTCACCGTACCTGTCGTCTGGTCGATCTCGTTATCGACGACGGCGAGAGATCCTTCGTCGAGCGCCGTCGTGTTCCCGCGATCCAATGCAGAAACGTGCAGTCCGCCATTGGCCCCGCCTTGATTGAAAATCGCCGTCAAATCTTGTTCGGGCAGGGTGAACACGACCGAAATCGGTTTCAGCTGGGTAATGACAACGATTCCGGTTTGATCGGCCGCGTGAACGATGTTGCCAACATCGACAAGTCGAACGCCGGTGCGTCCGTCAATCGGTGACTTGATTTGCGTGTAATCAAGCTGCGTCCTCGCGGCCTCGATTGCCGCCTGATCCGCCTGGACTGCGGCCTGGAATTGATCGCCCTGATACTTGGACGTGTCGAAATCTTGCTGATCGATCACTTTCTTGTTCAACAAATTAGTGTTGCGTGCGAGCGTAACTTTGGCGTTGGCCAGTTGCGCTTCGTCTTGCGCTTTTTTTGCGATCGCCTGATCCAGAGCCGCCTGGAAAGGCCGCGGATCGATCACCGCCAGGAGATCACCCGTCTTCACATCCTGCCCCTCGGTGAAAAGAACCTTCTCCAATTCACCATCCACGCGCGTGTGAACCGTGACGGTGTTGAACGCTTGCACCGTGCCCAAGCCGTCGAGATAAATCGGCATATCTTTTCGCTCGACCCTGCCTGCGACCACCGGCACCTGGCCGCCGCCCGCGCCGAGCCCGCCGCGTCTTCCCGAAGTTCCTGCTGTAGCGTTTGACCCGGGTTGATCAGACGAAGCGCGATGATGGCAGCTCCACCATGCGATCAACACCACGAGAGCGCCGACGATTCCGAGAATGGCTCGTTTCGACATTTTTTTACACACCTCGTTTGCATGCGGGAGCGCCTCATAGACTGTGACCTCCGAGACAGTGGTTTGGTTACAGGAATGTATCGTGGCCGTGCGCGTGCCGGGTCGCGGAGACAACTCCACCACGCGAATATCACGATAAATGCGACGGCAACTTCTGGAACCTTTTGCTTCGACATAATACTTTTAAGGCTTCGAATGAGCGAAGTGATTGCTTTCACGGCAATATTGCCCGTCGGTTCGTCGCGTCGCCACTACGCGTCGGCGGGATTTACCGGTGCCACAAAAGAGAGGATTGCGTATCCCTCTTCGGAGCTAAATGCGCGAGGAAAGAGCGCCTCGCGATCTTGGCTTCGTCGCTAGTAGCGTTCCGCGGCGAAGACAGATTCCGGATCGGAGCCGGAAACTTTGCCTACTGCGATCCAGCCGAAGCGGCTAACCAGCGCGCCGACTAAAAATGCAAACGCCGCAAATGGAACGAAGCCGAACAACCGCAGAACAAGGGCAAGCGGACCGGTCAAGATTTCGCCGACGCGAATGAGCCAACCCGAACCATGTTCGTGTATTGCGCGATCGGCGGCTCCATGTTTGTCAATCGTCAGCCAAACTAAGAGGGCTGATTCGACTGCGGCCGCGAAGAAGCCGATCGCGTTGAGCGGCGCGATGCGATGGCCGAACAACTCCAACAATCCGGCTGCCGAACCCAGCCCGGCGGTTCCAAAATGGATCGGCAAAAGCAGGCGATGCAAAAACCAAGCGGGGATTGCGGTCGCGCCGATTAACACGCCGGTGTAGGTGGCGAGCAACGTTCCGAACAACGCTGAACCGAATATGAGAACGCCGGCGGCAATGCGAAGCAACTGATCCATCGCTCCGGTGAACAGGTGAAGGGTATGAAGTTCGAGCGCGATTAAGCCGGGAACGACGCACGCGCCAAAGAATGTGAGAATCCAAACGCCCATAGACATCGCCGATTGGTGCTTGAAGACCCGCAGCATGTTGATGAAAAGGTGCGGACGGCCGAGATCCATGATTAGAAGAACCGATGACAGGATCACCCCGATCGCTGCGAGCCACATGGCGGTGCGCGCAAGATCGACATGATGAAACAAAACAGCGGCGCTTGCGATCACGGCCGACATTCCCGACAAACCGCCGACGAAGAAATAAATCGGAATTTCCCACGTCCAAACCGGCGGTTTGACCACCGGCTGCCCGTAGTAACCGGGCTTGCGTGGAATCGGGCCGCCGGCGACATCGACACCCTTGCCCGGTACGACTCCGTCCTTCCACGCTTGCTCGCGCAGCTCTTCAAGTCGCTTTTCGGACGGCGAATTGCTGGTCATGAAAAAAATGCGAACGCCACGAGCGTTGTGATGATTGACGCGATCGCCGTCGCGAACGCCGCAGTCCACGCCGACTTTAGGTAAATCGTTGGAATCTGCGGCTTCGGTGGAAGTCCGTAGGCTTCGGGTTCACCTAGAATTAGAAAGAACGCGTGAATGCCCCGCACCGATGTTTCCGTCGGATCGTAAAGCTGCGCGTCATTGTAGCCACTTTGTTGTAATTGGTGCACGCGCTCCGCTCCACGTGCGCGCAAATCATCGAGTCGGCCAAACACAATCGATTCGGTCGGGCAAACTTTGGCGCAAGCTGGAACGAGTCCGCTCTTCTGTCGATCGTAACAAAACGTGCACTTAAATGCGCCGCCGGCATCGGGAAGCGGCTGCGGTCGGCGATCGATCACGCCGAACGGACAGGACACCACGCAATAGCCGCAGCCGTTGCAGACATCGTTCTGGACAAGGACCGAACCAACTTCCGTGCGCACGATCGATCCGGTCGGACACGCCTCGAGACAGCCCGCATCTTCGCAATGCTTGCAGACGTCGGACAGGAAAATCCACCGGAACGGATCTTGATCCAGTGACATCGGACCGGCGATTTGATTTCCTTTCGCGCAGTCCTGTTCCAGAAACATTACGTGTCGCCAGGTTGATGCGCCGAGATGGCCGGTGTTGTCATAAGAATTTCCCGACCACGTGAAACCGTCATCCGGCACCTGGTTCCATTCTTTGCACGCGACCTCGCAAGCTTTGCAGCCGATACAAACGGTCGGGTCGGTAAAGAAGCCAACCTCGACGTGATCTTGCACGAAGGAATGTCTTCGCTGGTTGGAGCTTTGAATGCCTTCGCCGATCATCGATTGTCGATCTTTCCTTCCATGCCGTGACCACCACCGGCTCTGGCGCAGGGCGCCCCCGCCGGCGGTTGTTCCGGGTGCAAATTGGGTGGGCCACCCTTCGGCACGTATTCGTTGAGCCAATCTTCGAAGGCGGGACCGCGCGGCAACCGGCCAGGCACAATGTTGCAGGTGAGCGCCTTCGCTTCCATGATCGTGACGTTCGGCTCGCCCGAAATCGGAACCAAATCGTTCGTGGCTCCACCCTTCACCGGTCCGGCCGAACCGAAATGAAACGGCATCGCGATTTGGTGCACGGTTTTCCCGTTGAGACGCAGTGGCCGGATGCGGCGGCTCACGAGTGCGCGGGCTTCGATTGCGCCGCGTAAACTCACGATCGAAATATGGTCGCCGTTGCCGATCTTCAGCTCGACTGCAAGCTCGGGGGACATTTCGGCGAACAGCTCCGGTTGCAACTCCGCGAGATGACTGAGAAAGCGCGACATGCCGCCGGCGGTATGGTGTTCGGTTAATCGGTAGGTCGTAAGAACAAAAGGAAATCGCGGGTCACCCGGGGGCGCGAACCGATTTTCCTGGCGGGTAAACCAATGGACAGCCGGGTTTGTGTCGCGCGAGTAAAGCGCGTTGTGCACCGGCGACTCGAGCGGTTCGTAATGTGTCGGCATCGGTCCATCTTGCAAACCGCTCGCGACATAAAGCCACCCGAGCCCGTCTTCCTGCAAAATGAAGGCAGCGTCGCCGCGAATCCCATCAAGGCCGCTCTCGTTTCCGGTTGGTCGAAACTCTGGCGACTTCTCCACGGGAAAATCGGGGTTATCAACGCCGGTCCATTTGCTCTGCGCGCGGTCCCACCAGATTAGTTTTTTGCGATCGCTCCATGGCTCGCCAGTCGGGCTGGCGCTCGCTCTATTATATATGATGCGCCGATCGCCCGGCCAGGCGAAGCCCCAACCGTGGCCAAGATAATCTTTTGAATTGCGTGACTTCGCCTTGTTAATCTTATCTGGACCGAGGACGCCGGAGTAAATCCAACCGCCGCTCGCCGTGGAACCATCAGACTTCAGTCGTGGATAACCGTCAATCTGCGGACCGTGATGCGGATTGCCTTCGCGATTGATACCGAACACGACTCCGTCAGCGTTGGGTTGAGGAGCAGTATACCAGCCGTTGATCTCTGCCAATACGGCTTCCATTTTTGGATCGCCCAGCTGGTCTTCGGGGTACCACCAGTCAAGCGCGCGCAACGGTTCATCGAGCGGATCGTTGGATTGTTTCGCTTTGGCGATCAGGCGCAAAGCAAGTTGATGAATGAACCACGCTTCGGACCGGCAATCGCCCGGAGGATCGACCGCTTTCTCCCGCCATTGCAAGAGCCGCTGTGTATTCGTGAACGCGCCTTCCTTTTCGGCGTGACCCGCCGCCGGAAAAAAGAAAACTTCCGTGTCGATTTCTTCCGTCCTTAATTCGCCGTGCTCAATCTCGGGCGAATCACGCCAGAACATCGCCGCTTCGATTTCGACCATCTCGCGGACGACCAGCCATTTCAATTTCGACAGTGCCGCTCGCTCGAACCTAGAGTTTGCCGCCGCAACCGCCGGGTTCTGGCCCATGATAAACATGCCTTCCATTTTTCCATCGGCCATGTCGTAGAGGTATTCGAAGAAGGAATGGTTAGTAGTGATCTTCGGCACCCAGTTATAGCCAAAATCGTTTTCGGCCGTTGCGTTCTTGCCGTAGTACGCTTTTAACAAGCTGATAAAGTAGGCTGGAAAATTATGCCAGAGACCAGTCGGCTTTGTGTGACGCGCCAGGTAATCGCGCAGCGTCGCTTCGCTGCCATCGCCGCGCGGCATTGGCAGATAACCGGGCAAAATATCATAGAGCGTCGGAATATCGGTTGAACCTTGGATGGATGCATGACCGCGCAGCGCGAGAATTCCGCCTCCAGGCCGGCCGATGTTACCGAGAAGCAATTGCAAAATCGCAGCGGTGCGAATGATTTGAACGCCTTTTGAATGTTGCGTCCAACCGAGCGCATAACAGATAGCGGCGGTTTTTTCGGGACCTGATGCAGCAACCAGCGCGTCTGCAACCTTGTGAAAAAGCGCCGGCGGAATGCCGCAAATTTTCTCTACCATCTCTGGCGTGTAACGAGCGAAGTGCCGGCGCAGCGTTTGGAAAACGCACCGCGGATGTTGCAAGGTCAGATCACGCTCGGGGAAACTAAGGCCGCCATCGCCGTTGTAGAGCCAGGTCTTTCTGTCGTAGCCGCATTGCTCCCCGCTCCAACCGGAGAAAACGCCGGTTGCGCCTTCTTCCGCGTCTCGAAAATCTTCGCGCAGAATGCAGGACGCATTGGTGAAGTGAACGACGTAATCGCGAAAGAATAGTTCGTTCTCGATAATGTGCCTGACGAGGCCGCCGAGAAATGCGATGTCGCCGCCAGCCCGGATCGGCACCCAAATATCGGCAAGCGCGCTGGTGCGCGAAAATCTTGGATCGACATGAATAATGGTCGCGCCACGCTCCTTTGCTTTCATCGCCCAGCGGAAGCCGACCGGGTGCGCTTCGGCCATGGAGGAGCCCTCGATTAAAATGCAATCGGCATTAGCGAGATCTTGTTGCGCAGTCGTAGCTCCGCCCCGGCCGAATGAGGTGCCCAGACCGGGCACCGTGCTGCTATGTCATATTCGCGCCTGGTTGGATATGCAGACCATCCCCAGGCCGAGAGTGAAAAGTTTTTTAATGAGATAATTTTCTTCGTTATCGAGCGTGGCGCCGCCGAGATGACAGATCGCAGTCGTGTGATTGATCGTCGCGCCGTCTTGTTTGTGAATGAACGTTCGCTTCCGCGATTCCCAAACGCGATCCGCCACCATGTCCATCGCGCGATCAACTGAAATTTCCGTCCAATCTTTCGCGCGCGGCGCGCGATATTTCATTTTCGTTTCGCGCCGATTATGCGTGAGCAGCTGATACGAAGCCGCGCCTTTCGGGCAAAGATT
>Ga0070697_100004237_pt1 | contig 10991 bp, 7 predicted proteins | sample KBSK1501metaG_FD_65475 | JGI IMG/M metagenome (GOLD analysis project Ga0070697, IMG submission 65475) | Corn, switchgrass and miscanthus rhizosphere microbial communities from Kellogg Biological Station, Michigan, USA - KBS K1-50-1 metaG | ecosystem: Host-associated > Plants > Roots >... | reverse complement strand
GAGCCGTACGTGACCGACAACGGCAACCTCATCCTCGACCTGAGCTTCGAGGACGGCATCGCGGAGGCGTCCGCGCTCGCTTCCTCATTGAAAGCCGTGACCGGCGTCGTGGAGCACGGTCTTTTCATCGGTCTGACCGACGAGTGCATCGTCGGAGGGCCCAACGGACCAAGGGTGTTGAGCCGCCCGGTCTGAAACGGAGTATGGTCCCGGCCACAGGGAGAAGGGGCCATGCAGAGCGACGATCCGCAGCGTCCGGAAGCACCAGACACACCGGTAGGCACGCCGCAGCCGCCGGCCCAGGCCGCGCCGCCGCCATACCCGCCGCCTCCGGCGTACCCGCCGCCTCCCACGTACGGGCCACCGGCCATGCCCCCGCCTTACTCGCCTCCGCCGATGGCGTCGCCGGTCTACTCACCGCCTCCCGCCGCAGCTCCCGCAGGGGTGCCGCCCGCGTACGCGCAGCAGTTCGGCGCCCCGTACGCGCCGTACGCCCCGCCGCCGCAGGCGCCGGCGCGCCGGAGCAGCGGCCGGATGTACCTGATCATCGGAATCGTCGCCGTCGTCGTGCTGGCCGCGCTTGGTGGTGGGGGAGCGCTGGCCAACGCGTCTCTTTCCAGCACCTACAGCCCCCAGCGAGCGGTGAGCGATTACCTCTCGGCCATGGGTCGTGGCGACGCAACCGGGATGATGAGCAACGCCAACTTCCTGTCCGACGACAGCGCTTCGTCGCAGTTCTTCACGAAGGACGGAGTGACGGCGATGCTGGCGGCCGACCAGAACAAGCAGATCTCAAATATCAAGGTTGGGTCGGCGACGACGGTCGACGACTCCACCGACTCCGTGAGCGTCACGCTGAGCTGGGGTGGCACGTCGCGAGACCTCACGTACAAAGTGCGCAAGGACTCTTCGCGCGTCCACTACCTCTTCTATCCGTCGTGGCGCGTGCAGGTGCCTTTCACGACCATCACGGTCACCGTTCCCAACCAAGGCGGCACCTTGCAGGCCGACGGTCTATCGCTGCCTGCCGCCTCCAAGAAGTTCGAGGCCATCCAGGGCTTCCACTCGGTCACGATGGCGGCCACGGACTTCTACTCCGCCAACACCCAGGTCGCGGATGGCGTCGACAGCAGCCCGACCGTCGCCTTCCCGACCGGCCTCAGTGTGTCCGCGCAAGAGGCGGCCGCAGCGTCGATCACCGCTGCCTTCTCCGGGAACGTGACGTGCGACGTCACGAAGTACTTCGACTGTCCAAATCACCGGTACACGGTCAAGGCCGGCTACTACGACCTGCTGCCGGCGGCCGGCGGCGACATCAGAGCCGACTCGTGGTGGAGCTTGGTGTTCGCCGGCGACCCAACCACGGGCATGAAGCTGACTGTATCGACCACCTCGGGGGAGGTCGACGCCAGTGGCATCTGCGGCATGACGATGACCGTTGACGGCAAGTCCACATACCACTTCGTCGGGACCTGGACCGCCACGCTCACCTGGGCGACGGGCGCTTTCAGCTCCGACGTCACGATCAACTGCGACGTCGCCAGGGTCTGACGATCTGATCTGAAGTAGGCGCCCGGCGTGCTGGCTCCTGCAACCAAAACGACATCCGCCGCATCAAATCGGCAGGATGATGTCCGCGGTCATGGAGCAGAGACCCCCGGTGATGCTGAACGCAGCGGAGGGCGATGCCTCTGCCTTCTCGCAGCTGATCGAGCCGCTGCTCGACCCGGCATTTCGCCTCGCCGCGGTCATGCTTGCGGACCGCGCCGCGGCCCAGGATGCCGTGCAGGAGGCTTCGATCAAAGCCTGGCGGAAGTTTCGCCAGCTTCGAGGGGACGAGCGGGCGCTGAGGTCATGGTTCCTGTCGATCGTCGCCAACGAGTGCCGCATGGCGCGGCGGCAGCGGTGGTGGTCGGTCGTAAGGCTCGCCGAGCCACCGCGCGCAGAAGACACCGCTGACCACTACAGCGGCGCCGCCGGCGACGTGCGGCGAGCGCTGCTGCGGCTCAAGCCGGATGACCGTCTCCCGCTCGTGCTGCATTTCTATCTCGATCTTCCGCTGGACGAGGTCGCTCGCACGCTCGGGGTCTCCGAGTCGGCGGCGAAGTCGCGCATCTACCGCGCGGCCCAGCGACTTCGCCCCGAGCTTTCGATGGAGGAGGTTTTCTGAAATGGGTCGCGAGGATTTCCGCCGCGAGCTTCGCGATGGCTTCGAGTCCATCGCCGGTCCACCTGACGCCGGGCTGACTGCACGCGTGCACTCGGCGCTGGTCGAGGCACCCGAGCGCCGGGGTCCGGTGTGGGTCGCCGGTTTGGCGGCCGCCCTGATCGCTGCGGTGATCGTGGGCGCGCTCTTCATCGCGGGTCCCCTGCGCCAGCAGCAGAACGTGCCCAGCGGGATCCTGCCGAGCCCGGCTCCGCTGCCGAGCGCACTTCCGACCGCAACGCAGTGGACGTGCACCAGCACCTACTTCTTCACGACGCCGGGGCAGGGGCCCGGGTTGGCGTACGTCGACGCGGTACGCACGGGCACGCACGCCGGCTACGACCGGATCACGATCGAGTTCAAGAACGGCGTGCCTGGCGACATCAGGCTGGCCGCCCAGGACACCACGACGTTTACCCAGGGCGCAAGCGGGCGCGTGGTGACTCTGCAGGGATCGGCGGGGCTGCTCGTGACGATCGACGGCGCCGACGAGCACACCGACTACACGGGTTCGCTTGATTTCGTTACTGCGTATCCGGTGCTCGCGGAGGCGCGTCAGGTGCAGGACTTCGAGGGCGTCGTGCAGTGGGGCCTGGGCCTCGCACACGCGGCGTGCTACCACGCCTACTTCCTGCAGAGCCCGTGGCGTCTGGTGATCGACCTCCAGACCCCCTAACTTTTGCGCGAGTGCCTGCACTGGCACATGCAAAACGGCCATTCTCGGCACGAGTGCCGGCACTGGGCTGAGTTAGACGGTTGCTAACCTAGCGACGGAGCGGTCGCACGATCGAGCCCACACGAGGACGACGCGACTGCGCGCGTCGCCTCGCGTGGTCGCCCGAGCTAGGCGACCTACACCGTCGTTGCTAACCTAGCGGCGGAGCGGTCGCCTAGCTCGGTCGAGGGCGCGGCACTGGAAATGCCGTAGGCCCGCAAGGGCCTCGAGGGTTCAAATCCCTCCCGCTCCGCCACACCTCCCGCTCCGCCACTGTCATGTCTCAGGACATCGTTGCTAGATGTTGCAAGACATAGTGCACAGGCCCTGCGTTCCGTGAGGGCGGGGAGGATCCCCGCCCTCAGGTCGACCGCTGGCAGCCTTAGCTGAGCGCGACGCTTGCCGTGTAGATGTCCAGTTGGTGGAGCGCCCCGTCGGGGTTGGTGCCGGTGCTGTTGGAGTTGTCCGACCACGCCGGATGGGCCAGCCCTCCGTAGAAGGAGAGGCCGGAGTAGTCGCCGAAGTCGATCCCGTTGCCGGAGTCGGCCGCGTTGGATGTGCCGGCCGAGATCTGGATGTTGGTCCCAAAGGATGCGCCGCCGTCGATGCTGAAAGCGCCCCAGAACTGCGCGTCGTCGTTGGCGATCCCGTCCGTGTCGCCGGAACCGCCCAGGCCGAGGTCACGCCGGGAGTCGTACCAGACGGCGGCGAGGTTGCCGGTCGTCGGGTCGAGCGAGAGCTTGGGCAGGAATTGGCTGTTGGTGGTCGAGTCGTCGTTCACGCGCACGGCGTCGCTCCAGGTCGCCCCGCCGTCATCCGAGTGACGCAGCAAGATGTCGGTGTTGTCACTCTCGTTCTGGACTTCCTTGGTGTAGATGAGGTAGACGCGCCCGTTGTGTGCCCCGCCGGTGCGATCCCACGCCAGTCCGGGCTCGGCGTCCACGGAGCGGTCCGGCTGTGGGGGGATGAAGTCGAAGCCGCCGACGTGCGTGTCGGTGACGAAGATTCGGCTCCCGAAGTTGGCGGGGCCGAGCCCATCAGGGTCGACGTTCACGAACAGCTTGCCGCCGCCCTGGCCGCTTTCGGTCAGTGTGCAGACCTGCATGACCTGGCCCGCGGGCCCGATCGCGATGTCGCCATATGTGCAGTTGTTGGTGTTCGGGACGACCTCACCGCCGAAGAAAGAGCCGACCTGACCGAAGCCGGTCACGGGTGCGCCGGTCGCAAACAGCGGGCCGCCGGCGTTGAAGATCACCCAGACCTCGCCGTGGCCCGAGATCACGGTCGGCTGGTCCACGAAGCGGAAGAGGCCGCGATTGTCGCCGCTGCTCTTGGTCGGGGTGCCCTGGGGTGGCGCGACGATGTTGCCGACCTGGGTGAAGGTCAGACCGCCGTCGGTGCTGTGCACGATCGGGACTGTGTTCTCGACCTCGAACAGGTACGTCATGAACAGGTTGCCGTACTGGTCGAAGGACAGGCTCGGGTCGCAGCAGGCGTCACCGAGGTTGTCGTTGTTGCCGATCAGCTTGGTGGTCCAGGTCTTGCCACCGTCAAAGCTGACGCCTTCGAACATGCCTGCGGTGAGCCCGGCCTCCCTATGGCCGACGTTGGTGACGATGACGACGTTGTTCGGGTTCGTGGGATTGACGGCGACGGCCTCCTCGGACTCGTTGAGGTGCCGCTGGCTCACATCCACATTGGTGGGCGTGGAGCTGATTTTGGCCGTGGCCGCAGGCGCGGCCGCGACGAGGGCGGCGATCATGAAGAGGCCAGCTGCGGGCAGCTTGCGCATGGCGTCCTCCTTACTATCGGCTGGGGCGGAAGACTCGAGTCTATTGCCCTACGGCCGCTTGGGTGTTTGGTCGACGACGCGATCGAAACCGCCTCACGTGATCACCGTGAAGTTCGCCTGGTTCTGGAACGCGTGGTTCGAAGACGCCAGGTCGCCGACCGAGGTGGAGCCGCCGGCCTCGAAGAAGAGGATCCCGGTCGCCACCACCCCGACGCAGCTGCCCACGCCGGCCGGCGCGCAGGCCGGGTTCTGCGTGTAGATGTTTCCGTTGATCGAGTTGCCGGTCACGGTTCCGGTCGCACCACGGCTCACCTGGATGCCGTTTTGCGCGATGACCCTGGTCGGGCCGATGCCGGTCACGGTGTTGCCGGTGATAGTGGCGCTGACGCCACCGCCGTTCGCAAGGATGCCGTCCTTCTGATAGTCGGTCACAGTGTTGCCGGCGGCGGTGCCAGAGGCTGCGAGCCCGGTGAACGGATTGACCCGATAGGCGATCCCCACGCCGTGCTGCGATCCATCGAGAGTCGGTTGGTTGTGTATGTGTGTGATCGTGCTGTTGGTCACGTCGACGTTCGCGCCGTCGCTGACGAGCACGCCGTAGTAATTCGCATTCTCGACTGTCGCGCCGTTGACCGATCCGGTAGAGGCGTCGAAGTAGACGCCGATGTTGCATCCCGTGGCGTCGATGGTGCCGCCGAGGGCGCCCACTGGATCGACCACCGCCGCGGTCAGGGCGAAACCGTCCTGGGTGAAGTCCGTGGTCACGCAGCCGGCCGCGGCGGCGTGGCCGGCGACGAGCACGACGCCGGCGACAGCCAGCGCGAACGACGTCCCGGCTGCGACGGTGGCGGTGAGAACCGATCGCACGGCGACAACCTCCCGGCCCTGAGGCCGAACACGTCCCGATGGGTCACACCGGGTTCGACGACCCACGTCGCGAAGGGGGAGACATTAACTCCATCGAGCGTGCGGGACAACTGGCGAACGTGATGCCGGCACCCTCCCGGTCGCCGGCCGCTCGTATCGGGGAGTTGATCCGTACACGAACTGGATCGACAACATCCAGTACGACGGCACCGTCATCTCGCAGCCCTCGGACAAGTAAACAAAGCGCCACTTACCGACAGCGATCAGACGAAGGCGATCGCCTCGTAAACGTCGCCGCGCGTGACCCAGTCGCCGGAAAAGGTCACGTGGTGCGCGTTCTGCTCCCACGGGTCGTTGGTCCAGTAGTCGTTCGGTCCGTTCAGCCCGGTCAGAGTGACGAAGTGAGTGCCCCCGGTGGGCAGGTTCATGCCCACGATCACGGGGTGACCCGCGCGCACCTGCGCGGCGATCCAGGACCACGTCGGTCGCCAGTTCATGATCGTCGTGTGGCCGGGGATGTTCAGGGCGGAGTTGTAGATGTTGCCCGAGAGCCCAAACCACGACGCGTGCGCCGCTATCGTCGCGGGCGTGACGTTGCGGTAGCCGAAATGCGTATAGACCATCGCCAGGTCTGAGATCAGGCAGCCGATCTTCCAGATGGTCTCCTTGCCCGCGCCGACAAGCTGGCCGCCCCAGCGCGAATCGCGCTGGTTGTAGTACGTCCCCCAGCTGTCGCTGATGACCTCCGGGTCGACATAGCGGCGCTCGAAGCTGCCGCCGCCGCCGTTGAATCCGCGGGCGATGTCCCAATTAGGCCACGTGGTCGAAGGAGTGAGGGCGGGAGCGCTGCCAAAGGCGTGCACGCGGCCGTGGCGGTCGAGCATCCAGCCGCCGGGCGATCCCACCGGCGCCGCCGTCCACATCACCATCGAGTCGGCGAGATCCTGGCCCGGCCAGTAGGGCTGGCCGCTGACCGCGGGCGCGCCACCGAAAGGATGGATGCCGCCGTAGCCGTCGAGCGTGTAGCCCTGGACATCTGCGGCCGTCGAGGTGGGGAGGAGCGCGATCCCGCGCGCGATGTCCATCCACGGCCAGGTCGGATTGCCGGACACCGGCGGCGCCCCGCCGAACGGATGGACACCGCCCAGGCCGTCGAGCACGTAGCCCTTTACCGACAAAGGCGAGCTGTCGGGAAGCAGCGCGACGCTGCGCGCGCTGTCGATGCCGGGCCACCAGGTGTAGCTCGAGATCTCGGGCGCGCCCCCAAAGCCGAAGAGCTGGCCGTAACCGGTCATGACCCAACCCGCGGGTTGTGTCGCCGACGACCAGGGCGCCATCACGATCGCCCGCGCGAAGTTCAGGCCATCCCAGTACGCGCCCGGCTGGATCTGAGGGGCGGCGCCCACTGCGTGGATGCCGCCGTTTGCGTCCATCACGTAACCGCCTGTGCCGTCGGGAAAGAGGGCGAGACTCTGCGCTTCGTCACGGTGCGGCCACGAGGCGGTGGTCGCGAGCGCCGGCGCCGAGCCAACGGGGTGCACGCCGCCCCACCCATCGAGCACGTAAAGGTGATCGCGGTTGTCGACGATCGCCTTGGAGCGGACTGAAGCCTCGAGAGCGGGTTGGTGGGCGGCGAGCGAGGGCAGGAGCGCGACCGATGCAGCCAAGATCGACGTCACCAACGCCAAGCGACGCACCGCACCCCACTTAGACACGAGCGGCCGATGTTAGGCAGACCTTGAGGCGCGTGTCAATCCGGAACGCGATATATTCGCGGCCTAGCCCATTGACGACGCCACCTGACCAGCTGCTGAACTATCAAGATCGCTGGGATCTCGCCGGACGCATGGATCCGTTCTGGGCGGTCCTTACTCATCCAGGCAAAGAAGGCAACCGCTGGGACCCCGCCGAGTTTTTTCAGACCGGAATCGAGGAGATTCGCGGCGTCATGAACGAGGTTACCGGTCAGGGGGTGGTCTTGCGCGCCGACCGCGCGCTCGACTTCGGCTGCGGCCCGGGCCGCTTGTCACAGGCGCTGGCTGCCTACTTCAAGCGCGTCGATGGTCTTGACATCGCGCCTTCCATGATCGACCTGGCCAACAAGTTCAACCAGCGCCCCGACCAGTGCTACTTCCACGTGAACGCCCGTGCCGATCTGGCGCTCTTCGAGGACCGCTCGTTCGACTTCGTCTACTCCAACATCACACTCCAACATATGAAGCCGTTCTACGCGAAGGTTTACATCCAGGAGTTCCTGCGCGTCCTTCAGCCAGGAGGAGTGGTCGTCTTCCAGTTGCCGGGCCGCCTGGTGAGGCTTCGAGCGCGCATCAAGAGGCTCGTCCCGAGATCAATCAGGGCTCAGTACCTGCGACTGCTAAAGAAGAACCATCCGGCGCGGGACATGTACGGCACTCCACGCGAGCAGGTCCTTGCATACGTGAGCGGCCTCGGGGCCGAGTTCGTCGGCTCGACCCGCAACACCGACGCAGGGAGTGGCTGGGAGAGCTTCCGCTACACGTGGAGGCGGCCCGCCTAACGGGGTCTTTCGGGCCCAACCGACTATCGATCGCCGCAATTAACGATCGCTTACATCGTTGAAGCCGGCGTGTCGGCACCCGCGGGGCACAATGCCGGCCGGTTGTTGCCGAAAAGCCTCGCCACGATCGTGGTCGGCGGCCTCAGTCTCGCAGCTATCGGGCTCCGGCCCGCCCCCGCGCAGGCCACGAGCGTGCCGGCGCTCGATCACGTCTTCGTGATCGTCATGGAGAACCACTCGTACGGCGAGATCATCGGCAGCTCCGCGGCGCCATACATCAACAGCCTCACGTCCTCCGGCGGGCTGGGCGCCAACTATCTCGCGGTTGCACACCCGAGTCTTCCGAACTACCTGGCGCTCACGGGCGCAAGCACTTTCGGAATCACGAGCGACTGCACGACCTGTTGGGTGGCGGGAGGCAACCTGGCGGACTCGCTGGAGTCGGTGGGGAAGAGCTGGAAGGCATACGAGGAGTCAATGCCCTCCGCCTGCTTCGTCGGCGACAGCTATCCGTACGCGCAGAAGCACGATCCGTTCATCTACTTCAACGACATCCGCACCAACACGGCGCGTTGCCAGAGCCACATCGTTGCCTATTCGCAGCTTTCGACCGACCTGCAGTCAACGACTACCACGCCGAATTTTGCGTTCATCACGCCAAACATGTGCAACGACATGCACGACTGCACAGTTGGCACTGGCGACTCGTGGCTGCAGCAGCAGGTGCCCACGATCCTCAACTCGCCGGCGTTCAAAACGCAGCACTCGCTGCTCGCGCTCGTGTGGGACGAGGACGATTCTTCGGCGGGGAACCAGGTGCCGTTGTTATTGCTCGGCAGCGGCGTCACCGCCGGCCACCAGAGCGCGCTCGCGTTCAACCACTACTCGCTGCTGCACACGATCGAGTCCGCCCTGGGCGCCGCCACGCTGACCGCCAACGACGCGGGCGCCACCCTCATGGGCGACTTCTTCACCAGCGTCGCGCCGCCCTCGCCGTCACCCTCTCCCTCCAGCGCAGTGACCCCGCTGCCGCAGGACAGGCTGCACTTCGGGCTCGCGAACCAGCCCTCCGACCTGGGCTGGATGACCGGCAGCGGTGTGCCGTGGCGCTACCGCTATCAATATCTGGCCGGCGGCGTGAACACAGGCACCGGCTGGGAGACGTGGAACACGCCCAGCGGCGCCTTCGCCACCAACTACATGAACGCGTCCTCCGCCAACGGCTACATCCCCGTGTTCAGCTATTACGAGCTGCTGCAGTCGAGTCCCTCCACCGGCAGCAACGAGTCTGACCGCGACTTCAGCAACCTGAACAACGCGGCCACGATGGCGGCGTATTACGCGAACTTCAAGCTGCTGATGCAGGGCGCGGGGGCGTACGGGAAGCCGGTCGTGGTCCACGTGGAGCCCGACCTCTGGGGCTACCTGGAGCAGCGCGCAGCTGGAGGCACAGCGTCGACGGTAAGCGCGAGCGTCGCCAGCTCTGGCTTCGCGGAGGCGGCCGGCCTCCCCAACACAGCAGCCGGATTTGCTTACGAGCTGTTGAAGCTTCGCGACACTTACTCACCGAAGTCGGTGCTCGCGATCCACGCGTCACCGTGGGGCAGCGGCATCGACATCGCGAGCGACACCCGTGCAAGCGTGAACGCTGTCACCGAGGCGGACACGACCGCCGCGTTTCTTAACTCCGCCGGCGTGTCGAGCAACCCGTACGGCAGCACGTGGGACCTCGTCTTCAACGACGTTGACGACCACGACGCGGGCTGGTGGGAGCAGCAGGGTGCGGACAACTCCTCGTTCACGCACTGGTGGGACCCGTCCAACCTCAACTTTCCGAACTTCACGCGGTACCTCGCCTGGGTGACCGAGCTGCACGCGAAGACCGCGCGGCCGCAGGTCGTGTGGCAGGTGCCCGTCGGCAACCAGTACTTCGAAACCATGAACAACACGTGCGGGCATTACCAGGACAACGTCGGCCCCTACTTCATCGCCCACGCGACATCGCTTTACTCGGCGGGGCTCATCGCCGTGCTGTTCGGCGCCGGCAACTCGTGCCAGACGAACAACACCGACGCGCAGGTCGACGGCATCACCAACAACGGCGGCGCCACAACGACAGACCTGGCGGGCTACTGCAACGCTTGCAACGCGCACGGGTCGTCGTACGCGGATGACGACGGCGGGTACCTGCGGATCTTCGTCGGCCAGTACTACGCCGCCACCACGTGTCCCGTGACCTTGACCCTGCCGGCAATCGAAGCGACCACCGAGTTCAGAGTGGCGCCTTCAGAGGGCTGCTCTTCCAGCCGCTTCGACATCCAGATGTTCGACTCGACCCTGAACCAGGGCTGGTTCAGCCTAGGCTCGACCACGGCCGAGGGATTTCAGGGCCACACCTACCAGTTCCGCGCCAGGGCGCTGCTCGCCGGCGGGGTGTGGAGTGGCTGGGCGACGGCGACCACCCAGGTGTCGGCGACCGCCACGCGCTCGCACCCGTTCAGCGGGCTTTACACGCTTGACGCGTACGGCGGCGTGAACTCCACCGACAGCCCGCCGCTGGCGACCACCGCGTACTGGCCGGGCTGGGGCATCGCGCGCGCCGCGCATGCGCAGCCAGGGAGCCTCGACTCAGGCCTGGTGCTGGACGGCTGGGGTGGGCTGCACCCGTATGGGGCGCCGATGACGATCAGCACGACCGCCTACTGGTCGGGCTGGGACATCGCGCGCGACTTCGCGTTCCTGCCTGACGGCACGGGCGGCTTCGTGCTCGACGGGTACGGCGGCCTGCATGCGTTCCACGTCAATGGCAGCACGGCCTCGCTGAACGCCGTCGGTTTCGCCTACTGGGCGGGCTGGGACATCGCGCGCAAGGTGG
>Ga0070697_100004236_pt1 | contig 10992 bp, 8 predicted proteins | sample KBSK1501metaG_FD_65475 | JGI IMG/M metagenome (GOLD analysis project Ga0070697, IMG submission 65475) | Corn, switchgrass and miscanthus rhizosphere microbial communities from Kellogg Biological Station, Michigan, USA - KBS K1-50-1 metaG | ecosystem: Host-associated > Plants > Roots >... | reverse complement strand
CGAAATTTAGATTTGGTCTCGATCCCATCATCGGCTTGCTGCCGGGAGTTGGCGACACCGCCTCCGCTATTGTCTCTGTGCTCGCCATCATGGCCGCGGCACGCCGTGGCATCCCGAAAATTTTGCTCGCCCGGATGTCCCTCAACATTTTAATCAACGAACTCGTTGGCATCATTCCGGGCATCGGCGATGCGTTTTCATTTTGGTTCAAATCGAACGCGCGCAATTACGAGCTTCTTAAGAAACATTCTGCTGTCCCCGGCCGCTCGCGCAAGAGCGATTGGGTATTTGTCATCGTCATTCTGGCGCTGCTCTTCGTGATCGTGGGCGCGGGACTGCTCGTGAGCTTTCTTGTCCTGCAAGAGATCGGCCGATTGCTCGCCGGCAAACGTTAGCTGGCCGCGCCTTTTACGTGGCGATCGTAAAGACGATGGATCGTCTGTCTCAGATCGACGTATTCCTTCGCGAACGCCTCGGCGTTTCCATAACCGAGTCGCCGCGCTAGCCTTCTTTGTTTCTCTAAATTTACAGGCAACGTCGAAACATTCTTCATTTCCCAACGACGAAGAGCAGATTCACAGCGCCGCAGAAACTCATAGCTGCGCGCGGCCGCCGCTGCTTCTTTACTTGAAATCACACCATTCTCCCGCAGCGTGTCCAGCGCGGCGCGCCAATTCGGATTCCAAATTCCCGCGCGCATTTGCAGCGCTTGGACAAGAAACTCGGCCTCGATCAATCCGCCTTCACCAGTTTTAAACTCCAGGAAATCTGCGCCGGAACTTCGATCACGCCGGATCCGCACGAGCATATGGTCGATCTTGTCGAAGAGGTCGGGCTGGCGGCCAATGTCGCTCCAGATTTCCTTCACCATGTCGATGTAGGACTGTTGTAACGGACCAGTAATGGGACGCGCGCGGGTCAGCGCGTGAATCTCCCAAAGATGGGCACGTCGCCGATAGTAAGTTTCGTAACTGTCTAGTGGAGAAATAAGCGGCCCTTTCTCGCCATCGGGCCGAAGACGCGCATCCAGCACCGCGATGTTTCCTTCTGCGCTTGGCTTCGCCATCGTCCTCATGACATTTTGCGCCGCTCGATTATCATCGCCGATAAAGAGCACGTCGAGATCTGCTCCGTAGGTAATTTCGCGGCCGCCAAATTTTCCAAGCGCGATGATGGTGAGACCAATCTCCCCGACCAGATCATTCAGAAAAAGGAGGCACGCCTCGGCCAGCGCGGAAAGTTCGGCAAAAAGCGCAGCCGGATCGACCAATTCCAAAACATCGCGCAAGAGAATGCGCAGCAACTGCGTTTGTCGATAGGCGCGAACTGGATCGAGGGCTTCCGGGGTTGCGCCTGATACGCGAAGGCGGCGCAAGTGGTCCGTCAGCGAAAGCGAATCATCGATACTCTCGTCTCGCGTGACGTCTTCCAATAGGTCCGGGCGTCGAATGAGCAGATCCCCGGCGAAACGGCTAGCGTCGAATGTTTTTACAAGCAACTCGAGCAAGCGCGGATTTGTGACCAAGAGCTCGAAAAGCAAACTGCGCAGCCCGTAGGTTTCGACAAAACGCACGAATTGATTAAGCGTCGCGTCCGGATCGGCCGTCTTGGCGAGGGAAGCGAGCAAGAACGGACGAAGTTTGCGAAACACTTGCCGGGTGCGGGGCGCGACATGGGAAGCTGTCGTTCCTTTGGCGAGATCGCTCAGCGCCTTGGTCGCGCGTTTCTCGTCCGCAAAGATGCTTAGATCGACAATGTGCGATTCCTGTGGTCTTTCCGAAATGACCCGCTCAAAGATCGAGCGGACGTTTTGCATTTCTCTCTTTAGCGCGGCTGTGAATAGCGCACTTGATGCGAAGCCAAGACTGAGGGCGAGCCGACGTAACGCCGCCGGGTCTTCCGGTACGGTGTGCGTTTGCTGCTCGGCTTCGATCTGCAAACGATGTTCCGTTCGGCGCAAGAATCGATAAGCCCGGTCAAGATCGACAACTTCCTTTTGCGGAATTAATTCCAGCTCAGCCAGACCCTTTAACGCCTCCAGGGTGCTCGTCTCCTGCAAGAAAGTATGCCGGGCGCCGTGAATGAATTGAAGCGCCTGGACGATGAATTCGATCTCACGAATCCCACCGACCCCGAGCTTAACGTCGCGCTCGAGATTTTCGTGGCCAACCACATCGCGTTCGATTCTTTTTTTTAGGTTGGCGATTTCGCCGAGAAGATCGGGTGTTGGATTCTTCGGATAGATAAAAGGCTGATGCTCTCTCAGAAATTCATAGGCCAGTTCCCGGCTGCCGCAGATTCCGCGCGCTTTGATTAAGGCAAGTCGCTCCCACGTTTCGCCGAAACCAGCGTAGTAATTTTCCATGCTTGCGAGCGAACGCGCGAGCGGTCCGGCCGAACCTTCTGGTCGCAAGCGAAGATCGACACGAAAGAGTGCGCCTTCGGCGTGGGGTGCGGCAAATGATTCGAGAATTTTTTTGCCAAGGCGATTAAACCATTCGTGATAGGTACCGCGCGGCGAAAGTTCTCCCTCTTCGCTATAAACGAAGAAAAGGTCGACATCGGAACTATGATTGAGCTCGTGGCCGCCAAGTTTGCCCAGGGCGAGAATGGCGAATTCGGCCCTCGGCGAACCGAAACGTTGGCGAAGCTCCGCGTTCCAATGCTCGAAAACTTGGCCGAGAGCAATCTCTGCAAGCAACGATAATTCAAGGGTCGTCTCCTCCAAAGGCGCGACATCCGCGAGCTCGCGCAATGCGACTCGAGTCATCTGGCGGCCTTTCCAACGCCGTAACGAGCAAAAATTGTCGGCCGCGATCGCGCCATTGCTCCACGCCTGCAGGTCGGCCAGCATTCGACGCGGGCCGCGGCGTTCGGCGCAGATATCGCTTTGCGCGAGCCAAAGCAACGTCTCAGGGTCCCGCACAAGGCGGGACACGCAAATGCTCGACAAGCCGAGAAGATGCAATAACGCAGCTTCGCCAAGCGGGAATTTTTCAATTAGATCGACAATCGGCGGTGCCGTGTTCGGCCAGACTTCATGGAGCTGGAAGAGCGCGCTTTCGACCTGCGGCGGATGGACCGACGTAGCCGCTTTTTTTCGAACCCAGCGCGTATCGCGATCCATTAATGCGAAAGATGCGCGCAGACGACGAATTGTCGATCTTGCGGATCGTGGCATCGGCATCTTGCCGATGATTAGATCACGGGCTTAGGCGCGATTAACGCTGCGCTTCGAGAATTTTTTCGCGCGCTCGAGCCAGAATGCGTCTTTCCGCCCGCGTTAGACTGGTGACGCCGGCCCGCGAGATTTTCTCGAGTAACGGATCGATCTCCTCGGCGATAAACTGCGCGGCATCCATGTGGCGGAAACGTTCGGCGGCGGCGCGACGGCGCGCGAGAAATCGTTGCCCGAAGGACGGATGTCCGAAACCGAGAAGATGGGCATAAAGCCATCCCATGGCGAGACCGCCGAGGCAGGCGCTATGAGCAACCGCGCCAGAGCGCTCGACGCAAATCAGTATGAGCGCGACGGCCATCGCCCCATAAGCCATGTACTTTGCCTTAAAACGCAGCGACACCAGTTCCAGTTCCGGAAGGAGTGTGGCATAAGCGAACAGAACCGCAGCCACCCCACCGGAAGCCCCGAACAAAATGCAATCCGACGGCATGAGAAAGAGATGTCCGAGTTCGCCGGCGAATGCTCCGAAGAGATAAAGATAAAGAAAATGGCGTCGGCCCAGGATGGTTTCGAGATCCCGGCCAAGAAAATAAAGGACGAGCATGTTCGCGGATAAATGCCACGGCCCCTGGTGAAGGAACGCGGCGGTGACGAATTGCCACGAATAAGCGTCGCGCACCCCATGTTCGGTCATGGCAAGATAGTCGCGAACGAAACCGGGCTCGTAGACTTCGAGGAAAAGCTGCGCGACAAAAACGGCCACGTTCAGGCCGATTAAGCTTAGGAGAACAGGGCGCGGCTGCTGCGTCCAGCGTCGTGTGAAGGATAATGGCTTTCCCCCCGACAGACGCATTGCAAAAGACTATCGCAACGCGTCGTGATTGTCGATCTTTTCAACCGGGGCGAGGACGCGAAGGCGCTGTTTCTGCACGCCAAATTCGACCGGAGAAGTTCCGACCAGTTCCCCGTCAAGCTCGACCGGGACTGGCTGGTCGCTGGTCACGCGCAGGCGCGACGTCTGAAAGTATTCGACCTCCGGTGCGTTGATCTCGGAGCTAAACAAGACGTTCTGAAGGTATCTGATGATCTCCAGATAACCCAGACGCTTGAAGACAATCACGTCAAGCAACCCATCATTGTTAACGGCGTGTTTGAAAAACGGAAACGGGCCGCCATAGAGCCGTCCGTTGCCGACCAGGACAAAGGAGCCTTCGTCGATCGAAGCATTTTCCGATTCGATGGAAAGACGCGGAGGGACGCGGGCGGCAATTTGGGCCGCCTGAATGAGATAACTCAGTGGACCAAAACTTCGCTTGAGCGCGAGGCTCGTTTCCTTGACCACTTGCGCATCGAGTCCCACCCCGGCGAGTTGCGCAAAGTATTTATCGTTTGCGTTCGGAAGATCGACCAGGCGTGTCTTTCCATTCTCAATAATATCCCAGCAAAGTCCCAGATCATGAATCGGCAGACCGAGTTCCGTGGCAAAGACGTTCATGGTTCCCATCGGCAAAAGGCCAAGGGCGGCCTCAGTTCCAGCGAGGCCGTTGACGACTTCGTGAATCGTACCGTCGCCGCCGGCGGCAACGATTCTTTCGAATCCTTCATCGGCGGCGCGGCGGGCGAGCATCTCCGCTTCGCCCGAACGCGAGGTCGGGCATATCACGCTGCCGTGGGCAATTGTCTCGACACGCGCGCGCTGCCGGCGCGCACGATCGCCGCGAGCGGCTGGGTTAAGAATAACCAGCGTGTTGTTCATTTTCGGGTGCCGAGAGGCTTTGATCTTTTCTTCAAAGTTGGTCTGCGTAACGTCTCCGCGTGCAAAGGTTCAGCCGATTCCTCCTGATTGTCCTCGGAGTATTCCTGGCTTTGGCGGCAATCGTTTTGCTCGGAGTCAATCTGTATGTGCAATCGCAAGGGACACAAACCAGAATTCAGCAGGAACTCAGCCAGCGTCTGGGTACGCCGCTTACCATCCGCCGAATCAGCGTCACCCCCTGGGGCGGGCTCAAGCTGAGCGGGCTGACCATCCCGCAAGTCTCGGGACGTGCATCGGGAAATTTTCTCAAGGCCAAGGCTTTTCGGCTCCGCATTCGTTTTCTATCACTTTTCTCACGGCGCTTGGTCATCAAAGAGATATTACTGGTTGAGCCGGACGTGATTTGGCTACAAAACTCGGACGGCAAATGGAGATTGCCGGGATCGACGCAACGGGAAAACTTAGTCGTTTCGGCGAGTGAAGATGATGCGACAACAGAGGCGACGCAGTCTCCGCTACCTTCTCTCTCATCCGCGCCTGTTCCAGAAACGAGCCCAAATCGTGAAAAGGGAGATGAGCACACTTCGGTTCAGTTCGTTCCTGAGATTCGACGAATCAAAGTATCCGGCGGTAATTTCAGATTTCTCGATGAATCGGGAAACTTCGTCGCTGCTTTTGAGGGTTTGCAGTTTCGTTCGAACTTTCGCGATGCGGCTACGCTCGACGGCAGTGCGAGCGTGGCCAAGATTTCGTTGCGCGACCGGTTCTTCCTCCAGCAAATGCGATCAACTCTTCGCTATGATCCGACCCAGCTCGATCTGCCGCAAATGTCCGCCCACGCTGGTGGCGGCGATCTTTCCGGCCGCTTTGCCATGGAACCGGAATCGGAGGATTCGCCTTTTAGCGTGGCTATTAAATTTCGCAATGTCCAAGCCGACCGGATCATCGCGGAAGCGGGCGGACCTACCGGCATGGTACAAGGCAAGCTCGAAGGAAACTTTGAAGCTGTCGGCAAAATTACCGATCCGAGTGCTCTTCGCGGAACCGGTGAAATCCTGCTGCGTGATGGGCAGTTGCGGCAATACAGCCTGCTGGTGGCCCTTGGCCAAATCCTGCAAATTGAGGAACTGACCCAACTCCATCTTGAACAGGCCGAGGGAAAATATCACGTCGACTCCGGAGTAGTCACCGTCGATGAACTGATTTTGCGTTCGCCCAATACTCGCCTCTCGGCCAAGGGCACGATTGCGTTTGATGGGAAATTGCGACTGGCTTCGCAGCTCGCCATCAACGAGAAGATTCGCGGTCAGCTTTTCAAACCGATTCGCGCCAATTTCCAACCGACGGAGGAGCCTGGCTATTTCGCAGTCGATTTTCAAGTGAGCGGAACGATCGATCGGCCGAAATCGAATCTGGTCGAGAAAGTCGTCGGGCGCGATCTCAAGGATTTCGGGAGCGTAATCAACAGCTTCCTCGGGGGCGGCAAAAGCGATCGTTCGAAAAAGCAAAAGTCATCCGAGACGCCGGTGCCGTCACCGACTGTGCCGCAACCGCAGCCGGCCCCATCGCCATGAGGGTGATCGCTGGCTCAGCCGGCGGAATTCAATTGAGCGTCCCCAAGCGCGGCGTCCGGCCAACGATGGACCGCGTAAAGGCTGCGATCTTCTCCAGTTTGGGTGATGCGGTTATCGGCGCGCACGTTCTCGATCTTTTTGCGGGGAGCGGCGGACTCGGAATTGAAGCGCTGAGTCGGGGCGCAACTTCTGTTCTTTTCGTCGATGAAGATCGACAATCTACTGCGGTGATCGAGAAGAACCTGGCCAAGACGAATTTGCAAGGCCGCGTCCGCGAGCAGGACGTGTTTGAGTTTCTAAAGCGCTTTTCTTCGGCAGAAAAATTCGAAATCATTTTCGCCGATCCGCCCTACGAAAGAACTAGATCGGGGGAATGTTACACGGAGAAGCTTTTGTCGAACGAAACCCTGGTGCAGCTGCTCCAAACGAACGGAATTTTTGTGCTGGAAAAGCGACCAGGGGAAAATCTTCCTGAGACAAAACCTTGGGAGATCATTCGGGCGAAGCGATATGGCGCAACGGAGGTCTTGTTTTTGCGACCGGGAGAAACGAAGGCAGACGCGCCGTGATGCGTTTCGTTTACAACCTGCTCTGGCCGCTCGGTCTCCTGCTCTTTTTACCCGGCTATATCCTGAAGATGATCCGCCGCGGCGGTTACCGGAAAAAATTCGGACAGCGCCTCGGACGGTACGATGTCGGTCTTCGCAGTCGCTTGCGGAAACGAAGATCGACATGGTTGCATGCGGTCAGCGTGGGCGAAGTGGCCGTCGCGCTCAAACTAGCCGCTCGGTTGCGGACGCTCGAACCGGATCAGCCATGCGTGTTGACGACAACCACTACAACCGGGTTTGCGTTCGCAAACAAGAATGCTCCGGACTGGATCGAAGTCATGTACACACCACTGGATTTTTGGCCGATCATGCGGCGGGCCTTGAGCGTGATTTGCCCATCAAAGGTTGTTCTCGTCGAGGCCGAGGTCTGGCCGAACCTTGTCGCAGAAGCGCATGCCCGCCAAATTCCAATCGCCCTGGTCAATGCGCGGTTATCTCCCCGATCGGAAAGAAGATTCCGGCAGTTTCATTTTGTGGTCGCGCCGATTTTCGCACGCCTCGATCTCGTTTGCGTGCAAGACGCCGCCGACATTGAGCGATGGGCTGCACTCGGCGTTGATCGCGCGCGCATTCGTCACGTCGGCAGCATTAAGTACGATCCGGAAAATGTAGATGTCGATCCAAGCGTGACCGAGGGATTTTTGGCTGCGCTTAAGATCGACCGGAACCGACCAATTATTCTCGGCGGCAGCACGCATCCCGGCGAGGAGGAAATACTGGGAAAAATTCTTTGCAATCTGCGTCAGCAATTTCCGGAACTGTTTTTGATTATCGCGCCGCGACATGCTGAACGCGCGCGCGAAGTTCGGACAAAACTCGAACAGCTTGGCCTCGCGGTCGCGTTGCGAAGCGAGATTAGTCTGGCGCAGGGACCGCTGCGCGACGGCGTGGTGCTCGACAGCACGGGAGAACTTCGGGATTGGTACACCGCGGCGACGATTGTGTTCATGGGTAAGAGCCTCACCGCCCACGGCGGCCAAAATCCGGTTGAGCCGATCCTGGCGGGAAAGCCGATACTTTTCGGGCCGCACATGGAGAATTTTTGTACGCTTGCTCGAGCGCTGGTGATGAGCGGAGGCGCAATTGAGGTGCCAGATGCGGAGTCGCTCGAAGCCAGGATCATCGCGCTGTTGCGCGACTCCGGAGCGCGCGCCTGTCTTGTGGCAAATGCGCAGGGGGTTCTAGCGACGCACGGTGGAGCAACAACCCGCACAGCCAAATTGGTAACGGGTTTGAAACCGAGTGGATCAGCAAACTGAGCAGCGACGATGCGATTCCGGGATTTCTTCAAGACTTTCAATCGCAATGCGCTGCAACGCTGAGAAGTTGGACCAGGTCGCGGCAAATAGCTTGCAACAAGAAGCGCCAATTCGATATTGCCCGGCTTTTGTGACCCTATCGTCTAGAGGCCTAGGACATCGCCCTTTCACGGCGGTAACACGGGTTCGAATCCCGTTAGGGTCGCGCCACTACTTTTCCTGGTGAACGCAGGCAAGCATCAACGAGTTAACCCCACCGAGGCTGCTCGTCCGGGCTAATCCCGAGCGAGATCTTACCCACGAGCTCGTGCGCCAGCAGCGGGTTCGCCGGATGAAACCGGCCGGCGCGACAGTCGCGGAACAGCCGCTCGAGTTCGCTCTTCTTGAACATGCCGAAGCCGCCCGAAAGATCGAGCGCCCGATCGACGATGTGGAAGGCCGCTTCCACAGTCCGATGCTTGACCGAAAAGAGCCGCACAAACCAGTCCGGCCCGATCCGGCCTTCGGACCAGTCGATGGCGATCGCTTCGACGTGCGGCCCCATGGTCTCGAGATCCATCGTGATCTCGGCGATGCCGTGCTGCACCTCCGGGTGGTAGATCATCGGCCGCGTCAGCGCAATGGACGTTTTCGTCTTCAGCTGTTCGATCAGCACTTCGCGGGTCCGCAACCCGATCGCGTAATAGATGTTCGCAAAGTTGACGAGCGCCCATGTGAAAAACCCGAGGACGAACATGTCGGCGCCGGCCGCGCCCGCGGGGAGAACGCGCGCGATGTACTTGTCGGGCACAAACGTGCCTTCGAGCACGGTGTCGTCGCTGCGCGTCGCGCGCATGCCCATCACGTCCCACGTTTCCTTGATCGTGTAACCTTTCGCGTCGCGCGGCAGAAAGAAGTGGACAATCTTTGGTCCCTTCGGATCGCTCGCGTCCATGGCGTGCCCGCCGAGCCGCGTCCACACGGGTGTAAGGCTGCCGAACGCCTTCCGCCCAGTCAGCTTATAGCCGCCGTCGACGCGCTCTGCTTTCGTTGCGGAGAGCAACCCCGGGATGTCGTTGCCGTGTTCGGCGTGGCCCGCCGCGAACACTTCGCCGGCCGCTGCATCTTTGAGGACCCACTCGCAGGACTTGTCGCCCCCGCGCCAGAGGTCCGCCGCGGTGCCGACCCAGTAGTTATGCATGTTGATGCACAGCGCGGTCGCCGGCGCGTACTGCGCGAGCCGACGTGTTTCACGCGACACTTGCGCGAGCGTCATGCCCGGCCCGCCAAACTCCTTCGGGATCGCCATCTTAAGATACCCGGCGGCCTTCAGCTCGTTAAAATCCTCCAGGCAGAATGTGTTGTCGCGATCGTAACCGGGCGCGCGTTCGCGGCACCGGTCAAGAAGTGGTTGGGTCAGTACGGAACTGGAAGCCGCAGTCATGAATCTCTCTGGGCGATGTTGATAGGGTTTGGAGTGTCGATGCGCGACTGAAGATTGGTCAAGATAAAATCGCGTGCGTTAAGCTGAGGGAGTCCAATGGCTTGCCCGGTCCAGTAGGCCTGCCTTGCAAAGCATGTTCGATCCTAATAATTTCTTTCGGGGGAATCAGAACAGTAAGCCCACCAAGAAAGTCCGAAATAGTTGTTTCCACCTTGGGGTGTTTGTTCTCGTTAGGCATCGCAATTAAATCACACGGAGAGACGAATGAACGCTGATGAGATCAGATCTTTGCAGGCACCCCTCAAAGAGCGCTATCGACTGCGTCCAGACACCGCCTTGGTCACTCTCCGAGCAGAAGGGTGTATTGGTGAGGGTGTCACTTGCAAAGTAGAAACCGGCAAAGCGCTCGTCGAAGCAGGACTGCATCCTGCGACCGGAGGCGATGGGCTCAGCGCTTGCTCGGGCAATATGTTGCTCGAGGCATTGGTGGCCTGTGCCGGTGTCACCTTGCGTGCCGTCGCTACGGCCCTGGACATCCAATTACGGGACGCCACCGTTCGCGCTGAGGGCGATCTCGACTTCCGCGGCACTTTGGGAGTGTCGAAAGATGTGGCCGTCGGGTTCCAGCAGATTCGATTGCACTTCGATTTGGACACTGACGCCAGCGAAGAGCAGCTGGCTACGCTGCTCCGTTTGACCGAGCGGTATTGTGTCGTTTACCAGACGCTTAATCACCCGGCCAAGATCGAAGTTGTGCGTCGCGTTACGCCGCGGTAAATTTACCGCCCCGCAAAGTCTCTATGCCAACTTACATGGACATTCACGAGGTTCACGGGATGACCGCGGAGGATGTCGCCAAGGCGCACGCGTCGGATCTCGAAATACAGAAGAAGTACGGTGTTAGTTATCTCAAGTATTGGGTTAACGACAGTTGCGGCAAGGCTTTCTGTCTCGTTAATGCCCCAAATGCGGAGGCAGCGAACCACGTTCACCGTGAAGCCCACGGCATGGTTGCCGAGAAGATTATTGAGGTACAACCGGAGGTCGCGGAAGGTTTTCTTGGGGGCGGTGAAGTGAATGCGGCGGGGGCAGTCCTGGTTCCGGGTGGCGGATCCGATGCACGAGATCCCGGAATTCGAACGGTTCTGTTTACGGACATCGTCGACTCGACCACATTGACGCAACGCG
>Ga0070697_100004235_pt1 | contig 10993 bp, 10 predicted proteins | sample KBSK1501metaG_FD_65475 | JGI IMG/M metagenome (GOLD analysis project Ga0070697, IMG submission 65475) | Corn, switchgrass and miscanthus rhizosphere microbial communities from Kellogg Biological Station, Michigan, USA - KBS K1-50-1 metaG | ecosystem: Host-associated > Plants > Roots >... | reverse complement strand
CGCTTGATGCCGGCCACCATCTGCTCGGCGTCGGCCATCTGGGGCACCCACTTCGGGCTCACGAACGAGGTGAACTCGATGGTGCGGACCCCGGTGTCGGAGAGGGCGTCCACGAGGGAGATCTTGGCCGCGAGGGAGATGTCGCCCTTCTCGAACTGGAAGCCCTCGCGCGGACCCACTTCCTTGATGTGCACGTGCGTCGGCATGTCGCTCATGGGATGACCCTCCGTGACGCGAGCGCGTCGATCTCGTCCGAGGCCAAGCCCAGCTCGGCCAGCACCTCGCGGGTGTGCTCGCCCAGGCGCGGGGCCGGGCGTCGGAGCTCCATCTCGAACGCGGTGCTGTGCACCGGGAGCTTGGGCAGCTTGGCCGGGCCGCGGTCGGGCAGGGGGGTGAGCATGAACTGCCCGGAGGCGTTGAGGTGCGGATCGTCCACCAGCTGGTCCGGCCGGCGCAGCGGGGCGTAGGGCACGCGCGCCTTCTCCAGGCGCCGGGAGACCTCGGCGCTCGAGTGCCGCGCCATCTCCTGCGCGATGCGCCCGGGCAGCCAGTCACGAGCGGCGACGCGCTTGGCGTTGTCGTCGAGGCGCGGGTCGGCCAGGAGGTCGTCGAGGCCGAACTCGGCGCAGAAGCGCTCCCAGTGGCCGTTGGAGGTGATCCCGATGAAGACCTGCTCGCCGTCGGCGGCGGTGAAGAGCTGGTAGACGCCCCAGCCCATCCGGGTGCCCTGGCGGATCTCGGGCATCGGCACCGACGGCTGGCCGGTGGCCGCGTGCTGGGCGAGCCACTGGCCGACCCAGAAGACGGTGGTCTCGAAGAGGCCGGAGGTGATCTTCTGCCCGCGCTTGGTCTCCGCGCGCTGGTGGAGCGCGGCGAGCACCGCGATCACCCCGTAGGCGGCCGCTCCCACGTCCACGATCGACGCGCCCGCGCGCAGCGGCTGGCCGCGCGGGCCGGTCATGAAGGCCAGGCCCGCCGACATCTGGGCCAGCTCGTCGAGGAAGGGCCGCGCCTCGTCCGGGCCGGGCAGGAAGCCCTTGAGCGCGAGGTAGATGATGCCGGGGTTGGTCCGGGCCAGCACGTCGTAGCCCAGGCCCAGGGCCTCCACCGCGCCGTAGGCGAAATTGTCGATGACGACGTCGGAGCCGGCCACCAGCCGCAGGAAGAGCGCGCGGGCCTCCGCCGAGCCCTTGAGGTCGATCGCGATCGAGCGCTTGTTGCGGTTGAGGAAGTGGAAGTTTGCGGAGGTGCCGGCCGGCATGCCGCGCGACTGGTCGCCCTCGCCGGGGCGCTCCACCTTGATCACGTCGGCGCCCAGGTCGGCGAGCAGGAGCCCCGCCGAGGGCCCCGCGATGATGTGGCCCAGCTCGAGGACCCGGATGCCCTCGAGCGGAAGCGCGCTGGTCATGTCGCTCCGCATTGTACTGCGAAACGCTGGGGCGCTCACCCGGCCGTTCGACGAGGCAATCCGCCGACTTCCGCGGTGATGCGCGGACCGGCCGATTCATCGCCCGGTTAATTCCGCCGGCAGGACAATCGAGGCCAGGGGGGTGACGACGATGAAACGGTTCGTGGCCGTGGTGGGGTTGAGCGCCGGCGTCGTGCTCGGCGCGGGGCCGGTGGACGCGCAGTACCGTTACACGGACGACAAGGGCGCGAGCAAGGTCGCGCAGTACAAGCTGGACGTCCCCGCCCGCTATCGCGACGCCGCGGTGTGGATCGGGCCGACCGGGGTGGGCAAGCCGGCGCTCAGCGAGGAGCAGCGGCAGATCCGGCAGCGCTGGGGCACCCCGGCCAGCCGGAGCGCGGACGACGCCGCGAGGAAGGCGGAGGAGGCCGCCGCGGAGCAGGCGAGGACGCCCCGGCCGCGCTAGGGCCGGCGGGCGCCCGGAGCCTTGCGGGGCCCGGGTCGGCTCTGATACCGTCCTCAGCGCATGCTCCCGCCCGCCTGCGCCGAGGTGACCGGGACCCTCCTGTCGGCCCTGCTCGGCGCCCTCGACCGGGTGGAGTGGGTGCAGCGGCAGCTGTTCCCGCCCCGCGCGCCGGTGCTGGCGCAGCGGCTCATCGCTCACCGTGAGCCCTTGGGCCACGCGCTCCAGGCCCTCGACGCGGTGGAGTGGCCGGACGACCTCCGCTTCCTGCGCGACCGCCTGCGCCTGGTCGTCCAGCAGGCCCTCGACCTGATCGACGCGTTCGCGCGCGCCGCGGAGGCCGGCCTGCCCATCGAGCTCTACCGCGCGCTGCGCCGCCTGGCTCCGCTGCTGGAGGCGCTCTATCCCCTCTGTCCGGTGCTGGAGCCGGTGAGCCGCTGGTTCCTCGAGCCGGCGCGGCGCGAGGACGTGGCGCTGCGCACGCGCCTGCGGGAGCGGGCGCTGGCCCCGGACGAGCCGCGGGTGGGCGTGCTCCACGCGCGGAACGACCGCGGCAGCCGGGGCGGCCTCTCGCTCTACGTGCCCGAGACGCACGACGGCGGGACACCCGCGGCGCTCATCGTCGCGCTCCACGGCGGCAGCGGGCACGGCCGCGACTTCCTCTGGGTGTGGCTGCGGGAGGCCCGCTCGCGCGGCATGCTGCTGCTCTCGCCGACCGCGCAGGACCGCACCTGGTCCATCATGGGCGGCGAGGACGTGGACGCGCCCCGGCTGCGGGCCGCGGTGGAGGAGGTGGCCGCGACCTACGCGGTCGACCGCTCGCGCGTGCTGCTCACCGGCATGTCGGACGGCGCCACCTACGCGCTGCTCGCCGGCCTCGCCGAGGAGAGCCCCTTCACCCACCTGGCGCCCGCCTGCGGCGTGCTGCACCCCTACCTGCTGGCCGAGGGCGGAATCCGGCGGGCGCGCGGCCGGCCCATCTACCTGGTGCACGGCGCGCTCGACTGGATGTTCCCGGTGCAGACCGCGCGGATGGCGCGGCAGGCGCTGGAGGCGGCGGGCGCGCGCCTCGTCTACCGCGAGATCGAGGACCTCTCGCACACCTACCCGCGGGACGAGAACCCGCGGGTGCTCGACTGGCTGGCTAGCCCTCTCCCTCCGGGCTGAGCCACGGGCAGGCGAGCCGCTCCACGAGCGAGACCGCGGCGAAGAGCACGATCGCCATCAGCGAGAGCAGGATCATCGCGCTGAACGCGACCTCGGTCTTCCAGTACGAGGTGGACGACAGGATCACGTAGCCCAGCCCCCGGTCCGAGCCCACGAACTCGCCCACCACCGCGCCGATGACCGACAGCGTGATGGCGACCTTGGCCCCCGCGAAGACGAAGGGCAGGGCCATCGGCAGGCGGACCTTCATGAAGGTCTTGAACGCGCTCGCCCGGTAGGAGCGGCTCAGGTCGAGCAGCTCGGGCGGGGTGGCCGCCAGTCCGGTGGCGGTGTCGACCACCACCGGGAAGAACGCCACCAGGAAGGCCACCACCATCTTCGGCACCTCGCCGTAGCCCAGGATCAGCAGCAGGACCGGCGCGATCGCGATCTTGGGCACGGACTGGGCGAGGATGACCAACGGGTAGATCGCGGCGCGGAGCGTCGGGGAGTAGACGATGAGCACCGCCAGCGGCACGCCCACCACCATCGACAGCGCGAACCCGCCGAGCGTCTCGTAGAGCGTCACCCACGTATGTTCGATGAAGCGGTAGCGCCACTCCCAGCCCTCGCCGAGGATGGCCGACGGCGCGGGCATGATGAAGCGCGGGATCCGGAAGGCGCGGGTGGCCGCCTCCCAGGCGGCCAGGGCCACGATCAGGGTCGCGGCCGGGACGAGGGCCTCGCCCAGGAGCCGGCGCGCCGCCCTCACGGGCGCTCCCGCCGGCCCGAGAAAATGAGGCCGCGCACCTCGTCGCTGTGGGCCTTGAAGCGCGGGTCGAACTCGAGGTCCACGGTGCGCGGGCGGGGGAGGTCCACCGTGATCACCCGCGCGATGCGGCCGGGCCGCGTCGACATCACCACCACCCGGTCCGTGAGCAGGATGGCCTCCGGCATGGAGTGGGTGACGAAGAGGATGGTCTTGCGCCGCTCCTCCCAGATCCGCAGCAGCTCGAGGCTCATCTCCTCGCGGGTCAGGGCGTCGAGGGCCCCGAAGGGCTCGTCCATCAGGAGCAGGCCCGGGTCGGGCAGGAGCGCCCGGCAGATGGCCACGCGCTGCTGCATGCCGCCGGAGAGCTCGCGCGGGTACTTGGTCTCGAAGCCGGCGAGGCCGGTCAGCTCGAGGAGATCGCCCGCCGGCTTGCGGTACTGGCGGGGGTCGAGGCCGAGCATCTCGACCGAGAACAGGACGTTGTCGAGCACGCTGCGCCAGGGCAGCAGCACCGGCTGCTGGAAGACGAAGCCCACGTCCGGGAACGGCTCGCGCACCTCCTGGTCCCGCACGTGGATCCGGCCGCCGGTGGGCGGCACCAGGCCGGCCACCAGCTTGAGCAGCGTGCTCTTGCCGCAGCCGCTCGGGCCCACCAGCGTGACGAACTCGTTCTCGCCCACCGTCAGCGTGGTCGGCGCGAGGGCGTGGACCAGGTCACCCGTGCGGGTGCGGTAGGTCTTCTCGACCTCGTGGAGCCGGATCACGCGGAAGGCGAGGCCGCCGCGAAGCGGTTGATGGAGAGCGGCGTGGCCACCGCGCTCCGGCACGCCGAGGCCACGTAGGGCGCCAGGCGCTCGGCCAGCGCCCACGCCTGCGCGCTCTGCCCGCGCTGGCGATCGGCCGCCTCCTGGGCGCGGGCGTAGATGCGGTCCTCGTCCACGGTGGTCACGCGGCCGCGCTCCATCACGACCCGGCCGTCCACGACCACGGTGTCGACCGCGGCGCCGGTCTCGGCATAGACCAGGGCCTTGACCGGGTCGGCCAGCGGGCGCAGGAAGATCGAGTCGGCGCGAAGCAGGACCAGGTCGGCCTTCCGCCGGGGCGCCACCGCGCCCAGGTCGTCCGCCTGGCCCATCACCCGCGCGGTGCCACGGGTCGCGAGATCCCACACCGTGTCGGCGTCGAGCCAGCGGGCGGTCTCGTGCGGGAAGCGGATCGTGCTGATCACCGAGGCGATGCGGAGGGCTTCGAAGAGGTTCTGGTTGTCGGCGCAGACCGAGCCGTCGGTGCCGAGGCCCACCGCGAGCCCGCGATCGAGCATCTCGCGCACCGGGGCGATCCCGCAGCCCAGGCGCAGGTTGCTGCCCGGGTTGTGGGCGACCGCGGCGCCCGCGTCGGCCAGCAGGCGCAGGTCGTCGTCGGTGAGCCAGATCGAGTGCGCGCCGACGAAGCCGGGCCCGAGGATGCCGTGGTCGGCCAGGCGGGCCACGATGCTCTTGCCCCAGCGCCGGTGGCTCTCGACGGTCTGGACCTTGGACTCGGCCAGATGCGTGTGGATGCCGACCCCGTACTCGCGGGCGAGCGCGGCGCAGCCGTCCAGGAACTCGTCGGTGGCCTGGTTCGGGATCGTCGGCGCGACCCCGATGCGCACCCGCCCGTCGGCCCCGCCGTGCCAGCGGCGGATCGCGCGCTCGGTGAGGCCGAGCAGCCCCTTGGTCGGGGCGGGCTGCATCTCTTCCACCGTCCGCCGCAGATCGGCCGGGAGCAGATCGGCCAGACCCGGGACGGTCTGGTAGAAGATGACGTCGGCCACCGCCGGGGCCAGGACCACGCGGAGGCCCACGTCGGTGTAGGCGCGGACGACCGCCTCGAAGGCCAGGTCGGTGATGGCGGGCACCGCCATATAGAGGTCGTAGGCCCCTGTGCAGCCCGTCTTGAGCATCTCGATGGCCCCGACCGCCGCCGAGATGTACTCGTCCTCCGGTGTGCGAAATCCATAGTTTGCTGCCGAATGGGTGAGCAGGTCCTCGAGCGTCCAGCTCCCGGCCCGGCCCCGCGCCAGATGGCTGGCCGCGTGGGTGTGGGCGTTGCCCATCCCGGGAAGCACCACGTGGCCGGAAGCGTCGAGGACCCGGGCGCCCTCCGGCGCGGTGAGGGTCGGACCGACGGCCACGATGCGATCGCCCTCGACCAGCACGTCCGCCCGCGTGAGCGCCGCCGGCGTCCCGCCCAGGACCAGCCCCCCTCGGATCAGCAGCGCCATCGCCGTCTCCGTGTCCGCCCGCCCTACTTCTTCACGGGCAGCAGGTCGTTGGTGTAGATCTCCTCGAGGCCCACCTTTCGTTTCAGCTCGAGGTACTGGGTGTAGAGGTCGCGCGTCTTCTCGAGCTGGACGGGGTCGAACTGCCCGACCGCCATCTTGCCGCTGGTGACCTCTGGGGCGTAGACGAACCGGGCCCCGACCTGCGCGGCGCCCACCGCGCCCTCCGGGTCCACCTCCGGGTGCGCCTTCACCACGTAGCCCACGCCCTCGTCGAAGTGCTTGTTGCGGAACGCGTAGTCCGCGCCCTTGAGCGTGGCGCGCAGGAACGCCTTGAGCCCCTCCGGATCCTTGGCGATGGTCTCCTCGCGCGCGATCAGGGATGTCGAGGCCACGTCGAAGCCGAGGTCGGCCCACGCGGCGAGCACCCGGATGTCGGCGTTCTGCTGCTTGGCCACCTTGCGGATGCGCGCCTCGTGGACCACGAAGAACGGCACCGCGTCGACGGCGCCCCGGATGAGCGCGGGCGGCATCGAGGCCGCGTCCATCGTGACCCAGGTCACCGAGCCCGGCTTGAGGCCCGAGAGCTTCTCGAACACCGGCCAGAGGATCTGGTGGCTGTTGCCGGGCGAGATCGCGAGCTTCTTGCCCTGGAGCTCCTTGGAGGTCTTGATCGGCGAGTCGCTGCGCACGAAGATGCCGTGCGGCGGCCGCCGGTACCAGAGCGCGATCGCCTTGACCGCCACGTCGGTGTTGGCGCGCGCCGCGATGAGCGCCGAGATGTCCGCGATGCCGACGTCCCCCTGGCCGGCCGCGATGCGCTTGATCGTGTCGCCCGAGCCCTGGCCCCGGAGGATCTTCACGTCGAGGCCTTCTTCCCGGTAGTACCCCTTCTCGAGCGCAGTGTAGTGCGGGACGTACTCGCCGGTCGGGACGAAATCGAGGATCAGGGTGTAGGGGCGGAGCGGCTTCTGCTGGGCGAGGCCGTCGGCGGGCCCGAGTAGGGCCAGGCCGAGGAGCACGGCTCCGGTCAGCAGCAGACGTCGGGCGAGAAGAGGCAGGCGAATGAGGCGGGTCATGGGCGTCCTCCGTGGCGGTGGCGTGGCAGTGAGCGGCCGGGTTCCGTGGCGTCTCGCGAAGTGCAATCGGGCTGCCAGCGATCGCGCGGGCGCGGGCGCTCGCGGGAGCCCTGCCGATCCGCGCGCTTGGGTGGGCGCGGCGCGCCCACGTCCGGTGGCGCGGCTGCCCGGGGAATCGGCATCTGCGCGCTCCCGCGTCAGACCGCGCCGGCCTCGGCCGGCGGCCGCGTGGCCAGGTCGTCGAGGTGGGCGATGCAGTTGAGCAGCCGCACGCGCCACGGGGCGGGGTGGTCGATGACGGTCAGCGCGGTGTTCTCCCACCGCTCGGGCACGGTTCGGCCCGCGGGCAGGATCAGGTGCCGGGCCGCGAGCGAGCGGCAGACCAGCCCATGGGTCACCACCGCGACATGCCCCCCGGTCGCCCCCGCGCTCTCCTGCACGACCGCCCACGCACGGTCGACCCGGGCGTGGAAGACCTCCCAGGTCTCTCCGTTGGGCGGGGCGTAGTCGGGCGCGAACATGTCGAAGCCGAGGTCGACGTAGGGCGTCCCCCGGATGTCGCCGAAGTTGCGCTCCTGGAGCAGCGGGTCGTGCCGGATCGCCACGCCGGTGACGCGCGCGAGGCGCTCCGCGGTCTGGGCCGCGCGGGCGAAGTCGCTCGCGAGGATCGCGGTGATGCCCTCGCCCGCGAGCCGCCGCGCGAGCCGCTCGGCCTGCTCGAGCCCGCGCGGCGAGAGCGGGTTGTCGGGATGCTGGACGGTGCGGGACGCGTTGCCGAGCGTCTCGCCGTGGCGGATCAGGAAGATGGCCATGGACGGCCGCGGCGGTCGCGGTCAGATCACCCGCTCGCGGCGGAGCTCCGCCACCTGGGTCGGCGCGTACCCGAGGCCGGCCAGGATCTCGTCGGTGTGCTGGCCGAGCCGGGGCGCGGTCCGGCGCACCGCCACCGCGCTCCGCGACATGCGGATCGGGGTGCGGATGTGGGGCACGCGGCCGAGCTCGGCGTCGTCGGCGTGGACCACCATCTCGCGGTGGCGCACCTGGGGATCCGAGAAGAGCTGCTCGTAGTTGTACACCGGCCCGCACGGCACGCCCGCGTCGTCGAGCACCTTGATCCAGTGCTCGGTGGGCGCGGTGGCGAGGACCCCGGTGATCTCCTTCTCGAGCAGGAAGCGGTTCTTCCTGCGCTCCGGGCCCCGGGCGAAGCGGGGGTCCTGGAGCCACTCCGGATGCCCGAGCGCGCGCGCGCAGCGCTCCCAGATCGACTGCCCGCTCGCGCCGATCATCATGTAGCCGTCCTTGGTCTCGAAGCGCTGGTAGGGCGCGTTCTGCCGGTGACGCGAGCCCATGCGCTGCGGCTCGACGTGGTCGGCCAGCCAGCCCGCACTGGTCCACGAGGAGAAGCCCACCGCGGTCTCGAGCAGCGAGCACTCGATCTTCTGGCCCTGGCCGGTGCGCCCCCGCTCGTAGAGCGCGGCGAGGACGCCCTGGGCGCCCCACATGCCGGTGCCGAGATCGCAGATCGGCAGGCCCACCGAGGTGGGCGGGCCGTCGGGCTCTCCGGTGACGTGCATGATGCCGCCCATCCCCTGGGCGATCAGGTCGAAGCCGCCCTTCTCGCGATACGGGCCGTCCGAGCCGAAGCCGGAGAGCTGGGCGTAGATCAGGCGCGGGTTCACGTGGTGCAGGGTCTCCCAGCCGAGGCCGGCCCGCTCCATGACGGTCGCCCGGTAGTTCTCGACCAGCACGTCCATCGACGGGAGCAGCTGGAGGAAGATCTCGCGCCCGCGGGCGCCCTTGTAGTCGAGGGTGAGGCTCTTCTTGTTGCGGTTGATGTAGCGGAAGTACGGGTTGCGCTCGCTGCCGTCGCCCATCTGGCGAGAGGAGTCGCCCGCGCCGGGCCGCTCGAGCTTGATCACCTCCGCGCCCATGTCGGCGAGGATCATGGTGCAGAAGGGGCCCGCCATGTGCTCGGTCATGTCGAGGACCTTGACGCCGTCGAGCGGGCCCCGCGCGTTCGTGTCAGCCATGGTGTGTCGCGTCTCCGGCGATATCGTGCGCGTGGCCGAGGACGTGGGCCACCGCGATCTGATGGAAGACGAGGGCGAGCGGGCCGACCACGCCCCCCGCCGAGCGGATGCGTCGGGCCAAGAGGGCCTCGTCGGCGGCCTCCACCGCCGCGATGGTCGCGGCGCGATTCGTGCCGAACTCGGCGAGCAGCTCCGCCACCGTCATGTGCTCGCGCTTGGCCACCTGGCGGTCGTTGTAGGAGTCGTTGCCGCCCTTCATGGCGCGGGTGGGCGGCGCGCTCTCGTCCGAAGGCGGGGTGTGCGCGATGTCGATCAGGCGCGGATAGCTCCACTCGATCGAGGCGATGTGGGCCAGGATCTGGCGGCCGTTCCAGCCGCTCTCGTAGCGCCCCTCCTCGAGTCGCGCGGGCGGCAGCGAGGAGACGAGCGCGACGACCTCGTCGCGGCTCGATCGAAGCGCCTCCAGCAGCTCCGCTTTCGACGGGACGGGGACGTCGGTCGTCGCGTGGTAGTCGGCCATGGCGGGAGGATGGGGCCAGGGCGAGTGGGCTGTCAAGTCGCCTCCCGCTCGGCTCCGGAGCGGTCGGTGGCGCCGATGGCGACGCCTCCCAGGACGAGCGCGATGGCGGCCACCAGCTGGACGGTCAGCGGCTCGCCGAGCCAGAGGGTGGCGGTGATCACGCTCACCACCGGCGTGGCGAGCAGCCCGAGCGAGGTGGTGACCGCGGGGAGGTGCCGGCTCGCGGTGGCCGCGGCCCAGTAGGCGACCGCGGTCCCGACGATGCCCAGGTAGCCCAGCAGCAGGGTGAACGCGGGTGTCCACTCGACGCGGGACGGGGGGCCGCCCGCGAGCGCGATCGGCGCGAGGAGCAGCGTGGCGAGCAGCGTCTCCCACGGGATCAGCGCGAACGGGGTGGAGCGCCACCGGTGGGCGCGGATGTGGACGATGCTCGCGGCCCACAGGAGCGCCCCGGCCAGGATCGCCAGGTGGCCCCAGACGGCCGCGCGGTCGCGCCAGTCGAAGGTGAGCGGGTTGAAGAGGGTGACGAGACCGGCGAGGCCGACGAGCGCGCCCAGGATCCGGCGGGCGGTCAGGGGCTCGCGCAGGAAGAGGGCCGCACCGGGCGTCACCCAGAGCGGCGTGGTGTATGCGAGCACGACCGTGCGTCCGGTCGGCACGAGGCCCAGCCCCCAGCTCGCGAGGAGGTTGAAGCCCACCATGTGGAGCAGCGTGATGCTGACCAGCACCGGCAGGTCGCCGGCCGGGGGCAGCGTGACCCGGCCCCGCCAGGCGGTGAGGGCGAAGAGGGCCAGGGTGGCGATGGCGGAGCGCAGGGTGACCGCCCAGAGCGGCGACAGGTGGAGCAGCACGACCTTGTTCACCGGCCACGTGAGGCCCCAGGCGAACACCACGACCAGCAGGGCGACGACGCCCTGACGACGAGCGCTCTGGGGCACGATCAGCCGCGGCGGCGCGCCGCGTCCACGGGGGCGGAGGGCATCGTGCGATACTGCCGCGGCGGTCCGAGCGCGTCAAGGCGGCGCCCCCCGTCGCGGCAATGGTAAGATCCGCCCAGCGAGGAGGCATGAGCCTGCCCCCGCGAGGAGATGAACATGGTGACGCTGCTGACGGACGCGGGAGAATTCACGGTGCCCGGGGCGCCGGCCTCGATGACGACGCTCTGGTGCCCCGCGCGGGACGCCGAGGCCGCGACGGGCTGGGTGGCCAAGCCCCAGGGGCTCTGCCGGGGGCCGGTGTGCGTGCCGCTGCCCGCCGGGCGCGAGCGCGAATTCGTCGACGGCGGGCGCGTCGACCTGGCCGCGCTCTGGCGCCA